>ERZ780167.13-NODE-13-length-153679-cov-9.872155_pt1 | contig 153679 bp, 99 predicted proteins | sample MGYA00510982_ERZ780167 | MGnify/ENA primary metagenome ERZ780167 (study PRJEB29588, sample SAMEA2146107) | human gut metagenome | biome: human gut; feature: human-associated habitat; material: faeces | place: Denmark | collected 2008/2010 ... | reverse complement strand
GTGGAACATTCCACGTCGCGCTTTCTCTTGTAATTCTTAAATATATACATCGAACAGCTAACGGGAATCCGCCATTTTGTTGTGATATATTAACAACATACATTGTAAATTGTTTTTTTTACTTATATTTGTAAAATACTGAATGTGGATCGGCACAGGCGGATACCGATTATAAAAGCTTACAATCCTTGCCGTGATGCACACTCCCATCATATATCGTACAACACGACATCTTATGAAAAACTTCATGCTCACAATCATAATGACCACAGCCCTACTCGCCTCGTGCACAGAGACGGGATTTGTGAGCATTCTGCCCAAAGACTGCCGGATGAAGGCAGGCGATCTGGTATTCCGACGTGGCAACGGACTAACGAGCCATGCGGTCCTTATGGCAGACCGGAACGGCAACTACTCGCATGTGGGAATAGTGGTGGACTCGTGCGGTACGATGATGGTGGTGCATGCAGTGCCCGACGAACCCGACTTCGAAGGCGATGTGGACCGCGTGAAAATGGAGACACCCGAAAAGTTCTTTCTCTCCCTCAATGCCAAAACGGGCGAGGTGAAAAGACTAAGAGGTGATACGGCGACAGCTGCCAGAGCCGCGCGGCACGCAGTAGAGATATACCGGCGCGGCACTCTGTTCGACCACGAGTACGACGACTCCGACACCACCCGCATGTACTGCTGCGAATTGATAGAGCATGTCTACAGAACTGCCGGACTGCCTATAGCCGGCAGTACAAGACACGACATAAGATTGCCCGGCCTCAAACTGAGATGCATACTGCCGTCCGACCTTTGCGAAAGCGAAAAATTTGAGAGAATAATCTATTTCTAAACATAACTTTATTAACTTTCTAAAACTTCTATGATTATGAAAAAAGTGTTTTTGATGCTGGTCGTAGCAGCGGCCATGTTCGCGTTCACAGCCTGCGGCGGTGGCAACTCACCCAAGAGTGTAGCAGAAGAAGCCATGTCAGCACTCCAGAGCAAGAACTACGACAAGTTCGTGGACTGTGCCTATATCAAGGTGAAAGAGGGTGAAGACCCCGAGGCTGCCAAGAAAGCCATCTCCGGAATGTTACAGAGCAAAGCCGAGAGTACCTATGGCAAGAAAGGCGGATTCAAATCTTATGAGATTCTCTCCGAAACCATCGACGAGAGCGGAGACAAAGCTGTGGTGACGGTAAAGATGGTGTTCGGCAACGGCGAAGAAAAAGAAGAAGAGTGCAAGATGATAAAAGACGAGAACGGCAAATGGAAGATGGATATCGGAAAATAAGCCGTCCTACAGCGATATATGCCCTTGAGACAGTGCGACATGAAGAAAGCACGCCCTCAAGGGCATTTTTTTGCGCGTGACAGCCGAATTTTCCTCCAACAGAACAGACACTGCGCACACACAAGAAAGCAGCCGTAAGGCTTTAAAAAAGTCTGACAGGACAATACAGGCACATGCTGCGTCTTCATAAATATACGTTCGCAGACAGTAAAAATCCGGACATTTTTTTGCGAAATATAAACGAAAAACGCACCAGAAGCGTATGATACACGCATGAAAATACAATAGGAATACAAGAAAAACAATGCATCAACGCAAAGCGCGGACACTCTCGAGAAGTTTAGATGAAAGACTTATGCATAAAGAAAACAGGAATTGCATATTTATACAGACAACTGCATACGCAAAGCGCGGGACAGAACCACGTTCCGTCCCGCGCCAGGATATTCCAAGATGTGCCTTAAAAAGACACGTTCTCTGTTTATTTCACGCTCATCTTAAAGCTGTTTCCGTTCACTGTTATTACATAAACGCCGGCTGTAGCGAATGTGTATGATGTAGTGTTGGCGACAAGCAGACGACCCTGTACATCGTAAACGCAGAACACACCACCGTCGGCGATGCCAAGAGTACGGCCGTTGAGTGATGCGCCCTGTGTTGCAGAGAACTCGGGAGCATTGATACCGCTGGTCGGATCATATTTGTATTCTATGCTGATCTCCTCTGTGCGGCTGCCGTTCTCGTCCACAGCAACAACAGTACGTCCTGTAGGCAGACCGTTGTCGGCGTAGTGATATGTCACCTCCTCATACAATGTCTGCGGGTCGGTTTCAGAACGCGCAGCGGTATTAACCACATTGCCCTTAACACCTACACCACCTTCTGGAGTATCCACGTCCGAAATATTGAAATATATGTACTCCTTAATCAGACGGTCGCCCTGCAATACATACACCGGACGATCATACATATCCTTGCACACTGTGTTTTCACCTTCATGACTAATTGCGAAATATGTCTCTGGAGCCATGTTATTGAATATGTCCTTATTGTCGATTCCCATTGTGAAACCATAGCCGTCATAATAATTAATTTTGTCTTCGTTAAGACAAACTACACGTCCTGCAACAGAAGCGACAATGGTGCTGTCTGGAGAAAATCCGTTATAGTCCTTCATCACGTTCGGACGAACAAACTTCACGTCTTCCGTCTGTACCTCACGTATGTTCACCCATCGGTCCTCGCGCAGAGCATCATCCAAATCTTCCAGATACGCATAGAAGCGATTGCCTTTCTGCTCCATATATGTTTTAGAGCTACCATATTCGTCAGTCTCGATAATTGTGAAAGAATTTGGTCCATAGCTGTAGTCATCAGTCCAGGAACTTTCGTATGACCCGGCTTTATCCATTGTCTTATCCAGATATTCTCCTCTCACCAGGTTTTCTCCAGACCATGTATAGTCACGCACGTATTCATTGCGGTAATTTGGTTCCCATTCGTTTGTCGTGACACTGGTGTATTTTGTGATATGACCGGCCGCATCAATAGTAAATTCATGCACCGGCGAGTTGCTGTAGGATGATTCTTCCTTAAAACTTATGGCTGTTATTTTACCTGAAGCATCACGTGTTGCCTTCATCTCAGAACTGTAGTCTGATCCCTTTACGATCATGCTGGTGAGCGGACCGTCGAAGCCGAACACGTCATGCCATGAATTGCCAACGCCATATACATCGTCATTAAAGTAGGTGTAGCTCTCTGTGTAATCTACAACCCACTCCGGCTCACCGGCTGCACGACTTGAAGCAACTCCGGCAGGATTGATTTCATCAACAATACCGCCACCCACTTCTCCGGACTCATCGTCGCCAACAGTGTAGCGGGTTATATTGGTTATACGACCAAACTCGTCGTATGCATACACATACTTGCAGATGTCATCATATATCTCGTATCCGTTCATCGCATAACAGCTGTACTCCAAGAGCTTTCCGTCCGAATTATATTTGTAGTGCTCGGCCTTTTCTGGCTCGGTGAAGTATACACCTTGGTTATCATCGCTCCACTCCGGAGCATACTTTATGATGGTGGAATCGTTCAAAGTACCAGTATACTCATATTTTTCCGTATTTACCTGAAATCCAGATATGTAACCTTCCTGATTGAAATCAGTCTGCTGGACAACATTCCCATCGTATTTGTCGAAGAATGTGTGCGAAGCCATCTGGCCGTTGTCATAATAACCCCATGACTCCACTTTCTGGTAACCATCACCCTCACCATAGTCTTCATATTTTGTATACATTGTCACACCGTCGAGATAATCCACCATAACACGGTATGAAACGAAGAATCCGTTTTTGCCGTAAACCACAGTCTTAGCCTTCACCCGGTTCTCGGAGTCGTACTCATAGCTGTATGTGCCGACATCATAGAGCGACTCAGTGCCCCATACTCCGTTAATCTTCTCGCGCATGTAGATGGTTTCGGAAGAACGTTCTTTGTCTTTGTTGTATGCATAGACAAAGCGGAAACAGTAATCGCCCTGAATCTCGGATGCCTCGTCGAGCATGACACCGCCTTTGCGTTGTGTGCGCATCCCGGCTTTTTCTTCGGAAGCAACAACCGCCTTGCGTGCATTCTGACTTCGTTCCATGTAGTGCTTGCCAAACTTTATGCCCTGCGCAGACATACCGGCGGAGAACAAGATCATGCATGAAAGTAAAAGTTTTCTCATAAGAATTAAGTTTGATTATTGAATAGATGTGTATAAAAAAATATTGATTTACGGTTTTGAAATCTGTTTTGAGGTATACGTCTCATGCTTCGTCACGCATACGTCCGCAAAGATAAGCATTATATTTGGAACCGACTGACTTTCAGTCATTAAAATGACATTAAAGTCCATTTATCAATAAAAAAAGACTCCAGAACGCAAAAATATGGTTCCAGAGCCTTGATATAACCGATGTGACAGCTGAAAAAGCAGGAAACCGTCACTTTATTACCTTGTAATACTTTTTCGCTGTGGCACGCGACACATAGTTGAAGTGCCACCACTCCGTGCGCAGCGGTTTGAATCCGGCGTACTGCATCACCTCGCGCAGCAGCCGACGATTGGCCAGTGCCTCCTTCGATATGCGGCCGGAGGCAACAAGCGAAGCCTCCTTGTCTATATGGGCGGCGGCGCCCATGTAGTCGATCTTGGTGCCCATAGGTATGGTGTCGCCCTTGAGCGTGCAGAGGGTGAGGTCAACGGCCATGCCGTAGTTGTGGAGTCCGCCACCGCGGGCTGGATTGCTGACGTAGAAATACTGCGGCGTGTTCTTCACCTTGTCCCACATTTTCTGCTGGATTGACATGGGACGCGCAGCGTCGTATACTTTCAGACCGAGATCGGGACGCAACTGCTTCAGCCGTTTCTGTGCCTTGACAAGCGCAGCGGCGGCTTTGGGATGAAGATAGGCTTCGCGCAGGTCGGTGTAGAGTACCTCGCCCGTAAAGTTGTCGGCTCGGCTGTACATGAGCGATACGAATATGGAAGGGTCGGCCTTCTTCACGTTCACGTAACCGCGCTTCTCAAGCGAAAGAGCCGTGGCGCTCAGACGGTCGTCGGTCGTCGCAGTCAGTACAGACGCGGCGAATGCTAAAAGCAATAGTATGTTTCTCATTTTTTCATTATGAAATATAAATCATTTTCACACACCGTAACGACGGTATAAGAAATCTATCTCGCACCGACCGCACTTTCGCGGAAACGCATGCCGCAGACAGAGAAAACAATGCTGTGGAAAGTATCCGTTGTTTCCTCATTTCTGGTCGATAAAAATTCTTTAACTGCAAACTTACAATAAAATTCTTATTGCGGCGGATATGGATTCGGAAAAATACACTATTTTTGTAAAAAAGTCGGATATTTATGAAAGAAAGACTTGATTTTGAAGCTATGGCAAAAAGGCTGCTCCAGGACGACAGACGCAAAAGAGTGGCCGTGGCGGCACCCGAGGACGAACACACGGGTGAGGTGATAAGCAGATGTCTGAGGGAAGGCATGGCCGACTTCGTGCTCTTCGTGCGCCGTGAGAAGGCCGGAAGAGCGGAAGAGCTGGCTGCAATCAGCCCGGGACATGCCGAAACAGTGATGGTGGATACGCCCGAAGAGGCGGCACGCATGGCTGTGACTGCGGTGAGAGAAGGACGTGCCGACGTGCTGATGAAGGGCACGCTGAACACCGACGTGCTGCTCCGCGCTGTGCTCGACAAGGAGAACGGACTGCTCATACCCGGCCACACACTGAGCCATATCACGGCGGCACACATTCCGCAATACGAGAAGCTGGTGCTGTTTGCCGACGCAGCGGTAATCCCCCGCCCCGACACCGAACAGTTTGATGCCATACTTAAATATGCGCTCAACGTGTTCAGACGTCTCAACGGATATGAATGCACACCGCGCGTGGCACTCATACACTGCACGGAAAAGACGAGCGAGAAGTTCCCGCACACGCTGAGCTACGCCGAACTGAAACGCCGTGCGGCGGAAGGACGATACGGACGCATGGCCATAGACGGCCCGATGGACGTGAAGACGGCATGCGACAGCGAAAGCGCACGCATAAAAGGTATGACCTCGGACGTGACGGGAAAGGCCGACATACTGATATTCCCGAACATAGAAGCGGCCAACACGTTCTACAAGACCATAACACTCTTCGCCGGAGCGACAACCGCAGGAATGCTCTGCGGAGCCGTGGCGCCGGTGGTGATTGCATCGAGGGCCGACTCGACGGAGGCCAAGATGGGCAGCCTGCTACTAGCGTGCAACATGGCATGACATACCGTGCGGCATGATACGGACAGAAGGACATAAAACATTAATCAAGAAAGAAACTGACATATATTCCATATCCTCAACACGATGAAAAGGATTTTCGTTATAAACCCGGGCTCGACGTCCACTAAAACCGCTGTATTCGAAGACGAGAAAGTGGTATGGATGTCGGGAGGACATCACCCTGCCGCCGAGACGGCAGCATTCCGCTGTGTGAACGACCAGTACGAGTATCGACGCAACTACATCCTGCGCAACCTCAGGGAAGCGGGCATTGAGATGGATTTCGACGCGGTGATAGGCCGCGGAGGACTGCTGAAACCGCTGCACGGAGGTGTGTATGCCGTGAACGAGCAGATGAAATACGACCTCCGTCATGCACAGCACGAGCATGTGTGCAATCTCGGTGCGCTCATAGCCGACGAGATAGCGGCGCAGTGTCATTGCCCGGCGTTCATCGCAGACCCCGTGGTGGTAGACGAGATGCAGCCGCAGGCAAGGCTCACAGGACTGCCGGGCATAGAGCGGAAATCGATATTCCACGCACTGAACAGCAAGGCGGTGTCGCGCAAATACGCCGCGTCGGTGGGGAGCAAATACGAGGACATGAATCTCATAGTGGCACATCTGGGAGGCGGCATATCCGTAGGCGCGCACCGCAAGGGACAGGTGATAGACGTGAACAACGCGCTCGACGGCGAAGGTCCGTTCTCGCCCGAACGCGCAGGAACACTGCCCGCAAGCCAACTTGTGGAGATGTGTTTCAGCGGAGAGTACAGCAAGAAACAGATAAGAGCCATGCTCAGCGGACAGGGAGGACTTGTGGCCCACCTCGGGACGAACGACATGATAACCGTGTCGCGCAAGGCTGAGGACGGCGAAGAGCCGTGGCACTCGGTGCTCGAGGGCATGCTCTACACCGTGGCAAAGCAGATTGGCGCAATGTACGTGGCGCTCGAAGGAAAAGCGGACGCCATAATACTGACGGGAGGAATAGCCTACAGCACGTACTGCGTGAACGAGCTGAAGAGACAGACGGAGTATCTCGCGCCGGTGATAGTGATGCCCGGCGAGGGAGAGATGGAGTCGCTGGCCTACAACGCGCTGGGAGCGCTCAACGGCGAACTGCCAGTGCAGGAGTACAAATAAAGCCTTCTGACGGGCGAAAAGGCCGCGGTGGCTCAATCGGGCACGCACGGCAAGAAACGCGCACAGACGAAAAAAAAAGCGCATCTGAAAGGAAAATACATACAACAACAGCGGCGGCGGATGTTGATTTGCACTATACACACAGAACACTTTTTCATAACCAGTCCGTGATATTTCGCGTGATACGACGCACGAACATGCACAAAAGACCGCCGGCCGCACAAAGAAAGACCGCAGTTCAGCACGTGACGTCATGCGAAATAATCACGGACTTTTCATATCCGCCACGGCCATAAAATGCAATTATGGCCATGCGCCGCAGCATATGGAGATTCAGGGTTCCTCATCTGCCAGTTTGAACGTCACCACAACCACGCAACGCATGGCAACAGGTTTGCCGCCTGCGGCATGTCTGCGGCCCGGTGTCCACAGCGGCATGGCGCGCACAAGACGGCGGGCCTCACGGTCGAGCGACGGATCGATGGCGTGGACAAGCTGTATATCGGCCAGAGTGCCGTCGGGCATGACGGTGAAAGCCACCGGAACCTTGCCTTCAATACCATTCTCACGTGCAATGGTAGGATAGACGAGATTGTCGTTGATATACTGCCGCAGTCCGTTTTCGCCGCCGGGGAAACACGGTGCCACATCGCCGGGAGCGAGCTCGTCTGTAAGCGAGAACATCTGCGAGAACGCGTCGGTGGAAAGAGGTGTGTATGAAACGGTGCGTGAAAGCCCCGTATGATTTGGCTGTCCGAACGTAAGCATGATAACGCAACGCATGGCAGCGGGCTTGCCGCCGCCGGCATGTCTGCGGCCGGGAGTCCATCGGGGCATGGCTTTCATAAAGCGGAGGGCCTCACGGTCGAGCGACGGGTCTATGGTGCGGAGAAGGCGTATGTCGCTCACACTGCCGTCGGACATGACGGTGAAAAGCACCGGAATGCAGCCTTCGATGCCGTTTTCACGCGCAATGGTAGGATAGATGAGGTGCTCGTTGACATATTTCCGTAAGGCTTCGTCGCCGCCGGGAAAGGCCGGAGGCACATCGCCGGGCGCGAGACTGTCGGCAAGAAAACACATCTGCGGAAGAGTATCGGCAGAAAGAGAACCGCCGGCAGTGATGCATTCACCGGTTGTGCGTCGGCTGTCCATAAGCCGGGAATACTCCACTCCACCGGCAAAGACGGACACAAGAGCGCCAGCAACCGCGAACACTGTTATCAATAATGATTTACGATATACCATAATACTTGAATTTTCGTCCTGCTATAAAAGCATTTTATCCTTTTCACAATAACACATTCCGGCTGACAGCGGGGATACACCGTCCATTCAGAGGCATGACGACATGTCCGAAAGTTTATGTCTGCGCACACCGGATCATAACCAGAGACATCTCCACACAGTGCTTCCCGACATACGGTCCACAGCCGATGAAGACTCATGAACACACCGCAAATATAGTGAAAGACGAGAGCAACGACAAGAACTGAAAACATAGTTTAACAAGTCTTGGCTTTGCCGAGCCGCATACTATCTTATACAAAGATACAAATATTATGCGACCGGCAAACTGTCCATGGCACAGAAATGCGGCAGAAAGGCCTTTTCTGCCCGTTCTGAGTGCACAAAGCGAGGCAACCGCATAACTATCCGCCACGACGGAGAAAGACCGTCTGGCGCAAGAAAAAGCGGTTTTGAGGAGAACGGCGGGAACAAGTTATGTCAACGAAGTGTCACAGAACAGCGGAAAACACCCTGACAACACGGTATGATGCAGCCCACGACAGGCATTAGCCATTACGCACGGACACAACCGGAAAAACATCATCGGAGGCAAGACACATGTTCCACGTGTATTGCCCCGCGCCTCATACCGGAATTATTAAGGAAAAACATGTCTGCATTTTAAGAATTATATCAACTCTTTTAAAGAAAACTCAGGCGGCGTACTTACAGATTTTCTTGACTTTTTTTTGACAAAATAAATTCGCGAAAGAGATGTAAAGAAATGTTAAATCAGGGTAATAAAGGCTGTTTCAGACTGTACGGCAGTGTCATATACCCTGTAATGTAGTGCCGAACAGTTCAAATGACATTCCGATAATGCCCGTTTCATGGTCTGATTCAGCCTATATCATGGTGCGGTTTGGTGCATTTCAGCCCCTGAAACGGGCTTGATTGCATGCTGAAACGGTGCTTATCGCAGGGCAATAGAATCGCCCTTGAACACAAGTTATTGATATTCAATATTTTATATCAGCCTCTCATAATTCGAGAATTTGCGACCGAAGTAGAGTCCGCCCGCAAATTCTCGCTTATTTTTTGGGGTAGAACTGAAAACTCAGACCTGAAAATCAGAATCCGGTTACAATCTTAAAGTTGCCTATACTGTATTCTTCAGGAAAGTATTCCGGCATCACCTTTCAAAAGAATGCAGCCATTGACCGGTGATGGCAGATGCAGATTTTTTAAAAGTTCGATACTCAAATTCTTATCAGATTCATCAAGGGTACAGAAAATTCCGTAACTACATCCTTGGTAATCATCACTTATATTGTTTGTAATTATTTGATTTTCAACAATAAGGATGCATAAATATTTGTGTGATCACCAATTTCCATATGCGTTTTCTTATACCGAAGTCACGTAATTTTAAGGTCATCTGTCATTATGAATGAGTCTATTTTCTGCCACCACCAAATGCGTATCCTACAGAAATTCCAAAATTATTATAACCTCTGTAACCTAATTTAGAATAGGCTGTTATTCTAAAATGATTAAACATTTCAATACCAATACGTGGTGTAAATATTGCTTTAACCGCATCGTTTCCATAATAACCTTGGACTACCTTACAAGATGCAACACCAACACCTACTCCGATAAATGGTGAAAACTTCTTCCCTCTATTAAAATTATAATCTGAATAAGCAGATAGTGATATAATTATGTTTGGCAGGTTTGAACCTTCATACTTTCTAGCTGTACTTCCGGCATATATTTCCAAACCTAAGTCCATTGGATTTTGTGGGAAATTATATCTGCCTTCAATGGCAAAAGCAGGCCCGATCCGTTTTTTGCCTACATACTTGTCAATACCGTAAGTACCACCTGCCGATATCTCAACTTCAAACGGTTTCACAGATTTTACTTCCTGAGCACTCGCTTTTATCCCTGCCATCATAAGCAGAGAGCTGATAGAAAATAAATATATAATCTTCATAAAACAGTTATTATAATCAATGATTTATTACAATAACGCATAATATCATTAATATCCCTATTTGAACATGAGCTTTAATAATTGTAAGTTCTTGTAAATTTGGTAATCAAAGAAAATTACTATAACTTTATCATGCTGATTTACAAAAGATTACAGACAATAATCGCCATAATCGGCTAAAGCAAAATTATAGAATTATTTTGTATGAGAGATGATTTGGCTTCGCTGATTTTCAGTCTTACAAGTTTTTGGTGCTATGGTATAAAAATATATTCTTAGACACGTAATAAAAACGCTCATATCTCCGTGCCTCGACCATATCAAAGAGTGAAAGCATGCTCATTATGATACTTTCCTATAACTCGGGCTACCGTTGTCTTAAGTATTTCTATATGGAAAAGGTCTGCCGGCATATGCGCTATCTATGTCTGCACCAGCGAATCATAATCAGTGGAATCTCCACATACCGCTTCACTGCACACTGTCCGCAACAGCATATGAAGATGTAAAAACCTAACGCCAATATACAAAATTATATGATACGCAGGCTGTCGGCTGCATATAAACGCTGCAAAACAACCTTTTAGTCCGTTCTGAGCGCACAAAACGAGCTGACGGGTCAATCATCCGTCGCAACGGAGAACAGCCGTATGACGCAAGAAAAAGCCACAATTACGGCATGAAGTAATAAAAAACAGGGCGGAGACCGAAATCTCCGCCCTGCGATTAGCTATAGAATGATAATTCTTATTAATCAGCCAGCTTAGCCTTGATGAACTCGCGGTTCAGGCGGGCGATGTTGGCGATGCTCTCATTCTTCGGGCACTCAGCCTCGCATGCGCGGGTGTTGGTGCAGTTACCGAAGCCGAGCTCTTCCATCTTCATGATCATTGCCTTGGCACGCTTTGCAGCCTCAGGACGTCCCTGCGGCAGAAGTGCGAGCTGAGAAACCTTTGATGATACGAAGAGCATTGCAGAACCGTTCTTACATGCAGCAACGCAAGCACCGCAGCCGATACATGTAGCGCAGTCCATTGCCTCGTCGGCGTCCTCTTTCGGGATGAGGATTGCGTTGGCGTCCTGCGGCTGACCTGTACGTACTGTGACATATCCGCCGGCCTGGATGATCTTGTCGAATGCGCCACGGTCAACCATGCAGTCCTTGATGATAGGGAATGCTGCTGAACGCCACGGCTCAACTGTGATCACGTCGCCGTCGTTGAAACGACGCATATAGAGCTGACATGTTGTTGCTCCGGTAGCCGGTCCGTGTGGATGACCGTTGATGTAGAGCGAGCACATGCCGCAGATGCCCTCACGACAGTCGTGGTCGAACACGAAAGGTTCCTTGCCGTCTTCGATCAGCTGCTCGTTGAGAATGTCAAGCATTTCGAGGAAAGAAGTATCACCTGGAATATCTTTCATCTCGAAGGTATCAAAATGGCCTTTTGCCTTGGGACCGTTCTGACGCCAAACTTTAAGTGTGAAACTTATATTTTTGTCCATAATTGTATGTTCTGTGGTTGTTTATTAATTCTTGTAGTTACGTGTCTGAACCTTAATAGCTTCATACTCAAGCGGTTCCTTGATAAGTTCAGGTGCTTTGGTGTCATCGCCCTGGTACTCCCAGCAACCTACGTAGAAGTAGTTTTCATCGTCGCGCTTAGCCTCGCCGTCCTCAGTCTGATACTCCTCACGGAAGTGTCCGCCGCAAGACTCGTTACGAGAAAGTGCGTCGTAAGCGATGAGCTCGCCCATTGTGATGAAGTCGCGGAGGTGGATGGCCTTGTCAAGCTCGACATTAAGACCTTCTTTTGATCCTGGGATGAAGAGGTTTGTCTCGAATTCCTTGCGTACTTTCTTAATAAGCTCAAGACCTTCTTTCAGGCCCTCTGCAGTACGACCCATACCTACATGCTCCCACATGATATGTCCGAGCTCCTTGTGTATTGAATCAACAGAGCGCTTACCCTTGATGTTCATCAGACGGTCGATCTCAGCCTGAACGCCCTTCTCTGCCTCTTCGAACTCAGGCAGATCTGTTGAGATGCGCGGCCAGATAGACTGATCGGCAAGATAGTTCTGGATTGTATAAGGCAGAACGAAGTATCCGTCGGCCAGACCCTGCATCAGCGCAGACGCACCCAGACGGTTTGCACCGTGATCTGAGAAGTTGCACTCGCCGATAGCGAAGAGTCCCTTGATTGTTGTCATCAATTCATAGTCAACCCAGATACCACCCATTGTATAGTGTACAGCCGGGAAGATCATCATCGGGTTGTAATACTTCACGCCGTTTATCTCGTTGGCAAGTTCGCCCGGATTTACGTCAGTGATTTCCTCGTACATGTCGAAGAGGTTACCGTAACGCTGCAGAACAACGTCGATACCCAGACGCTCGATACTTTCAGAGAAGTCGAGGAATACGGCCAGACCTGTGTTGTTTACGCCGTAGCCCTTATCGCAACGCTCTTTTGCTGCACGGCTGGCAACGTCGCGCGGAACGAGGTTACCGAATGCCGGATAGCGACGCTCCAGATAATAGTCGCGGTCTTCCTCAGGAATGTCGCTTCCTTTCTTGGTTCCGGCCTGCAGAGCCTTTGCATCCTCAAGTTTCTTCGGAACCCAGATACGTCCGTCGTTACGCAGTGACTCAGACATAAGAGTCAGTTTAGACTGCTTGTCACCGTGAACAGGAATACATGTCGGGTGGATCTGAACATAAGAAGGATTAGCGAAGTAAGCTCCCTTACGGTAGCAAGCCATAGCCGCTGTACAGTTACAGCCCATAGCGTTTGTAGAAAGGAAGTATGTGTTACCGTAACCACCGGTACCTATAACCACAGCATTTGCAGAGAAACGCTCCAGCTTACCTGTCACGAGGTTCTTTGCAATGATACCGCGTGCACGACCGTCAACGATTACAACATCCTCCATCTCGTAGCGTGTGTAGAGTTTCACACGTCCTGCATGTATCTGGCAGCTGAGTGCAGAGTAAGCACCGAGCAGCAACTGCTGGCCTGTCTGACCCTTTGCATAGAATGTACGTGAAACCTGAGCACCACCGAACGAACGGTTGGCAAGCATACCGCCGTACTCACGTGCAAAAGGAACACCCTGTGCAACGCACTGGTCGATGATGTTGTTTGACACTTCAGCCAGACGATATACGTTGGCTTCGCGTGCACGATAGTCGCCACCTTTCACTGTATCATAGAACAGGCGATATACTGAGTCACCGTCGTTCTGATAGTTCTTTGCAGCGTTGATACCACCCTGTGCTGCGATAGAGTGAGCACGGCGCGGTGAATCCTGAATACAGAAGTTCAGGACATTGAAGCACATTTCGCCGAGAGAGGCAGCTGCACTAGCTCCGGCAAGTCCGGTGCCGACAACAATAACATCGAGCTTCAGTTTGTTCTTGGGGTTCACCAGACGCTGGTGAGCCTTATAATTTGTCCATTTCTCAGCCACGGGGCCGGCAGGAATCTTCGAATCAAGTTGTTTTGCCATAACTTTTATGAATTATGAGTTATTTTTTATGAATGAATTAGTAGCAGCAGTTCAGGCTCGGAGCAAGATTGAAAGCAAAAGCCAGTACTACAACGAGGAAACCGAGCATCAGAAGAGTTGTGTAAACAATGCCGATAACCTTCCAACGGTTGAACCACACCTTACCGTTCCAGCCGAATGTCTGCATTGCGCTCCAGAAACCATGAGAAAGGTGGAACCAGATAGCAGCAAGCCAAACGATGTAGAGCACTACATAAACCGGATTGGCGAATGTGTCCTGAATGTAGGCGAAGCCGTCAGCAGGATCGTGTGCCACTGTGATACCGGTGAGCTCTGCAAACATCATGTTGTACCAGAAGTTGAACATGTGGAGGCAAAGTCCGAGCAGTACGATGATACCCAGCACAAGCATGTTCTGAGACGCCCACTCCACTTTCTTGGAACGTACTGTCACCGTGTAGCGCTCGCTACCGCGTGCAGCACGGTTCTGCATCGTAAGCCAGAAAGCGTAAACGATGTGCACCACTGCCAGGAAAGCCAGACCGAGTGTTGCCACTAAGGCATACCAGTTGGCACCCAGGAACTCACAAATCATGTTGTAGGCTTCTCCTGAGAAGAGAGCCGCAATGTTCATTGACATGTGGAATGTCAAGAATAGAATAAGCGCGACACCGGTTACCGACATCACAACTTTTCTACCAATAGAAGAATTGATTAACCACATAAATGATTGAAATTTAATTATTTAACTGTTAGATTTATTTGGATTCTTCATAATATAGCAGTTAAGCACACGCGCCCCGTTACCTTTTTATAGGTAACAGCTGCCCCATACAGAATGCAAAAATACTATATTTTAATGATAAATCAAACTATTTTAAAGCAAAAATCGATTTTTATTCTTAATTTTGCGACATCAAATTTTCCAGCAAATAATGAATTTATTTTATGACGTACTCGTAATCGGAGGCGGCCACGCGGGATGCGAGGCAGCAGCCGCTGCGGCCGGCATGGGAGCGAAAACATGTCTTGTGACAATGGACATGAACAAAATCGCGCAGATGAGCTGTAACCCCGCCGTAGGAGGAATTGCAAAAGGACAGATCGTGCGCGAGATTGACGCGCTCGGAGGATACATGGGCCTGGTGACCGATGCGGCCTCAATACAATTCAGAATGCTCAACCGAGGCAAAGGTCCGGCCGTATGGAGTCCCAGGGCACAGTGCGACCGGGAGAAGTTTATTTGGGAGTGGAGACACGTACTCGACTCAGTAGACAATCTCGACATCTGGCAGGACCAGGCCGAAGAACTGCTTGTCAAGGACGGACATGCTGAAGGTGTACGCACCATATGGGGCGTTGAACTGCACGCCCGCTGTGTTATAATTACGGCAGGAACTTTCCTCAACGGTCTGATGCACATAGGACGCCACAAGGTTCCGGGCGGACGTTGCTCCGAACCAGCAGTGTTCAACCTCACCGAAAGCATCACCCGTCACGGCATAAGTTCTATGCGTATGAAGACAGGTACACCCGTACGCATAGACAAGCGCAGCGTACACTTTGAAGATATGGACGAGCAGCCCGGCGAGAACGATCATCATAGTTTCAGCTACATAAGCGAGCGGAGACCTCTGAAGCAGCTTCCCTGCTGGACATGTTATACCAACAAGGAAGTGCACGACACCCTCAAATCAGGCTTGGCGGACTCTCCCCTTTTCAACGGACAAATACAAAGCACCGGTCCACGCTACTGTCCGTCCATCGAAACAAAGCTTGTGACATTCCCGGACAAAGACCAGCATCCTCTCTTTCTCGAACCGGAAGGCGAAGATACCAACGAAATGTATCTCAACGGATTTTCGTCGAGCATGCCCATGGATGTGCAAATAGAAGCTCTGCGCAAAATCCCCGCTCTGCGCGACGTGAAGGTTTATCGCGCCGGATACGCCATAGAGTACGACTACTTCGATCCGACACAACTTTATCCTTCGCTTGAATCGAAAATAATAAAAGGTCTTTACATGGCCGGTCAGGTAAACGGCACCACCGGATACGAGGAAGCCGGAGGTCAGGGACTGATGGCAGGCATCAACGCTGCACTGGCATGTGCAGGCAGCGATCCGATAGTACTCAAACGCGACGAGGCATACATAGGTGTGCTAATCGACGACCTTACGACCAAAGGAGTGGATGAACCTTATCGGATGTTCACTTCACGCGCCGAATACCGCATATTGCTACGCCAGGACAACGCTGACGCCAGACTCACACAGATGGGTTACGACCTCGGCATAGTAAAAAGACCACGTTACGATGTATGGACAAAGAAAAAAGCAAACATCGATAAAATCATTGATTTCTGCAATCATACATCGGTGAAACCGCGCGAAATAAACGACGCGCTCGAACATCTTGGTACCGCACCTCTACGTATGGGATGCAGTATTGCAGATCTTATATCACGTCCACAAATAACGATGAACAATCTCAGCGAAATCATTCCATCGCTGAAAGAGATGATTTCTTCGATAGACGTACGCAAAGAAGAAACAACAGAAGCCGCAGAAATATGCATCAAATATAAAGGATATATAGAACGTGAACGTCTGATTGCAGACAAAATGCATCGTCTGGAAAACATCAAAATAAGGGGACACTTCAATTATTCAGAATTGCACGAGCTATCCACGGAAGCAAGACAAAAGCTCGAAAGAATAAATCCGGAGACTTTGGCACAGGCAGGTCGCATACCCGGAGTATCACCGAGCGACATCAATGTACTGCTCGTGCTTATGCATAGATAGTTCCACGTGAAACAAAACAAATAACAAACACACTATAACTTATTGAAAATGAACAACAAACTATTGCTGGACAATCTCCGCTGTATTAAGGATTGGCCAAAGAAAGGAGTTAACTTCAGAGACGTCACCACCCTGTTCAAGAACCCGGAGTGCCTGAAGATAATCAACGACGAAATGTATGACCTTTATAAAGACAAAGGTATCACCAAAATTGTAGGAATCGAATCACGCGGTTTCGTCATGTCTTCCGCCATCGCGTTGCGCCTTGGTGCAGGAATTGTATTGTGCCGTAAGCCGGGCAAACTACCCTGCGACACCGTACAGCAGGAGTATTCAAAAGAATATGGAACCGATACCATCGAAATACACAAAGATGCAATCGATGAAAACGACGTAGTTCTTCTACACGACGACCTGCTGGCTACCGGCGGCACAATGAAGGCAGCATGCGATCTAGTAAAGAAGTTCAATCCAAAGAAAGTATACTGCAACTTTATCATAGAGCTCGTAAATGAAGATCTGAACGGTCGTGATGCATTTGATAAAGACATCGAAGTAACATCACTCATACAGATTTAAGTATTTCACAAAACCGGTCAGCTGAAACGCAGAACGGACGCACATAAGTGTTGTCATACCCGCGTCAGCCGACCGGTTTTCGCTTTTATGCAGCGAGAACATCGATTTTACGAGAAAACAGGAATAAATCTCAAGCAATCGGCACACTGCATCATCAACAAACAAAAGTTCTGTATTAGCAGCAAGAAAAAAAAGTATTCTCCAAAACGATTCACCATTATTTCCAATAAAACATATAATTTTCAGAACAAAGACCCACTACTGTAAGGAAACTGAAAGAAAAGAGAGTCAAAAGAGATACATTGTCTGCAAAAGCGAAAAGTGCCGTCAATAATAGCAACAACATGCAATATCAGCAAACAGGAACATCTGACGTTATACAAAAACGAGCAGAAGAATTCCGTCCTCAGGCATCGTGACCAAGAGTGCCATACAGACTTCTCACCACCCGCTTACACATCCTGCACGAAGGTACGACAGCCAGAACGCAGTACACCCATAACTTTGTCGTCTGGAGACAGAGCTACCGACGGACAGTGAACGTGGAACAGTAAATGTGCGCTTAGGGTTTCACGTGAAACTTTAGCACTTAAATACGCTCTATATAAACAAGTTACGCATCATGAACAAAGACGAAAAACAGCAGATAACAGACAAGCTGAAGGCTATCGTGCAGAGCATGCCAGACAAGCCGGGAAGCTATCAGTTCTACGACGAAAGCCACACTATAATATACGTAGGCAAGGCCAAGAGTCTGAAGAAACGCGTATCCTCCTATTTCCATAAGGAGGTTGACCGATTCAAAACAAAGGTGCTCGTCTCGAAGATACGCGACATAAGCTACACCGTAGTGAACACAGAGGAAGACGCCCTGCTTCTGGAAAACAGTCTGATAAAGAAATACAACCCACGCTACAATGTTCTGCTGAAAGACGGCAAGACCTACCCCAGTATATGCATAACCAACGAATATCTGCCGAGAATATTCAAAACACGACAGATAAACCGCAAGTTCGGCACATTCTATGGCCCATACAGTCATCTGGCAAGCATGTATGCGATACTTGATCTTATAAAGAAGTTGTACAAGCCACGCACATGCCGCATGCCGATAACCAAGGAAGGAATAGAGCAAAACAAGTACAAACCCTGTCTGGAATACCACATACACAACTGTAACGCTCCCTGTACAGGATGCCAGACATGGGAAGACTACCGTGCCAACATAAACCAAGCGAAGGAAATATTAAAAGGTAACACGCGCGAGATAAGCCGTGCCATATACGACGAAATGATGCAGAAAGCAGCCGAAATGAAGTTTGAGGAGGCCGAAGCACTCAAACAGAAGTATATGCTCATAGAGAATTTCTGCGCCAAAAGCGAGGTGGTGAGCCACACCATCACAGATATAGACGTATTCAGCATAGCTGATGACGACAGCCGCCGCAATGCATTCATCAACTTCATACACGTGAAGAACGGCGCCATAAACCAGAGTTTCACCTTCGAATACAAGCGAAAACTCGACGAAACAGACGAAGAACTGCTCCTGACAGCCATTCCGGAGATACGCGAACGCTTCGGAAGCAAGGCCACGGAGATAATTGTCCCCTTCGAGATGAGCTGGAAACTGCGTGAGGCAGCTTTCATAGTGCCGCAGCGCGGCGACAAAAAACATCTGCTCGAACTGTCCGAAATGAACTGTAAGCAATACAAGTTCGACCGTCTGAAACAGGCAGAAAAGCTCAATCCGGAGCAAAAACAGACCCGTCTGATGAAAGAATTGCAGCAAAAACTGCAAATGGAGAAGCTGCCATACCACATAGAATGTTTCGACAACTCCAACATTTCAGGCACCGACGCAGTGGCAGGATGCGTAGTGTTCAAGGCAATGAAACCTTCGAAAAAAGACTACCGAAAATACAATATTCGCACCGTATGCGGACCCGACGACTATGCATCTATGCAGGAAGTGGTACGCCGCCGCTACGGACGCATGAGCGAAGAGGGAGACCCCCTGCCCGACCTCATCATAACCGATGGCGGACGCGGTCAGATGGAAGTAGTTCGCAAGGTTGTGGAAGACGAACTCGGACTATCCATACCCATCGCCGGACTGGCAAAAGACGACCGTCACCGCACCAACGAACTGCTCTATGGCTTTCCGCCACAGATAGTGGCGCTGAAGACTGACAGCGAACTTTTCCACGCTCTTACGAAGATTCAGGACGAGGTTCACCGCTACGCCATCACTTTCCACCGCGACAAGCGCTCGCGCCACGCCTTGCACAGCGAGCTCGACAACATCAGCGGCATAGGTCCAAAGAGCGCAGAGGCACTGCTACGCCACTTCAAGAGCGTAAAACGAATACGCGAAGCCAGTCTCGAAAACATAGCCGAGGTAGTGGGAAAAGCACGCGCCGAGATAGTGAGACGCTACTTCGACGGTGCCCTCTAAGCGCCCGTTTTATGGATGCCACAAAGCAATTATAAACCCTTATTTATTAAATTTCATGCCCTAAAAATCCGCGTATTTGCGGCCGGACATGTCTTCGGCCGCAAATAACGCAGGAACAAGGCATCATGCTAACCGTCTGATAACTAACCGTTTAGCATTTTCTGTCTTTCAACATCCGCTTTATACCCTTCCAATAAAGCCTGTTTCGCATCACAGAAAAGGGCTTTCCGCACGCTCAAAAAGCCCTTCTGATGCACCCAAAACCACCATTCCGTTGTACCGACAATGCAGGCTTATGCCTCAAAAAGGCCGTTTCAGCTAATTTAAAGACCTCTCACGGGTTTTCACAAGCACCGACTTACATTTATCCACATGCAATAAAACAGTGCATTACGCGCAAAAATCAAGATTTTTACAGACTGAATACAACTAATTTTTAAGTTAAAAACACTATGCATCACTAATATTTCTGAGACATAAACAACATAACAAAACCATGCAATTTGTGAATTATCTCACACACAGCCACACAATCCACCACACTTCATCAAAAAACTTATATATCCAACATCAGACATACATAACACAGAAATATAACCCTTAAGAAAAGACCCACGACTCAAACACATGTAAAAGCTCAAAATATTGCGTATAACGGACGATAAATACAATCAACGAATAATCTCTCACCACACACGAAGAACGGCCCACAACGCCCGCGAAACGCAATATTATGCATCTCTACACCCTTTACACAAGGACATTATTGCGCTGTTTCCCGTTCCAACCGACGACGTAAAACACCATAAAAGCACAAAGTGTTGTGTATCAACGCCAAAGCAATGAAAACACCATAAATATCAACATGTTTCCGGCATCAATCCCTCTGCACATACCATTGTTTCCACATTATAACAAAAAGGTGTTTTTATTTTGAGTTAAAACCATTTTCCACTATCTTTGCAATAAGATAGGCAGCACTCTGGAAATTGAAAATTCATTTTCTTTCCACTCGTTTGCACTATCCTGAATTACAATAACCAAGGCGCGACAAGCGCCACATAAGAAACAGACAAATGAAAATAGTCATACAGCGTGTGAGCCACGCATCTGTCACAATAGACGGTAAGGTGAAGTCAGCCATAGGCCGCGGCTTTCTGATACTGCTCGGCATAGCCTCCGACGACACCCGCGAAGACATGGAATGGCTCGTAAAAAAGACCGCCGCACTGCGAGTTTTCGACGACGAACAGGGCGTGATGAACCTCCCCATAACAGCCATTGACGGCGAGATACTGGTCATCAGCCAGTTCACCCTCATGGCATCATACAAGAAAGGCAACCGCCCTTCGTGGATACACGCCGCTCCCCACTCCATAGCAATACCGCTCTACGAGGAGTTCTGTGCCCGTCTGAGCGAGGCGATAGGCAAACCTGTGGGTACCGGTGAGTTCGGCGCCGACATGAAGGTGGAACTACTCAACGACGGTCCTGTGACCATATGTATGGACAGCCGTAACCGCGAATAAATGCCTTATAGCACTTGTCTGCAACATAAAAAAAGACACTGATATGACAGAAAACGACATAACACTGCGCCAGGCGCAACAGCTCGTGGACGAATGGATACACACCTACGGCGTGCGCTACTTCAGCGAGCTCACCAACATGGCCGTACTGACCGAGGAAGTGGGCGAAATGGCACGTATAATGGCACGCAAATACGGCGATCAGAGCTTCAAAAAAGGTGAGAAAGACTCGCTCGGCGACGAGATGGCCGACGTATTGTGGGTGCTTCTCTGCATTGCCAACCAGACGGGCATAGACCTCACCGAAGAACTGCGCCGCAACATCGAGAAGAAGACCCAGCGCGACAAGGACCGCCACCGCAACAATCCCAAGCTCTGACGTGCGGAAGGAAGGCTGCCGGATGAAGCACATAGCCGCCGGCAGACACACGGAAAGGCACCGCACAAACACCCCTACAACAACGAAACACTCTAAACATCAATAAATTATGGCTACAACAAACTCACACTGCGAGCATCATCATCATGACGCTCCGAAACAAAACAAATACGAAGAGGCTATGAGCAAATACAACCTCGACATCGACGACGCAGCCGTAAGCGAGGCTGTGCGCACTCTGATAGCCGAGAAAGTGCACGAGAACGACACACCGGAGGTGAAACGTTTTCTCATGGGAAGCATAGAGCTGACAACGCTCAAGACCACCGATTCCGACACCAGCGTACTGGCATTCACCGAGCGCGTGAACGAGTTCGACAACCAATATCCCGACCTGCCCCACGTCGCAACGATATGCGTATATCCATGCTTCGCCAGTATCGTGAGCCAGTCGCTCGAGGTTGACGGCGTCGAGATTGCCTGCGTTTCGGGCAGTTTCCCGTCATCACAGGCACTGCTCGAGGTTAAGGTTGCCGAGACCGCACTGGCAATAAAGGACGGCGCCACCGAGATAGACATCGTGATGCCTGTGGGCAAGTTCCTCAGCGGCGATTATGAGGGTGTGAGCGACGAGATAAACGAGCTGAAACAGGTGTGCGGCGAGCACGCCATGAAGGTGATACTCGAGACGGGCGACCTCGGCACGGCAGCCAACATAAAGAAGGCTTCCATCCTTGCCATGTACGCCGGAGCCGACTACATCAAGACATCCACCGGCAAAGAGAAAATATCTGCCACGCCTGAGGCTGCCTACGTGATGTGCCAGGCCATAAAGGAATACTACGACGAGACTGGCATACAGATAGGATTCAAGCCTGCCGGAGGCATAAATACGGTGATGGACGCCGTGATCTACTACACCATCGTGAAAGAAGTTCTCGGCGAGAAATGGCTCACCAACAAGTGGTTCCGCCTCGGCACAAGCCGTCTGGCAAACCTGCTGCTGAGCGAGATTGTGGGCGAAGAAACCAAGTTCTTCTAAACAACGATAAAAATATTATAATATGAATATAAAAAAAAACATACTTAACCTGCTGCTACTGTTCATATCTGTAACAGTAGTAGCACAAGAGAAAATAAATCCATCATTTGATATTAAATTTGAAAGAGAAGTTTCATCTATAAACATTAATAATAAAGAGTATACAAACGTTATTATTGAAATTGATGCGGATTCTTATAGCGTAAGCAGTTCTAATTCCAGCTATTCTCTAAATGGAGATTACTCATCTAGCAATTATAATGAAAGAGTAGATTATGACGGTGTCAAAATTACTATAAAAGATAAAAATAGTAATGAAATAATATACAAAGAACGATTCCCCAAGTCTTTTCTATACGGATTACCTGACGGGACAATAAGAATAGGAAAAGACTATGTACTTACACAACTGAAAATCTTTAAAAAGGATGAAAAATGGACGGCAGTATTAAAAGAAAAAGGAATTTATTAATACAATAACAGTTTCATATCATAAATAACGGGGTTCGTATTTTTATAATTGTCGAACCCCGTTATTCTCTTATAATTTATATCACTTCTTCATACTTTATTTTGTGCGCTGTATAACGAAGTCGAGATAAGCCGTCAAAGCGCGTTTTATCTCCTCGTCCTTCACAGCGTTTTCTATGTATTCCATACATTTGAGGCGCAGTTCCTCCATGCGGTGCTCGGCATATTCTATACCTCCGTGACTCTTGGTATACTCCACCAGAGTGTCTATCTCCTCCTGCGTCACACTCTGCTCCTTCACCTTGTATGCCAGTTCGAGCATGGCCTTGTCGCCACCGTTGTTCACTGCGTATATGGCCGGCAGCGTCAGCTTGCCCTCCAGCATGTCGTTGCCGGTGGGTTTGCCTATCTCCGGCGAGTCGTAATAGTCGAAAATATCGTCTCTTATCTGGAATATTATGCCGAGATTACGGCCGAACGTGCGTGCCTTCTCGAAGTCGTCGCCCGTCGCTCCGGCCGACAGAACGCCTATTCCGGCGCATGCCTCGAATAGCGCGGCGGTCTTCTGGCGTATCACTTCGTAGTAAACCTCCTCCGAAATCTCGCGGCGGCCGATGTTCGACAGCTGCAATATCTCGCCGTCAGACAGAGTGCGTCCCAGCTCGGCCAGATAGCGCACGATATCCTCCGAATGAGTGAACGACACGTGCAGCAGAGCCGTGGAGAGTATGTAGTCGCCCACCAGCACAGCCACCTTATTATCATAAGTGGCATTCACCGAAGCCTGTCCGCGCCGCTCGCTGCTCTCGTCCACCACGTCGTCGTGCACGAGCGAGGCCGTATGCAGCAGCTCCAGACCCACCGCAGCGTTCTGCGTCACGTCGGTCACGTGGCCGAACGCCTTAGCCATGAGCAATATCAGCATAGGGCGCATGCGCTTTCCGGCGCGCCGTCTGATGTGTTCGAGCGCGCTTCCGAGCATGCCGTCCTCGTGGGTTAGCGAACGGTTGAAAAGTTCAATGAAATCGGCCAGTTCTGCCTGCACCGGTTGTTTTATGACTGACAGGTAATCCATACTAATCCAAAATTTGACACAAAATTAATTATTTTATCGGGATTAGTACCATATTTTTAGTAATTTTACGGCAAAAAGCAACCGTGAGGCAGCACCGGCGGCCACTCTCCGCCATTTATACACCTGCCCGCCGCAACGGCCGCGACAGCCCTGCGGCACACCGCACCTGGCCTCACGTCCCTTTATAAAACATCAACCGTTATGAACAAACTGTTTCTCATCGATGCCTATGCATTGATATACCGCTCTTATTATGCGCTGATAAAGAATCCGCGCATCAACTCCAAAGGCTTCAACACGTCGGCCGTCATGGGCTTTGTCAATACGCTCAACGAGATAATGACCAAGGAACAGCCCACCCACATAGCCGTAGCCTTCGACCACGGCAAGACCTTCCGCGACGAGGCTTTCCCTCAGTACAAGGCCCAGCGCGAGGAGACGCCTGAAGACATACGCCGCTCCGTGCCGGTGATAAAGGACATCATAGCTGCCATGCACATACCTGCCGTGCAGGCCGACGGCTTCGAGGCCGACGACGTCATTGGCACACTGGCCACCAAAGCGGGTGCCGAGGGTGTGGAGACCTACATGCTCACGCCCGACAAGGACTACGGACAGCTCGTGCGCGACAACGTATTCATCTTCCGTCCGCGCCACGGAGGCGGTTACGAGAAGATGGGACCGGCGGAGGTGTGCGCCAAGTATGCCATCGACTCCCCACTCCGCGTCATCGACCTTCTGGCTCTCATGGGCGACTCGGCCGACAACTTCCCGGGCTGTCCGGGCGTGGGTGAGAAAACGGCGGCAAAACTCATAGACCAGTTCGGCGACGTGGAGAACATGCTCAGTCACACTGCCGACATCAAAGGCAAGCTGCGCGAGAAAGTGGAGGCCGCCGTCGACGACATACGCATGTCGAAGTTTCTCGCCACCATCCGCACCGATGTTCCGATCGAGCTCGACCTCGACAGCATGAAGCTCGCCGAACCCGACGAGCAGAAACTGCGCGAAATATTCAACGAACTCGAGTTTAAGACGCTCGCAGACAAACTTCTTAACAAATCAAAAAATAAGCAAAAAAGCACTAATCAACAACTCGATTTCTTTGCAGAATTTCCGACCGATAAGCCGGAAGATTCAAAATTCGCGAGTTTTGAGGTACTTCAGACGACACCTCACGAATACCAACTGATTGATAATGAGGACGATGCGCGAAAAATTCTTGACTTTTTTTTGACAAAAAAAATTCTCAGTCTAGACACGGAGACAACTTCAACGAGCCCGATCGACGCAGAATTGGTGGGTCTGAGCTTCTCTGTCGAAGAAAAAAAGGCGTTTTATGTGGCTGTGCCGGCCAATCGTGAAGAAGCGCAAAAAATTGTAAATATATTTAAACCACTGTATGAGAACCCCGAAATTCTGAAAATAGGACAGAATCTGAAGTACGACCTCGAGGTACTCTACAAATATGACGTTCATCTGGCAGGACCGATGTTCGACACGATGATAGCCCACTACCTCATCCAACCTGAACTTCGTCACAACATGGACTATATGGCCGAGACTCTCCTCAACTACCGCACCATACACATAGAGCAGCTTATCGGCGAGCGCGGCAAGAACCAGCGCAACATGCGCGACCTGTCTCCTGCCGAAGTGTATGAGTATGCCGCCGAGGACGCCGACATCACCCTGCGACTCTACAACGTGCTGAGTCCGAAACTGAAGGAGGCCGGCGCCGAACAGTTGTTCTACGAAATAGAGATGCCTCTCATGCCTGTACTGGCTGAGATGGAGCTAAACGGCATCCGCATCGACACGGCATCGCTCGCCGAGACGTCGTCCATACTCACCTCACGCATGCATCAGCTTGAGACACAGATATACGAGGCTGCGGGCGAACAGTTCAACATCGCCTCGCCAAAGCAGGTGGGCGAGATCCTGTTCGGAAAGATGAAGATTGTCGACAAGCCAAAGAAGACCAAGACGGGACAGTATGTCACGTCGGAGGAAGTGCTGCAACAGCTGCGCCACAAGAACCCCATCGTGGACGACATACTCGCCCACCGCGGACTGAAAAAGCTTCTCGGCACATACATCGACGCACTTCCCAAGCTGATAAACAGCCGTACGGGACACATACACACGTCGTTCAATCAGGCAGTTACGTCCACCGGACGTCTCTCCTCGAGCGATCCCAACCTGCAGAACATCCCCGTGCGCGGTGAGGACGGCAAGGAGATACGCCGCTGTTTCATCCCCGAGGAAGGCTGTCTGTTCTTCTCTGCCGACTACTCGCAGATAGAACTGCGCGTCATGGCGCATCTCAGCGGCGACGAGAACATGGCGGAGGCGTTCCGTCTGGGCCACGACATACACGCCGCAACGGCCGCGAAGATATACAAGGAGGACATCGACAACGTGACACGCGACCAGCGAACCAAGGCCAAACGCGCCAACTTCGGCATCATCTACGGCATAACCGTCTTCGGACTTGCCGAGCGTCTGGACATAAGCCGTGCGGAAGCGTCGCAGCTAATAGACGACTACTTCGCCTCGTTCCCCAAGGTGGCACAATACATGGAGCAGAGCAAGGAGACTGCAAGAGCCAAGGGCTACGCCGAGACATTCTTCCACCGCCGCCGCTATCTGCCCGACATCAACTCGCACAATGCCACAGTGCGCAACTTCGCCGAGCGCAATGCCATCAACGCTCCGATACAGGGCTCGGCCGCAGACATCATAAAGATAGCAATGATACGCATCAGCCGGAGGTTCAAAGCCGAAGGAATAAAGTCGAAGATGATACTTCAGGTGCACGACGAACTCAACTTCAGCGTGCTGCCGGAAGAGAAGGAGAAGGTGGAACGCATAGTTCTCGAAGAGATGCAGAACGCCTACCCGCTCAATGTTCCGCTCGTGGCCGACTGCGGATGGGGCGCGAACTGGCTGGAGGCACATTGATTCTCAAAGCATATCACCGCATCAATAAAGACAAAGACATCAAAAACAGTCTCGTTATAAAGCCTTTATATCATAATATGACAATAAACACAAGCATCTCTCTGTCTGTCAAAAAACAAAGAGATGCTTGGTTTCATTTAATAAATATCAGTCCAGACTGGTACTAATATATCGATTACAAAAACTCATTATTATTCTGTTACGACGTCGGTATTAGACATTACAGTTGCTGTCACATCATATCCTTCGGGCATAACCGCTTTGGTTCCGGGAATAAATATGCACGGCCACACAAACAGGGCTGTTATAACAGCGACCGGCGTACGGTTTTTTCCGTAAACGCGGGCGGTTCCGCTTAACGGGACCTTGGTGCCATCTGCAAGAGTAACACTCTTTACGTCAACGCTCAAACGTCCTTTCGTTCCTGCCAGCGATGACTTTTTTGCTTCTATCACCACACCGTCTGCCATGCTTCCTGCCGGTATCAGCACAACACCATTGCTCTTGACATCGCTCACCACACTGAATTTCACATTATCACCAACTTCCACATCACGCGCCAGAACCGTCTTGACAGACTGTAGTTCAACAGGTGTTCCTGCTTTGATTACAACACTCTTGCTTTGCGCACCGACACCGTTACACATAAACGACGCAAATAAAAGAAACGACAATTTGAAAAATAACTTTCTCATAGTTTTATACTTTCCGCCCCATCAGTCCCTAATGAGACATTAATAAACCGATATGAGAAGCGTGGAACTCAATGCCACATCTTCAGTCGGAGGCCCTAGGAAAGCCCAAAATACGAGATACAACAAAGCAGTTCCACGCTATAAGGCATGGAGAACCACTACGCTATCATCGTACTTTGTCTTGGAAATTTCCTAGGTTTCCGACCGAACGATAAGCATAACGCTTCCTCTAATTTCTAATATGTCAAGACGTGCATACACGTCTCAGGAAACAAAATTAATGAATAATTCGGATATTATCCTCTTTTTTTCTGATTTTATGTCTGTTTTTATATGTTATCCATACATTTATCGAATTTAAACATCAGTCGTACAGACATAGTCCGCCCATATCGCTAAACTAATCCACACCATACCGAAGGACAAAATCAATGACCTTTATTCCTTTCCACCATTCATATACATACGCAACACAACCGCATATTCAAAAATAATTCACTACATTTGCAACATAAACCCGATAACATGAAAAAGATATTCCATCTTCTGAAAGCCATTATCATAGGCTCGCTGGCAGGTATAATGCTGGTGATGATAGGCTGTGTGCTGTTCACCGACATCAGTCCGATGCAGTTTCTCAAATCTCTGGCCGACAAAGGATTCATGCCCGTCATAGTCAACTGCCTGTTGTCGTTAGCTGCACTCGCCATAGCCTTCACCTTGCAGATAATAGTCCATGAGGGCGGACATCTCGTGGGAGGTCTTCTCACGGGCTACCGCTTCGTGTCGTTCAGAATATTCACCCTCACGCTACTGCGCCGCGACGGCCGCCTCATAGTGCGCCGCTTCAACATACCCGGCACGGGCGGACAGTGCATCATGCTGCCGCCGGACGGCGACGCCGTAAGTGTGCCGTTCGTGATATACAATGCCGCGGGCGTAGTGGCCAACATACTGCTCACCGCCGTGGCCGCCACGCTCTTTTTCATACACCTGCACGACGGCGGCATTTTCCTTTTCCTGCTCACACTTTTCACAGCCCTTACCGGTCTGTGGACTGCACTTCTCAACGGCATACCGCTGAAAATAAACGGCATGTGCAACGACGCGGGCAACATACGTCTGATGCTCCGCGAGCCTGAAGTGCGCCGCCACTTCGTCCTGCAACTGCGTGTGCACGCCCTATGTCAGAACGGCTTGCGGCCGAAAGACTTTCCACAGTCATGGTTCGAAGGGCTCAGCCACGACGGCGGATACGGTCTGATGAACGCCGTCACGGACATGATGGCCGTAGCAAGCGAGATAGACAAAGGCGACTACGCCCGTGCCCACGACATGCTCATGGCCATACGAGACCGCCGCCCCGCCCTGCCCGACATGTACGACAAGGAGATAGACTGCGAGATTGCGTTCACCTCGCTCATGCTCGGCCGCAACGACGAAGCCGACCGACTGCTCACCGACAGCCTGCGCACCTACATCCGCCACACCTCGTCCTACTCCTCGTCCAAGCCGCGTCTGCTCTACGCCGTGGCGCTATGTCTGGAGCACGACCGCCGGAAGGCCGAAGCCATACTGCAAAACCTTGAAAACAACCGTGACCGCTACATAATGCTCGGCGAGGTGGAGGCCGACATCTGCACGATGCGCCGCATGCTCGACACCGCAAACTCGGCCATACAACAACACGCATAAGCCCTTATTGCGCATCCATAAACATCACTGCAACAACAATTTCACGCATTATTAGCACACGCCATTGCCCCCATATCGGAAAAAAGTAGTAACTTCGCACCCGAATTCAATTAAATACGTATTTAAGAAATGTCATTAAAATGTGGTATCGTCGGATTGCCTAATGTGGGCAAATCGACTCTTTTCAACTGTCTGTCGAACGCTAAGGCACAGGCAGCCAACTTTCCTTTCTGCACCATAGAGCCCAACGTGGGCGTGATAACAGTGCCCGACGAGAGGCTCACACGCCTCGCCGAGATAGTACACCCGGGACGCATCGTGCCCGCAACCTGCGAAATTGTGGACATAGCCGGACTGGTGAAGGGCGCAAGCAAGGGCGAAGGACTGGGCAACAAGTTCCTGGGCAATATCCGTGAGACCGACGCCATAATACACGTGCTGCGCTGCTTCGACGACGACAACATCGTACGCGAGGGCGGTGCCGCTGTCAATCCGCTGGAAGACAAGGAGATAATAGACACAGAGCTGCAGCTCAAGGACCTCGAAACCATCGAAGGTCAGCTCGCCAAACAGCAGAAACAGGCAGCCGTTGGAGGCAACAAGGACGCCAAGATAGCCGTTGGAGTGCTCGAAGCCTACAAGGCAGCTCTCGACAAAGGTCTTAATGCACGCACCGTGACTTTCGAAAGCAAGGAGGAGCAGAAAGTGGCTCACGACCTGTTCCTGCTCACTGCCAAGCCCGTACTCTACGTGTGCAACGTAGACGAAGCAAGCGCAAAGACCGGTAACAAATATTCAGACGCAGTAGCCGAAGTGGCCAAGACAGAAGGCGCCGAGATGCTCGTCATAGCAGCCAAGACCGAAGAAGACATCGCCGGACTCGACACCTATGAGGACAAGCAGATGTTCCTCGAGGAGCTCGGACTGGAAGAGAGTGGCGTAAACCGTCTGATAAAGAAAGCCTACGCGCTGCTCAACCTTGAGACATTCATCACTGCCGGCGAAATGGAAGTGAAGGCATGGACTTATCACAAGGGCTGGAAGGCTCCGCAGTGTGCCGGAGTGATACACACCGACTTCGAAAAAGGATTCATCCGCGCCGAGGTAATCAAGTACGAAGACTACATCAAATACGGTTCAGAAGCAGCCGTGCGCGAAGCCGGAAAGCTTGCCATCGAGGGCAAGGACTACGAGGTGCAGGACGGCGACATAATGCACTTCCGCTTCAACGTCTGAACATCCACACAACCGCAGCATACGCAAGGCCATGAGCCTCACGCAGACTGAACATAAGAAAACCAACCACACAAACAGCAAATTATGAACGCAAACCTATCATACATACTGTGGAATCCGGACGACACGGCGCTCCGCATAGGCAGTTTCGCCATGCACTGGTATTCACTCTGCTGGCTCATCGGCCTCGTCCTGGCCTATCTCATCGTAAGAAGGCTGTATAAGGAACAGAAGATAAAGGACGAACTGTTCGACCCGCTGTTCCTCTATTGTTTCATCGGAATACTCGTCGGAGCACGTCTGGGCCACTGTCTGTTCTATCAGCCCGACGTATATCTCTCGTCGTGGCAGCACTTCGTAGAGATGATTCTGCCCATAGAGTTCAACGGCAACGGCGACTGGCACTTCACCGGCTACCGTGGTCTGGCTTCTCACGGCGGTACATTCGGACTGATGCTCGCCCTCTGGCTGTATGTAAAAAAGACCAAACTGAACATCTGGCGCGTGCTCGACAACATAGCGATAGCCACACCCGCCACGGCGTTCTTCATCCGTATAGGTAACCTTATGAACTCCGAGATAATAGGCAAACCCACCGATGTACCATGGGCGTTCATCTTCGAGCAGGTCGATATGCTGCCGCGCCATCCCGGACAACTCTACGAAGCACTGGCCTACGCCGTACTTATGTTCATCGGATGGACCATCTACCGCCGCCGTCCGCAGCGTGTGGGCACAGGCTACTTCTTCGGACTATACCTGACATACATCTTCACGGCACGCTTCCTCATAGAGTTCACCAAGGAAATACAGGAACCCTTCGAGGCCGCACTGCCCATCAACATGGGTCAGATTCTTAGTCTGCCGTTCATAGCTATAGGCATCGCCTGCATGGTGGGAGGCAAATGGATGAAGCGGTTGGGTGCGGAGAAATGACAGGAACGCACTACGAAAACAACAACAGAAAAAGAATATAAATACAGAAAATAGAGGAAATTTCTTGAAAATTTCCTCTATTTTTATGTTTTTATGCGAAAATAATAATATATTTGCGACATAAACAATGCCGTAGATGATTGAGAAAACACCCGAACTCAGCTTTAAAGACAAACAGGAAGCCGTCAGACTGATTTTCGACAACTCCACGACACCGCTGTTGAATAGAATCAACAACGAATACTGTTATTGGGACAAAGTGAAATATCTCGCCCCTGAAGGAGTCAGTGCCAAGGCGTTGTGGCAGGCTGTAAAGCTGCAACGCATGGCAAATGCGAAGTATGTCAGATTCGGCAACCACACCTTCCGCTTCACCATAACCGAACACATGCTCGCACTGCTCCATGAGTTCGACATGAACATGGGCGGCAACCTCGGCACAAGCAGTCTGATACCCGAAAGCGACAAGAACTTCTATCTTGTCAGCTCAATCATGGAAGAGGCCATCGCCTCAAGCCAGATGGAAGGCGCATTGACAACGAGAAAGGTGGCAAAGGAGATGCTGCGCAAGAACCAGAAGCCGAGAGACAAGAGCCAGCAGATGATTGCCAACAACTACGCAACCATAAACTATCTGTCTGAAAACAGGCAGGACAGATTCTCTGTGTACAAACTTCTCACAATACACAGATACATATCGTCGGGCACTCTCGAACGGCAGGAAGACGAGGGCTGCCTGCGTAAGACCGACGACATAGTGGTGATGGACGGCATAACGGGCGAAATAGCTCACACTCCACCTTCACACGACGAAGTGGAAACGCTGCTCGAAGCTCTTTGCCAATTTGCCGACAACGATGACCCCGACAGCTTCATCCATCCTATCATAAAAGGAATCATCATCCACTTCATGCTGGCTTTCATCCATCCGTTTGTCGATGGCAACGGCCGCACAGCCCGCTCGCTGGTCTATTGGTACCTGATGAAAAAGGGATACTGGCTTACCGAATACCTGTCTATATCGAGAATAATCTACCGCAGCAAGAAACAATACGAGAAAGCGTTTCTATATACGGAGGCCGACGAATACGACCTGTCGTATTTCATACAATTCAACCTCATAACAATGAAGCGTGCCTACGAGGAACTCAAGGCTTATCTGCAACGCAAGATAACAGAACGCGACAATCTCAACGGCCTAAGAGGCATCAAGGGAATCAACCTGCGGCAGGCGCATATCATCAGCAATCTGTATAAGGACAGCGGCAGCATAATAACCGCCAAAGAGATTGCCACGCAGTTTGCTGTGACAGACAGGACGGCAAGAACCGACCTGCAGTCGCTTGTGCGGCTGGGACTGATGAGCGAGGTGGCGCTCAACAACAGAATGATGGGATATATGCGGTCAGACAATTTTGACAATATCATAAAAGAACTGAGGAAAGGAAAATAGGGGAAATTTTCAGAAAATTTCCCCTATTTTCCGTATAATCATGTATCCTAATGACGCAGGCAGCGCATCAACAGTCTTTCTGGCGATGCGTGAAATAACGTCTCTCGCGGGCTTTCATGCATTCAATGTGAAGTTTATAAGGAATATGCGCATAAGCGGTCCAGACGGGCTTAAAATGCCGTATATGGTATATTTCCGACACACAGAGTCTATAAAGACAAAAAGAAATGGGCATCCGCCGATGTTTTTCGCTCCTTCCAGCCACAGCAAGCCAAAACTTCCATGCCCTCCGCACACGCTTTCCGCCCCACCCCATCCGTGTCGCCACCACATCATCGCACTCCGCCAGGAAGGCACACTCCGCCGCCGGTTTGCCTCATATCATCCTTGTATATTTATGCAAAATCACTCGTGACGGAATGAATAAATATTCATGTCAACTCGAAAATACGCGCGTATTTTCGAGCGACAGTCCCTGCGGTCGCAAATTCTCGAGTTTTGAGAGAGTTGCGCATCGCATTGATTGTCAGCCACTTGCATTCTCCGGCAATTCTACAGCCTCTGTACCGCGCTGCGAGAAGGCCCGTTCCAGCTCTCGATAAGACCCATTTTAGGGCATGGAATGGCCCATATCAGGCCCTGATAAGCTCAATATCACACCCTGACAGAGCCCGTTTCGCGACCTCATAAAGCCTCTTTCGCGCGACAACGGTGAAAAAAACGTCCGACAGAACGAGGAAAGCGGAGGCGACGAAGATTCTCAAGCATTCGATAAAGGCTTTCCCGGCGCGCTCCGTTTTCTATTTTGAAAAAAATTTTTGTCAAGATTTTTTACTTTCAAAATGAATAAATATACAATTTTTCGAGACATAAGCACCATATCGTAACAGTCGCCGACAATGACCGGAAAACGCTGTCTGAGCGTCCGACTCCGTGAAAACCATCCGGCGCAAAGGATGGCTGTTGACAGTTGTAATGACACGACAGTCGTGAAAAAAAGAACGGAGACACCAACCGGCAGACATTTTTTATCGCATAAAAACGCGGCATAGGCCGGTGACGGAGATTTTTTTAGTAACTTTGTACGCAGCATAAACCAATAACCCATATAACCGACAATGAACTCAAAAGCTATCATCTGGACACTGTCGGGCCTCATTGCGCTTTCCTCTTGTGCATCGAAAGGCAAGCAGCAGAGCGACGAAGTGCTCCAGTCTATCCCATTCCAGCAGGTCACTCTGCAGGACAACTTCTGGCTGCCGCGCCTCAAGACGCAGAAAGAGGTGCTCGTGCCGTTCGCACTCGACAAGGTGCGTCCCGCCATGGACAACCTGCGCAAGACCGGCAACTACCTGCACGGAGTGAAGGACGAACTGCCGTTTCCACACCGTTTCGTGGCTTCCGACCTGTACAAGGTGATGGAAGGCGCGGCATATCTGCTCACGCTGGAGAAGGATCCGGCGCTCGAACACACGATGGACAGCATCATCGACCTCATCGGACGTGCACAGGAAGCCGACGGTTATCTGTATGAGTCGCACACGACAGGAGTGTCGGCCAACCACGAACACTGGGGCGGAGCCGGCATGGGAGACAAACCTTACTCATGGGTGGTGCACAGCCACGAGCTCTACAACATGGGACACATGTACGAAGGTGCCGTGGCCTACTATCAGGCAACGGGCAAAGACAAGTGGCTGAAGATAGCCGAGAAGAACGCAAGACATATCAACCACGTGTTCTTCGAGGGCGATCCGAAATACAACGGAGGCAAACCCGTGAACCAGGCTCCGGGACATGAGGAGATAGAACTGGCGCTTGTAAAGCTTTTCCATGCCACAGGCGACTCGCTGTATCTTAACATGGCGAAGCGGTTCATCGACATACGAGGAGTGACATACAAGCCGGAGGGCGACGGAGTGATGAGCCCGAGCTACGCGCAGCAGCATCTGCCGGTACGCCAGCAGACCAAGGCTGTGGGCCACGCCGTGCGCGCCACATACCTGTATTCGGGCATGGCGGATGTCATGGCACAGACAGGCGACCAGACACTGCGCCCGGCACTCGACAGCATTTGGGCCAACATCGTTGACACACGCATGCACATCACCGGAGGACTGGGTGCCGTACACGGCATCGAGGGATTCGGTCCGGAGTATCTGCTGCCAAACAAGGACGCCTACAACGAGACGTGCGCGGCTGTAGGAAACGTGATGTTCAACTACCGCATGTTCATGGCCGAGAAGGACGCCAAGTACATCGACGTGGCCGAAGTGGCGCTCTACAACAACGTGCTCGCGGGTGTCAATCTCGAAGGTAACAGATTCTTCTACGTCAATCCGCTCGAGACCGACAGCCGTCAGGCGTTCAACCAGGGTGTGAAAGGACGCTCGCCGTGGTTCGGCACAGCATGCTGTCCGTCGAACATAGCGCGACTCATACCGCAGATTCCGGGCATGATGTACGCTTACACTGACGATGAGATATACTGTACATTCTACGCCGGCACATCCACAGTGGTGCCGCTGAAGAAAGGAAAGGTCAGTGTGACACAGCAGACAGAATATCCTTTCGACGAGACAATACGTTTCGAGATAAATCCAGAAGGCAAAAGCCAGAAGTTCGCAATGCATCTGCGCATCCCGACATGGGCCGGTACACAGTTCGTTCCGGGCAAGCTCTATTCGTATGTCAACGCCCGCCCGGCCGACTGGAAGCTGCTGGTGAACGGCGAGGAAGTGGAAGCCACACCCGAGAAAGGATTCGTCACCATCGACCGCACATGGAAACAGGGCGACCGTGTGGAGCTGCGTCTGCCCATGGACGTACATTTCAACAAGGCACTGCCGCAGGTTGAGGCAGACAGAGGACGCCTCTGTGTCACAAGAGGACCGCTCGTATATTGTGCAGAAGCGGTGGACAACACCGCCATGCCGGCAAGCTATGTGCTCTCACCTGAGGCCGGAACGAGCGTGAAGAAAGCCGACAACGGAATCATGCGCGGCATAGACTTCGTGACAGTGAAGGCGCGTTCTGTCCAGGAGGAAGGCAACGGCAGCCTCACCATGGTGCCATACTACGCATGGGACAACCGCGGCGACGACGCCATGATAGTGTGGATGGCCGACAACGACGAACTGGCAAAGGCATCCATACCAACCATACCGGAATACATCTCCGACGTCAAGGCAACACACACATTCGATCAGGACGATGTGCTCGCTATGGTAACAAACGGATATCCGGCAAGTTCGTTCGACACTTCCATACCGCGCTGGACAAGCTGGCCGCAGAAAGGAAAGGAACAGACCGTAGAACTGACACTCAAACGTCCGCTCAAGCTGCAGAGCCTTTCAGTATACTGGTACGACGACAAAGGCGGAGTACAGGTGCCGGAGTCATGGACTCTGGAATACAAGGAGAACGGAGAGTGGAAGAAATTCCCAATCTACGTCACAGACGAATACCGTGTACTGAAAGACCAGTACAACATGGTGCACCCCGGCGAGGACATCATGGCCGAGGCATTCAGACTGCACATCGTGCCGAAAGCAGACGCTGCGGCAGGTATTCTGAGCGTGCAGATAGAGGAAGTGAAGTAAAAACACTGCACAGAAAAGCATAAAAAGAAATGTCCGCAACGGGTTTCATACACACCGTCGCGGACATTTCTTTTTCCCATTCCGGCCTCAACGCCTCAGCACGTCAGCCAAGCTGCATTTCAAGATCCACCACATCGAGCCACCGTCCGAACTTGTAGCCCACGTTGTGGAAGTGGGACGCCTGCACGAAACCCAATTTCTTATGGAGCGCTATGCTCGGTTCGTTGCAGCCGGTGATGCATGCCACGAGTACCCTGCAACCCTTGCGACGGCACTCCTCTATCAGTCTGCGCATGAGCGACGAGCCGATACCGCGCCCGCCTGAGCCGTGGGCAACATACACCGTGGTCTCGAACGTATTGGCAAAAGCCGCACGCTCCTTCCACGGATGGGCGTAGCAATAGCCTTCCACCACCCCAGTCTCCTCATATACGAGATAAGGACACGTGGCGGCAATGTCCTTCACACGCTGCGCCATCCGCTCTTCGGTGAGCGGTTCCGTCTCAAACGTCTCCACGCCTTCGGTGATGTAGCGGTTGTATATTTCGGTAATCCGCCTTACATCCCGGTCTTCTATAAATCTTATCATAATCTTTCTGTTGTTTCACTATGCGGTCACACATCATCCATAAGAGCGTCGCAGAATTATCATAACGCTCCAACGGCCGGTCCGCCACGCCACTATGCCTGCGCCGGAGCGGTCTTTCCGTCCGCCTGCAGAGTGCGTTCTGCCTTTCTGTACATACCTGCTATCATGTCGCAGGCATCCTCCAGACTTATGCACGCGGTGTTTATCATTATGTCGTAATGATGCGGATCATCCCACTTCTGGCCCGTATAGTACTCGTAGTGTGTCGCTCTGGCACGGTTCACACGCCTTACTTCGTTCTCCGCCTTTGTCCTGTCCATGTTGTATTCCTCCATGCAGCGTTCCACTGCATCAGGCTCGTCGGAGCAACAGAACACACGCACCACTCCACGATGTTCTCTCAGCACGAAGTCGGCACAGCGCCCGACGATGACACACGGCTCCTTCTCCGCCAGCGTGTCCACTATCTTACTCTCGGCAAGAAACAGCACATCGTCGTCGGAAAGTCCGCGTCCGGCCTGCGTTCCATAGCCCTGCGAAAGCATACACTTGAGCCAGAAAGACGGTATGTTCTGCTCGTTCTTACGGATGTATTCCTCGTCCATGCCACTGTCCTGCGCCGCCATGGTGATGAATTCGCTGTCGTAGAGCTTTATACCAAGCTTTGCCGACAACATCTCTCCCAGTCTGTGGCCACCGCTTCCATACTCACGCGCAATGGTCACGACAGTGTGTCTGCGGCTCTCTACGGCCTCAGCAACGGCTCTGCCGGTATATCCCAGCGCACGGTCGAGAACGCGCGTGAAAGGCGTAAGAAAATGAACGATAGGCCCTACGAGCACCGCCGCGGCTACCGTTCCCTCGCGCACACCGCTTATGTTGCCCAGGAAGAACCAAGAGAAACCGCACGCCAGTGCCACGTTGGATATGTCGAAGCCCAGCTTCACGTAGCCGAAGTCGCCCTTGAAACGGCGTGCCAGCGCCCTGACAAAGAACTCTCCCGCCACCATTGCTATGTCGGCCTTCACTTCAAGTGTTATGCCTATGGCAAGAATAACGCATCCGGCCAGCATGCTCATCAACTGGAAAAAGTAGTTGTCGGGCACAAGCCACGACAGCGACGACATGGAAATGTCGATGAAAGTACCGAAACACAGCGTTATGGGGAGCTGCAGCAGATACATGCGGAGGTCCGAACGCAACTGCCGGCGGTTCATAAGCGGCAGCTCCATGAGCATGAACAGGATGTTCACAATAATGGTCCACTGGCCCATGGTGAGCGGAGTGAACATGCTGAGCACGTAGTTCACACTCGTGATGGGCGACGTACCGAGCAGCGCCCGTGTGATAAATGCTATACCGTAAGCATTAACAAATACTGAAAAAAGGAAGAGAAGATAGCGTAGTGTTAGATATTTCTTTGATGTCTGCATGATTTAATGATTTATTATTGTCGGTCCGGCACGCTGCCGGTTTTATGTTATACAGAGTCTGAGGACGCCATGCGCCCGTATTGCTGTGGCAGGACGCCGTGTCCTGCCGCATGTGAATAAAAACGGAAAACAAACATTTGCAGCGACGCAACCGCGTCACTTACCTGTCACAATCTTCTTTATCTCGTTGAGTTTGTTGAGAGCCTCAACAGGTGTAAGGTTGTTTATGTCGAGTCCGAGTATCTCGTCGCGTATCTGACACAGCACAGGATCGTCCAGCTGGAAGAAGCTGAGCTGCATTCCTTCACGCGTCATGTTTATCTTGTCTGCCGAAGGTTTGCCCACGCGTCCCACCTGGGAGTTGTCCGCTTCGAGCTCCTTCAGTATCACTCCTGCACGCTTCACGATGCTGCGCGGCATGCCGGCAATCTCCGCCACGTGTATACCGAACGAGTGTTCGGAGCCTCCGCGCATGAGCTTGCGCAGGAAGATGACCTTTCCGTCGACCTCCTTCACACTTACGTTGTAGTTCTTTATGCGTGAGAAGTTCTTCTCCATCTCGTTCAGCTCATGGTAGTGTGTGGCGAAAAGCGTGCGTGCCCGCGCCTTGGGCTGTTCGTGCAGATATTCCACGATGGCCCATGCTATGGAGATGCCGTCGTATGTCGATGTGCCGCGTCCCAGCTCGTCGAAGAGCACCAGCGAGCGCGGCGTGACGTTGTTCAGTATGTTCGCCGCCTCGGTCATCTCCACCATGAATGTCGATTCGCCCAGCGATATGTTGTCCGATGCGCCCACACGGGTGAATATCTTGTCCACCAGACCTATTCTCGCGCTCTCTGCCGGCACGAAACAACCCGTCTGGGCCAACAGCACTATGAGCGCAGTCTGACGCAGCAGAGCCGACTTACCGGCCATGTTAGGACCTGTTATTATAACAATCTGCTGGCGTTCGGTGTCCAGTTCTATGTCGTTGGGCACATAACGCTCGCCCACCGGCAGCTGCGTCTCTATCACCGGATGGCGTCCGCCCTTTATCTCCAGCACGTCGTCGTCGGCAACCACCGGTCTGACGTAGTTGTTCTCCTCCGCCGTCTTGGCAAACGAGAGCAGACAGTCGAGGCGCGCCACAATGTTGGCATTTATCTGAATCTGCGGTATATATTCGCCGGCGGCCATGACGAGTTCGTTGAACAGGCGCGTCTCAAGGGCGAGAATCTTCTCGTCGGCGCCCATTATCTTCTCCTCATATTCCTTCAGCTCCTGCGTGATGTAGCGTTCGGCGTTTGCCAGAGTCTGCTTTCTCACCCAGTCAGACGGCACCTTGTCCTTGTATGTATTGCGCACCTCGAGGTAGTAACCGAACACGTTGTTGTAGCCAACCTTCAGCGACGCGATGCCCGTCTGCTCGATCTCGCGCTCCTGTATCTGCATAAGGTAGTCGCGTCCGCCGCGCGATATGGCCCTGAGTTCGTCGAGTTCGGGCGAAAAACCGTCGGCTATTACCCCACCCTTGCTCACGAGCTGCGGCGGGTCGGGCTGAATCTCGCGCTCTATTCTGTCGCGCAGGTTCTCGCAAAGATTCATCTGTGCGCCTATGTTCTCAAGTATCCTGTTGCCCGAATGGCAGCACGCCGACTTCAGCGGCACCATTGCCTGAAGAGCCACCCTGAGCTGAACGAGCTCGCGCGGCGACACTCTTCCCACCGCCACCTTTGATATGATGCGCTCGATGTCGCCCATGCGGTGGAGCTGTTCGTCGGCCATCTGACGGAAGTCCGGCTTGCGGAAGAAGTGCTCCACCACGTCCAGACGGTCTTCTATCTGCCTTACGTCCTTCAACGGGAACACCATCCAGCGCTTCAGCATGCGTCCGCCCATCGGTGTTACGGTGCGGTCGATGACGTCAAGAAGCGACGCTCCGTCCTCCTGCATGGAGTGAAGAAGCTCGAGCGAGCGTATGGTGAACTTGTCGAGCCGCACATACCGCTCCTCCTCTATGCGTGCGAGCGACGTGATGTGAGAGATGTGCGTGTGCTGGGTCATCTCGAGGTATTGCAGGATAACGCCCGAGGCAATCACTCCACTGCGCAGATGCTCCACGCCGAAACCCTTCAGCGAGTGTGTGCCGAAGTGGCGCAGCAGCTTCTGCCGTGCGCTCTGCTCGGTGAACATCCACTCGTCCAGCTCGAACACACACCATCGTGTGCCGAACCGTTGTTCGAACTCCTGACGGCACGACTTCTCGTAGAGCACCTCCTTGGGCTGGAAACTGCCGAGCAGTTTCTCCACATAGTCGGCCGTACCCTCGCCGGTGAGGAACTCGCCGGTGGATATGTCGAGAAACGCTACACCGCATGCCGACCGTCCGAAGTGTACGGCCGCCAGAAAGTTGTTCTCCTTATAGTTCAGCACATTGTCGCCCATTGCCACGCCGGGAGTCACCAGTTCGGTGATGCCGCGCTTCACGAGAGTCTTCGTAAGCTTGGGATCTTCCAGCTGGTCGCATATAGCCACGCGTCTGCCCGCCCTTATGAGCTTGGGCAGATAGGTGTCGAGCGCATGATAAGGAAAGCCTGCCATCTCCGTAGCCTGTCCCGTCTCGCGCGAACGTCCGTTGCTGCGCCGCGTGAGAGTGATGCCCAGTATCTTCGACGAAGCGATGGCATCCTCGCAATAAGTCTCGTAGAAGTCGCCGCAGCGGAACAGCAGCAGCGCATCGGGATGCTTCGCTTTGAGGTCGAAAAACTGTTTCATCATCGGCGTGAGGCCGTCATCTTTCTTTTTTGCAGACATGTCGGTGTATTGATTTTCAACACGCAAAATTACACAAAATCAGCGAAAAAAGACAACATTCGGCTCACATTAAACATCTGACTGACGACAAAATACACCTGCGGAACGAAAGAAACAGAGCGTCAGGGGGTCAATGTATATGATAATACGAGTCAATCTTCAGAATAACACATTAGGGTATAAACCATAAAAGTGCATTTGTCCGCGTGACAATAAATTCCTGTTGCCAAAACCAATAAACCGCCACCGCACACCGTACTCATATTTCCGATGCCTTTTTCCACGCCTGATATCAGTATTTTTAAAGAAAACCCGCGGAACCGACTTACGATTTTTCTTGACTTTATTTTGACAAAATAAAATCTCAAAATAGAAATACGGGAACGTCAAATCCGGCACTATAAAGACCATTTCAGACTGTACGGCAATGTCATATACCCTGCAACGAAGTACAGGAAAGTTCAAACGACATCCCGATAATGCCTGTTTCGTGGTCTGATTCAGTTCATATCAGGGCGTGGTCTGGACCGTTTCAGCCCCTGATATGGCCCATATCGCATGCTCGAATGGTGCTTATTGCAGGGCGGAAAATATCCCTCAGACATAAGCTATTGACATTCAGTGCCTTACAAGAACCTCTCATAATTCGCGTATTTGCGTCCGAGGGAGAGTCAGCCCGCAAATACTCGAAAAATAAACGGGGTAGAACCGGAAACCCGGAGGGAAAAATCAAAATCCGGTTATAAATTGAAAGTTGCCCATATTACATTCGTTTCAGCACACGAAAACTATGCTTATCCGCAACCGAAACCACCCTCTTTTATAGAAACCCTTTCTTTCTGAAATTCTACTCCACCACTCATAAAGAGACGAAAACATAAAGTACCGTTCACCACTTTCAGCATTCAATATTTCAACGGCCGGCACAATAAAAAGCCGCAAAGGCGTCCCGCAGCCACCACTGTTTCAAAAAACACTACCGCAACCGCCCGTTTTTGAAAATTATTTGCTATATTAGCACCGCTGTTACGCCGCGCGGCATGGCTCCGGACACGGCACGCACACAACCGGAACCACCACAGGCGCACCCCTAAACACGACATACATACTGAACCAAACAACACCACGACGCATCATGACACAACATCCTCTATGGTCCGACGATATGTGGCTGCCGCTGATGCAGCTTTATCTGAAAAAGCCCGAAGGCGTGAAACCACTCTACTCGCGGCCACTCATACAGCTGAGTCTCGAACTTCACATCGAGCCGCAACATCTATACGCGCAGATGTTCAGACTGCGCCGGCCTGACACGCCGTCGCTGCAACACCTGTGGCAGAGCTATTCGGCAAACCCGCGCAAGCTGTCGCGCGACGTGAAGCGGCTGCGCCAGATGAACGGATTCGGCACGGCGGGTGCTTTCTATGAGGGTGTGGAAACAGTAGATTCGTTCGAAACCGACTACCGGCCGATAGAAACCGACCGACGGCTCACGCCCATGATGCTGACAATGATACTCGACCTGTATTTCCGTCTGACGCCCATCACCATGGTGGCGGAGACGCCCGAGGTGGACGAACTGGCGCGTCTGATGCGCATATCGCCACAGCTTGTGGTAGAAGTGATGCACAATTTCCTTGTGTGCGACCCCTGCATGAAGCACAGCGACACGTCGTCGCCGCTCTACAAACCGTGTCTTGAGATATGGCGCAGGTATATCTCGAAAGAGCCCGAAGAGCTAGCAGCCACGGCGGCACAGATGCGTGCCTATTTCAAATGACACACCCCTGCCCCGCCTTTTGGCCGTCCTCACACGGCAACCAGCCATAGCCGGAAAGCCATCGCATCCAGTGCCGCCGCGCCTTCCGCCTTGCTTAAACATTATTTTCATTATTTTCTTTGATGAGCCACAATAATTTTTATAACTTTGCAAAAGACAGTCTGCGCCCGACAATAAGGAAACAGATCCGCACAGGGCAGGCCGGCACTGTCTTTTTACAAACATCAATTTCACGTATACATGGCTCAGAAACTCATACAGTCACAGGAACAGAAACTGCAGCAGGTGCAGAAGCTCTCGCAGCAACAGATGTTGCAGGTGAGACTTCTCGAAATGCCGTTGGCCGAGCTTGAGGAGAACATCAACGCGGAGATTGACGACAACCCCGCGCTCGAAGCATTGCCGCACGACGATTCGGCTGCCGCAATGGCCGACACAGGTGACGACCACGACGACAGCGACGCCTCGGAAGGCGACTTCGACACCATGCAGGAACGCGAGGAACGCGATGATGCGCTCAACAACGCGCTGGAGAACATAGGCCGCGACGACGAGATGCCGGCCCTATATAACCGCGACGAGAACAGCGGTGCGGAGTATGAGGAGAAGGTTTACGGCGACACCACATCGTTCTATGACAAACTGAAGGAGCAGATGGGGGAGACCGACCTCGACGAAAAGAGCACAGAGGTGATGGAATACATCATCGGATCGCTCGACGACGACGGTCTGCTGCGTAAGGATTCGGAAAGCATCAGCGACGAGCTGACCATCTACTACAACATCGACGTGACGCCCGAAGAGGTGGATCGCATAGTAGCCATACTGCAGACATTCGATCCGGCGGGCATAGGAGCGCACTCTTTGCAGGAGTGTCTGCTGCTGCAGATAGAGCGCAGACCCGACAGCGAGACAAAAAGACTGATGAGGGAGGTGGTGGAGAACCACTTCGACGAGTTCACGAAGAAACACTGGAACAAGATACAGGCCGCACTCGACATAAACGATACCACAACTCAACGTCTGCAAGACGAACTGCGACGCCTCAATCCCAAACCGGGAGCGTCGCTCGGTGAGACGCAGGGCAGCAACCTGCAGCAGATAACTCCCGACTTCATTGTGGACACAAGCGACGCCGGCGACATAACATTCACACTCAACACGGGCAACGTACCCGAGCTGAAGGTGTCGCCATCGTTTGCCGAACTCGTGGATACCTACCGCAACAACAAGGCGAACATGACGCGCCGCGACAAGGAAGCGCTGCTCTATGCCAAGGAGAAGGTGAGCCGTGCGCAGGGATTCATCGAGGCCGTGAAGCAGCGTCAGCACACTCTGCGCATCACCATGCAGGCCATAATAGACTGGCAGCGCAAGTTCTTCCTCGACGGCGACGAGGCCGACCTGCGCCCGATGATTCTGAAAAACATATCAGACAAGACGGGACTCGACATCTCTACGATATCGCGTGTGAGCAACGTGAAGTACGTGCAGACCAACTGGGGCACGTTCCCTCTGCGCTTCTTCTTCTCCGACGGATACACCACGGGCGACGGCGAGGAGATGTCCACGCGCAAGATAAAGATGGCTCTCAAGGACATCATTGCCAAGGAAGACAAGAGCAAACCAAAGAGCGACGACGCCATAACAAAGGAAATGGCCGCGCTGGGCTATCCCATAGCACGGCGCACCGTGGCAAAATACCGCGAGCAGCTGGGCATACCGGTGGCACGCCTGCGCAAATGACGGCCCGAAAAAGCAAGACGGCAACAACTGTGACACAAGCAATAGACAAATGGAAGGAAAAACAATAATTCTGGCAGCAAGGATAATGAGCATCATTTTCACACCGTTCTATCTGTCGTTGGTAGGACTGATAGCTCTTTTCACGTTCAGTTATCTCAGTCTGCTGCCATGGCAATACAAACTCACGGTGCTCGCGCTGGTTTACATTTTCACCATTCTCGCGCCCACACTGCTCATCCGTGTCTACCGACGCAACCGCGGATGGACCCTGCATCAGCTTGGAGTGAAGGAGCGGCGAGCCGTGCCTTACGTCATATCCATCGTGTGTTACTTCGCATGCTGCTACGTCATGGCGCTGTTCCACATACCGCATTTCATGATAAGCATACTCATAGCGGCACTGCTCATACAGATTGTGTGCGCGCTCATCAACACATGGTGGAAGATATCCACCCATACAGCGGCCATAGGTGGAGTGGCGGGTGCACTCATGGCTTTCGCCTTCATCTTCATGTTCAACCCCATATGGTGGCTCTGCCTCGTGCTCGTACTGGCCGGAGCAGTGGGCACAAGCCGCATGATTCTGCGTCAGCACACACTCGCACAGGTGGTCACGGGATTTGTTACAGGATGGTTCCTGGCCTACTGGACGGTGCTTATAGTTTAGCCACAGGGCAGGGGACATGCCCCGAAAACCGCACAGGCACACTTTTAATAAGAACAAAATAACACAACATAAAAACATAACGACACATGAAACCATTAGTAAGTATCATCATGGGCAGCACAAGCGACATGCCCGTAATGGAGAAAGCATGCAAGTTTCTGAACGACATGCAGATTCCCTTCGAAGTGAACGCACTCTCTGCACACCGCACTCCGCAGGCCGTGGAGCAGTTTGCAAAGGAAGCCAAGGGACGCGGCATAAAAGTGATAATAGCAGGTGCGGGAATGGCAGCCGCACTGCCCGGAGTGATAGCAGCAATGACAACACTGCCCGTTATCGGCGTGCCTATCAAAGGTATGCTCGACGGACTGGACGCAATGCTCAGCATAATACAGATGCCACCGGGAATTCCTGTAGCGACAGTAGGTGTGAACGGTGCTATGAACGCTGCCATACTGGCCGTGGAGATGATAGCTCTGGCCGACGAGGAAGTGGCTGCACGTCTGGCAGACTACAAGGCTGGACTGGGCGCAAAGATAGAGAAGGCCAACAAGGAACTGGCCGAAGTGAAGTACGACTTCAAGACAAACTGACAACCGCACACACAAGCGGCAGCCGAATGATGGCCAAAAGCGACACAAGACAATCCACAACAAAGATACAGGAGGAAATACGGAATGACAGACTTGTTCAACTATAAACGTCGCGAATCGACCGTGGCACAGGCAGGATGCGTCGCAATAGGCGGCGACAACCCGATACGAATACAGTCGATGACGACAACAAACACCAACGACACCGAGGCATGCGTGCTTCAGGCAGAACGCATAATAAAGGCCGGAGGCGAACTCGTGAGACTCACCACACAGGGTACGCGCGAGGCAGAGAACCTGAAGAACATCAACGCCGGACTGCGTGCCAAAGGCTATGACACGCCACTCGTGGCCGACGTACACTTCAATCCTAACGTAGCCGACGTGGCTGCGCTCTACGCAGAGAAGGTGCGCGTGAATCCGGGCAACTATGTCGATCCGGCTAGAACATTCAAGAAGCTGGAGTACACCGACGAAGAGTACGCCGCCGAACTGAAGAAGATAGAGGCGCGCTTCGTTCCGTTCCTCAATATATGTCGCAAAAATCACACGGCAGTACGCATAGGAGTGAACCACGGTTCTCTGTCCGACCGCATCATGTCGCGCTATGGCGACACGCCCGAAGGCATCGTGGAGAGCTGCATGGAGTTTCTGCGTATATGCAAACGCGAGAAGTTCGACGACGTGGTGATATCCATAAAGGCGTCCAACACCATGGTTATGGTGCGCTCGGTACGCCTGCTCGTCAGTCGCATGGACGAAGAGGACATGCACTATCCGCTGCATCTCGGTGTGACCGAAGCAGGTGAGGGTGAGGACGGACGCATAAAAAGCGCCGTAGGAATGGGTGCTCTGCTGGCCGACGGAATAGGCGACACCATACGTGTCTCGCTCAGCGAAGAACCCGAAGCCGAAATTCCGGTAGCAAAACATCTGGTAGATTACATGACACAACGCGCCGGACACATGCTCATACCGGGCACCGCAGCACCGTCATTCGACTGGCTGCATCCGGAACGCCGCGCTACAACCGCAGTCGGAAACGTGGGAGGCGACCGCGTGCCTGTAGTGATTGTGAACGGAACGGGCAACGAAACGGCCGACAGCTTCGGCACGGACACTACGCCAGACTACATATACTGTGGCGCCACTCTGCCCGAACACCGCATAGAAGGCATGAGATACATTGTGGATTTCGGTGCTTACGACGGTAGCGAGAACATATTCCCGGTGTTTCCTTCGAACGCCATACCGTTCATATCACTCGTGAAAGCTCCGCTGAAGTTCCTCGTGTTGCAGTTCGGTACACCTGTTGAGGAATACACAGCATGTCTGAAGGCTCACCCGGAAGTGGTAGCAGTGTGCATGAGCAACCACCAGAACCGTACGGGCGAACAGCGCGCACTGGTTCACGAAATGATGTGTGCAGGAGTGAAGAATCCCGTTGTCTTTGCACAGATGTATAACCACAGCGTAGCCGAAAAGGCAGATCTGCAGCTTGAGGCGGCCGCCGACATGGGCGCCCTCATGGCCGACGGACTGACGGATGGACTTTGGCTGATGAACAACGGCGACATTGCACTGCGCGACATTGCCGACACTGCATTCGCCATTCTGCAGGCCGCACGACTCCGCACATCGAAGACCGAATACATAAGCTGTCCGGGATGCGGACGCACACTGTACGATCTGCGCACCACCATAGCACGCATAAAAGCCGCAACGGCACATCTGCGCGGACTGAAAATAGGCATTATGGGATGCATTGTGAACGGTCCGGGCGAAATGGCCGATGCCGACTACGGATACGTGGGAGCCGGAGTGGGGAAGGTTTCGCTCTACCGCCGCAAGGAATGTGTGGAGAAGAACATACCCGAAGCCGAGGCCGTGGAACGTCTGCTTGCACTAATCGACAGCGACCGCAAGGCACAACAATAGACGGAAAATAAATAAACCGAAAGGACAGACCACAGAAACACTGTCTGAAAGACTACCTGACAATCAGCAGAAACAATGTGTGTCTGTCGCTTCATCAAATCCGGAACAACCGAAATACAACCGTATTACGGGTTATCATTCAGCCTGTTGAACACCCATTTGACAGGCTGAATGATTTAAAAAGCCTCCACATACATATTCTTCATGAATACATACAATTCACACAAGAATAACATACTCTGCATAAACAGACACAGAAAAAACCTGTAAACCGCATTATAAATCTAAAAAGTCAATAACTTCAAACCGTGAATCAGCCACTGAAGTGACCGGTGTTGATTCGTACCAACAGCAACACAACATGAAACAGATATTAAGTATTGTAGCTTTTCTGCTGCTAAGCATGAATGCCACTGCAGCCAACCATGTTTTGTTTGAAATAGGAAAGAAAGACGGGGCTGCCTCGGAGTTTGCACTGGCACCGGACCAATACAAGAAATTTCTGATGAAAAACAGTGGTGTGAAAACATACTACATAGGGTATTCCGATGCCGGAAAAGACTGGCCATACGCCTTTCCGGGACCACAGGACGGCTGGGGTGGCGGCGGTTACTGGTCCGGTTATCATCCAAGGCATTTCCCGGTGATACAGTTTGAACTGGAGAAACTGGCACAGGAAGGCAACTGCAGTCTTGTCATCTCGTTTGCCGGAATAAACAACATTTCCACAACACGATGGCGTGTAGAGATAAACGGACACAGATTTGAAAAAGACTTCAACGGACATTCATCTGCCAAAATGCTCAAGGGAGAAGAAAAAGCCGCACCGGAAGAATGGACAATAGAATTCCCCGTCGGATGGCTGAAGCAAGGAATGAACCGCATACAGCTGGGTATTACAAAAGGATACTGGTGTGTGTTTGACCAGATAAAACTGAACACGCCCGACAAATGCCGTCTGAAGAAAGCGACATCAAGTCTGATCCGATCCGTAAAGGCCGCTCCGTTCGAATACAAACGCGACGGGAAATACTATCAGCCGGTACTGGTGGACATGATACAATATGACAAAGCACGGACGCTTACATTTGAGACAAAGGGAATGAAAAGCTGTACGAGAAAAATAGAACCGGGAGAAAGCATACAGGAAATACTGCTTCCGGCCGTAAAAGGAAAACGTACACAGACATTCCGAATCAAAGCAGACAATGAGGTTATATTCACAGGAAAGATAGAACGGAGCCATCAACCGCTCCATACGTATGCGGATTATGTTGACCTGCTGATGGGAACAGGAAACTCTAGATGGATGTTCAAGCCGTCGCCAACATTGCCGCTGGCCATGGTGCAGATAGCTCCAGACAACCAGGACGAGATATGGAAGGCCGGCTACGAATACAGCATAGAGAATATCATGGGCTTCAATCATTTCTGCGACTGGACCATGACCGGCTTTATCATGCAGCCGACATGCGGTCAGCTCCAAGTGAATCCCGGCAGAGAGGACTTCCCGGACGAAGGCTATCGCTCACGTATAGACAAAGCAACAGAAGATGCCAGGGTGGGCAAATACTCTGTTTACATGACCGACACACAGATTAAGGCAGAAATAACATCCACCCGCCGCGCCGCCATGCAGCGCTATACGTTCCCTGAAAGAGACGACTCGCGTATATTGATTGATCTGTTCGCACCCAACGAATATCCTCACAACCTGAAGGAAGCCGTTGTAACAAAGCAAAGCGACAGCGAGATATGCGGATATGCAACCTATTACAACGCATTCACTGGCTATTCGCTGGAGCAGGAATACACATTGTATTTCGTACTGCAGTTCAGCAAACCGTTCGAGTCTATGAACGGATGGACAAACGACAGCGTGAAAGCTGTGACGGGATACATAGGCAACTGGAACCGTAATCACGAATTTTCATCGAAACCCGAAATCCTGACAAATATATCCGAACTGAAAGGAAAAGGCGACGCCGGAGTGTTCCTTAACTTCAAGACAAAGGAGGGTGAGGAGATAATTGTGCGCTCAGGTGTCTCGCTTGTGGACATAGACGGTGCTCGAAAGAATCTGGAACAGGAAATAAACGTGCCTTTCGGATGGGATTTTGAGAAGGTGGTACAGAACGCCCGTTCCGTATGGGACGACTATTTAGGCCGCATAGAGATTGAAACGGACGACTATCTGCAGAAAAGAAAATTCTATACTAACTTATACAGAGCATTGTCGGCAAAGGCCATATGGAGCGACGTGGACGGACGTTTCAGGGACGAACGTGAACAGATCAGACAACTGTCGCAACCGGACGACTGCATTGTCAGCGGAGAATACTGGAACACCTTCTGGGACAACCAGCCTCTGTTCAATCTGATAACTCCCGAGATATCCAGCCAATGGGCGCGCTCCGCCATCACGCTGTATAAGAACAGCGGATGGTTCAATACGGATCCGGCCGGAGTGGAACACACCGGTGTTATGGTGGCCATGCATGTTGTATCGCAGATTCTGGGCGCATGGCAAAGCGGAATACGTGATTTCGACCTGCCCACAGCTTACGAAGGTCTGAAGAAGATGCTGACAGTGGCACCGCAGAAATATGAAGGTGGAGGAACTGTAGGAGTGGAACATCTCGTGCCATACATGGAATACGGATATATTCCGGCATGGAAAGGACTGGTGTCAAATACTCTTGAATACGCCTACGATGACTGGTGTCTGGGACAGATGGCCCTGTTGCTGGACAAGGAAGACGATTATAAATATTTTGACAAGCGCTCAGAGAACTGGAAAAATCTGTTCGATCCGGAAACAGGATTCATCCGTCCGAAGGATGATAAAGGAAACTGGACGGAACCGTTCGATCCATATCACACACCGGGATTCACAGAAGGCAATGCCTTCAATTACTCATGGTTTGTACCGCACCATCCTGAACAACTCATAGAAAAAGTAGGAAAGGAACGATTCATCAAGAGACTGGACGAGGCGATGGAGAAATCGTCATACGCCAACTTCAACGCATCGGGTGATGATTTTTCCAATTATCCCATCAACCATGGAAATGAAACATCTATGGAAGTGGTTTATCTCTTCAATTGGGCTGGCGTACCATATCTGACACAGAAATGGGCACGCGCAATCCAGGAACAGTATTACGGTACCACTCCTTACGACGCTTACCCGGGCGATGAAGACCTGGGACAGATGAGCAGCTGGTTTGTGATGAGCGCCATAGGTATGTTCCAGATGGACGGAGGATGCTCTCAGGAGCCTGTTTACGAACTTGGCTCACCAAGATATCCCAAGATAACAATCCACCTGAACGGGAAATATGGACGCGGCGACAAATTTGTAATAGAAGCAAAGAATGCGTCCAAGGAGAATAAATACATTCAGAACGTCACACTGAACGGCAAGCCTGTCAACGATTTCAGAATATTACAGAAAGAAGTTTTGAAAGGCGGATACCTCCAGATACAAATGGGTGACACTCCAAACAGAAGCTGGGGAGCTGACTGAAACGGAACTTTCCGCATGAGTAAAGACAAATCATGACAGGACTTGAACCGCATATCATAAAAGAAACTTACAATCCGAACACAGTATCTTACATAAATATATAAACACATGGACATAACACCTCGATACGTTGCAGACGCCACACGCTACAACAACAACGATATGTACGCACGTTGCGGCCGCTCCGGAGTGCTACTCCCGAAAGTATCTTTAGGACTGTGGCACAACTTCGGAGGCACAGTGCCTTATGAGCGCAGCCGCCAGATGGCACGCTATGCCTTCGACCACGGCATCACCCACTTCGACCTTGCCAACAACTACGGCCCGCCATACGGTTCGGCAGAGGAGACCATGGGCCGGCTCATCGACGACGACCTGCGTCCGTATCGCGACGAACTGTTCATTTCGACCAAGGCCGGTTACGACATGTGGCCCGGACCATACGGCAACTGGGGCTCGCGCAAATATCTCATGGCAAGCATCGACCAGAGCCTGAAGCGCATGCATCTCGATTATGTAGATCTGTTCTACAGCCACAGGTTCGACCCGAACACGCCGTTGGAAGAGACGCTGCAGGCACTCGTCGACATAGTGCGTGCCGGAAAGGCTCTCTATGCCGGCATATCGCGCTGGCCGCTCGATGCGCTGAAGACTGCCGACAAGTATCTGAGAGAACGCGATGTGCCGCTGCTCATATATCAGGGACGGCTCAATATGCTCGACCATGAACCTCAGGAACAAGGCATCACAGACTATTGTGCCGACCACGGCATCGGTTTCATAGCCTTCTCGCCGCTGGCACAGGGACTGCTCACCGACAGATATCTGAACGGTATTCCCACCGACAGTCGCATGGCACGCGGCGAACATCTCAAACGCGAGGCGCTGACACCGGAACTGCTGAACCGTCTGCAGAAGCTCAACGATGAAGTGCAGGGCAGGGGAGAGACACTTGCACACAGCGCACTGAGATGGGTATTGGAACAACGCGGTGTCACATCGGTGCTCATAGGTGCAAGCAGCGTGGAACAACTGGCCGAAAACCTTAAATGCATAAATAAAGGCTGAAGCAGGGAGGTCCGTATATTATGACTCTATATAGATTCAGTGGAGATTGATTTTATTCGTTAATCTCCACGGAATGAAGAAAAACTTCCGGATAATGCGGGATGGTATGAACATTGAAGATTATCTGCTAACGTAACAATAAATTCATGTTGTCGCCACCTGTATATACCAACCGCCGGAAAGGTGCATACATTCCGTATGCCTCCTCGCGCATGATATCGGCATCTTTAAAGAAAACTCAGACTGCTGACTTACAGATTTTCTTGACTTTTTTTTGACAAAATAAAATCGCAAAAGAGATGTCCGGCAACGTCCAATCCGGTATTATAAATGCCATTTCAGACTATACAGCAATGTCATATACCCCGTAACGTAGTACCGGAAAGTTCAAACGACATTCCGATAATGCCCATTTTATGGTCCGATTCAGTTCATATCAGGGCATGGTTTGGACCGTTTCAGCCCCTGATATGGGCCATATCGCATGCCAGAATAGTGCTTATTGCAGGGCGGAAGAACACACCTCAAACATAAGCTGCTGACATTCAACATTTTACAAAAACTTCTCATAATTCGCGTATTTGCGTCCGAGGGAGAGTCAGCCCGCAAATTCGCGAAATTTTTTTGGGGTAGAACAGAAAACTCAGACAGAAAAACCGCAAGGTACTGAAAAATCGTAACTGTCCCTTTGACTTCTATTTCATATTAAGGAAACAACGCCGATACGATGTTGACGCAACCGTTTTTTGTAAACCATCACCGTTGAATTAATACAAGACATATATGTCACATAATATGTGTACATATATGCAAGTTGTATGATAAAAACAATATGCAGAATAATCGGCCAATAATCAACAGATACTGTCTGCCTGCGACAGTGTCTGTTTACAGAAAAATATTATATATTTAACAAATGAGAATAATAATTCCGAAAACACATTAACTGTTTTTAACTTTGATATCCAAAAAAAAAAAATCTTTTTAAATTTATTCTTAACAGAAATTATATCTATATTTGCACCGATATAAAAAGACTTAAACCGAAAGCCTAAAAATTATCAAAACACACTTCTTTTAAAAAAGAATAACCCTAATAATAATAATAATACGGTGAGCATAACTCACTAAAACCATTCAAAATTTAACCAACATGAAACAAACGTTCATTATTTCAGCAATTCTATGCTGCATGATGCTTATCGGTTGTAGCGATGATGACGGTAAGTCCACATCTTACGATCCATCCCAACCGGTTGTGTTTACTGATTTCAGTCCAAAAGAAGGACAGGTACGAACGCGTCTCTACATCTACGGAAAGAACTTCGGAACCGACGAGACTAAGATTCACGTAAATGTCGGCGGACAGGAAGCAAGAGTCATTGGCTCGACCGGAGAAATAATCTACTGCATGGTGAAAAAACGCTCTTATGACGGCAATGTGACAGTAACCATTGATGGTGAAGACGGAAAACCAGCGACCGAACCTTATACATTTGCAGAAAAATTCAACTATGTCGCAAAGACCACTGTAGGAACACTTCTGCGCGTTGTTGACGAATACGGAAACTCCGGTTTCACAGACGGTAGCTTCGACGACGGAGCATCTGTTCCGTCAAACGACTGGATGGTATTCGACCCAAAATTTAAGGAAACAGGTGGCGACCGTCTGCTCTTCACATGTAACTTCTACGACGGTCTGCGCGTGCTCAACCTCACACAGAGAACTGTTACACGTCTGTTCGCACGCTCACAGTACAGCGCCATGTACTCGTTCTCGTTTACTGCCGACGGCGACACACTCATCTTCCCCGACGACAACGGAAACGGTTCTAACGAAACAAAACCGAACCTGTACTACTGTCTGCGCTCAGAAGGCTTCAAGAAACTTCGTCCTTACAACTACGGACCTTGCGCATACAGCGTAGTTTGTCTGCCTAACGGAACCAAGTTCTACTCTTCATGGACAAACGCCGCGGTTTACAGAATGGAGAATCCGACAGGCGAAATACCTAATACCGACGTTAACCGCAAACGCTGCTTCGCCCTTACAGCACTTACACAGACCGACGGACAGCACATGCGTCTGATACTTCACCCGTCAGGAAAATACATGTACATCACCATGGAAGGCGCTCCTGTTGTACTTAGATCAAACTACAACGAGAAGACAAACATGTTTGAAACACCTATTATCATAGCAGGTGCATTCGGACAGAACGGATGTCAGGAAGGAACAGGTGCTACTGCACGTTTTGATCAGGTTTGGGCAGGTGTATTCGTTAAGAACGAAGACTATGTCAAGAACCCGAGACCTGACGGCGAGGAATATGACTTCTATTTCTGCGCAAAGGCAAACCACTGTATATGGAAGCTTACTCCTGACGGTGTAGCAACAATCATTGCCGGACGAAGCAATCAGAATGCCGACGGTAAAGTTGAAGGATACATCGACGGTGATCCGCTCACAGAAGCACGTTTCCACACCCCGGCCGGAATTGCTTACGACGAGACCGACGAGACTTGGTACATCGGCGATAACGACAATAAGGGAATACGCTATATCACAAGAGAATAACCAAATAATCCAATACAAGCTATGAGGAATTTTATAATAATGCTTCTGCTTGCCGTATGCGCTCCTTTTATAAGCATTTCGGCACAAAGTCAAGATGACGAAAAGACGATAGAAGTCACCGGTACTGTTACTGACGAAAACGGCGAACCGCTCATCGGCGTAAGTGTAATGCCAAAAGATGAAGCCGGTCTCGGTGCTGTAACAAATGCCGAAGGTGTTTACAAAATAAAGATACCTGCTTACACACGACTCGTTTTCAACTATATAGGTATGGAACAGCAGGAAGTGCTCATCAAGGAGCAGACAACTGCCAACGTAAAGATGAAAACAAAGGAAGACAACGTTATCGACGAAGTTGTCGTAACCGGTACAGGTACACAGAAGAAAATCACTCTTACCGGTGCTGTGACAACGGTTGATCCTGAGTTGCTCCGCACTCCTACAGCCAGCCTTTCCAACTCATTTGCCGGTGTTGTTCCTGGTGTATTCGCAAGACAGACCACAGGTAACCCTGGTGACAACGTATCAGAATTCTGGATCCGTGGTATCTCTACATTCGGTGCAGGAAGCAGCGCACTCGTACTTGTCGACGGTTTCGAGCGTGACCTCAACGACATCAACGTTGAAGATATTGAAACCTTCACAGTCCTCAAGGACGCTTCTACAACTGCTATCTACGGTTCACGTGGTGCAAACGGTGTTGTGCTTATCACAACAAAGCGCGGACGCGACGGTAAGACCCGTATCAACGGAAAGGTTGAATACAGCTACAACACACGTACAAAGACTCCTGAGTTCGTTGACGGAAGCACATATGCCCGCATGATGAACGAAGCTCTCGAAAGCCGCAATATGTCTCCGGCATACAGCGCAGACGACCTTTATCTGCTTGACAATCAGCTCGACCCTGAGGTTTTCCCGAACGTCGACTGGATGAAAATGCTTCTCAAGGACGGTGCCCCGACATTCCGTGCCAACGTAGATGTAAATGGTGGTGGTTCAAACGCACGCTACTTCGCATCTGTAAGCTACGTCGAGGAAGGTGGTATGTACAACAGCGACTCAGCTCTGAAAGACTACAAGACCAACGCCAACTATCATCGTTGGAACTATCGTATGAACTTCGACCTCAACCTCACCAAAACAACTCTTCTGAAGATCGGTGTTGCCGGAGCTCTTGAAAAACAGAACCAGCCGGGTTCTATCTATAATGAGATCTGGGAATCCCTCATGGGATACAATCCTATCGCAACTCCTGTAAAATATAAGAACGGAAGATGGGGTTCACAGGGTTCTGGTGGACACAATAACCCATGGGTACTTGTAACACAGTATGGTTACAACCAAATCTGGAAAAACACCATCAACACAACTGCAGAACTCACACAGGACTTCGGTTTCATCACTCCTGGACTTAAAGCTGTAGTACGCTATGGTTACGATATCTACACCGACAATGGCAACAACCGCTGGAAGGCTCCGGAAGGATGGCAGGCTGAACGTCTGCGCGACAGCGAGGGTGAACTCGTGTTCACAAAGAAAGTAGACGAGCAGCTCATGATCGCCATACCTTATTCTAACGGTCAGAAGAAAGAATATTTCGAAGCCGAACTGCACTACGACCGCAACTTCGGTCTGCATCAGGTGGGTGCAATCCTGAAATACTCACAGGACGGAACAACCAACAACTCTGAGAACACATACGTTGATCAGAAAGACGAAGACCCAATCAAACAGATGAACATCGACTTCCAACGTACCATCCAGGGTATTGACCGTCGTCATCAGGGACTCGCAGGACGTTTCACCTACGGTTATGCAAACCGTTACTTCGTTGACTTCAACTTCGGTTACAACGGTTCTGAGAACTTTGCAGCAGGCAACCGCTTCGGTTTCTTCCCGGCCTACTCAGCAGCATGGAACCTTGGTGAGGAACCATGGATCAGAAAGGCAGCCCCATGGATCGACATGTTCAAGATCCGCTACTCTTACGGTAAAGTAGGTAACGACTACCTCGACACACGTTTCCCGTTCCAGGGCCGTTTCATGACAGACGACAATGACCGTTACATATACGGAGATTACGGTTCATCAAATTACACTTACAATGGTATCTCTTACCTCATGCTCGCAAACGAGAACATCACATGGGAGGTTGCAAAGAAGCACGACATAGGTATTGACTTCTATTTGTTCAAAAACAAATTCAGCGGTACCATCGACTATTTCCGCGAGACTCGTGACGGTATCTTCATGACACGCAACTATCTGCCACAGATTATCGGTGTATCCAACTCACAACAGCCTTCTGCAAACATCGGTAAAGTTCGTTCAACTGGTGTTGACGGTAACCTTGCTTACAGCGACAAGTTAGGTCAGGTGAACTTCACAATCCGTGGTAACTTCACTTACAGCAAGAACAAGATTCTCGAATACGATGAGCAGTACAGCCACTACGGATACAGCCGTGTAGCCGGTTATCGCGTTGATCAGGCCAGAGGTCTTGTTGCTTTGGGACTCTTCAAAGATTATGACGACATACGTTACAGCCCGGACCAGTCAGCACTCAAAGGTGACTTCGAAATCGCTCCCGGTGACATCAAGTACAAGGACATCAATGGTGACGGTAAAATTGACGACAACGATATCGTGCCTATCGGCTCAACAACAAAACCTAACCTTATCTACGGTTTCGGTGTATCAGCTAACTGGAAAGGTTTCGACTTCAATGTTCTGTTCCAGGGCGTAGGCAAATCATCTTTCTTCATCAACGGTTTCACTGTATATCCGTTCAGCCAAGGCTCTTGGGGTAACATCCTCACTGACGTTGTTGACAACTATTGGTCTCTCGGAAAGAACGAAGACGTGAACGCTAAATATCCTCGTCTGACCTACGGTAACAACTCAAACAACAACCGCGCATCTACATACTGGCTGCGTGACGGATCTTATCTGCGTCTGAAGAACCTTGAAATTGGTTACACTCTGCCAAAGGCATTCGTTTCGAGCATGCACATACAGAACGTACGCTTCTACTTCATGGCTACCAACCTGCTCACATTCTCTGATTTTGATCTTTGGGATCCGGAGCTTGGCAGCAGCGACGGACAGCAGTATCCATTGTCAAAGACCTTCACACTTGGTATGACAATAAATCTGTAATTACAACACTCGTATAATAATCTAAAGATAACAGATATGAAAAAATACAAATATATAATAGCCGGAGTAGCTGCAGTGTGTGCAACAGCAGCTCTGACGTCCTGTTCCGACTATCTCGATACAGACAAATACTTCAAGGACCAACAGTCGCTTGAACACATATTCAATAACAAGACCAATACACTTGAATGGCTTTCTCTGAGTTATAGCCGTCTGCAGGGCGACAATATCGAAATAGGTCACAGCGACCAGAATCCGACAAACTTCTGCGACGACATGACCTTCAACGAAGGCAATAACGGTGACCGCTACCGCAAATTCAAACTCGGTGAATACGGCGACGGATACAACAACGGTTATGACGGATATTACAAAAACTCATGGCCCTGGTCATACGTTGCAATACGTCAGGCTTCTGTATTCATCCACAACGCACATGCCAACGAAGGTCTTACCCAGGACGAGATTGATGTACTCATCGGCGAGGCACACTTCCTGCGCGGCTACTTCTATTGGTTGCTTATACGCAAATACGGTCCTGTGCCAATCATGCCGGATGAAGGTGCCGATTTCTGTGCCAGCTACGATGACCTGTCTTACCCACGCAATACATTCGATGAGTGCGTTGACTTCATCTGTAAGGATATGATCGAAGCTGCAAAACGCCTTCCGGACAGACGCGACAACCTCAACAGTGCACGTCCTACCAAGGGTGCCGCACTTGCCATGCGTGCAAAGGTGCTGACCTATGCAGCCAGTCCGCTTTACAACGGCAACACAGAAATGGCAGACTTCACTGACAAGACCGGCCGTCAGCTTATTTCTCAGGAATACGACGAAAGAAAATGGGCTCTGGCTGTTGCTGCAGGAAAAGACTTCCTTGACTACAACGACCAGGCAGGCGTATACAAAATACACACTGTTGGAGTAAGAAAATCAGCGGAAGACACGTCTTATCCTACAACTATCACACCACCTGTATGCGAACCTTATTCAAGTCTGAACTTCCCGGATGGTTGGGCTGACATCGATCCGTTCGAGTCTTACCGCTCTGTATTCAACGGTGAGCTCTCTATCGCAGAGAATGAAGAAATCATCTTCACACGTGGTCAGAACGACCGTGGCAACAATCTGACTCCTTCAGGACAGGACGGTGCAGAAGAAGATAAGGGTGTAAAACAGCTTGTTAAACACCAGTTGCCTAACTCGCTCGGTGGATGGAATATCCATGGTATAACCCAGAAACAGTGTGACGCTTACGATATGGCTGATGGAACACCGTTCGACATCGACCGCGTAATGGCTGAATACGGTGCCGGCAACGAATTCACAAATGCAAGAAATAAGAACCTGCATCCATACGACCACCTGCCAGACAACGGCATATACATGGGTTATGCAAACCGCGAACCGCGTTTCTATGCTTCCGTTGCTTATAGTGGAACAATCTGGCCGGGTGCAAGTACAACAGAAGACAGATACCACAACCAGCAGATATTCTACTATCGTGGAGAGAACGACGGCCGTGTGAACAGCAACGAACGTTGGGTAAACACCGGTATTGGCGTGATGAAATATGTTCATCCATACGACATCAATGTTGGTAACAACGCTCTGCTTAAAGATAAACCAGATCCTGCATTGCGTTATGCAGACATTCTGTTGCTATATGCAGAGGCTGTTAACAACCTCACATCAAGCCACGAGGTTCAGTCTTGGGACGGTACACAGACTTACACTGTAAGCCGTGATGTAAACGAAATGCGTCGTGGTGTGAAACCGGTAAGAATGCGTGCTGGTGTGCCAGACTACAAAGACGAAGTTTACGCAGACCGCGACCAGTTCTTCAATGCAATCGTACACGAGCGTCAGGTAGAGCTTTTCGCCGAGAACCAGCGCTATTTCGACCTTCGTCGTTGGAAGATCGCCGAAGAGCACGAGTCTGAACAGATTTACGGATGCAACACTCTGATGGACAAGAGAAACGCTCTTGAATTCTACAACCCAGTCAGAGTTCCGAAACTGCAGACATCATTCTCACGCAAACAGTATTTCTGGCCTGTTTCATGGGATGAGCTCAGACGTAACAAGAACCTTACACAGGCTCCAGGATGGAGAGATTATGAATAATAAATTCACGCAATCATTGATAATATAAAAGATTAAGACAATGAAAAAAATATATCTTATCATATCAGCATTTGCTGTGATGTGCAGCATGTTCACATCATGCAACGACGAATGGGAGGACGAGCTTTACGAACAGCTTGTATCGTTCAAGGCTCCTGTAGGCAGCAACGGTGTGTATGACATATACATCCGCTATCAGGAAGACGGAAGCGGACAATACAAGGTGCCTGTAATCATAAGCGGTTCAAACACCAATGACAAGAATTATGTTGTGAAGATCAGTGTCGACAACGACACACTCGCAATTCTCAACAGCGAACGATTCGCTTCCGGACGTGAGGACCTTTGGTTCAAGCAATTACCGGAACAGTACTACTCATTCCCGTCTCAGACATGTGAGATAAAAGCCGGTCAGAACACAAATACATATACAATCGACTTCAATCTCAAAGGTCTCAACACACAGGAAAACTGGGTTCTCCCTCTGACAATCGACCGCGATCCTTCATACAACATCAATATCCGCAACGGATGGTATAAGGCTCTGTTAAATGTCAAACTGTACAACGATTTCTCAGGAAACTATGCATCATCAAACATGTACGTTTACATTGACGGTCAGGAGTCTGACGGTGCAGTTGAAGACTACCGTGAATGCCGCGTAGTTGACGACAGAACTGTGTTCTTCCTTGCCGGAACAACATGGAGCGAGGATATCAACCGTGCGCTCTATAAGATCGTGACAAGATTTGAAGAAGGTGTGAAAGACGATAAAGGTGTCATCACCGGTCCGCTTACACTCAGCGCCGGTGACCCAGCAAATGCCATCAACTTTGAAAAGAGCGGCGACTGCACATATCGTTACGAGGTCATCAAACATGCGACAAAACCTTATCTGGAGCGCCGCATCACAACAATGTATCTCGACTACAAGTACACCGACATAACATCTGATCCGGAAAACCCGATGCGTTTCCACGTGAAGGGTAACATGACAATGGAGCGTCAGTACAACACACTCATTCCGGACGAGGATCAGGCTATCCTATGGTAATAAAGTTCCGAACCTTATGCTGATAACTGCATAATTCAAAAACGGGATGCACTTTCATGGTGCATCCCGTTTCTTTATATTCATTCACTTGCAACAAGTCCTTCACAATCATGTCATTTTTACCTGTACTGATTTACTGACAGCCCCTCATCCATCATGCATACACATACAAACAAGCCTGCCGCTAACATGCTGTTCTGACAACACGCCGCACGATGCAAAAAACACTTGTTCATACCTGATTACGGCATTATCAGAAAAACAAAAAACAATAAGGCCCATATCGCAGTATGAAAAAGCCCGTATTACAGCCTGAAACAGGCCATTTCATGCCCCGAAAAAGCCCATTTCGCATGCTAAAACGGGCCGTTCCGCAACACAGAACAGCCCGTTTCACAACTCGGAAGATACACCTTAAAACCGATGATACCTTAAATTGTTGTAAGTATTCAAACAACATCAGTTTCCGAAAACTGTATCAAACTCGCATTAAAGAATAATGTTGAACAGATAACCGGAAAGAATTATAAAGAATGTTATCACACCGAAGAACACCGAAATAAGCTTCCACGTCATAACCTTCTTCAACAACGTGGCTTCCGGAAGCGACAGACCAACCACTGCCATCATGAATGCCAGCGATGTGCCGAGCAGTACACCCTTTGCCACAAACACCTCCACAACCGGCACTATGCCTGCCGCGTTGGCATACATCGGCACGGCCAGCAGCACCGACAGCGGCACCGACAGCCATCCGGCTTCCTTCATGAAGCTCTCGAAAAAGCCTTCAGGCACATAACCGTGCATCAGAGCGCCCACGCCTATTCCTGCCACAACATACCATATCACGCCTTTCACAATGCCCATAGCGTCTTTCACAATCGCCGGCAGACGCTTCATGAACGGTGTATGCTGACGTTCCCATTCCGCCGTGTCTCTCGATGCATTCTGCTGCATCTGCCTCACCCAGTCGCTCAGATACGGTTCCAGCCTCATCTTTCCAAGTACAAAACCGCCCAGCACGCCCAGTATGATGCCGCTAGCCACGTATATCAGCGTCACTCGCAGCCCGAACGTCCCCAGAAACATCGCCACAGCCACTTCGTTCACAAGCGGCGACGTGATAAGATAGGCGAATGTCACACCGAGCGGTATGCCGCCTTTCACGAAACCGATGAACAGCGGTATGGACGAACAGGAGCAGAAAGGCGTCACCGCTCCGAACACCGACGCAAACAGATACTGAAATCCGTACAGCTTACGCGTCGTGAGATAATTGCGCAGACGCTCTATCGGGAAATAAGCATTCACAATGCCCATCACCACACTTATCAGAAAAAGCAGCAGCACAATCTTTATAGTGTCGTACACAAAAAAGTTCACCGCCTTGCCGGCAGCGCCTGAGGCGTCAAGCCCCATGACTGAATAGACCATCCAGTCTGCAAAATTCTGTATCATAAAAATATTATCTTATATCCTCGGAAACAATCCTTACACTCACTCTCCGCAGCTGCATTCAGGCATACGGCGCTTCAATATTTCTGTTATATAGAAGCGCGAGAACGCGTCTCTTATCTCGTCGCGCACCCTTACAAACACGCTTCTCACTTCTTCCTCGGTGCCTTCAGCCTCAGCCGGGTCGTCAAATCCCATGTGCAGACGCTTGCCCACCTTGCCCTCAAACACCGGACACGTGGCGTCGGCATTACCACAGACGGTTATCACATAGTCCCATTCCTCAGACGTATATTTGTTTACGTCTGTCGGCACGTGGCCGCTTATGTCCACGCCCACCTCCGCCATCACGCTCACAGCCATGGGGTTCACCCTTTCAGCAGGCCGCGTGCCTGCCGAGCAGACGGTCATGTTTCTGTCAAACGACTCCAGAAATCCGTGGGCCATCTGACTTCTGCAGCTGTTGCCCGTACACAAAACAAGTATCTTCATAAAATTCCATAATTAACAAGTGAATAATAAACGCCCGTGCCTATGAACCATACTGCCGCCACACGACCGAACCATTTTCTGAAAGTCTGCATACGGTCGTAGAACCGTCCCAGACCATTGATACAGTAGGCCAGCACCCATGCCACAATCACGACAGGTATTCCCGTCGCCAGAGCATACACCACGGGCAAAACGTAACCTTCGTCCTCAACCACCGACATGGGTATTAGCATCCCGAAGAAAATCAGTCCGCTTGCCGGACAGAACGTCAATGCAAGTAGCACACCCAGCAACAGACTGCCCAATGCTCCGTTACGTCTTCTGCCGTCAGCCGAAGGCAACAGCTTTATCTCTGGAAAACGCAGCCGGTCGCCCAGCAGCATCAGCAGTCCGCAGACAATGAGTATCGGACCGAAAAGCCACTCACCCGCACGGCTTATGCCGTCCTGTATGAAGAACGCATCGGCACCCTTGCGCACAACGGCTATCAGTATGCCGCCCAACACAGAGTAAGCCACCATACGCCCCAGTGTATACAGCACACCGTTCATGAATATGGCGCCACGCCGGTCCATGTCTTTCGCAATGTAACCTATCGCCGTTATGTTGGCGGCGAGCGGGCAGGGGCTCACCGCCGTGAGCAGTCCCAGTATGAAAGCCGTCACAACCGGTATGCCGCTGTTGTCCGCCAAAGTCTGTAGAAACTCCATATACGTCCTATTTCAACAGTTGCGTTATCTTCTGTTTCAGAGCGTCCTTGAAAGCCTTGGTGTTGCTGCGCGCGTTCTTGAAGGCGTATGCCGTCATGTCGCTGCGCGTCTCCGCCTTGCCCTTGTGCCTGCTCACGTAGAGCGACGACCAGCTCACACGATACTTCTTCGCAAGCTCTCCGCCCTCGTCGGTCGATATATCTACCTCCCTGAAGCGCACCTTCTTCTTTTTCACCATGTCGGCAAAGTCGGCATACACCGTCTCCTTGGCATACTTCTCTATCGCGCGGCATGTCAGACAACGCTGCTTGCCGTGAAAGTATAACACCTCAACATAGTCTGCACCTGTGCTCTGCGGCAGGGCCTCCAGCGTGAGCACACACATCAGTGCGGCCAATATAAGTCTTTTCATCGCCGCTACTTTATTTCTCCAACAATGCTTTCACCTCGGCAGCAGTAAGCCTGCCCTTTGCCACAACCTTGCCGTCCACCACGAGCGCGGGAAGAGTCATCACGTTGTAATCCATTATCTTCACTATGTCCTCCTCCTTTGTCACTGTGGCATCGAGCGCCAGTTCCTTCACTACTTCCTCAACTGTGGCGTACAACGCCTTGCATCCGGCACAGCCGGTACCCAATACTTTGATTTCCATAATTTAATATTTTTATAGTGTTAAACGTAATTCGCAAAACTACGAACAATATTTTTAAAAAAAAGGAAGTTCATTCACAGCACTTCCCATTCTTCTCTTCGCAGTGCGCAAAGAATGTTCCGAACATCTCACTCGCCAGTTTCCAGTTCTCCCGGTTTATGCAATATTTCACCTTCGGAGCCTCAACCTCGCCCTGTATCAGACCTGCGTCCTTCAGTTCCTTCAGGTGTTGCGACACCGTAGCCTTGGCTATCGGCAGCTCCTCGTGTATATCTCCGAAGTAACAAGTATCGCGTCTGGCCAGAAACTGCATCACTGCTATACGTGCCGGATGGCCCAGCGCTTTGGCAAAACGCGCCAGCTGTTCCTGCATTGCCGTGTATTCCTTCTTTTCACTCATATTTCCGATATTGTTTGCAAATATACGAACAATATCCCGAAAACGCACCGTCACGCCGCATTTTTTAATATTTATAACATATATTGAATCTGTTTCTTTCCGTAAAAAGCCGTTTTAAAGCCACACAAGCCCACAAAACCGCCACGACGAACAAACACCCGTCAGCCTTCGTAAAAGGCAAAACAGCCCAGTTTATACACGTCGTAGAGCCTTAAACGGGCCTTTCCGCCCGTGAGCAGTCTGCGCTCCAACCGTCCGAAGAGCCCGTGCCACATCCTCACTGCCCACAATATGTGCCGGCGGCGCAGCCCGTCAGCCACGTCTATCATACGCGAATAGCCCCGCATCTCCGCCTCAAAATCGCGCAGTGTACGCATGTCTTTCTCCGTCTTCGCCACGAAACAGCCGTTGCTCTCGAAGTCTTCCATCACCACAGCGTTGTCTATATGGGCCACCGTCACGCCGCTTTCCTCCAACAGACGACCGAACCTTACATCCTCATAACGCCTCATCCGCTCTTCAAAACGGCAGCGCTCCATCACGCCACTCTCCGCCATGAAGTTCACCGAACGGAACGACTGATACGGCCGTTTGCTCCTTTCCTCCGCCGTGTGATGCTCCTGTGCCCTGCGTTCGTATGCACAACGCAGATTGCGACGCACGTCGTCTGCCGTGCCACCCGTACGTATTCCTCCAATCACCACGCCCGTTTCAGGCGCCTCCAGATAGCGTATGATAAACCGGTCGTCTGGTAAAGCCATGTCACAATCAACGAACAGAAGCCACCTATACCTGCTCATGCCGGCCAGAAAATTACGTGTTGCGGCTGCGCCCCTGTTCTCCGCACGCACCACATATCTGCAGCCCGCCATCCGTTCTATGCCCCTGTTGAAAGCCACGGCATCCCTGTCCGTCGATCCGTCGTCGGCCGCTATTATCTCGTAGCGCAGTCCGTCCACAGCGTCGCACAGCTCCTTGAGACGCTCCACCATCGTGAGGCACCTCGTGTTGTAAACCGGCAGAAGTATCGAAAGTTCGTTTCTAATCATTGTTCTTGTCATTATTCCAACGGCCAAAGGCTATATATAAGAAACTTCCAGGCCGTTCTTTCAACCAGCACATACGTCAGTTGATACGCATCCTATATTATGCAGATATAGCGAAAGGCGAGTGCAAAGACAAAAAAGAGAGACACCGTTTTTCTTTTTTGGCTTTGCCGAGCCGAATCCTATATTATGCAAATATAGTGAGAGGCGAGTGCAGAGACAAAAAGGAAAGACATCGTTTTTCTTTTTTTGGCTTTGCCGAGCCGAATCCTATATTATGCAAATATATGAATAAAAAACGATAGCCGCCCGCCACAAAGCCCTTTAACCTGAAAAAACATGCGCAATCAATAAAAAAACAGCCGCGCGACGATGCAATAGGAATTATTTTAATATATTTGCCGACATACCGTACACTCCGCCCGACGCCACTTTCACAGCATCACAGCACACCGCGGCGTGACACGGCATGCAGCAAACGGCAGCACACAACGTGCCCGTGGCCGCCACACAATACACATACCTCATCATTAAAAAGCCACACATTATGACCGACACTTCAAAAACCACCCACATCCTTTCCTCATTCCGCGGTATCCTTACCCGCTCTGCATTCATCGCTCTCTGCGCAATGACGGCCGCCACAGCCCATTCGCAGCCGGCTGGACAGCGCACCGTGCGCCAGTGTCTCCAACCGAACAGTCCAGTAGGAGTGGCGCGTGGCATTTGGCCGGGACGCGTTGTATGGAGCCATGCGCCCGGAGCGGCGACATGGGAGGATAAATCCCGCAACGATAAGACTGCCGGAACGACCGATGCCGACGACATGTGGTTTGCCGACCGATACAACTCCGACGAGGCGTGCGAGTGGCTTGTGCAGAACACCGTGCTCTCGCTCACCAAGCAGAAGAAGCTGTCAAAGGCATGGAACGACATATTCGTGTATTTCAACAAGACCCACGACCGCGGATCGAAAGGCTACCGCAAGGGTGAGAAGATTGCCATAAAGGTGAACAACAACAATACTTTCTCCCACAGCGACAACCCGAGCATCAACGCCTCGCCGCAGCTTGTGCTCGCCCTTCTGAAGACTCTCGTCGAGGATGCCGGCGTGCCCGAGGAGGCAATCACCGTGGCAGAGCCGAGCCGTTTCATCACCGACTGCCTCTACAACAAATGCCATGAGGCCTATCCCGGCGTGCGATTCGTAGACAACGCGGGCGGCGACGGACGCGTGAAATCCGAATACGTGGCCGACGCCATGCACTACTCGCGCAACAACGGCCGTCTGGCGCGCGGCATATCCACCGCCTTCACCGAGGCCGACTACGTCATAAACATGGCACTGCTCAAGGGTCACGTGGGGCAGGGCGTGACGCTCTGCGGCAAGAACTGGTACGGCACGATGAGCATACACGCCGACTGGCGCAAGAACTTCCACGACAATTTCAACCAGAACAAGAACGGCCGGCCGAAATACATCACCTTCGTCGACTTCATGGGACACAAGGATCTGGGCGGCAAAACGCTCATCTGGTTCATCGACGCGCTCTATGCCGCCAAGTTCGTGGATACAAAACCCGGTCCGAAATGGACCATACCGCCCTTCAACAACGAATGGCCCTGCTCGCTGTTCGGCAGTCTCGACCCCGTGGCCATCGACATGGTGGGCGTCGATTTCCTCACCAGCCAGTTCCCCAACATGCCCGACGCCGACTGCTCCGACATGTATCTCGTCGAGGCTGCGTCGGCCGACAATCCTCCTTCGGGCACGACCTACGACCCGGAGGGCGACGGAACGCCGCTCAAAAGCCTCGGAACTGCCGAGCACTGGAACAACGTGAACGACAAGCAATACTCGCGAAACATGGGACGCGACGAAGGCATCGAGCTGGTTTACAGCAAAAAGCAGTTCTAATATAAAAAACACACAACTATGAAAAAAACATCATTCATCCTTGCCGCGGCACTCTGCGCTTTGTCCGTTCCTGCCGACGCCGCGCCGTCTCCCGGCACCATCTGCGCACCGGTGAAGGCACAACAACAGACTTTCAGGCAGTTCTGCGAGGGTTTCAAACCGCTCAATGCCGGCACGTTCGGCGTAGAAGCGTTCGGCACGACCGACGCTTCCAAGGTTTCTGCCGACGCACACATCAGTCCGTCGTCGCCTTTCCTGCCCACCGACCTTACGTGCGACTGTCAGGAACAGAGCGATATATCATGGAACAAGGGCAGCATAATGAAACTCGGCGACAACACCACCGTGGTGTTTATGAACCGTCTGTGCGACGACTCACACGACAACGCGCTCTACCGCTACGACCACATCGTGGCGACATACGACGCCGACGGCCGTCTGACCGACAGTTATATCATAGGCCGTTCGGGCCGTGCGTGGAGCGTTGAGGTGAAAGGCACCGCCGACGCGAAGGGTGGCATCACCATGAACGTCACACGCCGCGACCTCGCCATACCCGCGATGATTGAGGAATACGCAGACCTCACGTTCACCGTCACCGCCTCACGCTACACCATAGGCAGCGACGGCTACATCTCGCGCACATCGCTCGGCGTGCCGCGCAGCGAGACAGTGAAGGCCGACGCCATACCTGCCACAAAGGAGGAGTTCGACAAACTGCTGGCAATGTTCACACCGCTAAGTGACGGAAAAATAACTGTCAGCTCGTTCAAAAACGACGAACAGCCCGGAAAGGAGATAGACCGTAAATACGTGCGCGCTTTCATCACCCCTGCGCCCGACTGCGACTGTGCTCCGATGCGCACGCTCTGGACCGCCGGAAGCATGATAGAGACCGCCGACCGATACATCCTGCTCATGACCAAGAACTGCGATGTGCCGCGAGGAGGCTATCCTTTCAGCGAGTATGTCGTGGCAACCTTCACCAAGGACGGCCGCACAATCGACGTATGTCCCGTGGCTCGTATAGGCGACTTCTGGGATGCCGAGATAACAGGCAGCAGTTCGCCGTTCTCGCTCAAAGTAAGACAGGCTGTCACATCAATGGCTGAAGAACAGCCGGGCACAGGCAATACAGACAACGTGCACACACAGACGTGCACCATAGAAGCCGACAGATGCATCACGCTGAGCACATCGGGCCGCACATTCGCCGCCCCATCCGACAGCGAGGGATGGACTGAACAGAAATAGAGACCACGCAAGCAGACTGATGATACCATGCACATGTTAAGATAGTATAGTGCACGCCCCCTGACGACACAGCTTGCAGAGCTTGACCATACAGCGCGCGGAGCCACACCGACAGCTCCGCGCGTTAACATTTTTAAGTTAAAAATTTCTCCCGAAAAACTTCCGCTCCGCCACTCAAAATAGAAAAGCGGACGCTCCCCAAACGGCCTTCTCCGGCACAGAAAAGGCCAGTCCGTAAAAATGCCTTGCGAGCCTCTACCCCCAGGCTTCCGGAGTGCGTCGCGCGGAAAAGACCATTTTACACCATGAAACAGCCCATTTCACAGCATGATCAAGCCCGTATCATGGGGTGAAAAGGCCCATATCGCATGCTCATATAGCCCATATCGCAGGACAGTATGCGGCGTGTCGCATCATGGTTCAGACACAACCATCTTATTATCAGCACATTATCCCAACCCCTTCATAACTCGCGTATTTGCCGACGGACGTCGTGTCGCCCGCAAATTCTTCGAAAATGAGGCACCATTTTTTAACATTCGGCTTCACTCTGTGCCTCTCACAGCAACCACACACTGTGCCCGCAGCAGGTCCTTATGCTACGTTTCATGACTTTCACTTAATATCCACGCCCGCAACAGTCCACACCGCCACATCACATACGCCGTAAAACAGAAATGCAAAAAAAATAAAAAAATGAAAACAATAATACAATTTCTGATACTCCCTATTATCAAAAAACACTCTCTTTGCATAAGATAGAAAACGTTCGGACCGGACATTAAGAAGACGGAACAGCGTGTCCGGCATACGCCATTCACCTTATTGATTCTCTGAAACAGAACTACCAGGGGTCGGCAACCGACACTTTTTCTAATAAAAACAAACTCCGTGCACGTGCACGGAAACACGCCGGACACGGCGGAACATTTAAAAACCTAAACCGGAACGATTACGGCATAACAATGAACGCAAGCCCTAACAGCATGAGACACTGCCGCGAAGCATCCCGTACAATAGCAAACTGTACGGGCGCAATACTTTGTACGCATGTTTCGTTCGGCATAAGCTCCGCATGCACCGGCCCGTCACAGTTCATGCCACGCCGTTGTCAGTATCCGTAGGGAGGCTCCGCAGCGTAAGCATAGGCAACAAGAATGCAGACAGTCTGCCTGTATCGCGTGGCACGCAGACCGGACTCCGCAGGAAACTATCAGACAGAAGAAACAACAATAATAACAGTATCACATAAACCTAATACGGTAATGACTACACGAAGAGACTTTCTCAAACAGATGGGAGTGGCAGCCGCAGGCTTAGGACTTGCGCCACTCGGTTCGCTGGCTGCACGGCCGGCAGGTGCAAACAATGCCAAGGACGCCAAAGGCGACAAGGTGAAGATAGCCTTCATCGGCATCGGCAACCGCGGTGAGCAGAACGTAGGCGAGTTCGAGCGCACGGGCATGATAGAGGTGACAGCGCTTTGCGACGTCGACCTCAAGGGCAAACAGTCGCAGAAGGTGCTCGGCAAGTACCCAAAGGCAAAGCTGTTCACAGACTACCGCGAGATGTTCGAGAAGTACAGCCAGAACTTCGATGCAGTGGTGGCTTCTACTCCTGACCACAGCCATTTCCCCATTGCCATGCTGGCACTCGAATATGGCAAGCACATATATCTGGAGAAACCGATGACCCGTACGTTCACCGAGGCCGAACTGCTCATGCAGAAAGCACGCTCATGTCCCAACGTAGTGACTCAGGTGGGCAACCAGGGCCACTCCGAAACCAACTACTTCCAGTTCAAGGCATGGCAGGAAGCGGGCATCATAAAGGATGTTACGGCCATAACAGCTCACATGAACAATCCGCGCCGCTGGCACAGCTTCGACTCAAAGATGTACCGTCTGCCTTCAGGAGACACTCTGCCTGACGGAATGAACTGGGACGCATGGCTCGGCGTATGTCCGTGGCACGACTATTCGGCAAAGTTCCATCAGGGTGACTGGCGCTGCTGGTACGACTTCGGTATGGGCGCGCTGGGCGACTGGGGAGCACACATTCTCGACACGGCACACGAGTTCCTCAATCTCGGACTGCCCTATGAGGTGTCGCTCACTTACGAGAAGGGCCACAACGACTTCTTCTTCCCGTATTCTTCCACCATCCTGTTCCGCTTCGGCGCAAGAGGTAACATGCCGCCGTGCGACGTGACATGGTATGACGGCATCGACAACCTGCCGCAGCTGCCGAAAGGCTATGGCAAGTCGGAATACAATCCGGACATACCCGCAAGCAACCAGGGCGACACACCGGTGGCAAATCTCAACCCGGGAAAGATAATCTACAGCCGCGACCTTATATTCAAGGGCAGCAGCCACGGAAGCACACTCTCCATCATCGGCGACAAGGCTGAGGAGATGAAGAGCCGCCTGCCGGAAGTGCCGAAGAGCCCGTCCAACCACTACGTGAACTTCCTCCGTGCCTGCCAGGGAACAGAGAAGACACGCTCGCCGTTCGAGATCAACGGTGTGTTGAGCCAGGTGTTCTGCCTCGGTGTGATAGCACAGCGCCTGAACACACAGCTCTTCTTCGACCCGCGCACAAAGCAGTTCACCAACAATGCCTTCGCAAACTCACTGCTCGCAGGCATGCCTCCGCGCAAGGGTTGGGAGTTCCTCTACAAGATGTAAGGACTCACGGCACTGCATAAAGCCATCAATCAACAAAGAAATATACAACTCCGAGCATGAACAAAGGCACAAGGCTCATCATGGCGGCCGCCATACTGGCCGCGACGGTGTGCTCGTGCAGCGTGACACGCGGCACGGTGTCGGACGGATGGACTCTGGTATGGGAGGACAACTTCGACCAGAAACATTCGTTCGACACAGCCACGTGGAGCAGGATAGACCGCGGAACGTCCGACTGGAACCGCCATATGTCGCATCACGACGCCTGCTACGCCATGCGCAAAGGCAACCTCGTGCTGCGCGGAATACTCAACGACGTGGCGCCGAACGACACCGCCCCGTTCATCACCGGAGGCGTATGCTCCATGGGTAAGCGCACGTTCAGCGACGGACGGCTCGAGATACGCGCACGGCTCAATGCCGCACAGGGCGCATGGCCGGCCATATGGCTTCTGCCGGAGAACGGAAGCTGGCCGCGCGACGGCGAGATTGACATCATGGAACGGCTCAACGGCGACAGCATTGCCTATCAGACCGTGCACTCGCACTATACCTACAACCTCGGCATAAAGGACAATCCGCCCTCACACGCCACCGGACCTATAGATCCGGACGCGTACAATGTGTATGCCGTGGAGATGTATCCGGACAGTCTGGCGTTCTTCATCAACGGTCGTCACACGTTCACCTACCGCCGCATAGAGACCGACAAGGAAGGTCAGTTTCCATTCAACCGCCCGTTCTATCTGCTCATCGACATGCAGCTTGGCGGCAGTTGGGTGGGCGCGGTGAGGCGTAGCGATCTGCCGGTAGAGATGCTCGTCGACTACGTGAGATTCTATAAGCGGCGGCAGTGAGCCCGGGGCCACGGCCGTCTTCACACAAAGACACAACACAGAAAAGGCTCCGCCGCACAACGGCGGAGAACAACCCTAAAACCAATAACACAAATGAGAAAACTTATAATCACAGCCATCGCCGCACTGTTCATCCTGCCGGCGACGGCGCAGGAATGGAAATCGCTCTTCAACGGCAAGAACCTGAGCGGATGGACACAGAAAAACGGCAAGGCCGAATATAAGGTGGAGGACGGCGCCATCGTGGGATACACCAAGATGAACACACCAAACTCCTTCCTCTGCACAAAGAAAAACTACGACAACTTCATCCTCGAGTTCCAGTTCAAGATAAGCGACGGACTCAACTCCGGCGTGCAGCTGCGCAGCGAAAGTCTCAAGTCCTATCAGGACGGACGCGTGCATGGCTATCAGTTTGAGATAGATCCGTCGCAGAGAGCATGGACAGGCGGCATCTACGACGAGGCACGCCGCGGATGGCTCTACCCGCTGACAAAGAACCCGAGAGCCAAAAAGGCATTCAAGAACGGACAGTGGAACAAAGCGCGCATCGAGGCATACGGCAACAGCATACGCACTTGGGTGAACGACATTCCGTGTGCCAACCTTTGGGACAACAAGACTCTGAGTGGTCTCATCGCCCTTCAGGTGCACGCCATACAGAACAAATCCGACGAAGGCAAGACAATAGCATGGCGCGACATACGCATCTGCACCGAGGATGTGGAGAAGTATCTCACACCCGAAGACCGCACTCCGCAGGTGAACTGCATTGACAACACTCTGTCGCCGCAGGAAGAGAAGATGGGATGGAAGCTGCTGTGGGACGGCAAGACCACCAACGGATGGCGCGGAGCCAAGCTCGATGCCTTCCCTGACAAGGGCTGGAAGATAGAAAACGGTGTGCTCAAGGTGCTGGCAGCCGACGGAGGCGAGTCAACCAACGGCGGTGATATCGTGACCACTGAGACCTACGACAACTTCATACTGACCGTTGACTTCAAGATAACGAAGGGCGCCAACAGCGGTATAAAATACTTTGTTGATCCGGAAGCCAACAAGGGTGAGGGTTCGGCAATAGGCTGCGAGTTCCAGATTCTGGACGACGAGCGCCATCCTGACGCAAAGCTTGGCGTGAAGGGCAACCGCAAGCTGGGCTCGCTCTACGACCTCATACCGGCACCGGAGAAGAAGCCTTTCGACATCAACAACTTCAACACAGCCATGATTATCGTACGCGGCAAGCACGTGGAGCACTGGCTCAACGGCGTGAAACTGCTGGAGTATGAGCGCGACAACCAAATGTGGAACGCGCTGGTGGCATACAGCAAGTACAAGAACTGGAAGAACTTCGGCAATCACAAGCGCGGAAACATTCTGCTGCAGGACCACGGCAACGAGGTGTGGTTCAAGAATGTGAAGATCAAGCCTATCAAAATGAAACAGATAGACAAGCGTCGCCGCCGCTGAACATACACAATACGACAACATGAAAAGAAACATCGCATGGATTCTGATAGCCGCATGCTGCGCCACGGCACAGGCACAGGTAAGGCTCTGTCCGCTCTTCACCGACAACATGGTGATGCAGCAGAAGGCTGACGCGCCGCTGTGGGGCACATGCGAAGCCGGCCGAACGGTGAGCGTGACCACATCGTGGGACAAGCGCAAATACGAGGCAGTGGCCGGCAATGACGGCAAATGGCTGGTGAGGGTGGCAACACCCAAGGCCGGCGGACCGTACGAGATAACCATCAGCGACGGCACACCCGTGACGCTGCACAATGTCATGATAGGCGAGGTGTGGCTGTGCTCGGGACAGTCGAACATGGACATGCCGGTCAACGGATGGGGACAGGTGAACAACTACGAGGCTGAGGTGAAGGCCGCCGACCACAGCAACATACGTCTGCTGCGTGTGGACAACACCATGGCCATGCGTCCGCAGGACAGCTTCACGGCGATGAAAGGCGGATGGCAGGTGTGCTCGCCCTCTACCATAGAGCCGTTCTCGGCCGTGGCCTACTTCTTCGGCCGCGACATAGAGAAGTATCGCGACGTGCCCGTAGGGCTCATACAGTCGAGCTGGGGAGGCACTCCGGCCGAGGCATGGACCAGCGGTGCATCGCTCACAGAGCTGCCCGAGTTCCGCAGCGAAGTGGAACGCATAGCCTCAATGCCTGAGAACAAGGACGAGCGCGCGGCAAGACACAAGGAGGAACTTGCCGGATGGTTCAACGCCTTCAACAGCAACGATCCTGAATTCAAGGACGGCCGCTTCAGCTATTTCACGACTTCATACGACGACTCCGGCTGGGACGACACGCCGGTGCCGGGATATATAAGCAACAGCAAGTACGACGCGTTCGACGGAATGATAATCTACCGCAGGGTGATAGACATTCCGGAGAGCATGGCAGGACAGAAACTGACTCTCCGTCTGGGCAAGGTGGACGACGATGACATGACCTTCTTCAACGACATGATGGTTGGCAACACCACCGGCCCGGGCGAGATAAGAGAGTACAGCATTCCTGCCGAGGCCGTGAAAGCCGGCAAGGCGGTGATTACGGTTAGGAGCATCGACACGGGCGGAATGGCTGGCATAACGGGCTACGACGGTCAGGAATGCCGCCTTACGGCCGAAGACGGCACCACGATAAGCCTCAACGGCACGTGGAAAAGCAAGATGTCGGCACCGCTCAGCTCGCTCGCCTCAAAGCCGCGCGACCCGGTGAACGATCCGAAGAACGCTTGCGTGCTCTACAACGCCATGATAAATCCGCTCGTGGGATATGCCATCAAGGGCGCGATATGGTATCAGGGCGAGGACAACTCCAACCGTGCGTGGCAGTATCGCGACCTCATGCCGCTCATGATTGAGGACTGGCGGCAGAAGTGGGGCTACGACTTCCCGTTCTTCATGGTGCAGCTTGCCAACTTCATGCAGCGCCACGACCAGCCCACCGAATCGCGATGGGCAGAGCTGCGCGAGGCACAGCAGATGACGGCCGAGACGCTGTCGGGATGCGGTATGGCGTGCATAATAGACATAGGCGACGCCAACGACATACATCCGCGCAACAAACAGGACGTAGGCCACAGGCTCGCGCTGCAGGCACGGCAGAAGGTTTATGGAGAGAAAGTGGAGGCTTCGGGCCCCGTCTACCGCAACTACCGCGTGGAGAACGGCCGCATAAGACTCTTCTTCGACCACACGGCGAAAGGCCTCGCCACAAGCGACGGACAGCAGCTCAAGGGTTTTGCCATTGCCGGACCCGACCACCGGTTCCACTGGGCAGACGCCGTGATAGACGGCAACACGGTAGTTGTGTCATCGCCCGAGGTGAAACATCCTGTCGCAGTGCGCTATGCCTGGGCAGACAATCCTGAGTGCAACCTCACCAACAGCGCCAATCTGCCGGCCGTACCTTTCCGCACCGACGACTGGAAGGGGCTCACCTACGGCAACACATCATACTGACGCACACACGCCGGCGACATGCAAACACGGCCGGTAGGTATTATGATAATCAGAAATCAGAATGTAAGACTACGCAACGGTGTGCTTACATTCTGATTTTTCTTATGTCGTCATAGCTGCCCTCCGCGCGGACAATATGCCCGCCGGACGCAAATATCGCGGTATTTCGTGTGCAGCCGTAACACACAACGTATCAGACAGTTGCGCAGAAAATTCCGTTTCTGTGCAACGCTTTCACCGGATGGGACGACGCAATAAAGCCCATTCCGGCGCCGAAAGCCACATTTCTCATCACAGAACCGTCAAGAGAGCGACACGAAACGCACTTTATCGTGCCCTGAAAAGCACCGTTTCAGGGTGTGATATGCTCCATATTGCATGCTGATATGTTGCATATCATAGGCTCATACAGTGCATATCGCACGACACGGGCCGCTCCGTTGCTATTCCGGTTTTCCAGAATGAGCAGCCGGCACGCATTTTTCCAAGTGTCAAAATGTTGCCGCACCCATTCATACAGCGACACTCTGACATCCGCCACTCATCCCGTACCGCCCCGTACAAGCGCCATACGGGAGGCACGAAAAACAAAAAAGCCGACTTCACAGCCGGCTTTCCATAGATTATACAATAACATTATGTATCTTTAACTATAAGCTGTCATTAGCTCCTGTTATGCAAGTAACACCTTTAAGTAGAATACGCTTGCAAAGTTAATCATAGGAACGCTTGCGTGCAATACCTAAAAATAACGAAAAATGACAGCCACAAAACGCATCGCGCGCCGTACGTGCGGCAGGCAGATACCTTGTTTTTGTTATCCGACGTACGGCGCGCGGCATATTCCCATGCGCCCGTAAGAAGCGCAGAAGCGTCAGCGGCCCGTGGCCTGCAGATACTCACACTTGCTTATCTCATACTGCGCCATGCTCTCGGCATAGCTGTCGCGCGTGTTGATGTATATGGTCTGCGCCTCGAGCAGGTCGCTCATGGTGCACGTCCCGGCCTGATAGTAGTCGTTGTGCAGGCGAAGATTCTCGGCCGACTGGTTCACCGCCTCGAGCGAGAGTTCTATCTGTCTGTAGGTGTCGTTGAGCTTGTTCCATGCGTTGCGCATCTTTATAAGGAGCATCCTGCTGCTGTCGTCAAACTCGTTTCTGGCGTTGCGCAGCTGCAGTTCGTGCTTCTTCACCTCATGCGAGCCTCCCCACCACGCCGTGAGAGGCACGCTGACGGTGGCAAATCCGATGAGGAACGGATGGTCTTTCTCCATGATGTTGTCATACATATATCCGGCTCCTACCGCCACGGCAGGCAGATTCTTGCCCACAGCCAGACGTTTTTTCAGCTTTGCGGCCTCCACATTGCTTTCGAGCAGACGATACTCGCTGGTAGTAGTGAGCGACGCTTCCGGCGAACAGAAAAGCGAGTCGGGGCGGCCGGGCAGCGAGTAGGGGAACGTCGCATCGACGTCGATGCTGTCCGACGGATAGCCTATGTACTGCGCAAGAAGGCTCAGCGTCACTCCGAGAGCGTTCTCCGTCTTTATGCGTGTGTTCTTGGTCTCGTTCTCGCGCAGCTTCACCTGCAGCAGGTCGTTGCGGTCGGCCACTCCTGCATCCACCGCAGCCGTCACGTCGCCACGCATGCTTGCCAGCTGTTTCTCCACGGCGGCGATGGTGTTGAGTTTCTCTTTCAACACCGCGGCCTGCCAGAAATACTGTTCGGTAGTGAGCTTCACCTCGTTCTCCGAAAGGTTGCGCTTCAGCCGGTTCACCTTCACATTGAGTTTCGACAGCTTGTGTGTGTTCACTATCTGTCCGCCGGCGAAGAGCGGCATACCGGCCGACACACCGCCGGCCACGCCGTCCTTCATCATCGACATCGACGCACCTGGCGCCACGTCAACATCTATAAGCGGTTTGTTAGAGTTGAAGGCGAATCCCGACGCACTCACCGTGGGGAAGAAATGGGTGAAAGCCTGCTTCTCGTCCTGCCATGCAGCCTCTATGTCGTTGCCTGCGTTCTTCATCTTCACATTGTTGTTCAGGGCCATGTCAAGACAGTCCTCGAAGGTCAGACGGTGCTGTGCCGTCGCGCCGCACACTACGACGGAGGCAAGCAGAAGCATGAAGCCACGTCCTTTTATATATTTGTTCATCTGTTTATACTTTTATTTTTGTTATGAAATATATTTATTAATGAATGATTGTGACAGGCATGTCGTCATTCCGCCTCCATTCTCTCAAGCCGCATACGCTTCTTGGTCGTGCCCCTGAACATGAGCAGATAGGCAGCCGGAAGCACCGTCAGAAGCAATATCATGGTGAAAATCGTGCCGTAGCATATCACCGTTCCCATAGGCATCCACAAACCGCTGCCGCCGAGAATCATAGGTATGACACCCATGGATGCGGCTGCCGACGTGAGGAATATGGGGCGCATACGGCGGCGTGCCGATTGATATATTGCCTCAGACGAAGTAAGCCTGTATGTGGAGCGCAACTCTTCGGCATAGTCTATCATTATTATGCCGTTGCGCACGATTATTCCCATCAGGCTCACAATGCCCAGAACGCACGTCACACTGAAGTTCATTCCCTGTATCAGAATGCCTGCGGCAGTACCCGGAATGCATAGAATCAGACTTGAGAATATGAGCACTGCTATGCTCACCTTGCGGAAGTGCATCAGCAGGATGAAGAATATCATCAGCGCGGCGACACACAGTCCGTTCATCACGGGAGGCATCTTCTCGGCATTATCCTCATTATCTCCACCGAAGACCATCGACACTCCCGGCGACAGCTTCAAACCGTCCATCTTCTCCATCACGTGTTCCGTGGCCTCCATTGCGTTTACACCACGACGCAGGTCGGCCATTATAGTCACGGTATATATACCGTTACGCCTTACTATCTGGCCGTCTTTCCACTCCGGCATCACCTTTGCCACCTGACGCAGCGGCACATTATCCAGTCCGCCGGCCACACCTATCTGCTCGTCTTCGAGCGATTCAGGCGTAGCCTTGTCGGCATTGGCGCTCTTCAGTTTCACAGGTATGTCGTAGTCGCCTTCCCATACACTGGCTACAGGCAGACCGTCACCATAGCGTATGGCAAGCGTTTCCTCCACGGCGAGATTGCTTATGCCAAGCCGCGAAGCCTCGTCATCCTTCATCACAACGTCCACTACCGGCCGCTGTTCCATCAAGTCCGTATGCACAAGTATCAGTCCGTCCATGCCCATGAGCATCTGTCTCACCTTTCCGGCATCTTTCTTCAGAGCTTCCATATTGTCGCCGCTGAGTCTTATCTCTATCGGATATACAGCCTCGCTGTAGCTCAGCTGCTTGAGACGTATGCGTGCCTGGGGGAAATATCCCGACACTTTAGGTGTCCATTCGTCAAGCATCTCCACGGTGGCTTCGTTGCCTGTCGTGTTCACAATGAACTGTGCGTAGTCGGTGCCGGCTATCTGCGGAGCATAGCTTGTCTGGAATCTCGGCGACGAACATCCCTTGAACGATGTGATGCTTACCACACGCTTGTCCTTGCGCATCATGTGTTCGAGACTGTCTGCCACGGCTGTAGTGCGCTCGATGCTGCTTCCAGCAGGCAGCGATATCTCCACCGCGAACTGGTTGCGGTCGGCAAAAGGCATGAGCTGTTGCGGCAGACGCGCCATTATGAACATGCCTGCCACCACAACAACTATTCCGGTAGCCACCGTAACAATGGGGTGTGCGAGACATGCGTCGAGCAGTTTGTTGTAATAAGCCTGCAACATGTCGAGGAACGAGAACGCCTTGCGGTCGCCGCCCGGCCTCTTCATAGGCTTGCGTATGAAGAAGAACTGCATGAAAGGAACAAGCAGCGTGGCAACAAGCAACGAGATGAACAGCACGAGAGTAACCGCCCACGGGAAGCTCTTCAGAAAGTCGTTTATCATTCCCGTGGTTGTGAACAGGAACGGGAAGAACGTGATGCTTATGGCAAGCGTGGCCGAGAAGATGGATTTGAAGAAGTGAGTGGTGCTGTTTATCGACGCGTGCCACCTCGAGACTCCTTCGCCTATCTGCTCAAGATAGTTGTCTATTATCACGATGGAGTTGTCCACTATCATTCCAAGCGTCACAATAAGAGCGGCCAGGGTAACGGTGTTTAGCTCTATGCCGAACGTGGCGAACATACCAAGAGATATGAAAATGGTCACCGGTATGGTGGATGCGGCTATCAGAGCCACACGCAACGGCAGCAGGAGCATCACAACTATGATTACGGCAACCACGGCTATCACCAGCTCGTGCAGGAAATTGGTCACGCTGTCGTCCACCACTTTACTCTGGTCTGTTATGCGTTCTATGTTGACATCGGATGGCAGTTCCTGCTTGAAATCCTCTATCACCTTGTTCACTTCCTGACCCATCGCCACAATGTTGCAGCCCTTCTTCATCTCCACACTTAGCAACACACACTTATGTCCGTTGTTGGTGATGTAGCTGTCTGGGGCTGCATACTCCTTAACCACACGCGCCACGTCCTTCAGACGGATGTTGTTGCCCGACGGATCGGTGTATACTATCTGCTGTTGGACGTCATACAGCGTGTTGAGCGACTTGCTGACGTACACGGGATAGACCGTAGATCCGTCCTTCACTCTTCCGCCAGACGTCACAAAACCCTTCTGCATGAGTGTGGCGGCCAATGTCTGGGCATTAAGTCCGTAGCGGGACAGGCGGCTGTCGTCCACATATACCGATATCTGTTCGCCGAGTACACCGCTCACTGTCATGCGTCCCACGCTGGATATGCGGCGCAGCTGTTCCTGCAGGTCGTCCATGTAGTCGCTCAGTTCGCGGTAAGTCTTGTCGTCGCTTTCCATCGTTATGAGCAGTGCCGAGGTGTCGCCGAAGTCGTCCATCACTCTCAGTGCAAGCACGTTGGCAGGCAGTTCCGACTTGAACACCGACACACCGTGCTTGAATTTGCTCCAGAACTCATCTTTGTTATTCAGATCATCGTTAAGCTGCACCTGAATATAGACAATTCCGTCGCGTGTCTTCGATATCGTCTTATCCTTGCGCACCTCCTTATAAGTGAATATATAGTCCTCCAGAGGCTTGGTAACCTGTTCCACCATTTCGTCGGCCGAGAGTCCCGGTGCAACGGCCACGACAATTCCCTGACGTATGGTGAAGTCGGGAAATTCGTTCTTCTTCATGCCCAGCAGACAATATACTCCCAGTGCTATCAGGCAGCACACAACCAGAATGATTATCTGATGATAATGCATGGCCCATTCCACCATGCCGCGTTTTTTCTTTTCTGCTTTCATCTTACAATCGGTTTATCATGTTCAGAAAGTCACGGGAGTGCCCTCGCACACCTTGGCCTGGCCTTCAACAATAACTCTGTCGCCGACGGCAAGACCCGAAACAATCTCCACTCCGTCGGCCCTGTAAGAACCACATGTCACATCTCGCCGTGCGGCCTTGCCTCCGCTGACAGTCCATACGAAGTTGCGGTTGTGCTCGTCGGTCTGCACCACACGTGCAGGTATCACAGGTACCTCACCGCTACTGCCCTTGGTCAGCAGCGTAACCTCGGCCACCATGCCCGGCATGAGGTCGTTGTCGCGACCGTCGATGCGCAGCTTCACCTCATACGAACGTGACAACTGATGAGCCATAATGCCTTTCTCCACAACCACAGCGTCGAATCCGCGGCCTCCGAGTGCCGGCACCGTCACTATGGCACGGCATCCTTCGTCCACTCCTGCTATCTCGTTCTCAGGCACAGGGACACTGACTTTCAGCGTGCCGGACGTGACAAGCTTGAGCACCGGCATGCCAGGCATGACGTTCTGTCCCTCGTCTGCCGTCTTCTCGGCCACCACTCCGCTGAACGGAGCGTACAGATTGTAGTCGCGCAGATTCTTTGCAGCCAGTGCCTCGGCCGAACGGGCCTGCTTCAGTTTGCTCTCCACCTCAACCCACTGTATCTCCGGCAGACTTCCTCTCTTGTACAATGTCTCCATTCGCCGGCGGGCATCCTCAGCCTGTTCGAGCGTCGCACGTGCCGCATCGTGCATGTTGCGCATCGACGTTGCGTCCAGCGTTGCCAGCAGCTGACCTTTCTTCACACGGCTGCCCGTGGCCACGTATATCCTGCTTACGGTGCCGTTCACTGGGAAACTGAGCGACGCTCCGCTGCCTTCCTCCACTGTTCCCGAATACTGCATGCCTGAAGCCGAAGCCGAACCTACAGTCTGCACCTCTACCTTAACTTTTGAAGGAGCCTGCCGCAGGTCCTTCTTTCCACTGCCGCAACTTGCAAGAACAAGCGCTGCGACAGACACAATCATAAGATTAAACCTATTCATGATTTTAACATAAAAATTATTTTCCGGCCGCAAAATAACGTTCTGATTTTCATATTCAGGACAAAACACAGACTCGCAAAGTGGTCTATTTGGGAACAAATACGCATTATTGCGACATACGGAACACAAATAAAGAAGAATATTACACGCTGACAATCACTGCAGTCTGAATATACGGCACTATTGGGGATGTTCCATTTTTACCTTTTTCTTGATTTTTTATTATTATATAAGCTACAAACGATGGTTTATTAAGAAAAACTGAAGTATATTTGCAGGCGCACATAACAACAATATGAACGAAATAAAGAGAATAAATCTGGACAACAACGTTGTCAAAAAAGAAGCATTATACAATAACGGTGACATCGCGATAGGCAACAGTCTGGGCGAGACGATCACCCCTAACACATTCACGTTCGACTTCTACGCGGTGATACTATGCGTCAACGGCGAAATATCATTCGGCATCAACGGCACAAACCACACGATGCACAAGAACGACATACTGATATGTCCGCCAGACATGATATTGAGCGAAGCAAGACACAGTGACGACATGCGCTGCTACAGCATTGCCATTTCGCCCAACTACTTCAAGCGTATTCTGCCGACAATCGACATCAACTGGAAAGTGAGGATAACCTTCGAGACGCATCCCATACTGTCGCTCAACGAAAAGGAGACCGACCTTTTCTGCCAGTATCACGACCTTCTGCAGAAAAAGATGTCGTCGAATCTCGGAAAACATCATGCCGAAGTGATCGACTCGCTCATGCTTGCGTTCATCTACGAGTTCGGCGACACCATAAGCAGATTCATCGACATGTCCGAACGTCCGTTCTCATCGGCCGAATACATATTCCAGACATTCATCGAGACACTCACAAACATGCAGCCCAAGAAGCGCAACGTGGCCTTCTATGCCGAGGAACTCAACATCACTCCGAAATATCTCACGGCCATCTGCCGAAGCATAAGCGGACACCCGGCATCGAAAATCATAGACACATACGTGATAAAGGACATCAGCTACATGCTCAGATACACACGTAAGTCGGTAAAGGAAATATCCAACGAGCTCGACTTCCCGAACATTTCGTTCTTCGGCAAATACGTAAAGAAACATCTAGGCATGTCGCCGAAGAACTACAGAGAGCGTTTTGTAAAAGGCATCGACTCCGGAGAATAATCAAAAAACAGCCGGAACGGGAGAAAAAGAACAATGAAAACATCTTACGCGAAAAATTCCTTAATAACCATACTTGCGGTCTGCTCCATTGTCATGGCTACAATGTTATACACCTGTACTGACAACGGACACAGAAAGGAAAACACGAAGAAATATACATTCACCGACGAAGTGCGACTGCGCACCACGCCCGTGAAAAACCAGGGACGCAGTCCGCTGTGCTGGATATACGCCATGCTGGCCACCATAGAGACAGACCGCATCATGGCGGGCGACTCAGTCAACCTGTCGCCCGACTATCCGGCGCGCATGTGGATGGCGGACAGGGCACGGCGGTGTTTTCTCTCCGGCGGCGAGGATGTGGTGGACATGCGCGGCGTGGCACCCATGTTGCTCGGACTGGCAGACGAATACGGACTGATGCCCTACGACCCTTACAACTGCGGAGGCAAGGCAAACTACAACGTTCTTGCACGGCGCACGACGACCGTGGCGCGTCGCTCCACCAATATGTCCGACCTCGACATACGCTGCAACGACATACTCGACCAGACCATAGGTTATCTGCCGTCACACATCTGGCTCTACGGTGCCGAGTATTCTCCGCAGCAATTCGCGCGCAGTCTGTTTCTTCCGGGCGACTACACAGCCCTGACCAGCTTCACGCATCATCCCATGGGCGAATCATTCACCCTCGAACTGCCTGACAACAAGACGGGTTGCCACTTCATCAACGTGCCGATAGACACACTCATGGCGCATATCACGTCGGCTATTAAGACAGGACATGCCGTGTGCTGGGAGGGCGACATCACCGAGCCGGGCTTCTCCTTTGCACGAGGAACAGCCGTACTGACCGGCAACAAGCCATGCACACAGGAGCAGCGGCAGAAGGAGTTTGAGACGCGACGCACCACCGACGACCACTGCATGGCGCTTATTGGTCTGGCGCACGACCGGCACGGACGCCGTTACTTCATAGCAAAGAACTCATGGGGAACGGACAATCCGTATGGAGGAATGATGTATCTCGCGGAGGAATATGTGCGGATGAAGACCATAGCGGTAGTGATGCGCACGGAATGAACATTATTTATACAACACTACATAAATCATGATAAAAACCGTAATTCTTGACTTCGACGGCACTATAGCCGACACCAAAAGCATAATTCTCAAGACTCTCCATCAGACAATAGACGAATACGGCATGGCACAACCTTCCGACGACGACTGCGCCGCCACAATAGGTTTGCCGCTCGACGAGACTTTCGTACGTCTGCTCGGCATCGACCGCAGCGAGGGATTGCGCTGCGCCGCAATCTACCGGCGCCTGTTTGAGGTGAACAACACGGCCGACGCCGTGAGGATGTTCCCAAACGTGGCCGATACAATAAGGCGTATGCATGCCGACGGACTGACACTTACCATAGCCAGCAGCCGCGGACACCATTCGCTCGCCGACTTCGTGAGCCGCTTCGGACTTGAAGACTGCTTCAGCGCTATCATCGGAGCGGACGACGTAAAGAAAGCCAAGCCCGACCCGGAACCCGTGAACATAATCCTGCAACGGCTCGGTTCTGACGCCGCAAGCGCCATAATGGTGGGCGACACTGCATTCGACATCACGATGGGACGCCGTGCCGGAACACACACCTGTGGCGTAACCTACGGCAACGGAACACGCGATGAACTAGAGCAGAGCGGCGCCGGAAGCGTGATAGACGACTTCGCGCAACTGCCAGATGTCATTGCCCGTACAACCGATGACAACACCCTCTGAAACAATATGCCCTATATAGCATTGCGAAAGAGCCTTTCCCATGCCCTCAAACGGCCTGTTCTGCACTGCAGGAAAGCCCGTTTCACGGCCTCGGAAAGGCCTTTTCGCAACATAATCACAACGCATTGAATATCAACTTATTACAATCCCGTATAACCGACCGCGGCAAAGACCGTAAGCCGGCATACCAGTCAATCAGCCCCAAATACACACCGCGCAGGACTCAACTCGCACACAAATATTTGTCATTTGACGCAAAATTTGTATCTTTGCATGGTGCATAAAATATTGTATAAAAGGAAAAAACAAAACAATACATACCGCAATGGAATACAATTTCAGTGAAATAGAGAAAAAATGGCAACGCCGGTGGGAGGAACAGAACACCTATAAGGTTGTCGAGGACAAGGAGAAAAAGAAGTTCTATGTGCTCAACATGTTCCCCTATCCGTCAGGAGCGGGACTCCACGTGGGCCATCCGCTCGGCTACATCGCCAGCGACATATACGCACGCTACAAGCGTCTGAAGGGCTACAACGTGCTCAACCCGATGGGATACGACGCCTACGGACTGCCCGCTGAGCAGTATGCCATACAGACCGGACAGCATCCGGCCAAGACAACCGATGACAACATACGCCGCTACAAGCAGCAGCTTGACAACATAGGATTCTCGTTCGACTGGAGCAGAGAAATTCGTACGTGTGACCCAGAGTATTACAAATGGACTCAGTGGGCATTCCGCAAGATGTTCAACTCGTTCTACTGCAACTCCTGTCAGAAGGCGCAGCCCATCGAAAAGCTCATAGAGCACTTCAGCCAGAAGGGTACCGAGGGTCTTGACGTGGCCTGCACAGAGGAGATGAGCTTCACCGCTGACGAGTGGAACGCCATGGACGAGAAGCAGCAACAGCAGACACTGATGAACTATCGCATAGCTTACATGGGCGAGACGATGGTGAACTGGTGCGCCGGACTGGGCACGGTGCTTGCCAACGATGAGGTGGTTGACGGCGTATCTGTGCGCGGCGGCTATCCCGTTGTGCAGAAGAAAATGAAGCAGTGGTGTCTGCGTGTGTCGGCATACGCACAGCGTCTGCTCGACGGACTCGACACAATAGACTGGACCGACTCGCTCAAGGAGACACAACGCAACTGGATTGGCCGTTCGGAAGGAACGGAAATGGAGTTCAGCGTTAAGGACAGCGACAAGAAATTCACCATATTCACAACACGCGCCGACACCATTTTCGGTGTCACTTTCATGGTGCTCGCACCTGAAAGCGAGCTCGTGGCCGAACTGACCACCGACGGACAGCGCGACGCTGTGACCGAATACATAGAGTATGTAAAGAAACGTACCGAGCGCGAACGCATCAGCGATCGCAAGGTTACGGGCGTTTTCTCGGGCTCGTATGCCGTAAATCCGTTCACGGGTGATAGTATCCCAATCTGGATAAGTGAGTATGTGCTCGCAGGATATGGCACAGGAGCCATCATGGCCGTGCCTGCACACGACTCTCGCGACTATGCTTTCGCAAAGCACTTCGGCCTGCCCATCGTGCCGCTCATCGAGGGTGCGGACGTCAGCGAGGAGAGTTTCGACGCCAAGGAAGGCATCGTATGCAACTCACCGGCAGCCGGACGTGAGGCTCTCGACGGCTTCTCGCTCAACGGACTGACCGTGAAGGAAGCCATCGCACACACCAAGAAGTTTGTCACATCTCACAATCTGGGACGTGTGAAGGTGAACTATCGTCTGCGCGACGCCATCTTCTCACGCCAGCGTTACTGGGGCGAGCCGTTCCCGGTTTATTACAAGGACGGAATGCCTTACATGATTCCGGAAGAGTGTCTGCCGCTTCTGCTGCCTGACGTTGACCAATACAAGCCTACCGAAAGCGGCGAACCGCCATTGGGACACGCACGCCGCTGGGCATGGGACACTGCAAACAACTGCGTGACAGACAAGAGCGCGATTGACAACAAGACTGTTTTCCCGCTCGATCTTAACACCATGCCGGGCTTCGCAGGCTCGTCTGCATACTATCTTCGCTACATGGATCCGCACGACGACGATGCTCTCGTGAGCCGCGAGGCCGACGACTACTGGCAGTTTGTCGACCTTTACGTGGGCGGAACAGAGCATGCCACCGGTCACCTCATCTACTCACGCTTCTGGAACAAATTCCTCCACGACTACGGATATTCATGCTGCGAGGAGCCGTTCCACAAACTCGTGAACCAGGGAATGATACAGGGACGCTCCAACTTCGTATATCGTGCCAACAAACTGGGCACAAAGGAGAAGCCTGTATTCGTATCGTTCGGACTGAAAGACAATTACGACGATGTCACTCCTATACACGTTGACGTGAACATCGTGAGCGCCGACGTGCTCGACACCGAGGCCTTCCGTGCCTGGAGACCGGAATACAAGGACGCCGAATTCATACTTGAGAATGGTAAATACATCTGCGGATGGGCCATAGAAAAGATGTCGAAGTCGATGTTCAACGTCGTTAATCCTGACATGATTGTCGAGAAATACGGTGCCGACACGCTTCGTCTGTACGAGATGTTCCTCGGTCCGGTGGAGCAGAGCAAGCCTTGGGACACCAACGGAATAGACGGATGCCACCGCTTCCTCAAGAAACTGTGGGCTCTCTATTACGACCGCGACGGACAGTTCCTGCCTGACGACAGCCAGGCTACGCCCGAACAGCTCAAGAGTGTGCACAAACTCATAAAGAAAGTATCGCAGGACATCGAGCAGTTCTCATACAACACGAGCATCTCGGCGTTCATGATCTGCGTTGGCGAACTGCAACAGCTCAAGTGCCGCAACCGTGAACTGCTCACCGATCTCGTAATGCTCATCGCGCCGTTCGCTCCGCACATAGCCGAGGAACTGTGGCACGCGCTGGGCAACGAAAGCACCGTGTGCGACGCACAATGGCCTGCATACGACGAGAAATATCTTGTTGAGACAACCGTGCAGATGGGAATCGCCTTCAACGGCAAGCGCCGTTTCGAGATGCAGTTTGCAGCCGACGCCGACAACACCGCCATCGAACAGGCCGTCATGGCCGACGAACGCACAGCCCGCTATATGGAGGGCAAGCAGGTGGTGAAAGTCATCATCGTGCCGAAGCGTATGGTGAACGTCGTCATAAAATAGACATACCAACCATAAAGGAAGACAAAGCCCATCCTGCCCGCACGCTTTCATGTGGGAGGATGGGCCTGTCGGTCTTTATTAAAACCAGCTAATATGTACAAACAAGCCATTCTGCGCGAAGCAAGAGACTACTTCAACATCACGCTAGGCCTGATGCTCTACACCTTCGCATTCACCGTCTTCCTGTTGCCTTATCAGATTGTCACGGGCGGCATCGCCGGTATTGGCGCCATATTGTTCTACGCAACGGGATTCCCGGTGCAATACACTTTCTTCCTCATCAACGCCGTACTCATTGTCGCCGCACTCAAAATCTTGGGATGGCGATTTCTGATGAAGACCATCTATGCCACCTTCGCGCTCACATTTCTGCTCGAAATGGCTCAGGAAGTTGTGGTAAGGCCCGACGGCACATTCTACAAACTGTTGGGCGAAGGAAACGACTTCATGTCGCTCGTCATAGGATGTATGCTCACCGGAACGGCCCTGGCAATAGTTTTCCTGAACAATGGCAGCACCGGAGGAACCGATATCGTGGCTGCATCTGTGAACAAATATCACAACATATCGCTGGGAAAAGTGCTCATACTCGTCGACCTATGCATCATCGGAAGCTGTCTTTTCGTCGACTCGTTCGGTGCCCTCGACGTGAGATGCAAGAAGGTGGTGTTCGGTCTGTGCACCATGTTCATAGAGTGTTTCATGCTCGACTACGTGATGAACTGGCAGCGGCAGTCTGTACAGTTCCTCATTTTCTCAAAGCACTATAAAGAGATTGCCAAGGCCATCACCGACAAGACCGACCACAGTCTGACCATTCTCGACGGACACGGATGGTATACCGGCCGCGAAATGAAAGTCATATGTCTGCTTGCAAAGAAGAACGAGAGCGTCACGATTTTCCGACTTATAAAAATGATAGACCCCAACGCGTTCGTCAGTCAGAGCTCCGTCATCGGTGTGTATGGAGAAGGATTCGACCAGATAAAAGTAAAAGTAAAGAAAAATGAAGATAGTATTCGCGACAAACAACAGTCATAAACTTGAAGAAATAAGGCAGATTCTGAGCGAGAGCATCGAAGTGCTGTCGCTCGCTGACATCAATTGCCATGACGATATACCCGAAACAGCGCCGACACTGGAAGGTAACGCTATGATGAAAGCGCGCTATGTGTACGACAAATACGGCACACCTTGCTTCGCCGACGACACTGGTCTGGAAGTGGACGCGCTGGACGGAGCACCCGGAGTTTACAGTGCGAGATATGCCGGAGGCGAAGGCCACGACTCCGAAGCCAACATGCGCAAACTGCTGCATGAGATGGAAGGCAAAGAAAATCGCAGCGCACGCTTCCGCACAGTCATAGCACTGATAGAACAGAAGGACGGCCAGCCCGTGGCACATACCTTCGAAGGCCGCATAGAAGGCCGCATATCGCACGAGAAGAAAGGTGCTTCGGGCTTCGGCTACGACCCTATATTCGTGCCGGAAAGTTACGAACAGTCATTCGCCGAGCTGGGCAATGAGATAAAGAACAAGATTTCCCACCGTGCACGCGCTGTGGCTCGACTGGCTGAATATCTGCTTGCATCCGGCAAATGACGCCGCAGCCACTACTGCAGATACGGCACATTGCGCGTCGCCGTCATATTACCACCTATCACTCACGCACTTACATTCATATGAAAAAAATATTTTTCCTCGTTGCACTGATGCTCTGCCTCCTACTGACAGACGCATCGGCGGCACCTGTCAGCACATGGAATGCCTATCCGGCTTACTCGGACATCAAAAGAATAGAGGACACGGGAAGCATTGTTTTCGTGCTTGCCTCCGACGGACTTTATTCATACAACCCTTCCGACCAGAGCATACAGACCTACGACAAGGTGAACGCGCTGAGCGACTGCGGTATAAGCGACATCGCATGGTGCCGTCAGGCGGGACGTCTCGTTGTGGTATATGCCAACTATAACATAGACCTTGTGTCAGCCGACGGCAAGGTAACCAACATGTCGGAATACTACAACAAATCGCTCACAGAGGACAAGACAATAAACAACATCACCATAAACGGTACCGACGCCTACCTCTCCACCGGATTCGGTATTGTGAGGATAGACGTGCGCAACGCCGCAATAAGCGATACATACAACCTCGGTGTGAAGGTGAATGCCACCGCACTGAGCGGCAACAACATCTTCGCAGCAACGGCAGAAGGAATGTACCGTGCATCAATGAGTGACAATCTGGCCGACAAATCGAAATGGACAAGATACAGTGCAAAGACATTCACGCATCTGCTCCTGCTCAACGGCGAGCTCATCGGACTGAACAACGGCGAGGCAAGTGTCATGGACAAGACGGAAGACAAGTTCAGAACGTTCTACACTCCATGGTTCAGCAGAGTGAAAACAAGCGGCGAAAGAATAATATGTTACGGCGGAAACCACACCTACATTATCACATCTACCGACAAGAAACAGGACGTGGCAATGTCACTCAGCGGCATAGAATACTCTCAGGCCGATGATTCATACTGGCTGACAGACAATGACGGGAAACTTGCAAAGGGTGTTATAAGCAGCGACAACAACGTGCAGATGTCGCTTACGGGCATCGCTCCCGAAGGACCGGAGTACAACTTCTTCGGCTTCATGAGTTTCATCAACGGCAAACTCTACACCAGTGGCGGACTGGGCACCCCGGAACGCAACGCCTGCATACAGGTTTACGACAAATCGAAAGGCTGGACCATATATCCTGACGACTTCGCAACGACGCTCGGCTACAGATACAGAGGCGCCATGAGCGTTGACGTCGACCCGAAGGATCCAACCCATGTGTTCATGGGTTCGCAGGCCGGAATGTACGAATTCCGCAACGAAGAACTCGTAAACTCCTTCACCATAGACAACAGTCCGCTGCAAGGAGCCAAGACAGTGGGCGACACCGACAAGAAGAACTACACCATCGTGTCGAGCGTCAAGTTCGACAAAGAAGGGCGACTGTGGTGTCTCAACAGCGTGGCTCCGTCGGCTTCACTGTTCGACTACACCGACGGTGAATGGACTTCACACCATAAGAGCGAACTCATGAACAACGAAGGATACTCCATGGCAAACATGGTGGGCATCATTTTCGACAGTCGCGACCTGATGTGGTTCGGCAGCAACGACTGGCGCAAGCCCGCACTGATATGCTACCAGCCCTCAACCGACGGACTGAAGGTGTATTCACGCTTTGTGAATCAGGACGGAACGTCGCTCATAGCGGAGAAGGTGTCATGCGTGCAGGAAGATCTTGAAGGCAACATATGGTTAGGAACGGCCGCCGGTCCGCTCATGCTCACAGCAGCAGACATAGCCAACGGCAACGAGACATTCACACAAGTGAAGGTGCCGCGCAACGACGGAACCAACTACGCCGACTATCTTCTCGACGGCATAAGCATCAGCGCTATGGCCATAGACGGGGGAGGACGCAAGTGGTTCGGCACGGACGAGAGCGGAGTGTTCCTCATCAGCGCCGACAACATGACCCAGCTGCAGCACTTCACCACCGATAACAGCGACCTGCTGTCCAACACCATTGAGTCGATAACCATCGACGGAACAACCGGCGAAGTGTTTTTCGGCACAGACAAGGGCCTCTGTTCATACATGAGCGACGCCACACAGACATCCGACAAAATGGACAAAGACAACGTGTACGCGTATCCAAATCCTGTAAGACCTGACTACACGGGACTGATAACCGTCAACGGACTGACACTGAACGCCGATGTCAAAATTGTGACCGTCAACGGCACACTCGTGGCCGAAGGCCGCAGCAACGGCGGAATGTTCACATGGGACGGCTGCGACAAGAGCGGCCGGCGCGTAGCGAGCGGCGTCTACATGGTGCAGACAGCCACGGCCGACGGCAAGAAAGGCACCGTGTGCAAGATTGCAATAGTGAACTGACGCCCGCAGACGCATGCAGAACAATAACAGCCTCATATCATTCATGCAGACATTCGGCATCATACTCGTGGTGCTCGGACACTCCACCTACCAGCTCGGACATGCCGGCCACGTGCCTGCCGTATGCCAATGGCTCTATTCGTTCCACATGCCGCTGTTTTTCTTCATATCGGGCTACCTGCTCAGATACAGCAACGACCGCAACGGCAGACAGCTCGCCGACATGCCTGCATTCGGCGACAAAGGATTCATCACCAGAAAAGTGAAACGCCTGCTCGTGCCTTATGTCATCATATCGAGCGTCGTCTTCTTTCCCAAAGCCATGATGTCGGCCATTGCGCTCCGGCCTGTCGACATATCAGCATGGAGCTATCTCAGCATGCTGCTTTATCCTCAGACCAACGTCATAGGATTTTTCTGGTTTCTGCCGTCACTCTTCCTCATATTCTGCTTCGCCATGCTTGCCGCTAAAACAAAGGTGAAGGTGAACGACATTCTGCTTTTCACGTCTCTTATAATAGTAAATCTAGCCACCCCAGACATAGCACTGCTGGGACTGAACTGCGCCATCTACAACATCATATTCTTTGCAGCAGGCTACATGTTCTGCAAACACAGGCTTGAACTCATCGTAGGCCGCCACGCCGCGTCCACTGCAACAGTCACATTCGCCATATCCGTAGCCCTGATGTATGCACCCGACACGAGCATACGCTTTCTGTTGTCGGCACTCAACGGCACACTGATGAGCATGGCTCTGGCACATCTCTACACAGCCCACGGACTGCATTTTCTCGACCATCTCGAAGGAGCGTCATACACAATATACCTGCTCTCATGGTTTCCACAGGTTGCCTCACAGCAGATTCTCATATCGATGGTACTCGGCATCACGTGGCACGTCACCACCGCTCTGGCCTTCTTCTCCGGCCTCTACTTGCCTCTGCTGGCATACAGATGGGTGAAAAACCACAGCGACAGAACGTCGTGCCGGTGGATGACCGTGGTGCTCGGAATGTAATACACGCCAGACAGTAAAACATCACACATAAAACAACATACATAAAACACAATAATGAAGATAGACAAGAAATCGCCCCTGACATACATTCTCATCAGTCTGCCGTTCGTCCTTTGGGCCGTTGTCGGCATATATCCGTCGTACGACGACTGGAGTACGCTATCGTCGCCCAACTTCGATGCCGACTGGGCCAAGTTCTTTCTGCCCTACGGCAGTGTGTGGCGACCGTTCGACGCACTGATGGGCTATGTTGTAGGCGCCGCCCCTCAGCTCTTTCCGGCACTCAACCACGTGTGCATCGTCTTCGGCCATCTGCTCGGTGCCATACTGGTGATGAAGCTATCGCAACTTCTGGGCTTCGGTCGTGCGGCACAGTTTGTGGCCACCATATTCTTCTGGATATCGCCGTGCATGCTCGGAACGGTGCTAAGCTGCGACTCACTCAACCAGACTTACTCCCAGATGTGGGGCATGGCAGCAGTGTGGTTCTATCTGTCGGTGAAGGGCAGGGGACGATATGCCGCATGGGCTGCGTGCGTTATGCTTGCCGCACTGTCCAAGGACAACGGCATCGCATGGGCCGTAGTGCCACCCGTACTGGCCTTCGCGTTCGGCAGGGAGAACATGCGCAGTGCGTCGCGCCACCTGCTTTTCGGCGTGGCTATAGCCGTGGCATACGGCTGCATAAGGATAGCGCTGCCCAGCACCGAATATTATAACCCCGACTACCACACATTCCTTCTGGCCAAAAAGATAAAGGAGATAGCCATATTCGTCGGCTACACGTGGGTGGCAGCCGACTATGTGAGCATTGTCCACGCCGCATCGCGCTGTCTGCCTCTGGCCGCCCTTACGCTCGTTCTGTCGCTGCCGTTCGTCTATATGATGTTCGTGCGCAGTCCGCGTCTGTGGCTCACGCGCCGCTTTACAGGCCTGGCGGTGTGCATAATCATCGTCATGTCGCCCCATCTGCTCATCAGTCTGAGCGTGATGAACACCTATGCCGGCCTCGGCATGTCGGCCTTGCTCGTGGCATTCGTGACAGACCACACCAAGCGCCACCACCCGTCGCTGCTCCGCACGGCCTTCGCCATGTATGTGGCAGCGGCTCTCATAACCGACATTCACCATTGGTACAAGGCATACACCACGGCGGCTGTGGGACGCGATATGGCGCGCGAAGCCATACGTCTGGCCGGAAAACCAGTGAAAAATGCCTACTGTGTCATAACAGATGACGACCAGAAGAAGTTCTCATCGTTCTGCGTGCTGCCCCAGGATGCCTTCGGAGCGCAGGCAGCAGCTGTGGCTCACGAGACGCAATACAAATGGCCGCTGCATGCCGAAGACACCATCATACCGCGCGACCACGCCCATAAGGCACGCACCATAGCACGCCGCGTGCTGGATACGGGCAGATTTGACTGTGTGTGGCTGATAGACAAGAGCAGCGTAAGCATAATGAGAAAGGAGAACAGATGAAGAAAGTCTCGATAATAATACCCTGCTTCAACGAGCAGGACAACATAGCCAGACTCTACGAAGCACTGCGCACGCTATTCGCGCAGAACGCTCAGTATGAGTGGGAGGTCATCATGATAGACGACGGAAGCTGCGACGGCACGCTCAGCGAGATAAAACGCATAAACCGCACCGACAGACGCATGAAATACATAAGCCTATCCCGCAACTTCGGAAAGGAGAGTGCCATGCTCGCAGGGTTCGACCGCGCCGGCGGAGACTGTGCCATCATCATGGACGCCGACCTGCAACACCCGCCATCGCTCATCCCCGAGATGATCCGTCACTGGGAAGAAGGCTTCGACGATGTATACGCCGAACGCCGCGACCGTGGACGGGAGAGCTGGCTGCGGCGCCGACTGTCGCTGCTCTACTACCGCATGCTGCAACGCATGGCCAAGATAGAGATACTGCCAAACGTGGGAGATTTCCGGCTGCTCGACCGCAAATGCATAGACTCTATGAAACGTCTGCGCGAAACACAACGCTACACCAAGGGTCTGTACTGCTGGATAGGGTTCAGAAAAAAGAAGATAATGTTCGACCAGGGCGACCGTACCAAGGGCCGTTCCTCGTTCAACTACATGCGCCTTTTCGACCTCGCCGTGGAAGGCATAACGTCATACACCACCGCACCGCTGCGCATTTCGACATGGGTGGGCATACTCGTTTCGTTCGTGGCATTCATCTACATGTGCTACGTCCTCGTGAAAACCATCGCCGTGGGCGACCCCGTGCAGGGCTATCCCACGCTCATCATAGTCATTCTTTTCCTCGGAGGCATGCAGCTGCTCTCGCTCGGCATCATAGGCGAATACCTCGGACGTGTGTTCAACGAGACCAAACGCCGGCCGCCATACATCATCAGAGAGGCCGACAGCGACAAGCCTGCGGACAGTAACAAGGCATAGGCCGCCTGACGCAGGAGCCGTCAGAGCGTGCCACGGAACATGAAAACAGCTGTCTGAAGGATGGCTGCCATTGCATACGAGAATGCGTTATGAAGCACAAGAATGATTCTGTATATTTATGCAGAATCTGAATCTTGGAAATGAATAAATATACAGCGCAACCCGAAAATACGGCGATTTTTTCGAGCAACCGCCTCCTCGGACGCAAATACGCGATTCTCAGAGACTTTACGCAAAGCATTGACACACAACCATTTGCGCAAAGCCGCGGAGCAATACGCCCACCGACGGCCTGCGAAACGGCCCATTTGAGCATGCAATTAAGCCCATATCAGGGCGCGATATGGTTCATTTCATGCCCTAATAATGCGCGTTTCATGGGCCTGAAAAGGCTCTTCCGCAAACCAATACTTCATATACCCCTCTGTAACGAAGAAAAAGCAGAGTTGTTCTTCATACCGTCTTACATCAAAACATAGTTTTTTGCGCCCCGCCGTTTTCTATTTTGAAAAAAAATTTTGTCAAGATTTTTTACTGTCAAAAATGAATATTTATGCAGTTACGGGCCGTTTATGGCTTTTCGGTCAGCCGCCCGTCATAATGCGTAACAGCCGTAAACAGCAGCATAAATAAATGATGAGGACAACGCGCCGCAACAAGGTCAACAACTGCGCAGCACCATGCGTCATATCAGTCCCAGCTGGCGCGCCATGCGACACGCCTCTATCGAGTTTCTCACCTGCAGCTTACGAAGTATGTCCTGACGGTGGCGGCTCACCGTGTTGATGCTTATCGACATGGCCGCTGCTATGTCCTTGCTCATCATTCCGCTGTCTATCAGGCGCAGCGTCTGTTTCTCGCGCTCACTCAGAATGTTTCGGTCGTCGTCGTTGTTCAGCTCAGTCACACTGCCGTCCACCGTGTTCACTATCGTCGTGCGCCATTGCATGCCCTCCGGCAGCGGTCCGTACAGACACATGGCAAGCCACAGTCCGTCCGACGACGAGGCCGACACGTAGAACATACGGTGCACCGCCCTGATGTAGCTTCCTCCTGCCGACTTCATGCGCAGCGTCGTTATGAGATGATAGTCGCCCCTGCGGCTTTGCGGACGACGCTTTATGAAGCGGAAGAAGCGCAGTTCCTGCAGATACTTGTCGGCGAGATCGTCGGGATGTATGCGCTTGAGTATCTCCTCCTCCCAGATGGAACACACCTCGTCGTGCGCACCTTTACGGTCGAGTCCGAGCACCCGCGCATATCCACCGTAGTATATGTAGCTCGTGTTGGTGCGCATGTCGCTCAGCACCGCCACCGCATTCTCCGTCATGGCATAGCACAGCGCCGCGGCCTTATAGCGTTCCAGCTCGTCGCGATGGAACGACAGACCGTCAAAATCCTGCCCTGCGAGCACACGGCTCAGTTTGTCTTTAAGTTTCATTTTCTGCCGTAAAATGGTTATTAATGAGCATTGCAGGTATTGCGGAGCGTGCATATCTTTGCATCAGAAAAATACAATCAAAAGGTATTGACATTGCCTGATGCTGTCATTCGCAACACGTTGCATTTACAAAGATAGTGAAAGGTGAGAGCAGAGACAAAACAGGAAAACGTAGTTTTACATGTATTGGCTTTGCCGAACCGAATCCTATCTTATGCAAAGATAGTGAAAGGTGAGAGCAATAGCAAAAGGAAAAACGATGTTTTTGCGGATTTTGACATCATCTGACAACATTCAGTATTATTCCGTAAGCCATATATCACATCACACAGAATCACAAAACAGACAATAATCATATAATTATAAAACAACCCAAAAACAATGAGAAAAATAAGACAAATTGCAATCGCAATGCTCATGGGCCTCGCAGCACACAACGCCACAGCCCAGACTCTGGAGAAAATGCAGTGGTTCAACGAACCGGAACAGTGGAAAATAGAGAACAACGCACTCACGATGTCTGTCACACCTAAGAGCGACTACTGGCGCATCTCGCACTACGGATTCACCGTTGACGACGCTCCGTTCTACTATGCCACATACGGTGGCGAGTTCGAAGTGAAGGTTAAGATAACCGGAAAATACAAACAGCGCTTCGACCAGGCAGGACTCATGCTGCGCATCGACCACGAAAACTACATAAAGACAGGCATTGAGTATGTGGACGGAAAGTACAACCTCAGCGCCGTAGTGACTCATAAAACATCCGACTGGAGCGTCATCGAGCTCGACAAGGCCGTGCCTTACATCTGGATAAAGGCCGTGAGACGCCTCGACGCAGTGGAAATATTCTATTCGTTCGACGACGTCAACTATACTCTCATGCGCAACGCATGGCTCAAGGACAACACTCCTGTGATGGTAGGACTCATGGCCGCATGCCCCGACGGCGACGGTTTCGACGTGACGTTCGAGCACTTCAAGGTGAAGCATCTGCCCGATATGCGCCGTCTGGAATGGCTGAAGAAAAACGCGGAATAAGATATAGGGGAGCTTACATTATGACTGTGTAAGCACACTTCCCATCCCGCGGAATACTTTGTTTCATGTTAAAATAAATGGCTGTGCCGTAGTTTACGACACAGCCATTTGCTTATTATCCGCTCTTTGGCGTCTGTTTATATCATGAATTCAGGAAAATCCCGAACCGTTCCGTATTACCGCGGCACACGGTCAGCGCCACGTCAGTTTTATGAACTTGTTCTCCCACGGACTGAACACGGGCTTCTGACCGCCCTTCAGAGACTCTCCCGTTACGTCGCAGACGGTTATTCCGGTGATGTCTATCACGTCCGACTTGATGCTGAAAGCCGTTTCCTTTCCGCCTATTTCCCTGAGCTGCATGATGACAGCCTTCTCGTTGTCCACCGGTTTCATGTTCACGAGCAGCAGATTCGACGGCATGCCGCTCATCACCTGCACGCTCTTCTCCGTCTTATCAGGCGCACCGGCATCGGCCTGAAGCACTCGTGTGAGGAACGGAATGCGGTTCTGCCATGCGAAACGGGTGGCGTATTCGGTCGAAGTGTCGGCTGTGGAAGTGATGAAATAGCTCCACTGCATCTCTCCCATCTGGTCAGCGTTGAAGTTGGTCACCCAATAATTGTTCATCGGCCACGAATACATCTGCGTGCTCTGCGGCGTCGCGCCGGCCTGATAGCGGCCTGTGTTGATTGCACCGAACTGCATGAGCGGTATCTCCTGACTGCCCATCACAATCTGCATGCTGTCGTTTCGCGCAGCGGCAAAGTTCTGTACGGTGTACCAGTCGTTCGAAGAACCTTTTATCTGATCCACTCCCGCCTCGATGGTTCCGCCCGGAACGTCGAGGAAAATCTTTCCATCGGGCACTTGATACGGGAAAGCCACATAGACAGCCTCAGGATCGGTGACTGCCTTCTTGCGCAAACGATAGACCACTTCTATCTTTTTCTCCACGTTGTATATGCGGTATTCCACCATCAGATTGTTGGCGTCGCGTCCCGCAACAGTCTCGCCACGGAAGCGGTAGGTATCCCATACAGGGCCTTTCTCGTAGCGTTCGAACATCATCTTCTCCGGTCTCCGGCGGGTGAACTGCGGCGCACGGTACTGCTCCATGGGATGACGGCTGTCGGCTGTTTCGTATATGAACTCGCCCATTTGCCACTCCGCGTCTGGCGCGAGCAGCGTACGGCCGGTCTCCTTGTCGGTTATGGCAGCTATGGTTCCCCTCTCCGGGTTGAACCCTATGCTGTACCAGCGGTTCTCCACATGCGTGTCTGCCAGCCTCTCCATGGACGCTGTGACCTTCGCCGGAGCGTTTTTCACCTTTATGTAATAGCGGCTGTAGCCCATGGCCGGCACGTCCTTGACATACAGATACCAGTATGTGCCGTCCGAACGGCTCTCTCCTGCCTGTGTGGCTATGGGCGTTCCGTCGGCTGATGTTATCTCAAAGTCCTTGTCGCGCGGCAGTATCTGATGGTCTATATACACCTTCGCTATGCCGCTGTAGGTCCATCCGAGCGTGTTGAACACCGCTACCGACGGTACAGCGGCCTTCTCCAGACGACTCTGCAACAGTCCCATAGTGGTCTCGCCCAGCAGTCCTGCGTGACGGTAAGCCTCCCATGCATACGACTGTTTGAGCGAACGCTGCTCCCATGTCTCCAATCCGTAGGGGTTGCGCACGCTTTCGCTGTGGCCGAATGTGTGCTCGTCGTAGAATAGCAGGGCCTCATTCACGTCGGCAATATCGGTGTTCACGCCGTCCGGCAGTGCCACACCCATCGCCTTGGCCATTGCCAGTCCGCCCTGCGCGGCAATGATGTTGGAGTGGGTTATGCGCGATATCGCCGCCTCACGGGCACCGGACGCAAAGCCGTCGGTCCACCAGTCGGGCCATGCACCGCGCACTGTGGCTATGTTGTCTGGATAGCGTTGTTCTACAGTTTTTATAAATTCTGTAGCCACTGCCGTGCGCAGCTTGGGCCATTCATACTTCTCGTTCCATCGTTTCACCATCTCGCAGCTCTTTGTTGAAGGCGGCGCGTTGTCGGTGAAATAACCAGAATGCTGTGCGGCACAGATGTCGTAAGGATATCCCTTCGCCTCAAGCTGGCCGAGATATTCGAGCACCCGCGTCTCGAAACCCGCAAAATCGTCGGTGTTGTGTATGCCGAAGAAGTTGCCCTGATTGTAATGTTCGGCTCTGTAGGCCAACACTTTCTTGCCCGATGGCGACTGCCACCAGAACACAGTAGGCATATCGAAGCAGATGAGGGCGCGGTGACCGTGCGTTCCCATGTTCACATATTTAATGCCAGCATCGCTGAAGAACTCTGTAAAACACCATCCTATGCCGTTCACATCGTCCTGCATGGCCAGTTCGGCACGCATTCCGTTGTCGCGGAACTGCTTCACAGGAGCGAGTGAGGCTGCGAGAGTCTGCTCGTCGGGAAGCTCATCAAAGTTAAGGAACATCGTCGCAAGCTCTATCCGTCCTTCCTTTACGCGGCGCTTCAGACGCTCTATCTGTTCCGCCGGACGAGTCTTCAGATATTCACTCACAGCCCACGACACCTCGCAGGTCCATCTGAACTTCGCCGCGTCAGGATAATTGTCGGTCGCGTCGCAATAGTCAAGCGCATAATCAATGTATCTCAGATGCTCTGCCAGAATCTCCATCTGCGAGCGCGTATATCCTATATCGGTGTGCGTGTGCTGCACAAGATTCATCTGCCAATGGCGCGCCGGCTTCACCTCAACCTTGCTTTTTGCGACCACACGGTCGCCGTTCTTCACCGTAAGCGTAAGTTTCGTGGCCTTCTTCACCTCCGGGATGTAGATGCTGAAACGGTTGTCACCGTCGTTCAGATTTACCCTCTGAGTGGCCTTACCCAGCGTGCACACCACCGAGGCTGCGCCTTTACTCTTCATGTTTATCCACACACAGCGCGCCTGTTCGGCCGCCTCCGTCTTGTAAACTGCCGGATATATCGTCGTACGCACGTCCGAAATCTCCGGTCCGGATGACTTCTGCGCCATGGCACCAACATGTATGGCCATGACGAAACTGAGAAGAAAGAAAAACCGCATTCTCATAATAAAATCATGTGTAAAGTTAAAGTATGAATAGATTCAGTTTTTACGGATATATGGAAAGCCGTATCCGGAAAAGTCATCACATCTGACATGTCATGCCGAACCGCCGCCTTTCTTTTGCAAAGATAGTGAAAGGTGAGTGCAATAGCAAATGGAAAAACAAAGTTTTTACGGATTTTGATATTGCCGAACCGCATCCTGTCTTATTTAAAGATAGTGAAAGGTGAGAGCAAAGACAAGCGAAAAGATATTTTTCTTTTCAGCAATGGCTTTGCCGAACCGCATCCTATTATATACTTCGACCTCCGGAACAGCAAACGACAACGGCCGCATCGCGTGACTGTTGTCCACGTATGCGGCCATTGTTTTATTTATATGCGCTTGCAAATGGTGGCTCAGAACTGCACTGTGTTGAGATACTTGTCCACGAGCATGCCGTCAGCAGGCTGCAGGTTGAGTGTGAAGCGGCGCTTTGCCTTGAAGCGGATGGTCATCAGTTCGCCATCACCCTCGATATAAGGTTTCTCTCCCAGATTGACGAACGTCGGGTAGAGCGCCTTCTGTCCGTTGGTGTGCAGGCGGTCGTTAGTGAGATTGCGCATCTCCTTCAACCGTTCGGCGTCTGTCCCTATGTACTCCATGTCCTGCTGGTTGTACGGCAACGCGAAGCTGATGACATTGACCGAGCGCAGGCCTTTTCCGCTTACTTTTATCACGACAGTCTCACCGGCGTTGTACGTTTTCTTGTCCGATGTTATGCTGATGCTTCCCTTCACCGGCTCAACCTTGCGGCTGCTAACACCCGTCTCAAGCTCTATACCCACGCAGGATATGTCGAACGCATCTATCAGACCGTTACCGTTGAGGTCGCCACGACTGATGTATCCTTCGAAATCTGCATCGCCACGGCGCAGACCGGTGTAGTTGGTGTACGACGTCAGGTCGTTCTCGTCGATACGTCCGTCGTGGTTTATGTCTCCAGGAATGTAACTCTCAGAACCCGGAACACGGAAGACGTACATCTCACGGCCCGATCCAAACTTGCCCACTGCCTCACTCACAGCCACACGTATGTAGCGTGCTACGGGCTTATCCTTGAATTCGAAGGTCCTGGTGTCGGCTCCCTTCCAGTCGAATGTGCCCGCTTCGGTCCAGTTCTTCTTATCCATACTGTAATATACAGTACCTTTGAGCAGAGTGCCGTTGCCGGCATCTGTGCGCGGCAGATAGTCGAAACGGTCTATGCGGTTGATGCTGCGCAGATCGACAGTTAGGTCGAACGGCACGGCTGCGGTGCTCCACTTGGTGTGCCATGTGTCGCCTTCGTCGAAGTTGAACAGTCTGTCGGCCTCCTGACCTCCCTGATTCTCACACGATGTTTCGCCGCGTATGCCCCTGATGGCGAACTCGAGCGGGTCGGACTTCGTCGTAACACTGCGGCTTGTCCATTCGGATGCGCCGTCGGCATTGACAGCCCGCAGCTTCAGCGTATAGGCCGTCTCCGGCTTCAGTCCGTCTATGAGCAGCGAGCCGCGGCGTATGGTCGAATAGGTCATTCCGTCGAACTCTATCTCGTAATAGTCGGCGTTGGCATCATTCTGCCACGTAGGCGTTATGTCATAAGCGCCTGTATTGTCAGCCGTTACATCGAATTCGGGCGCGGCAAGCCTGCCCTTGTGCGTAAGCATACGGTCGGCCGGAGCATATTCATATCCTTTCACCGTTAGCACGATGTCGCCCGCAGTGACGTCTCTTGAGGCCAGTTTCACATGCAGCACAGGGTTCTTCACCACATTCAACCGGGCCATATCGCTGCCGGCAGTAGCAAAGCGGTTGAGCTCGGGCGACTCCTCATAGAAGAACATATCGGCACCCGCAGCCAGCTCATCCATCGACGACGCCTCCGTCAGACGCACTTTCCGGCCGGCATATCTCGCCGTTATCTTCTCCGGTCTTGAGGTCATGTCCATCTTGATCCACGTGGCCTTGTCTTTCACCATGCCGCGGAACGAACCCTGAGTAGCATCTATTTTTATCGTGGCCACGTCCTTATCGAGTTGCTGCGACAGGCGTGTTGTGCAGCCCTCGCCGCGCAGATAGGCACCGGTGCGGCCGTCATCGTCGTACTCGGTGAACTCTGTCGTGCCACAGGGATAAACCTCATATATGCGCAATGTACTGTCTACCTACGCCACATTGTTGTGTGCCGTGGTCATGGGCAGTATGGCTCCGCGCTTCACAAAGAGCGGCATCTTCCACAGCGGAGCATCGAAATTGTTTATTATTCCGCCTCCGCGCCACACGTCACCCGTGAAATAGTCCACCCATTCGCCTTCGGGCAGATATATGCCGTCGCGTATGTCGTTGCCCTCTTCGTCGGCCTGTGTGGCCTGATATACGGGAGCCACGAGCACAAACGGGCCATAGAGGAACTGATACTGAGTGCGTGTGCCGTAGGTGTAACCGCACGGATTGTCGAGAAACATGGCGCGCACCATGGGCTTACCTGTCACGGCTTCGCGCGCAATGCTGTATGTATATGGCATGAATTCCGACTTCATCTTCAGATACCAGCGGTTGATTGATGCCGCCGGCTCGCCGAGTATGTGCGGATACTTGGGGTTGGAGCCCCAGCCGTCCATGTTGAGCTGCATGGGCGTAAACGTCTTCCACTGGAAGTCGCGCACATTCACGGGCACATTCTTTCCGCCGAATATGCCGTCCATGTCGGAACAGATGTTGTGCTGTCCGGACAGTCCGCTGCCGATGTATGTGGGGATGTGGAAGCGGATGTACTCCCATTCGCCGCCCGTCTGCTCGCCCGTCCACACGCCGGCATAGCGTTGTGTGCCGGCCCATCCGTCGAGCGAGATGATGAATGGACGCGCGTCGGAGCCGTAATAATTCATGATGTGGCTCACGTCGGCTATGCCGTTGAGTCCGAAGGAATAGCCTGCGCCCACCCACGCCACGTCGGTCTTGAGTACGCGCACGCCGGCATCGCGCACTTCCTTCACTATGTCGCGCTGCAGCAGGGCGCTCACTCCCTCCTTGGGATGAAGGTCCGACTGCGTCCACAGTCCTATTTCCACACCCTTGGAGCGGGCATAACCGGTGAGCGACACAAGGTTGGCAATGTTGCCGTCGAGCGATTCGGTCTGTCCGTATCCGGCACCGTATCCGTCGTTTGGCAGCAGCCAGCCCAGCGGCATGTCATGCGCGGCGTAGCGGTCTATCACGGCACGCGCCGAGAACTGGTAATTGTCCTTCTCGCCATTGAGCGACTCGCGTGTGCCGCCGTTGTCCTTCTGACTCTCCTTATAATGTCGGCCGTCCTCAAAGAGTATGCCGTCCTTGTCTTCCTTCCAGTAATCGCGGTTGTAGGCATTGAGATGACCTTCGTAGAAACCGAACTTCGGCATGAGCACAGGATTGCCCGTGAGCTGGTAGAAGTCGGCGAGCAGTGCCTCCGGTGTGGCGTCGACCATGAAGAAGAGGTCAAGATAAGGTGCCTCGTGACTCAGACTGACGGTGCCCGGAACGGTGGCTCCGAAGTCATAACTGCCCCGTTTGAAGGTGTGCCACATCACACCGTAGCCCGCCGTACTCCAGCAGAAAGGCGTCGGCGAGGCCACCCCGCCGTCGGTCCAATTGTTGGTGTTCTCTATGGCGATGATGCGACCCTTGTGGCTGAACCGTCCGTTCTGAACTCCTCCTCCATAGAAATATTCGTCTTCGCGTTCCTTCAGTTTCACCGTGGTTGTGCCCTTTGAGCCGAACTCAACAGGCGCGGCGGCCTCGGCAACTGTCTGTCCGTCGCTCAGGCGGATGATGCGGAAGAGTCCGCTTCCGCGGTCGAACACCACGCGTATGCTTCTGGTATATATGGCCGTCTCCGTACTGTTGTCGGTCAGCGCTATGCGTCCGACGTCGCGCCGCGGACTGTCGGCCAGTATGCGCGCCTCGGGTTTGGCTTCCGGGTCGCGTATGATGCCACCCTTGATGTCCATGAACATTCTGAAGATGTTGTCGCCGTAGAAGTCGAGCGTCATGCGTGTGCTGTCGGCGAACACTATCTCCGCCGCGGCGGGGTTAATCATCCTTGCCGACACAATGGCCTGACTGTCGCCGTCGGCTGACGATGCCGCCGGTCTTTCGGCGCACGTCCCGTCTGTCACGGCCGCACCTGCCGTACCGTCAGTAGCGCACAGCGGCAGCGCCATGGCAAGTATCAATGCTTTGTCTGCTCCCATTTTTACAGGTTGAGTATGTTTGTTTTAGGTTTTTGAGTTTACGTTCTCAAAAGTACACAAATATTCATGCACAGCCAAACGAAACGCCGATATGTTTTCATACGCAGTCATAGAAGCGGTCATTACGAGGCACGCCGCATACCGCAGCGGGCACAACCGAGGACGCGGCGCATGTCGTCGGCACGCCAGGGACATCATCGTGTAGACGCCTTATATACCGGAAAAAATGAATAAATATTCATTCTCAAAGTAAAAAATTTTGACAAAAAAAATTTGCAAAATAGAAAAACGGAGAGGGGTGGAGAGGGGATGACGGAGTGCAAAACAGGCTTTTCCGCATCCGACAGGTTGCCGCTGCATGACGTGAAAAATGACAGCGCCCTGCGGAATGGGCTTTATCAGGGTGCGAAACGGTTTGTTTCATGGTGCGATATTGAGCATATCAGGGGATGATATGGGCAATATCAGAGGCTGAAACGGGCTGTTTCGCAGCACGATTTGGAGGCGGTCGGACCGCAACAAAACGCAAGTGACTGACTGTCAACGCTGTACACAACCCTCTCAAAACTCGCGAATTTGCGACCGAAGACACATTTGCTCGAAAAAACGCGAGTATTTTCGAGTTACGGGTGAATATTTATTCACTCCGCAGGCGCATTGTTGCATATTTATGCAAAGCCGCATCTGTCCGTACACTCCGCATCAGAAGCCGTACGGAGCGAGCTCACCGGCACGTCCGCAGCGTCCGCTGCTTCCGTCAGCGCAGCGGTCCATGTTACACAAAATCGGTTTACGGCCGCTCTTTCTTGCACAAAATAGTTAAATATACATAAATATGTCTGTTCGTGATGCAGCATTTTAAAATTTTCCGTCTTTCGTTTATATATCTATATAGAGAACGTTTTACTTTATTATGCGACATTGTGTGCAGAGGCACATTGTCCTGTCTGCTGAACCTGAATATTCATAAATAAACATTATTATAAACATACACTCTGTTAGAAATGAAAAGAGGATTTTTGAAATCGTTGTTTGCAGGCGTATTCTTATGTATCGCCTGCCACACAGCCGTAGCCGGCGACACAACGCCCGACTATGCTTCCATGGTTGACACTCGTATGGGAACGGTGGGCAAACCGGGGCCCAACGGACTGGCTTCGGGCTTCACCTTTCTCGGCGCCACCTATCCGTTCGGAATGATGTAGCTCACTCCAACCCACTTCGAACCGCAACGCGGCATCGTGGTGAACCAGATATCGGGAGGCGGATGCCCGGAGATGGGCAACTTCCCGCTCATAGCTCTGGCCGGACGTCTGGAAAAATCGCCCAACGACATGGGCTCGTTCCCGTTCTACAAGAACATACTTGCGTCGCAGGCAGGATATCTGTCGCTCGAATACAAGGACGGCGTGAAGTGCGAGACAACAGTGTCCAAGCGCAGCGGCGTGGTGCGCATGACGTTCCCTTCGTCGGCATCTGAAGGTACGGTGATAATAGGCAGCGGCGTATGCTCAACCAAACTCACCAACGCACTTGTGAAGATCACATCGCCCAAAACGCTCGAAGGATATGCTGAGGGCGGAGACTTCTGCGGCTATCAGACCGACTACCGCGTGTATTTCGTGGCCGAATTCAACACTCCTGCCAAGGTGCAGGGCACATGGATAAGGGAAGACATGAAGGACGGACGCCTCACCATAGGCGGCAGCAACTCGGGTGCTTACTTCACGTTCGACACATCGGGCGGCCGCACAGTGGAATACAAGGTAGCCATCTCGTATGTATCTCTTGCCAACGCACGCGAGAATCTGCAGAAGGACAACGCCGGACGTGACTTCGAACAGGTGCTGGCCGACACCCGCGCAGAGTGGAACAGACACCTGGGCAAGATTGAAGTGACGGGCGATGCAGACCGTATGAAGCAGTTCTACACGCACTTCTATCACACGCTCATCCATCCAAACGTGTTCAACGACGTCAATGGCGAATATCTGGGAGCCGACTGGAACGTGCACAAGACGGAACCGGGACGCGACTATTACACCACATTCAGCGCATGGGATACCTACCGCACGCAGAGCCAGATACTGGCAGTGCTCTATCCTAAAGAGAGTTCAGACATGATGCAGTCGCTTGTCGACTTCGCCGAACAGAGCGGAGGATACGGCCGCTGGATTCTCGCCAACATCGAGACTGGCGTCATGCACGGCGACCCGACACCTGTCATAATATCCAACACCTACGCTTTCGGCGGCCGCGACTTCGACCTGAAGAAGGCATACGAGTACATGCGCAAAGGTGCTCTCGAACCGCGCACCTACTCGCAGAACGTAGAGGTGCGCCCGGGATTGTCCAACTACATCGAGAAAGGCATTGAGAACGCATCGCTCTGCCTTGAATACACATCGGCCGACTATGCCATCGGACAGTTCGCAAAGCAGGCGCTTGGCAACAACAAGGACGCCGCATTCTTCATGAACCGCGCTTCCAACTGGAAGAATCTATACGATCCGTCAACACGATGGCTGCGTTCGCGCCACAACCACGACATGAGTTGGAAGAAGCCGGACGACGACTGGCGCGAGGCAACTAAGGAAAACTACTTCTGGATGGTGCCTTACGACCTTGAGACTCTCATCGACACAATAGGCGGAAAGGCCGCTGCTGAGAAACGTCTCGACTCACTCTTCGTGCGTCTGGACGCCGGTTACGACGACCACTTCTTCGCTGCGGGCAACGAACCAGACTTCCAAGTGCCTTGGATATACAACTATGTGGACAAACCTTACAAGACTTCGGCCATCATCTCACGCATACTACGCGAGGCTTACGACTCGTCACCGTCGGGCCTTCCGGGCAACGACGACTGCGGAGCTATGGGTTCATGGTACATGTATGCGTCAATAGGACTTTACCCGATGACGCCGGGCGTGGCTCAGTTCTGCATCAACATGCCGCAGTTCTCCGACATTAAGATTCATCTGCCGGGCGGTCTGTTACAGATAAAAGGCGGCAAGGACGGACAGTACATCAACTCCATGCGTCTCAACGGCAAGACCTACAACTCGGCATGGATAGACTGGGACATGCTGAAGAACGGCGGAACAATAACCTACAAGGCTTCGGCCAAACCCAACAAGAAATGGGGACTGAAGAAATAAACGGTTTTTTGGTTTCAAGAAAAGGTTGATATCATGTCATACATTAAAAGAAAAACAACACTTATCTTCGGCATCCTGATGCTCTGTATGGTGTCATCCACACTATCCGCAGCGGTTTACAACGGCCGCTACGGATGGCCGACGCTCAAGAGTCCGAAGGCTCTCATTATATGCGAACAGACAAAGACGGCGGAGGAATCGATGCTCCTCGAGTCGCTGTCGGGTCTGGCAGCCAAAGCCGTGAACAACGGACGGCTGAAGGAAATGGTGTGGAGAGACGTCAACGGAAATCCATCCTACGAGAGAATTCTGAAGCAGAGCATGGCCGCTCTCGGCATAAAGGACGCAAAAAGAATGGACGTCTGGGAGCTGCTGGCATATCTGAAGAAGAAGAAAATAGTGAAAGGTTATGTGCTTTATGAGCCGGACAGACCCGTAAAGAACAAGATACAGAACTATTCGAGCAATGTAGCCACCGTGTATGCCTCGCTCCTTTCGGGCGCAATGATAAGCACTTCACTTGAGAGCAAGGCCAAGACTGCCGGACTGAAAATGCTGAAGGACGCGCGCACGGAGACCACAATGGAATGCTTCAACAAGAACAAGAGCAGACTGAACAACTGTTCTGCGCTGAGCATACGGCCGAGTGTGTCCAACATGCGCGACTTTGCCATCGCCCACAGTCTGATGCTTTATGCCGACGAACGGCCGCTCATCGACGCCGTTCTCGAATGGGTGCGCCCGCTCTCACCCATCCTGGGCTGGGGATGCGGCGACGAATACGACTCCACCAGCGCCGTATCGGAGTGGGGACACTACAACACGGCTTCCGACTGGTGTGTCAATCTGCCGTTCATATCGGCCGCAGCGCCTTACATCCCGCTCGAGAAGGCCAACGAACTGTCGCCGTCACAGATCGACTTTGCCGACTCCTCATACGTCCATTCGTTCGTAATGAGCGACGGAGACAACATGCAGTGGACCATAGGAGCGTTCGCCGACAATCCCGTTTACGCCGGACATGCAAAGGCAAAGGAGTCGGGCACCACATGGACACTGTGTCCGATAAACCTCTCCGTAGTATCGCCCGTATCATGGAACGAAGTGGTTCACCGTCAGGGCACGAAGAATTCGATAATCGAGTACGGCGGCGGATATCAGTATCCTGACCTCTTCGCCAGCAAGAGATCCAACCGAAAGGAACTCCTCCGTGAGTTTGCACGCCGCGTGAACAGCCATCTGAAGGAACTGAACGTCAAGATTTTCGGAGCCATATTCAAGGAAGTGGAGAGTCATGAAGCACAGGAAGCCGTGCAGATATACGCAGAGGAACTGGAGAACATCACCGGAATGATCGCCATACAGTATTTCCCCTACGAGCTGGGCGACAAGATTTTCTGGTACAAAAACAAAAAGGGCGAGGACATACCTCTCGTCACCGCCAACTACTCCTTGTGGAATGAAGTGCATGCCCAGCGTCCTTTCTGTGGCACACCGGAGTATGTGGCGTCGCTCATCAACCGCGACCTGCTCAGCCGTAAGAGCAAAGGCTACTCATGGACCATCGTACATGCGTGGTCGGACTTCGGCAAGACAAGCAAGTGCACTGAGCATCCGGCAGTGGGTGTGAACCCGATACTTGCCACCGAAAACCTGATGCTCGACGACATACGTGTCGTTTCGCTCAACGAACTCTTATGGAGAGTGAGGATGAAATATCATCCCGAACAAGTCAGAAGACTCATGCAGAACCCGTGACAGCGGCACTGCGCCGCTGCCCCCGAGTCAGCGTCTTATTATTCTTAAACTCTTTTTCCGGTCGGAACGCATTGTCTTACAGACGTCGTTCCGACCGTTTTTTCATGATTTATCATACGGCTGAAAAAATATAAATAGAATTACTTGAATTTTAGGAAATTAATATCTATATTTGCCATCAACCGTTATATACAATTATCCTTTTATTTTAGACTCGTGTATGCATGCTTGCACTAACATAATGTATACATGAAGATCTGTCGATACAATTTATTCTGATAACTAAAACTAAACAATGTTACAATGAAAAAGCTTTTGTTATTGTTGCTTGTTGTCCTTGTACCGAGGTTCGTTGCAGGACAGGCTGTCGTCGACAATCCGTTGAAGACAGCGTACGGTTCCTTTTCAATCTTAGGAGATTCATATTCCACATTTTACGGATACACAGATCCTGTGGAAAATGGACAATGGTATCCACACCTCAGTGTGACAAAACTAAACCAGACATGGTGGAAACTCATTGAAGCAGAAACCGGAATAAGGCTGGAACAGAACAACTCCTGGTCCGGAACAACTATTTGTAATACTTCTTGGAATGGAACCGTTGACACACGTAATTCTTTTGCAGGACGCTGCAAGAATCTGCGTGAAGCAGGACTGATTGTCGTTGAAGGAGGAACTAACGACAATAATGCAGGTTCTCCCATCGGCGATTATATCTATAGCGGATGGACGTTTGCCGATCTGAAGACATTCAGAGGAGCCACTTCCTACGTGCTGGCATATCTCATGAACAAATATCCTGATTCACAGGTTGTATTCATGCTGAACAACGGTTTGCGCGATGATATAAACAGTTCTGTAGAAGAAATATGCAATCATCTTGGTGTTCCGTTATTCAAAATAGATAATATATACAAGGAAGACGATCATCCTACAGCTTACGGAATGGTACAGATAAAGGACCAGTTCATTGAATTTCTGAATAATCTTAACGGTTGGATAACTCTGAGTCAGGACAAGAATTACAACCCAGAAGCCACATATGAGAAAGCAAATGTTTCTTTGAAACTTTATCTTGACAAAGGCAGATGGAACGGAATATGTCTTCCTATGGACATGAACCCGGAAATGATTAAGGACGCTTTCGGCGCGGACGCAAAGCTGGCAGTGTATGACAGTATGGACGGAAACGTAATGAAATTCAGCATTACAGACGAAATAAAAGCAGGAAAACCTTATCTTCTGATGCCTTCTGTAGATGTTAACAATCCAATCTGTATGACAGAAGTATCGCTGCAGACAACAGTTCCGCAGAAGTCTGGCGACGATAGATTCTCCGTTACAGGAACTTTCAATATGAAAACCATATCAGATTCCAACACTGGCATCATGTTACTCGATGGCGACGGAACGCTTTATCACCAACCATTGGGCAATATACAAGTTCGTCCGTTCGGTATTTATTTCGAATGTCCGGACGAAGAAGTCCTGAGTATAAGCATAGACGGTGAAGAACAACGCATTCCAGATACTCCGAATGATGATGTTTTCACACCATCACACAATTCACAGCTGCATCTTCCGGCAGTTCCTCTTGTTGCAGCAGACCCTTACATGTCGATATGGTCTGGCAACGAAAATCTTTATGAAGCGACAACACAACATTGGTCAGGAAACGATAAAAGCATTATGGGATTTGTACGTGTTGACGGACAACTGTACCGTTTTATGGGCCAGAACAGCCGTGCACTCGATCTGTCAAACGCCATACTGCCATCATCATACTGGACATCGGAAGAAAGATACACAGTCCCATGTATGGTATTCAAAAAAACAACACCAGGAAGTACAGATGTAGTACAGGGTGTTCCGGACGATGATGCCTCAGGAAGAAAATGGTTTGAACCTGACTATGAACTTACCGACGGCACCCAGACATGGACTGAAGCCACATCTCCGTTCAGTTCTGACGCTACTGTCAATGGCCAACCTTCATTCCAATGGACCACATACGACGTCAGTGCAGACATCTATTTCCGCCGCACATTCACTCTCAACAAGACTTTGGAAGGCGATATATATCTTGCATGCGGACACGATGATTCTCCAAGCGAAATATATATAAACGGAACACTTATCAACATACCACATGACCATGGCAACAACTGGAATAACCAAGAGATGTATAAACTGTCTGCCGAAGAGCGTTCTCTCATAAAAACCGACGGCACACCGAATGTGATAGCAGTACATGTTCACAACAATTACGGCGGCGCATTCGCAGACTGCGGACTCTATGGCACGACCAACTACGGCTCGGATATATTTGCAACAGTCGACGACGGAGAATATCAGGACAACACCGAAATATCCACAGCGACACAAAAATCGCTCAATGTATCGGCCGCCCAGACATACTACACCTTCCAGGCCGGACCGGTAGATATTGATGTAGTCTTCTCATCTCCGCAACTCACGACAGATCCTCTGTTGTTCTCCACACCTATCAATTATATTTCTTACCGCACAAAGAGCAATGACGGCAAGGAACATGACGTACAAATATACATCTCGACTACACCGCAACTGGCATCAGGAACAACCAGTGAACCTATTGACATTTCACTGACAAGAGACAACGGACTATTGTTCGGCAAATGCGGTACAACCACACAGAATATGGGAAGCACCGTAATGCAGAACTGGGGATACGCTTATCTTGTGGCAGACCCACTCAACTCGCAGACCTTAGGAGTGGACGATTCCGGACAAATGGTATTCAGACATGATATGGGAACAGCCGATTCCGGTTCCGGATTCACAATGATCGGATACGATGACGACCAACGTTCCATTTACATGAACGGCTATCAATATTCTGCTTATTGGACAACCGCATACCGAAACATCACAGACGCATTTGCAGATTACGCTACAAGATATAATGATATAATGCGTCAGATAAAGGATTTTGACACGATGGTATATGCCGACGCATATGATTCAGGTGGCGAAAAATACGCCGAATTGTGTGCAACATCCTACCGCCAGATAGCCTCAGGCAACAAACTCGCCGTAAACAACGACGGACGGATGCTTATGTACAATATCGACAGCAATGTTACAAACCAGATAAACAGTGTTGATATATGCTACGCTGCCGCACCGCTTTTCCTTACTTACAATCCGGAGATGGCTGTGGCACTGGTTGCTTCCACATACGATTATGTAAAAGTAACAAACTTCAAGTCGCAATTCGGAAATCCTCCTCACCACTTCGGAATCTATCCTATGATAGGTAATTACGGTCTGGACAACGGAGCAGATACATCATCATCACTCGTCATCATTGCTGGAGCATCCGCAAAAGCTGCCGGTAACGCCGATATAATAGATGAAGGACTGTACGAGCAGGTGAAGGCATGGGCCGATTTCTGCGACCTCTTCACACTACCCGAATATGCCGCGAACTTCATAACAGAAGGAAGCTGCGACAATTATTCAGGAACCATCATCCGAGACAACGCCAACTTGCGGGCCAAATGCACACTTGCTATGGTGGCCGTAGCCGAGATTGCAAAAATGAAAGGACGTCAGGAAGATGTCGAAAAATACATGGCACTGGCACAAAAATGGCTCACCGACTGGAAGTCACGTTACACAGCAGACGGACATTACAAACAAGGTTCTGATGTGGAATGGGGATTGAAATACAATCTCTACTACGACCGTCTGTTCGGAAGCAATCTTTTCGACGACATAATAAAGACTGAAATAAAATTCTACAAAGACAAAATCAACGACACTTACGGCATACCGATGGACGCACGCTGGGACAATGTGGCAAAGACACACGAAACCATGATGACAGCAGCAATGACTGAATCGGCCGAGGATTTTGAGATGTTCATGCAGCCATGTTACGATTATATAAATGGATCAACCGGCACACAGCCTCTTGCCGACACTTACAACTGTGTGAGCGGCTCACCGCTCGAAGGTTACGGACGCCCTGTTTCGGGAATGTTCTGGGCAAAAGTACTTATCGACCGTCTGGCATCTTCCGGTACCGGAATAAGCATACCTGACATCGATGAAGACAAGACCATTGAAGACAAACGCATATACAACATAAACGGTCAGTATATGGGAACTGAACAGAATGCGTTGCCAAAAGGAGTGTATATCATCGGCAAACGAAAAGTTGTTGTAAAATAAACAGTCTTACATAAACAGATGACGGAGTGACAACAGCCACTCCGTCATTTTTATTTTTCGTGCTCACCGACGGTTCCTGCACCGTCTTTTTCCTTATCACTACATTGCCGTATGGAATTATTTTCGTAACTTGCCAACGGTTGTCGGAGGACAGCCGGACGGAGCACACATGACAACCGGCAGACACATGCCAGCGGAGCGGACGCCACGTATGTTACAACGTGACCGGAAGAGGAAGGACGGAGCAACGCTTGAATATATTTATATTAACAACTACCTGAACATGAGAAAGACCATAAGCACTATTCTATTCATGCTCATTGCGTGCCATGCCACGCTGAGCGCACAGAAGGCAGAATCTATCAGTGGCGACGGATGCCGCCTGAAAGGATATACCACGTCGTGGATAGGCAACGACGGCGGATATGAAGAGGCGCACATACCCCACGACATACTCAACATGTTTGTCACACCTGAGGGCGTGGCCGTGACCATCTGCGGATGGGACGAGAGCGGAACCAACGTGGGCGTGTTCCGCGACGGCCGTCTGCTGTCGCGCCCCGAAGGCTCGGGCACGGGCGGATGGGGACGTTTCTCGGACGCGGCGGTCGTGGCCGACGACAAGTATGTGTACCAGCTGCTGTCGCAGAACGGCTGCGACGGGGCCAACAACGATAAGAACGTGAACGGACTGCCGCAATATCCGCCCTGCCGCAACGACGCGGAGTGGAAGACAGTGCGCCGATATGACCTACTGACGGGCCTCGCAGCACCGTTCAAGGGAGGCTATGGCTACAAGGGCGACATGCTCGTGGTGTGTGCCGGAAAGAAGCGGCAGACCGCCGGACTGGCCATAGACAAGCAGCGCATATACGTGGCCGTGTGCGGCGAGGAGGGCAGCAGCATGGCCGACTCAATAAAGATTTACGACCGCCGTACGATGACCTTCGGCACTCGCGGCGGAGTGTTCTCCACAGCCGACGGACGCATAAAAGGCGAGGCAGGACCGCTGCGGTTCAGCGGACCGAGAGCCGTGGGCACTGACAACGGGGGACGCATATACGTGGCAAACACTACCGTGAACAACGGCCGCGGCGCAACGATAGAAGCATACGACGAGGACAAAGCCGTCATGCTGTGGAAGCGCGAGGGCCTTATATTCACGGCAACCGCCGACTTCGACCGCACGGACCACGCACTGATGTTCTCGCCGGAGAAGATACATCGTGCAAACTTCTCCACCGAAGGCGGGCGACTCGATCGCTTGACGGCCTACACAGCCGACCCTTTCAGCTTTCCCGACGACGTACGCGTGATGAAGGACGGGCCGTTCGTCACCTCAGTCTTCAGGCGCAGCTTCGGCGGAAGCGACTTTCTCTTCGTGTCAGACATGTATGGCGGCATGCTCGCCGGCTACCGTTTCGACCGCGAGAAGCACGGCTACGTGGGCATACCATGCCTTCTTATGCAGAACGGCGACTGCGACAGGAAGGTGAAACTGACGTGGTGGACCGACCTCAACGGCGACGGCCGCCGGCAGGACGGCGAACAACAGGGCACGGACGAAGTGAATACATACTCCATGAGTTTCTTCGTCGACGAGGCAGGCAACGTGTGGCGAGGCACACGTCAGCACGGATTCATGATGTGGCGCATGGAAGGGCTCGACCCGAACGGCGTGCCACGCTATGCCGCCCAGCGCCGTTTCCGTCTGCCGGAAGGCTTCACCGACGCCAAGCGCATACACTACGACGCTGCGACCGACGTGCTCTACCTCGCCGGTTTCTCACAGGCGGCGCCCGACTCCCGCGACACATGGTGGGCAATGGGCAGCACCATAGCCGTGTGTCCCGACTTCATGAAAAACCACGCTTCAGCCGATGACAGACCGTGGGAGCCCGGACGGCTCATCTATCTGCCTTTCTGCGTGGAGGACGGCAGCGGAGGCGACCACACCAACGCCAAGGCATTCACCGTGGCCGGCGACTACATCTTCGTGGCTCTGGCGCGCGAAGGCTGGATAACGGTGTACGACCGCCACAACGGACGGTTCGTCGGCCGGCTGCAACCGGGCGAGAGCGTGCACGGACAGAGCGGATGGTGCGACTTCAACTATGCCATAAACGCCATACGGCAGGCGGACGGCAACTACCTCATACTACACGAGGAGAACGCCTTCGGCAAGATATTGTGCTACAGATGGAAGCCGTGAGAACGGCAGGCACGTACGTTTCCGGCACAGCGTGAAGACGGTGCCAGTACGTACGACGACGCAAATTATTGCTTCAAACGCAGAACCATTGATGCCGACAGTCACAATATCAAAGTCGGACAATGATTCAGAACCGCCGGTTCATACCACCCATGCCGCGCAATTTTTTGCAAATTTTCTTTAACATCTGTTTACTTTTGACTCTCTGTATTTAACATTTCATTTTTCTCATTCCAGAGAATCACCCCGCACTATCCGCCTGTCTGAAAGCCCGTTCCGGGCAAATGGCGGAACGGATATCTTACGAACGCATTGCGAAACAGCCTATATTGCACCACGGACAGGAACATATCAGCCCCTGATGTGAACTATATCACCACCCCAAACGGCCCGTATCAGGGGCTGAAACAGGCCATTTCGCAGAACGGAAGAGAAACATAAAAAACGTTGGCCAGCATAAACTGCTGTATACCAACGCTTTATATCATTCGCAAAAAATTGCGATTTTTCGCACAAAAATATTTCCGCCGCGGTTTTTCGCGAATTTTGAGAGATTCCGAAGCCGAAAATTTAACGTCTCCAGCCGGATGTTATATTTTTTTACATCTTGCGACATTATTCTTCAGACCGTGCTTATCCGCACATTCAGTATGAAACACCGAGCCACGGCACACACCGTATCAGTCACGGCCTTTCCTCTTCATAACACGGCGAACGGCCGCAGAATGACCACGCGCGCCGCTCATTGCGCAGCACCGTCGGCACCACCGCCGTGCATCATGTAGTCGCCGCGCCATCCCTTGTCCCACGTGTTGCGTAGCGGATGGGCCTCGGTGTTGAGCACATAGTCCTTGAAGCTGAACACCTTTTCGGGCGCGAAGAACAGATAGCAGTATTTCATTGTCTCGGCGAAGAAGAAACTCTCCAGCGTGTCCCACTTCTCTTTTGTGCGCACATCGCTCAGCTGCACATATCCGTTTTCGGTCTGGCAGTATTTCTCTATCGACTCAAACATGGTCTTGCCCATCTCGTAATAACGGCTGTCGCCAGTGGCGCGCCACACGTAGTAGGTGGCCTCGATGGCCTCGGGACGCACCATGTAGCCCGGACTGAGCACCTGCATGGTCTTGTAGTCGATGGCCTCTGGCTCTATGCCGTGCATGGTCCACATCTTGAAGATCGACTCCTGCAGTTTCTTTGCACGCTCCGTCTCACCGGCAAGCACTAAACATCCGTTCCAGAAACAGTCGAGAGCGCCGAACACTGTGGCCGTGCGCTCGCCGGTGTTCATGTCGGCTTCGCCTATCCAGTAGCCGTCGGCGGTACGGTCTTCCAGGTAGCGGTTCACACCGTCGAGCGATGTCTGCCACATGTGCAGCAGGTCCTCATCGCCAAAGAGGATGTAGCCCTTGAGCAGATATTCGTAGAAGGCGTCGATGCCTCCGCGTATGTGCGCCTTGTTGTCGGTCCATTCGCCCGTGTCGCAGTTTATCCCTCCTGCCACGAGTCCGGTCTTGCCGCGACGCTTGTAAACCTCCACTATGCCGCGCTTGCACTTGTCATAATACTTCGGGTCGCCCGTGAGCTTGCTCAGCATGCCGTATTCAAGCAGCATGGATCCCACCTCGCAGGGATTGGTCACGTTGCCGCTTATGGCTCCAGTGCGCAGGTTCACCATGCGGTAGGGTATTCCCGTAGGCGTGTCGAACACCGGCATGAGCCTGTCGCCCAGGTCTTTCGCCAGCTCTAGGAAACGTCTGTCGCCGTCGAGCTGATAGGCGGAGATGAGTCCGCCAACCATTCTTATTGCTATCTCGAACTGCTGCACGTCCATGTCCTTGTCGAAATTGAGTCGGCTGAAGATGAGTTCGCGTGCCTGCCTTTTCTGTTTCTTCAGATTCATGAGGCACATGGTGCTGTAAGCATCGACGGGCGTCATGAGCAGCGATTCCGAATATCAGTTGTGACCTTTCTCCGAAATGGGATTCACGGCGTCCATGCCGTAGGCGTAGTTCATGTATGAGTTCCACGCCTTTACGAATGCAGCCTTCACGCGCGAAGCGTATTCCTTGCGCTCGGCATTGCTCTGCGCCATGCAGCAGGCGCCCATTAGGATGTGAAATACGAGGAGTATTGAAATTCTTTTCATATTTACCTGTGTTTTGATTGTAGGTTTGCAACAGATTTGATTACTTTGCAAAAGTAATTATAATTATTGCTGGATGAAGTATGTTTCTTTGCTGTTTTGGGGATAAATGTTGCGTTATTCCGACACAACGCCCCGGCAGGACATGCCCCGTCACGGCTCAACCGCACAATGAGAACATGAAAGAGCAACAGGCAGCACAGTTCAGTCTGTCGGACTTCATCGGTCCGCAGGAAGCCTTCCACATAGCCCGCGTCAACATATCGTCGCCGGGCGACCTGTCCATGCACACCCACGACTACGTCGAAACGTTCTGGGTGGAGAGCGGCACGGGCATACACCACGTCAACGGATACAGGATGAAGCTGCAGCGGGGCGACCTCGTGATGATGCGGCCGGAGGACGTGCACACCTTCACATCGGTGCGCGGCACGCTCACTATTGTGAATGTGGCCTTCCACCGCGCCACGCTCGACCACTACCGCCGGCGCTACTTCGAGGGCTGCTGCACGCTGTTCTGGACGACCGACGCGCTGCCCTGCCGGTTCAGTCTGACCGACGAGGCACTGGCAGACATCACCACACGCGTGGAGAAGGTGATGAAGGGCAACCGCACAATCGTGCAGCTCGACAGTCTGATGACGGACATATTCTGCGCCGTGACGGGCGAACCGTCGGGCACAGGCCACGACATTGCACCGCAGTGGCTGGCCAACGCCATGAAGCTATTCCGCCGGCCGGAACACTTCTGCCGCGGATGTGAGGGCTTTGTGCAGCTCACCGGACACAACGGCGACTATGTGAGCCGCGTGATGCGACGCTGTTGCGGCAGACCGCTCGTGGCGTTTGTCAATGAGGTGAGGATGGAGTATGCCGCCAGCTAGCTCATCATGACCAACATGCCTATAAAGGAGATATGCGGCAAATGCGGGTTCGGCAGCATGAGCTATTTCTATAATGTCTTCGCAAAGACCTACCGCATGTCGCCATACAGATTCCGCGAGCGTAACCAGAAAATAGTGTAGGGGAGACAGGAGAGCCGTGAGCATGCCGTCGTAAGAATGAAGCTGCGGCACGTTCGGGCTTATTATGCTGCATGACGGATGCTTCATTCAGATGCATACAAACGCGATGCGCGGCGCCACAGCCCGAATGTCATGGCTGAAGCACCGCGCATATATTGTCTGTCCGCCATGCCGTCATAATGTGAACGTGCGCCGGCGGCATGTTTTTCAATCCAGTATCTTTATCTCGGCACCAGTGGCAAAGTCCTGCCCATCCTGCGAACTGAGAGCCGTGAAACGCACGTAGCGCGCCCTGACAGGACTGTCGAACATCACGCGTTTCTCCTTGAAACCGTCCTCAAAGGTTCCTTCGGCCACCGATTCGCCCCAGTTTTTGCCGTCGTCGCTCACCTGCACACGGTAGGTCTTTATGTTTCCGTTGCGATTGTCCTGCCGCGGCAGATAGGTGAACCCTTTTATCATCTTGGTCTCAGAACAGTCGAAGTCTATCCAGTGAGGATATTGTGCCACCGTGACCGAGTAGGCCGTGTGCCAATAAGTGCCGTTATCGCCATCGGCAATGTGGGCAGCATCGCCTTCGCCGTGCTCCTCACAGCTGGCATACACCACCTTCACCGGTATGTTCTCAATACGTTCAAAGTCTGCCGTAACTTTCAGACGCTCGTTTCCTTTGTGCCATGCCGTCACGCGACCACCTTCGCGCAGGGCGAACGGAGACTTATAGATGTATGTCTTTTTCTTTCCGTTCAGTGTGTAGCATATCTGTGAACCGTCCTCGCCACCCGTCATGCTGACCATTCCCGCAGCGTCGCGCTCAATGGCTGGAGGCAGTTCGCCGGCGGCCGAAACCTTGGCACGCATGGTCAGATTGCCCTTTGCCGGACGTATGATGAAGCCCATCGTGTGGCTGCCGGCCCTTATGAGGTCTTCCTCCAACGGCCCGCCCTGTCCGCAGCTGTTGCCGCCGAGGCCCATCATCTTCATGTCGAGATGAAGCCAATTGCCTTCAGATTCAGGCAGTTGATAGGTATGTGGCGCGCAGACCATCTGCATGGCCGACCACGGCAGAGCCGATGCCGACATGCTGCCGCCCGCTGCTATGAACTGCGCTCCCTGTCCGTCGGCATCGGTAAGAGCACACCAGCGCACGTCCTCGCGGTTGCCCATCGACTGCGGTTTGGGGAAATCGACAGCCATGCTGTCCACTGTTGTCTTATAAAGTTGAACGAACGCGCCGTTCATACGGTCGTTATAGTTGTTGTGCGGACCGCGACCGTAGTAGGTGTAATTATTCATATAGGACGGTGTCCTCATGACATATCCCAGGCGGGCGAGATACAGTGTCGGGTCGTTCGACGTGATATTGGCTTGCAGTTCCACTGATCCGTCGGCATATACGGTCCACGTCTGGTTGGTGATGAAGCGGAAGTCGGACGGCCCGAATTCCTTTCCCCGGGTTATCTCATAGCGTCCTGAGCTTATGCCGAGGTCGCGAATGTTGTATCCGCAGGGCGCCTGCGACTCCACGGTGTAAGCCACCACCGCCGCGCCGTCCTTCCTCTTGTAGGCCGAACGGTGGAGCACACGGTGGCGCAGATCGTTCAGTCCCTTGGCAAACCACTGACGGTAGGCCCAGTTGTCATTGTCGGTCATGGCACGGAAAGCGTCGAGACGCGGGCCGTTGCCGTCGGCGAATATCACACGGTCGCCGTATTTCAGACTGTTTATTGTTCCTGTCGTATTGCTGAAAGCCACGCTGAATCCCTCGCCGCTGACGGTGCTTACGGTGTCGGCTTCGGTCAGTGTGAGTCTGCCGCTGCCCGCAGCTTCGGCTATTGATGTGAAAGGAGCAACCTCATTCGGCGGCAGCTGTTCCTCCATCTGCACATATCCTTTTTTCGCCCACGGCATGTCCTGAGCCAGAAGAAACTGCACCTTCACGAAACATTCGGCCTGCGGGTCAAGCCCTTTGAAGCTTATCGGAAGACTGTAAACGGCTTTCTCTCTCGGACCAAGGATGTTGCGAGGACCGCGGAACACGTTGCTCTCCGTAATGCGTTGGCCGTCTTTCCACAGCGACCACACCATATTATACATCTTCAACGGCACAAAGTAGTTCTTGTTGAACACTTCTATCTGGCCCTTCATAATGTCCACAGCCTTCACACCTACGTTCTGATAAACTTTCTTCACCTCATAATACGCAGGCTTAGGTCTGTGTCCGGGCAGCAGTATGCCGTTCATGCAGAACATGCCGTCGTTGGGTTTGTCGCCGAAATCGCCACCGTAGGCCAGATAGCGTGTGCCGTCGGTCTTGTCATAATTGTAGAGCGACTGGTCTACCCAGTCCCAGATAGCACCTCCGCAGAAGAAATTGGTCGACTCGATGGCCTCCCAATAGTCTTCCAGATTGCCGCCGGCGTTGCCCATGTTGTGGGCATACTCGGATATGTGGAACGGATATTTTATGTTGAAACGGCCCTTAACAGCCTCACGCACCCACGGAATGGACGGATACTGGTTGGAGCCCATGTCCACGATGTCGTTGTTACGCTCATACTGCACGGGGCGCGTCGTGTCCCATGTCTTTATCGCATCGTAGGCGGCCTTGAAGTTTTTGCCCGGTCCGCCTTCGTTTCCAAGCGACCAGATGACGATAGACGGATGGTTGACATGGGCATGCACAAGCTCCATGACACGTGCCACATGAGCGGCCTTGAACTCCGGCACGTGCGAGAGAGAGGCTTCGCCGTAGTAGTATTCGTGGCTTTCGATGTTGGCTTCGTCCTCAAGATATATGCCGTATTTGTCGCAGAGATAATACCAGTAGGGGTTGCACGAATAGTGAGAGTTGCGCACGTGGTTGATGTTGGCGCGCTTCATGAGCATTATTTCGTGCTCCATCTGCTCGTGTGTTATGGCATTGCCACGCTCCGGGCTTATCTCCTGGCGGTTCACTCCCTTGAGTTTCACAGGCTGGTTGTTCACGTAGAAGTAGCGACCTTTCAGTCCGAACTCGTCGTCAGCGGCCTCTGTGTCTCTTATCTCTACCTTGCGCACACCGAAGTATGACGACACTATGTCCACCGTCCGGCCCTTTTTATCCTTCAGTTCGGCCACCAGTGTGTATCGGTTAGGTTCCTCCGCCGACCACAGACGGGCCGAAGGAACTGTCAGTCGTGTGCTCACCTCGCTGCGTCCGTCACCATCCACGGCGAATGTTTCCGACATAACGGGACTTATCGCCTCGCCCGTTATTTCGTCAGAATACAGTTTGTTGGCATACACACGATAGTTCACGGAGCATCCCTTTGCGCTCTTGCGGTCGAGGTTGCGCACAAACGCGCTCACATCCACCCCACCACTGCCGTCCGCAGCAATGTCAGTGTTTATCTTCATGTCGCACATCTGCAACTTGGGAGCCGCCGTGAGATAGGTGCTACGGAATATTCCAGGCAGGCGGAACATGTCCTGCGACTCAAGGAAAGAGCCGTCCGAGCTGCGGTAAACCTCCACAGCGACAACGTTCTCACCCTTTGTCAGATACTGCGTTATATTAAATGTAGCGGTGTTGCGCGAGTTTTTGGAGAATCCGACGTAACGTCCGTTCACCCAAAGATAGAAAAAAGAATTCACCCCATCGAAGTTGATGTAAACCTCACGACCCTTCCATTTGTCGCTGACGGTAAACCTCCGGCGGTACGATCCCACCTCGTTGCGGTATTTGTAGGTTGTCCAGCTCTTGTCAGGTTCGCGCATCACGCCGCCCTTCCAGTCGTCCACAGCCACCGTGTGCTTGAAAATCACGGGCTGGTTGCAGTATATAGGCACGCCGTATCTGAGCGTCCCGTCCTTCATTATGCCTTCTACATTCCAGCAAGAAGGCACACTTATGTCGTCCCATGCAGTGTCGTCATAAGCCGAAAGATAAAAGTCCTTGGGGCGATTGTCGGGGTCCGGCGCCCAGTGGAAATTCCATGTACCATCCAGACTCTGCCAGTAGGCGCTGTTCTCAGGCAGCACTTTCATGGCCGACTCTACGTCGGCGAATGAGAAAAACGTAGCCCGCGGCTGTTCCTTATTGAGTGCAAGCCGTTGCGGCGACTGCCATTCGTCACCCGCAGGTTGTGTCTCCGTTCCGTAGATAAATCCACCGAGGGGTTGCTGTGCCGCCGCCGTGATAGGCAGACTGAGGCAAAGCAGACTGAAGATAATCTTTTTCATGTCTTTGGTTGTTCGGGTTAATGGTAGCAGGCGGCAGGTCATCCGCCCGTCATATATAAGTTTTTGGTTTGTCAGTAAAGTACGTCATGCGCACCGTTCACCATGCCGGCATGTACTGCCATACGGCTGTCCACAACACCGCGGAGCGCCATAGGCTCGCACAACAACAATATGAAATGCAATCGCAACGGCAAGAATATGACACAGAGTATTCCCTGTATGCCATTGCCGGGGCTCATTCTATATTTTACAAAAATAGACAAAAACTTCCGACCGTACAAGCATGCGGTACAGGTAAATAAAAAAACAGGACATAAAGAAGGCGTGACACGCAGACAACAACGCGTGCCACGCCACCGGCAGTGTGCTTAAAGACCGACGCTTCAGTCTTCTGCCGGTCTTCACAGGCTTATAATATTGAGTGTAAATCCAAACGAAGTGCCGTTGAAACTGTTCACCCACGGCGTGCAGGAAATGTCCACCTTGCGTTTAGCAAGCTCTCGACAAGGATTGCCAGCAAACAGACCTATCACCTCATTCACCGGATCTACCAGAAACGCCACAATGTTTCCAAGCACCTTAGAGTTGCACAACGTGTAACCGTTGTCCACAATATGTCTTTTCACACGATAGAATGTCTCGCCGAGTATCAGACCCGACAGCGGCGTTATGATAAGGTCCTGTATCGACGGAATCTCCATAAAGGCCTCTATTCCGTATTCCCAGAATATGGTAGATATGCCTGCACAATAGAGAAAAGAGCCCAGAACATTGAATCCGAGACTGCGCGCACTCATGTAATAGGCTGCACCGGCATAAGGATGGAGCACGTAGTTGAATATCAGATCGTCCTTATCCCACACGGGACCTTGCTTCACATGATTGCTCCAACGCTTGAAGAACGGCACCTTGCGAAGCTCTTCCTTGTTCCAGGCGGTGGCATTCTCCGGCAGCAGTTCGAGTACTCCGAGTGTTGTAAGACCACCGGCGAACAGCACACCCGTGTTAAGCCACATGCGTTTATAGTCCGGCCGGCTTGTGCGAATGGAGTAGGGCAACTCGTAGATGCACGGCTTTTCCTTCTTCATAAGTTTCAGTGTATCTGCCGCCGTGCAGAGTTTCTCTGCCATCTCAGGTCCGTACACCGCCATAGAATCAGGTGTCTGGGCCGAGACACACTGCATCCCGACAATCATACACAGTACGAAATTTATTATACGTATTACTTTTCCTTTCATAGATGTAATGTCTTTGGTCGTGAATTTATCTTCACACATAACCACAAACCACACTCTGTGACCATGCAAAACAGCGGTCGAGAGGCGTCAGGCCATTACAAATTTATCTATAAAGAGAGTTGCAAAGACAATGCGTCAGACTAAAAATAACGAAAAAAAACAAAAGGATATGAAAACTAAAATATTATGTTAAGTTTTACAAAAATCACTGTTCCATACTTCGCGATGTGTATATGAAAAAGTAATCAGCACAAAACGGGCATGTTGTCTGTTCGCGCTCGTTTTGTCCATTTGCGACGTTTTCATTACAATCAGACTATGCCCGAAAATGAGAAACGGCCGCATCGCATGGCTGACGCCCATGTATGCGGCCGGTATGAATACTTAATGAATTTGCTGTTGTATGAAAATGACAGCGTGACAACATATCTCCTGACTGTTTACACCAACCTTTCCATCTGACGGAAACAATTCCTGCAACAATCAGAGAGATGCATACTATCGGCTGAAAAACCTACCGATGCATATTCAGAACGCTGCAAAAGGTGCACGGAAAAACATCCGCACGTCACTCAAACACGTACCAACTGCAGTAGCCGGCCGGTATCTCGATGTCCATAAGCAGCGAACAGTCGCTGTCGAGACGCAGTTTCTCGGTGGTGCCGTCAGCATGGCGGACGGTCACTTTGTCCTTCAGTCCGGTGTAATACAACGGCACCCGTATCTTCTTCCTGATGTCGTGCGACAACGGATTGTAGAGCATCATGATACCTTTTTCCTTCAGAGCTGGATTCACATGTATGAAACCGTCCCAGTCATTTCCGTCGGGACGGCGCAGATGTATTATGTCCGAGTCGAGGATAGGACGGTGAGCCTTATAGAAGTCCACCCACTTCTTCACCACGGCTTTTGTCTCCGGCGAATCGAACAGTTGCGGACCACGATAGCATGCTATCACTCCCGCGCCGAAATTGTTGGCAAGACGCATCTCATAATGGGGCAGATGCTCCTTCAGCGGCTCTATGGTCGCTGCCGCACCACCGCCCTGATATTCCACCAGCGGCACCATCATCCATCCCATCGACGGTGCCTTTATCCACGTGCCGTCGTATATATTCTGACGTTCTATTATCTCCTGCAGTTTGCGGGGCAGCGACCAGTTGGCCTCACGGTAGCCCATACCGGTCTTGTTCTGGCCGTTCATGAAATACCAGTCGGGAATGTTCAGGAATATGCCCTTCGACTTGCAGTCCTTATAGAAGCCGCTTATGGTTTGATACTGTTTCCACTGTGAGTCTTCCAAACCCCTGTGGCCGGGATGCGATGTCGATGCGCACTCATCGCCCGGATAGCTGCCATCGTGCTCAAGAATGTCCTGTCCGGTCGTCTCGAAATATCTGCGCAGCTTGTCCATATAGCGCTGTCCCCATTCGCTTCCAAGGCATAGTGCGGCGCCGAACTGCGGTGTCTTGCCCTCAGGCATCACCACATCATTGTCCTTTCCCACGCTGCGGCTCGCCAGAAGCGAGTAACCTCCGAGAGCAATTCCCTTGGAGTGGGCATAGTCGGCAAGTTTCTTCATGCGCTCAAGGTTTGCGGGACTGTCGTCCTCAAGGTCCACTCCGCTCCAGAAAGTCATTATCACCATTTCGAAACCTACTTCGGCACACTGGTCGATGGCCTTTTTTACGGAAGCGTCGTCAGCGTTTCTCACGTGCATGAATATCGGATTCTCGTGAATCCACGGCGCAGCCACACGATACATTCTTCTCACCTGCAGCGTCTTGCGCTCCCTGTCCCACGTATCGTGAAAGAGCTCCCACACACGGTGACTGGCAAATACCGCACCGCTACTTATATCCTCCGCCGGTCCGTACTCGGGATAACTCTCGAGCAGACATGGAATGTTCATGGGCCAGTCCACCTGTGTGGTATAGAGCGGATCCCTGTTCCAGTGAACGTGATGCTGTATCATGAGGTTGTCGAACCTGTCGGCACCGTCCTGCTGGTTGGCATGCACAAGGTCAGACTCCACCGTTATGTTGGGCGTTGTGAAGCTGCGGTCGAAGACAACAGTGTTCTCCGGCTCCATCACGGCGAGTATCTCGCTCTTGTAAGTATCGAGCCGCACACTACGCGAAGAACCGTTGCCGAGCGTGAACCACTTGCTTATGAGCGGTATGCCGTCGTAAATTTCGTAGTGGATGTTCACCTCAAGATCCTTCAGATAGTCGAACATACGTTCTCCCTTATTCTGAGGCAGTCCGCCCATCACCTTCAGAAGGTCCACGCGGCAACGTCCGGGAGCGCCCTTGTCGGCGTGCTCCGTGTTGCCACCGGACAGGTCCATCTTGCCGGCACGCACACAGCGCGACTGCAAAGTGGGTTCAATGTCTGTCTCGCCAAGCTCTGTCCACGCCTTGCCGTCGTAGGAGAAGCCACACGTGAGCACGCCACCCGTGCGCTGCATCCTTATATATACAGGCGCATCCACGCGACATGTCTGCAGCATCCGTTCGCTTCCGTCCACCGTCATACCAAACCTTGAGTCGGCCGTACGCAGGTAGAGCTTCACCACATGGCCGTCGAACACCCACGCCATTCCCGGTCCCCAGCTCGACGAGCGGTCGGTTCCGGGCGTTATCCTTGCCACAACCACCTCCGTCTCCTGCGGTATGTCCTTCTCCACATAAGCGCAGGTGTTGGCCGGGATGAGTATCTCGCCCGTCTTACCTTCATTGGAGAAGGCGTTGGCAGTGTTGCCCTCTGAAGTCACCACGCGCCATCCCTCGGGCAGAACACCCGAAAAATCGGACGAAGCTATCGCCGTGCGGTTGTCATCAGAAGCAAAGCGTGCCTCAAGACGGCGCAGCAGTTCGTCGCCGGCTCTGTATTTCATCACGAGCTCAATGCCTTTGGCGGGCCACTCCGTGGGAAGCGATATCCACTGGTTGCGCGGCTTCCAGTCGAAGCGTTTCTTTATTGGCGACGTCTCATATCCCGCGAAGCTGAATGCCATGGGGTCGGACGTCATGTCTGCTATCCATTCAGGCAACAGATAGTTGTGGGCCGGCTGTCCGAGCAGTCCTCCCACAGGTATGCGCACACCATCGATTTCCAGCTCTGCCTCGGCCCTCACCGAGCGCAACATTCCCTCGCCCGTCATCAGATTGTTCATACCCACTGTGGTGCCGTCCTTGAACTGACGTTCCACCAGTCCGTTGCCCATTATCAGGCGTCCGTCGCTCTGCTTCACGTAGGCCTTGTATCTGCCGCCGTGGAGCATCCAGTCGTTCTCACGCGCACCGTCGGCCGACCACGCTGTAAGCGCGAACGACATGCACACGACGCACATGCTTATGAAAAGACCGTATTTCCTCATTGTCGTTTTTTAGTTTGGTTAAAGGCTGATTATAAGATTGTATTTCAAAAAATAAACAAAAATGTTTATCCGGACACAAACATACAAAAAATTTCCATACCACACTGTTTTGCAAAAGACAGATAACATCTTTTTATACAAATATACAGCATATTGCGCCACCATACCGATGCATCGCTTAACCGGAGTATGCCGCAAGATGCGTACACATGCACTGACATTTATCCGTCTTATCGTAAAGTAAGACATCGGACAGTGCCTGTTCTCAGTTTTACATCCCGATAAGACAGTGACAGGCCGGCTGATACAAATTACTAAAAACGACTGTCTTTTATTTGCCATTGCGCCCACCTTTCACTATCTTTGCAATAAGATAGGATGCGGTTCGGCATAGACAATCATGTAAAAACTCAGTTTTCACATATTGCTCTGCTCTCACCTTTCACTATCTTTGCCCCTACAACCAGCATGCGGCTGCACGCAGGAATAGCTCAAACCCTAATTATTATTAACTGACATCAGTCCGGCTCCACACTAATGCCGGGCACGAAATCTGAAAAGACGACTTACTGTTTATGACACGCTTTATTATCACGCTTATCATGTCTGTGGTGTTCGGCGCGGTTTATGGCCAGAATGGTGTTCCGGCCGTGAAAGGCCATGTGGTTGACGCCGCTACGGGCAAGGACATGGAGTATGCCAATGTGGCTGTTACCGACGAAAAGAACAACACCGTGGCCTCGGCCGTGGTGGAGAACGGATATTTCGAGATACGCAAAATGCGTGACGGACGATTCACGCTCACCATCATGCTTATGGGATACCGCACATACAAGAGCGACCCACTGGAGGTCAGACAGGGCCACACAGTGGATCTTGGCACAATAAGCATGGAGATGGAGGAGAGCAGTCTGGAGGAAGTCGTGGTGACGCGCGACCGAAACAAGGTAGTATATAAGCTCGACCGGCGCAAGATAAACGCCTCGTCGGTGCTCTCGGCATCGGGCGGCACGGCCGTGGATGTACTCAAATCGACACCGTCGGTGCGCATCGACGCCGACGGCAACCTGTCGTTCCGCGGCAGCACAGGGTTCCAGGTCTATGTCAACGGCAAGCCTTCGATGCTTGAGGGCACGCAGGCGCTGGAGCAGATAGCGGCGGCCGACATCGACGAGATAGAGATAATGACAACGCCTTCGGCACGATATAAGACCGACGGCGACGTGGGCATAATAAACATAACGACCCGCCGGCAGACGGACGAAGGCGTGAGCGGAGCGGCACACGTGTCGGGAAGCACCATAGGCACATGGAACACCGACGCCACAGTGGGCTGGCGCAGCGGAGCCAACCGCTGGTATGTGGGCATGGCGGCGTCGGACATAAAGAGCAAGAGCGACTTCAGACAGAAGAAGACAACCATAGTGGACGACTACACCACAACGTCGGACGCCGACGGAACGCGCCACAGCAACAAGATATCTTACATCGGACGAGCCGGATGGGAGTATGACAAGGGCGCGCACCGGCTGCAACTGGAGGTGCAGAGCGGAATGACCGACAACAGGCGCGGCGGCGACATGAGCTACTACGAGCACCGCACGAAGGGCGACGAGGTGATAAACTCTAACCTCTACGACAGCCACGACCGCTACTCCAACGAGAAAAGGCTCGCGCAGCTGGCTGCCGACTACGTGCTGAAGCTCAACGAACGGGGCGACCGCATAGCCGTGAACGGACGCCTGCGCTACGACTGGTATGCGCTGGAATACACCGAGAGCAACATGTTCGACACCTCAGGTGCACGCTACGAGGGCACACGCGGATATGAGAAAGAGCACCACTGGGACTTCGACGGCGAGGCTTCCTATCTGCTCAACTACCGCAAGACGGGACGCATGGAGCTGGGCTATCATTACACATCGTATAGCGAACACGGCGCATACAACATAAAATACTGGGACCGCGACCTCGCCGACTTCGTGTGGCAGGACGACCTGCACGCGCCGTTCTTCTACCGTAGGCAGATACACTCGCTCTATGCCATGCTCACAGACAAGGTGGGACGCTTTGAGTTCGACGCCGGACTGCGCGCCGACCACACCATAGATGAGCTGACAATATCCGTCGCCGGTGCCGACCGATACATCAAACGTCTGGAGCTGTTTCCCTCGGCCCACGTGTCATACGATGCCGGACAGGGCAACATCTTCTCCCTAGGCTACTCCTACCGCACCAACCGTCCGGGCATATGGCAGCTCGAACCGTACATCACATACGAGGACTACTACACAAAACAGATAGGTAATCCGGACATAAATCCAGAATACATACACACCCTTGAGCTTGGCTACCGCAAGACGTTCGCCAATGAGAACAGCCTGTCGCTCACTGCCTTCTACCGTTCGCGCCGCGGAGTGATGGACAAGGTGAGGGTGCCCTACGAGCCGGGCGTGACTCTCGACTCGCTCATCAACGCCGGCAACGACTTCACCTTCGGACTCGAACTCAACACGCGCATGAAGATGCTGCGCTGGTGGGACATGACTCTCAACGGCAGCATATTCCGCTATGAGTTCACCAGTCACTACGAGGGCTGCACCGATGCCGCCAACACGAGCTACTCGTTCTCCATGATAAACAACTTCAACCTGGGCCGCGACACACGCATGCAGTTCGATGCCAACTTCGTGGGACCTGCCATTCTCACCCAGGGACGCGAGAAAGCCTACTGCTACTTCGACCTTGCCGTGCGCCGCCAGCTGCTGCACGACCGTCTGGCACTGTCGCTCGTGGCTCACGACGTGTTCCACACGGCGCGCTACGACAATCGCCGTTCCACCGCGACGCTCATGTCATCGACCTACGTTCGCCCACGCTATCCCAACATAATGCTGTCCGTAAGCTACTTCTTCAACGCCACGGGAGGCAAGACGCAGAGCGGAAAGGTGTCGTCGGGAGCCATGTTCGAAGGCAAGGACTTCTGACGAATAAACACGCATAAAATCAGGAACATAACAATAACCGCCGCCCGCCATGACCCGCAATCATGGCGGGCGTTTAGTTTGCATGCCTCACTGCGCACACAACCGCGCCACGGCAGACCGTATGTTCATGCAATATGAAAAGCGAAAAACAGCTCAGTAGAGATTCCGTGTGCGCCAGTTGAGACAGGAGACAGTGGCATCCATCACATACCGGCGCCGTTGCTTTCAACCGAAAGCAGGGCAAAAGAGCGCAGTTACAGATTTTCACCATCCTGCGGTTTTCCCGCTTGAGTTTTCTGTTCTACCCCAAAAAACAAGCGCGTATTTGCGGACGGACTCTTCATCGGGCGCAAATACGCGAAATATGAGAGATTTTTACAATTTATTGAATATCAATGATTTATGTTCAAAGAGCATTTCCCTGCAATGCAATATGCACCATTTCGGCTTGCGAAATGGCCTATTTCGGAGGCTGAAAAGCACCATATCGCACCCTGAAATGGGCTATTTCGAATCACGAAATGGGCAATATCAGAACGCAGAATGTATCTTTTCGGACTATGATATGGGGTATATCAAAAGGCGATACAGCCAGAAATAGGTCTCACAATGCCGTATTTAACATTCCTTTACATCTCTTTCGGGAAAATATTTTGTCAAAATTTAATCAAGAAAATCAGTAAGTACGCCGTCTGAGTTTTCTTCTGAAAAGCCGATATTATACGTGAGCAAAGACGCAGAACATTGCGTCCATACCGAGACAAGCGCAACGCTGTGAACACTACATATACAGAAAATGCCGCCTGTTTTTACGCAGACGGCATTATAAATATATCATTATTATCAGAAGAAACAGAGGTAATCACTTCATCGTAACGACAAATGTCGTGAGCGACATGGCAGGACTCTCGTAGTCAAAAACATTGTCTTCCGGTGCGGCTACATCCGTAGGCACGCAGTCTTCCGTGGCACCGGTGCGCCACGCCTTCATCTTCTTTATTTTCCTTTTCACTCCTTCAACATTCACACTGAATCTGCGGCTGCCGTCGCTTGTGTTGAGCATGGCAATGACGAGCTGACGGCCGTCGGGCGAAAGGGCGGCGAGCGCCTGGTCGCAGTCGGTGCGTACGAAGGTACAGCCCTGCTTGAAGAAGCGCGTTATCTGCATGCGCACGTAGAAGTTCTTTATTATGTTGTACTCCTGCGTCTTGAAGTTGCCGCGCAGCACACACCATTCGTTGTTCCATTCTTCCATAATCTGCCAGTCGAGCCATGCCTGCGGACGCATGTGTCGCATGTCGTCGAAGAGCTTCTGAGTGAGCAACAGGTTACTCTCCAGACCGCTTCCGCCGCTCGGTCCTGTCTCCGACTGCCAGAAGGGTTTTCCGGCCTGGCTCATGAGCTCGCGCACCTCGTGGCGCTGCTTGTTGGTGCCCGAATAGGTGTGTGTATTGAGTTGTCCCAGCTTGTCCCATATATCGCCGGCGTCTCTGTACTTCTTCTGTGTTATGAGGAAGTGCTCGAGGCAAGTCTCATCAGACGCCGATATGACGGTGTTAAGGCCCGATGCCTTCAGCTTGGGATAGAGCATGCGGATGATTGTCATCTGAGTCTCCGGATCGAAGTGGCATCCTTCCTGACTGCCGAGCGCATTCCAGTAGGCAGAGATAGGCTCGTTGAATGGTTCGAGCGTCTTGAAGTCGATGTCGTACTCGTCCTTGTAGTGCTTGCACACATCGAGCAGATAGTCGCAGAATGCCTCGTAATACTCCGGCTTCAGGTTGTCCTTGCGCGGGTCTTCATGGCCGGCGGCACATCCGCTGTAGGTCATCCAGTAGGGTGCTGAGTTGGAGAAAGCCTCAAACACGGCGTCGGGTCTTTTCTCCTTTATCTTCAGCAGCAACGTGCGCTGGCCCCTGTCGGCGTTCCAGTTGTAGGGAGCTGAGGGCGAAGCCTTGAATCCTTCCATTTCTGCACGCTTTCCCTTGCCCTTCACCATGTGGCCATTTATGTGCGAGGGATCGTCGCCTCCACCTATGTTATAGCGGAAAATGTTCATGTTGAGCTTGTCGGGCGAGGTGAGCAGATCCACTATCTCGTCAACCTTCTTCTCGTCCCAGTTGCCCACCTGAGCCGCCCACCAGCACAGAGAACTGCCCCAACCCTCGAGCGTCTGGTAGCGTGTGGAGGCATCAATGGTGACGGTCTGTGCACCGGACGCGGATTTATGATTGTCGTTACCCGCCTGAACGGACATCGGTGAACCTGCGGCGAGCAGTGAAAACAGCACTAAATTTCGGATAATCATATTAAAACTAACTCTTTATTTTTGCGTATATGCTTAACATCAGAATGTCTGACTGTGGGCTACAACATAATACAGTATTCCGCGTATGAGCACCGTCGGCGGCCATTCATACGCGGAATATATTTATTTACGTTTAGTAGCCTCAATCACCGAGGTGTTTATCTCGCGCACTTTGTCGAGGTTCATCTTCTCCACCTGGCGGTCGTAGGTCACCAGTCCGTTTATCTCGTGCTCCACATCGGTTGTCTGAGTGTATATGGCGGTGCTCAGTCCGAAATAGTTTATCATCTGTTCCAGCTCGGTAGCCATCATGACATAGGTGTCGGTGAGCACGTCGCGGTTTATCATCATCTCGTAGGCGTCGTTGCGGACAGGCCACATGTGACCGCGGACGAACAGTCCCTTGCCGCCGAATTCGCCCAGCGATGCGGCACGTTTGTCATCGGGTTTGGCTATGGCATTGGGCTCTATGTTGCCATAATGGTGCATGTCCACAAAGTCGCCGTTGCCCGGATCGCCGTAAGCCTTGCGGTAGCCGGGAGCGTAGTTGTAGCCGGACATACCGTTTACGAGGCGGTGAGTATCATACTGTTTCACCCAGTCGGTGATGTCGGTCGCCTCGAATGCGCCCCAGTTCTCGTTGAAAGGCACCCACATGACGATGGACGGTGAATTGACGTGCTGGTCGATCATTGTCTTCAGTTCGGCGCGGAACTGCTTGCGTACGGCCATTGAGTCGGCACCGTCGGGCTCCCAGAGGTTGGGCATGTCCTGCCATACCATGAGGCCGAGGCGGTCGCAATGATAATACCAGCGCTGCGGCTCAACCTTTATGTGCTTGCGTATGACGTTGAATCCGGCGCGCTTTGCCAGCTCGATGTCGTAGAGCAGGGCCTCGTCGGTAGGCGCGGTGAAGATGCCGTCGGGCCAATAACCCTGGTCGAGCAGACCGATATGGAACACGAACTCGCCGTTGAGCGTCGGGCGCATCACGCCGTCTATCTTCTTCATACCCACGGTGCGCATGCCGAAATATGAGCCTATCTCATCGACAACCTTGCCGCGTTTGTTCTTCAACTGCAGCTTGAGGTCATAAAGGAACGGATCGTCCGGACTCCAAAGATGCGGATCAGGCACTGAGAGATAGAACGTCTTGCCGGCCGTTTCTGCGGCTTCCGACACTTTCTGTCCGCCGGTGCTTGCCACGGCTACTACCTGCAGGGCCTCACCGCCGGCGTATGCCGTCACCTCAAGGCGCTTGTTCTGCACGTCGGGTATTATCTTTATGTGCGATATATGCTGCTTCTCAACGGGCTCAATCCACACCGTCTGCCATATGCCTGAAGTGAAAGTGTAGTCGCCACGCGGACCGTTCTTGCCTGATGCGGCACGTCCGTCATTAGGGTCGAAAGCACCAACCACCAGCACATTGTCGCCCGACTTGAGCAGGTCGGTGATGTCGAAGCTGAAAGCATCGTAGCCACCTGTGTGCGTGCCTGCCTTCTTACCGTTGACAAACACGGTGGAAAGACGGTCCACAGCTCCGAAATTGAGCATCACGCGCTTGCCTTTCCATTCCTTCGGAACGGTGAAAGTGCGGCGGTACCACAGGCAGGAGTCGCCCTTGTGGGCAATGCCCGACAGCTCTGACTCGGGAGGAAACGGTACACGTATCTTGCGCACACCCTTATTAAACGACGGCGGAACGGAAGCCTTGACGGGCGACACTCCGCTGGGATCTGTCATATAGTCCCACTCGCCGTTGAGGTTGAGCCACTGCGCACGCACCAGTTGCGGACGCGGATATTCGGGCAGAGGCGTCTCGGCATTCATGGCTTCCTCGGTCCAAGGGGTGGGGAGGGTGAAACGCTTCTTCGCGTCCTGCGCATTCACACTAACTGTCGTGACTCCCGAAAACAGGAAAAGAGCCAGACAGGCAATAAGTTTTCTTTTCATATAAAGGTAATTTATAAATTATTTCTCACTTCATCCGACTTGACGGCAATCATGATAAATCTTTGTTCAAAACAGTAAGGTTATAAAACAAAAGCTACGTATTTATATGGTTTAAAGTTACAGCCACCGCCAATGAGAGTTTAAAATTACACATTATTTGCTTAAAACGGAACATTTAGCACCAATTATCTCAAATATTTACAGGATAATATGCCGTGGCGTAAGACTTTGTTATGTAAAAACGATTCGTTTGTTTCTCGGAAACACTGTGTGAAGACCTGTGGCCGATAAAGCCTGTTCCGGCTTCCAAAAGAGTCTTTTCCGGCTCATAAAAGAGTATGTTTCATCTCTTAAAAGAGCCCGTTTTGGACGTTAAAACGGCTCATATCACAATCTGATACAGCCTTTTTCATAAAACCAGAAACCATATATCGCAGCCTCATACGGCACATTACATAACTCCCCAAAAACCTTATCACAAAAGATGAGAACCGACATTGACGTGAAAGTCATAAAAAACGTCGGTTCTCATCCTTATAATCTTACGTCATGCTAACGCTATATGCGCCGCATCATTGCTCAGACTTGCTGCGCTGCGCCTTTATCTTCTCCACCGTCAGCGAGCGGTCCCACACGAGAGAGACGCCGCTCTGGCGGAACAGTTCGATGTATGTGTCCATCGGCGGCAGCCCCACTTCAGCGCGGCGAGCGTCGAGTCCGTCGGCCGACTCCACCGGCCAGAGATATGCCGTGGGCTGCGACGCAGAGGTTTCACCACCGTTGTCTTCTCCGTCATCGGCTATTCTTTTCCCGCCATCGCTGTTTATTATTATGGTGCGGTTGGGTGTGAAGGTCTGCGTACCGTATATCTGCGGCCGCCCTTCGTACATCAGTATGCGGTCGCGCATGGTCGCCACGTCGGCACGCGCCACAAGTCCTTTCTTTGCCGCGGCGTCGAACAGGTCGATATATTTGCGCTGATGCTCCACGTCGGAGTGCTGCACGACAAGGAAAAGAGCCTCGCGCGCCTTCTCAGTCAGCCCGTCGGGTATGCCCACACTGTCAAGTATGGGGAAGACAATGGCGCGACAACGGCTGTCTGTCTCCTCCATCCGTTCCTGATAAGCCAAGATGCTGTCGGCGTTGTTGCTCTGAAGCATCACGGTGAAGTTGCGCCGCACATCCTGGTCATCGTCATGAACACGTTGCAGAACGGAGTCGAGCGCGGCCATGTTCATTCCCTGCACGAGCGTTGTGTCCGCCGCTACATTCTCCGTTCTCAGCTCATACGTCGCACGTTTTTCCGCATTTGTCGTACCGTATGCCGCCGTAGTGCCTGCCATAACGGCGGCAAAAGCAATGGCGCAAAGGGGAATATATGATGTAAATGATTTCATAAAGGGTTGCTGTTTTTTAGGTTATATAATGAGATTAATATTTTATAAGCATTATATCAGCACAACATCAATGCGTAAAGAACGTAATACCACTTATAAGAATGTGCCTGTTGATAATGCCGTGAAATTACGAAAATTTTATTACAATTCACAAATTAACAAAAGAAATAAATAAAAAACGAATACGTTATATATAATATGAACACATTAACACAACTACTTAACAGAACAAGAACTATAACTTATAGTGCCAAAAAACTATACGAGGAAGAATGGAAAAGAGGAGAGAAATTCAATATATTCAATATTTTAAATCTATCACAGGATGAAACCAAACTGCATACACCTTTCATTGCAGAATTGCTTAATCCTAAAGGTAGTCATGGAATGAAAGATGCTTTCCTTCGTGAATTCATTAAAATATCAGATATAGACACAGAACTTGACACAAAAGAAGCAACCGTAGAAACCGAATATAGCATAGGATATAAAAATAATGACAGTACAGAAGGTGGCAGAATAGATATTTTTGTTTATGACAACAAAAAAAACGCAATAATAATCGAGAATAAAATATACGCTGGAGATCAGAAAAATCAGTTACTGCGTTATTATAATTATGCCTTCAAAAATAAGTTTAAATTTAATATTATATATCTGACTCTATACGGTGATGCGGCAAGTGAAAAATCACTTGGAAACATAAATTTTGATTATGATTGCCTTTCTTATAACAATGATATATTATCATGGCTTGAACGATGCGTACAAATATCAGCATGTATTCCATTGGTAAGGGAAATTATACGACAATATATAATCAATATCAAGGATCTTTTAAATATTATGGATAAAGATAATTTGAATGAGTTAATAGAATTGACAACATCCAAAGAATATGTAGAGTCAACTTTGGATATTATTGCAAACGGAGAAAGTATAAAGACGCAAATACGCAGAAATTTCATAGAAAGTCTGAAAGAGATTGCTGAACGAAATAATCTACAAATAGAACCTTACGACAACTATGACGATTTCTGTTGTTTGAGAGAATACAGTTATTTAGGATTTTATAATAAAAAATTATCTGAAAACTGGGCAATCTTTATAGGATTAAAGAAAAATAATAAAAATAATGGCGTATTTTATGGAATTAGTCAGATTGTACCAGACACACCACATGTTACAAAGAAACTTTTATCAGAAATAGAACCATTTTGGAAGGATGGACAACAAACATCAGAATATCCTCTTGGTAGTAAAGACCTTATGGATGAAAATGGACAAGGTAACTGGAAGGATTGGAATAACTCTGAAACATTAAGGGATATGGTAAACGGAAAACTGGCTGAATATATTGAGAATGAGGTCATAAAACCTGTACTAAAAAATCGTCTTTTACAAGAGATTGAGAAACTTACAAAAAAGTAAAAAACTGATGAAAATGCCCATAAAGATATTATTTCTCCACGGCTTTTTCGCATCGGGTTCGTGCGTTCCGGCACAGGCTCTCAGACATAGTCTTGAGGGAAAGGCGCAGGTGTTTTCTCCAGACCTGCCGTTACATCCCGACGAAGCACTTGACTTCATACGCCATATTTGCCACGAAGAACACCCTACCGTGATTGTGGGCAACAGCAACGGAGCATTTCTTGCGCAGATGGTGGCATCTGAATATGGTATGCCGGCACTGCTCGGCAATCCTCATCTGGAAATGACCGAGTTTCTGAACTGCCGCCGTGGCACGCATCAATATAAGTCGCCACGGGCCAACGGACGGCAAGAGCTGGTGATAGACCAGATGCTGATAGACGAATTTGCCGTATTGCAACAGCATCAGTGGGACAGATGCAGTGAACAGAACCGCGATCGCGTATGGGGACTGTTCGGCGAGAAGGACACTCTGGCGCACTATGAGCCACTCTTTCTTGAGCACTACACACGTTCGTTTCACTTCCCCGGAGTGCACACACCTACGGCAGAAGAAGTAGAACAATATTATGCTCCGCTGGCAATGAAGCTGGCGGATGAGTTCGGCGGAGAATGAAGTGGCGCGTGGCGATGCGTATATGCTTAATTTCTCCGTTTCACATACCCCGTTTTCTCTATTCCCCCAGCAGCTCCTTATAAATCCTCTCATCCTCCTTAAGGAAGCAGCAGAATATCACGTCGCCCGTATATGCTCCGTCTGCGATGGCCTCCTTCACGGTTTTCAGAGCTATCCTTGCCGCATCTTCCTGCGGATAACCGTAAACGCCGGTGCTGATACACGGAAAGGCAACGGTGCGCATACCATGGTCCTCGGCCAGTTTCAGTGCCGTGGAGTAGCACGAAGCGAGCAGCTCGGGCTCACCATGTCTGCCACCGTGCCACACAGGTCCCACGGTGTGTATTATCTTCCGGCACGGCAGACGGTAGGCATCCGTCATCTTGCTCTCGCCCGTCCGGCATCCTCCGAGCGTGCGACACTCCGCCATAAGCTCCCTGCCCGCAGCCCTGTGTATGGCTCCGTCGACTCCGCCACCGCCAAGCAGCGAATTGTTGGCGGCGTTCACTATGGCGTCAACCTCCAGTCGCGTGATGTCACCCGACACCACTATTATTCTTTTTCCGTAGTTTTCCATAATATTCTCAAAAGTTTATATCTTATACAAAACCAAGTTTTTATCTATTACAAAAATAATAAATGACAAATGAAAATGCAAAGAGAGAAAACACAATTTTTCCGGATCTGCCATTCAACAGACCGTATTCCATTCATTACCTTTCACATAACACGTAGGGAGTTTTCTTTTAAAATTCTTTGCATAACGCATCTTTTATATACATAAAAACAAATGTTTATATAAAACAGATAAAATAGTTCCGCTCTTCTTCACCCATGTCGCTGCAACCTATAACCGTTACCGCACGTCGGGCGCATCATTTCCGCGTGCTTCCTCACACCTCATACCGGCTTTTTTAAAGAAAACCCGCGCAACGTACTTACAGTTTTTCTTGACTTTTTTTGACAAAACAAAATCGCGAAAGAGATGTAAAGGAATGTTAAAACCTACATAATATAGGCCGTTTCTGCCCATACCGCATTACAGTATACCCTGCCATACAATCCCGAATCCTTCATTCGGCACTCCGTTTATGCCCGTTTCAGCCTCCGGTTTAGTCTATATCAGGGCGTGATATTGAGTGTTTCAGGCCCTGAAACGGGCTGTATCGCGTGCCAATATGGTGCTTTTTGCACGGCCGCAAAATCTTTCTCAAATATAAACCACTGATGTCCAACACATTGCGCAAAGATCTCATTTCTCGCGAATTTGCGTCCGACGGAGAGTCAGCCCGCAAATACTCGCTAATTTTTTGGGGTAGAACTGAAAACTCAAGCGGAAAAACCGCAGGACACTGAAAATCTGTAACTGTACCATTTTGCCTAACTTCCGGCTGAAAGCAACAATGTCTGTTCCGCAGATAAACCGCTGTGTTCTACAGAAACCAATCCACACCGGATTTCTTATAAAGGAAATATATTCCTTAGTGAGGAGGATAATATAACCGGAATCTGCATCACACGAAAATCCACCAGCCGTGTGACAGGCGCGAAGAATGGTTTCATGCAATCATCAAGCAGCAGTTATATCATACCGTTCTTTATCAATTCCTTTACATCCAGGCACTGTTCACAATATATATAAAGATGCCGGAAGCGCTTAAACCCATTCTTGACAAGAGATATATTTCCGTAATTCATTATCATTTTAACATGATATCCATATAATATTAAAAACTTGTCGGAATGTTTATATAATTTTGCCTAACCACAGCGGGAAGCAAAAGGAATGGACATACATACGACTTCTACAAAAGAAAACAATAAAAATATTCCACGCCCGTATAGTTTTTACCACACTTGGTGGTCTAATGTGTAAAAAGTAAATGATGAACACGAAAGAAGAACAGTTTACTGCTATCATTCAAAAGCACGAACGTACGATATACACGGTCTGCTATATGTTCTCGAACAATGCAGACGAGGTGGACGATCTTTATCAGGAAATACTGTTGCGTCTGTGGAAAGGCTTCGATGGTTTTGAAGGGAAAAGCGACATAAGAACATGGATTTACCGGGTAAGTCTGAACTATTGCATAAACTTCAGCAACCGCAAGAAGCGTGAACACGAACGGTTGGACTTAGGCATCAGTACGGACACGGACCACAAAATGGAAAAGAACCTGCAGGTGAAACAACTCTATAAGCGAATCAATGCGTTGGGACTGGTGGACAGAAGCGTCATCCTGTTGTGGCTTGAAGGCCTGAGCTACGACGAGATTGGCGCCATACTGGGAATATCAGTCAAGAATGTGTCGTTCAAACTGGTACGCATTAAGGAGCTGCTCAAGAAAATGTCTAACAAGTAAAAAAAGTCGTATGGAAAAGAATATTGAAAAAGAACTTCAGGCACTGAGAAAAGACTATGAGGTCTTTAAGGAAGAAATGGAAGTGCAGCATAAGCTGAACGAAAAGGTTTTCAGGGCGATGCGCAAGCAGCCGGCAGGAGCCGTAAACCGTGAAATAGGATACAGAATGATGCTCGACATCACGACAGTTCCGGTGATTATGATGATTTGCATTATCATAGACTGGCCCATACTGTTCGGCATACTGGTGTCGTTGTGGGCTGTGGCCGACCTGTTTGCTACCGTATGGATGAACCGTAAGCTGGGCATGGACAATCTGCTGAACGACGATGTGCGGACGATCACGGAAAAGATTGCAGGCTACCGCAGATTCTACAACCGTATGTTGCTGGCAGCTTTCTTTCCGTCGGTTGTCATGCTTGCCTACATCTTCACACGGCTTTATGCCCGGGCGGACAATCCGGACACGGCACAGCTCATCATAACGGCAGGCATAACATTCACCACCTTAGCGTGCGTCATTGCGTGGCTGCGGTACAGAAAACACATGAAGAACTGCCGCGAACTGGTGGAACAGTTCAATAACATCTGATATTCACACAAACAGTAATAAGAAAGACGGAAAGCCATCCTACGACTTTCCGTCTTTCTTTTCATCATTCATCCACAACCATATCCACATCCATTATACTTAACATAAGTTCTTTTTGCTCTTACGATATTAACAGAAGTCATAGAAAAGCATAACAATCTATATTAAGCATTCATTATTCCTTAAAAGAATCAACCAATATATTATGCATCTTCTCCTCATGATCTTTCATTATATCAGGAGTCCAACCTTCAGGAGAACCTTTTGCAGCAAGAAACATACTATATAACTTTATGCTTTGTAAAGCATGTTTTTGTGCCTGATCTGAAATTCTGGCAAACTTGACCGTTACCGGATCATTGTTTTGTTGTGAATTGAATCCCGGTGAAATCATTGCCAGATTTCCAAAAGAGTGGATTTTATCTTCCTCCCATATCGTATTTTGCTTTTGATCTTGAGGATGAAGATGCTCAATCGAGCGGTTTGAACGGAAAATGTAGTCATTTACAATATCTTGCTGTTCCTCCTCTGTGAAATATTTCTCTCTGTTTTCCCAAAGGAAATAGTCAAGCCTCCAGAACCAATATCGGTCGGGGTTGCTTTTGTATGACAGCGATTCAACAGCAGGCACTTCTTTTCTCAGCTTATTGTCGATGGCTTTCAACATTTTGAGGAGTTTGCCACAGTCAACATTCTGAAGAGAGGACAACTCTAACAACAATGGTTTGAGCCAATTATAAAAAGGAGTCTGAGATACATATAACATTGACTCATATTGACACACACATTCTATTTCCGACTGATTTCCTTTATCATTACTATTTATTATTACTGTATATCTGTTACCGTTTGCGTTATTTTCCAATGTGATGATATAATAGTCAAATAACAAACGGTAGAACAATAATTGATTATAGAAAGCCGGAATATCTGTTATCGCATGGTCTTTAAATGCCCGTATCAGTTCAGTGCGATAGAAAGAATATGAGCCATTTATTGATAAATGGATATCAAGTACCATCATAAGAAATTCAGGAAAAGACAATATCGCACGATTTGAGGTGTCTTGGTTATAACTCTCTTCTTTTACCCGCATCTTTGCTTCAATCATACCAATTTCAGTGTCGTCTTCTTTATCAAAAGATGATTCGCATTGTTTAAACGCTTCTTCAAACAATCCATCTTGACACTTTGTAATGGCATCCACATATAATTTCCTATATCCTTCGTATGATATGTCTTCATTTTTCTTTATTATCGGACGAGACATATCGCTCACACTATTCCAAATACGGGTAAGCCATTCTTGACCGGATTGCCCTTTCAGAAGCTGGACCTTTATTATTTCATGCTGTTCCAATCCTTTTCCGGCAGAATTCATTGATTCGAAATATTTGTTCAGTGACGATGGATCGTTCATGTATTCATCGGGCAATACAGAAAAGAAGAAGGACAATCTTTCATAAACCTGCATAGCAAAAGTTTTCTTTTCTTCTTCGCTTCTAAAATTCCGCTCCATAAACCATCTGATTTCTTTTATGGCATCGTCCATTTTTTCGTTGCAATAATCCGACGGCTCTTTGTTTATGATGGAAAGAAGATAATCGCGATCTTGAGGACGTGCTGTGAAATCCAAACGCTTGCAGTCCTGCCTGTCTTCTTCTATAAACTCTTTCCAACGGGCACCGTGTTCATCATCATATTCTCTAAAAACAATTCCGATAAGCATAACGACAGTAAAACGCTGCTGACCATCTATCAGATCGAAGGAGTCGCCTCTTCCTATACACGACAGCATGCCAAGATAATAAGGTGACTGGCCTGGCGCTTTTTCAAAGTGTTCCTTCAAATCATACAGCAATCCTTTTATCTCTTCTTTTCCCCATGCGAATAATCGCTGGTAAATCGGTATATTAAAATGTAAGTTCTCCTTTACAATTAATTTTGGTGTATATCTACTCGTATTCATTGCAATATTTCTCTATTATGAAACTATCAGTAAAACTATCAAAAAGTTCGGTAAACAAATCTTGTAATCTTTGGAAAAAGCGAAGCTGTATGCCTTGCTCCTCAATATCTTTACCCCAACGCCTGATTTGAGACAGACATTCTGCAAAAAAGAATGTAGGAGATGATGCCTGATCGATCATCATTATGACTTCAGAATCTTTGGCAAACTCTCTTATCTTAAACGGTAATGCCTTTTGTGAGACATATCTGTGCTGTGCAATGCTGCTGGCAATGCAAAACAATGCTTCAGTAAGATATTGAGAACCAAATTTCAGATAATAACCAAACAACAGTGTCTCTATGACTTCCCCATAACGCCAATGGCTTTCCCAACGTATGTGTTGTCGTAATGCCTGTAATTGTCTTGTCTTCTGAAAGTCAGCAAATTTCTCAACAAAATGCTCTGTGAAGGCAAAAAAGTGCGGACCGCCTTGAATCTTCTCATAAAATATGAATTGTTCTCCAAAGGCCGGAATGTCAGGAATAGTCAACGCAGCAGAGAATTCCTCTTTTGTACGATACTTTTTATCTGTATCAAAACTTCTTTTTCTCATCCATTTGCGCAAACGGAACAGATGAGCTGACAAGGTTGCATCCAGCAATTCATATTTCTGACTGACAAGAAAATTCCACCTGTTGGCCAGATGTTCGGCCTGTCCTTCATTATAAACGAATCGGAGATGGTGGGCTTTCAACAAATCATAATCAGTCAAAGGAACACCCTTGGAGTTTTCGTTTGAGAAGAAAGTGTATGCCAGGTCCAATCTGCTGTCAGTCAGTATCAGTGTTGAGAAAATAAGATTATCAATAACTTTACTACACAGTTTCTCGTCATGAAGTCTGCTGCAATATTGCTTTATCTGGAACAAATTGTTCGCAACATGTTCTCGAGAAGCCGCAGAACGGAAAGTTTGTTTCAGAAGAGGCAGATTACCTTTGTAACCAAGTTCACGACATATCAATGTAAGTGTGACCAAACGCTGCTGTCCGTCTATAACCGCATATTTTCCATCTTTATCTTTCTGAAGAATGACGGTACCCATGTGGTATTTTCCTGTGGGTGAGATCTCTCCTAAACTTTTCCACAAATCAGAAACTTGCTTCTCCTCCCAACAATAATTTCTCTGATAATCAGGAATAACAAGTGGATTGCTGAACAACTGTCCTAACGTACATGTCTCAAGGCATACATTATCGCCATCGAGTCCTTTTTCTTCAAAGGCCACCTTGCCCGAGTAGGCTTCTGTAGATGGATTGACGATCTGTTGTTTGGATATAGATTCAATAATGGGATCTATCATTTTCATTATATTCAGAAAAGCATCTCTCAATTCTTCTCTGTTTTCCGGTTCACGTTTTTTTAATCTGCAACGTCCTTGCCCGAGTTGTTTCCATCTTTTCCATTCCAGTTCATTATTTTTTGATGTCCTTACTCTAAGCTGTTTTGCAAACTCATGGTAATCCTGGCTTTGATATTTTCCTTCCAAATGCAGCTCGACAAAACCATTGGCATATTCATAATGCAATTCTTTGTCATCAGCCAAAGATGTTGTTACATATATGTACCTGCTTGTATTCCATGTACCTTTATTATATTTAGCATATACAATGCGCTCAGGAAAACATTTTTTAATATGATCTTCCAGACTTTTATCTATCCTAATCATAGATTATACTTATAATTATTAAACTGATAATAAAGAGAGAAAATTTTTATTTTTTGGTCAATAACTTATTGATAATATCAAGTGTTTTCGGAATCAATTCGTCTTCTTCTACAGGAACATTGCATTTTCCCATATTTTTATTATAGTGTACGTCTATAATTCCGGCAATTTCTTCTAACTGCCAAAGGCGCACTGTACGCGTCAAACCTATTGACAACATCCATTCTGCATTGCAAACATTGGGTGAAATACAAACGCCAAAATCTTTATAATCACATTCAATCATACCATTCTCTATCTTTACTGCATGTTGAATGCCGCGCTCTTTTATATGTTTTTTTACGGCTTCATTTACTTTTTGCTGCACTTCCCGCTCATATTGGTCTTCTATTTCTTCTTTGGTTGATACAAGTTCTTCCATAGCCGCTTCTAATTCCTCATAGGCTTCATCAAGAACTTTAATCTTTTCTTGTGCACTGAGATCTTTTATTTCATCCAGTACGTCATCTATATTAAACACAAACATAATTTTTATTCTAAATAATGATTTACTATTCTTATACTGTAATAAAACTCTGTTATTTTTCAATATTCATCAATTTCACAATCCTTTTCCATCATTCATCCGCTGTCGAAACAGAATAAGGCCTGTCCGATATGTCCGTACCTCTTGATGTATTGGGTTTGTCGGACATCTTGAGACGGAACACTCCGCCGTCCACAATCTCCTTATACGTCAGATAGTTTCTTGTATGAGGCTTTCCGTTCAGCGCAGCTTCCTGTATATATACGGCATCCTTGCTGTTGCCTTCTGCCTCTATGACGAATTTCCGACCGTCCTCCATCGTCACTGTCACCTTCTTGAAAAGAGGACTTCCCAGAACATACTGGTCGGTTCCGGGACATACGCTGTAGAATCCGAGCGCGCTCAGCACATACCACGACGAAGTCTGTCCCTGGTCTTCATCGCCCGGATAGCCATTTTCTGTAGAATTGTAAAGGCGTGTCATCACCTCTCTGGCCTTCTGCTGCGACTTCCATGGAGCGCCTGCGTAGTTGTAAAGATACACCATGTGTTGTATAGGCTGGTTGCCGTGGGCATACTGTCCCATGTTTGCCACCTTCATCTCTGTCATCTCATGTATGGCAAAACCGTATGTACCGACCTTAAACTCGTTGGAAACGGTAAATACAGAGTCCATCTTGGAAACAAAAGCCTTGTCGCCTCCGAGGAGCGATACCAGACCTGCCGGATCGTGGAACACCGACCACAGGTAATGCCATGCGCAACCCTCAGTGAACGGACCGCCCCATTCGGCCGGATCGAAATTCTCAACCCATGTGCCGTCCTTATGGCGTCCTCTCATGAATCCGGTAGAAGCATCGAACACGTTTTTATAATTGTATATCTGTTTTTTGAATATCTCCTCGTAATAACTGTTTCCCGTAACTCTTGCCAGTTCGTATGCGCACCAGTCGTCATAGGTGTATTCCAGAGTCTTTGCCGTGGCTTCTCTCACATCAGGATAAGGAATATAGCCCAACGTGAAATATTCTTTCCAGCCCTTTCTGCCGTTAGCCGGATTACCCGGCCCGTCGTTTGTCACTTCGTGGAGATAGGCTTTCAGAACATCCTCCGGCTTGAACGTGCGCAGACCTTTGGCCCATGCATCGGCAAAGAGTGATATGGCGTGGTTGCCTATCATTCCTCCCTGTTCGAAAGGGAATGACCATGAGGGCAGCCACCCGAACTGTTTCTGACAGTCGAGCATGGCGTTCATGTAGCGTCCCTGCATGGTAGGATGGAGTATGCAGGTCAAAGGGAACTGCGCCCTGAACGTGTCCCAGAAGCCCGTGTCCGTGTAATAGTAGCCCGAATATATCTTGTTGTCGTTAGGACTTCTATAATAAGGTTTGCCTTCGGCATCGAGCTCATAATACTTTCTTGAGAATATGCTTGCCCTAAAGAAGCACGAATAGAACGTGGCCTTGTTGTCCTCGTCGTCGTCCTCCACCAGAATGCGCGACAGATGTTTGTTCCATATTCTCCATGCCGCCTGCTTTGTCTGGTCGAACGACTTGAATCCGGAAAGCTCTCTTGTGAGATTCAGGTCGGCCTGTGCCGGACTTATATACGACGATGCAGTCTTTATCTGCACCCTTGTGCCTTTCGCAAATTCTATATAAGCGCCCTTACCCTTGCCTTCGTCAGACAGTCTTCCGGAGAAAATTTCTCCCGTAGTGTTGTCCCATGTGCCGAAAGAGACAAACGGTTTGTCGAACTCTATCACGAAATAATTGCGTGAGCCGGGGTGGAGCAGACGTCCGTTTCTCACGTATCCGGTTATCCTGCGCGCCTTGGGATCGATGTTCACTGAAGACATGCCCGTATAACCGTCGAGCACCACAAAAGCCTTCTCGCCCTTGGGGAATGAGAAACGCAGATGGGCACCTCTTTCCACAGGAGATATCTCGGCCTTTGTTCCGTTGTCGAAAAGCACACTGTAATAATGAGGTTTCGCCGTCTCGTTCTTGTGACTGAACCTTGCGGCTCTCCCATACTGGTCAACCTTCAGTGTGCCCGACACCGGCATAAGACTGTAAACAAAATAGTCGTTGGTCCAGGAGCTGCACTGATGGGCCTGCTGGAACGCGCGTATGGAATCTCTGTCATACTGATACTTCCATCCGTCGCCGTTAGCTCCGGTCTGTGCCGACCATGAGTGCATACCAAAGGGAAGCGTCACGGAAGGATATGTATTGCCGTGGGTTATGGTGAAATTGGAATTTGTTCCTTGGAGAGTATTCACATATTTCACCAAATCTGTTTTTTCATCCGCCATGGCAACCACAGCACATGAAACCGTAAGAAACATACAAAGTATAAATTTTCTCATGATCGTGAATTATTTTGATGATGGATAATCCTTTGAAACAATACAGTCATCTATATAAGTAAAACACCTTCAGATGTTACTTTTATGAGAAATCAGGTAGTTTATTAACAGATTCAGGAAGCAATCAGCCATACTCTCACAAGTATGACATCATCCGTATATTTTGCAAAGATAGTGAAAGGTGAGAGCAGAAACAAAGAGGAAAACCAAGTTTTTTAATATTTTCCACATCATCCACATTTATTATATACAAACAAAAAACAGACGGAAAGCCATCCTGCAACTTTCCGTCCGTTCTTCAATCATATTTCTGCGGTCAGCGGCTTTACCGCCACTACTTCATAATACGCGCATCAATTCTTTCTGTAGCCACACTTCGGGCAAACACCTTCTTCGTTGAGGGCAACGCCACAGAGAGGACAGCGGTCGATGTTGTTCTTCGTATCGAACTCGGCCGAACCTGCATTTACTCCGCTCGTGAATGTTATCTTGGCAATGTTCAGCTTGTCTTTGAGCAGATCGTAGACAATCTTTATCATGCCCTCGACGGTCATTGTCTCCTTAGTAACCACCAGACGTGCATCCGGATAAGCCGTAGCCAGCTCAGTCTTGAAGGCCTCGCCCTTCATCTTGTTCTGCGGATGACCGTTGCGTATGCCCTGCTTCTCGTACACGTCGAGCACTGCCGGCAGCAGCGGATCGTCCTCGCGGAGTATCAGCGAGTGGTCGAAATTCTTCAGCACGTCCCATGCCACTTTCTGTATCTCGTTGCACGGATAAACCATGTTGACACCTTTCTCCACTGTGTCCTCCACTTCGATGGTCAGAGTTCCTGTATGACCGTGAAGATACTGCGCTTCGCCCTGAAAGCCATAAAATCTATGTGCGTACTGCAAATCAAATGTTGTGATACTTCTCATTTCTTTTAAATTTTAGGGGTTAGACTTTGATTCATTCATTATTATCTGCACCTGTACCTTTTCGATATCTTCTGGTGCGAATTTTTTTTCTTTCAGATACTGTCTTATAAGAGCCGTCAATCCGTCGTCCATATAGTCCATTATCTTCTGGCCCTTGAACACATGGTGGTGTTCTTTCACCGTGATGTCATAATAGCTCTTGCCAACGTCAGGATTGAAGACGAGCGACAGAAGGTTGGCTGCACAGAATGAGTCGAGTATACGATATATTGTCGAAACCGTCATCTCGCTGTCCATCGACTGCACTTTCTTTATAATCTCATCTATGCCAGCATGGCGCAGCTCCATCATCGCTTCATAAACAGTCTTGCGCTGCGGTGTCATTCTAAGTCCTGCCTGCTTTATATTTTCTATTGTTTCCATCACTTATTTGTTTTCATCCGCAAATTTAATGCGAATTTTTCGCATCTGCAAATTATTTGCAACTAAATATTGTTAAATGACCGAATTTTTTTGAATATCCTACTTCCGCCAGTCCTCATTCCATCTTTTTAGCCGTCAAAAACTCCCGACAGCGGTTTCCGAACGTTGTAAATTCTCTTTCAATCTGCCTTTTCTTGACATACAGCTTACAGAAAATACTATTTCATCTTACAGAACGGGCCTTATTAGCTTGCGAAACAGACTATTTCACCACCCAAAACAGGCTTTTTGAGCACTCAGAATAGCCTTTATTACAACACAAAAAAAGCTTCCCCGTAAAATCGGAGAAGCATTGATGACATATTAAATGTATTATTCTATACTTTAAAGTTGTTATTCCATATTGTTTTCAATTATTTCTTCTTATGACAATTCTTACAACTACTGTTTTTTGCAAAAACAATAAATAAGCACTGACGCAATGAATACAGACAGAGAAAGCAACACTATAAATAATATGGATTCACAATAATACGCTATTCCTATTATCATGATGCCTGTCAGTATCATCAGAAGCAGGAGAAACGGATCTTTAGTAAACGGTTTCCTTAAAGGATTGAAAAAATCTTTTGTCATGTTATTCAATAATAAATGTACGTCCAAGACTGATGGTGAATTGTTACCTGCAAAAACCTATTCCTCACATAATTGAAGATAATACAGTTTTGCTTGAAAAAGCTTTTCAATAAATGTAGCTCACCGTAAGTGATCTTAAATGGTATCAGAATGTTATATTCAAAAGGTTATGAAATCGTACGTATAATTTATCCACCGTAAAATAACTATATATAAATGGAAAAACCATACGTACGACCATATTTATTTTCAGCTCAGCTCCAGCATACGCTCTATGGGCTTCACAGCCTCGCGGGCCACGTCGGCGTCTACATTCACCTCCGGCCACTCATATTTCAGAGTGTTGTATATCTTGTGCAGCGTGCTCAGTTTCATATATTCGCACTCGTTGCACGAACATCCCACAGAACCCTCGCTCACCTCCGGCGGAACTGGATAGAAAGTCTTGTCCGGACAATTGCGCTGAAGCTCGTGCAGAATGCCGGCCTCTGTAGCGACGATATACTCCTTGTCGTCGTGCTCCATGGCATACTTCAGCATAACGGCCGTTGAGCCTTTCACATCGGCTATGGCCAATACAGGACCCTTGCACTCCAGATGTGCCATAACTATTGCACCCGGATGCTCCTTCTTGAGCTTGGCAATCTCGGCCACAGAGAACTTTTCGTGCACATGGCATCCGCCGTTCCAGAGCAGCATGTCGCGTCCTGTCACAGAATTGATGTACGATCCGAGGTTATGGTCTGGGCCGAATATTATCTTCTCATCCTGCGGGAAGGAGTCTATAACCTTCTTGGCATTGCCGCTCGTCACAACCACATCGGTCAGCGCTTTCACGGCAGCGGTGGTGTTGACGTAGCTCACCACCTTATAGCCTGGATGCTCTTCCTTGAACTTCTTCAGATCTTCAGCCTTGCATGAGTCGGCCAGCGAACATCCGGCATTGAGGTCGGGCGTGAGTACTTTCTTCTCCGGACTGAGCAGCTTGCATGTCTCCGCCATGAAGTGTACGCCGCACATCACAATGATGTCAGCATCTGTCTTGGCAGCCTGACGTGCCAGTGCGAGCGAGTCGCCGATGAAGTCGGCACACTCCTGCACCTCGCCCGGAGTGTAATAGTGCGCCAGCAGCACAGCATTCTTCTCTTTGCACAGCCTTCTTATTTCTTTTTTCAGGTCGATGCCTTCCTCCACAGGTTCGTCGGCATAGCCTTTTTCAATCCATTCGTTTTTCACCATAAATATTTTATTTTATCAATATTCCTTTCTTACCTTTGCTTCAGCCGTTTATCCTTAAGGCCAGTGTTATCCCTTTTCTCCACAATCATATATTATCTTTATATTTATTTTC
>ERZ780167.10-NODE-10-length-160673-cov-38.098800_pt1 | contig 160673 bp, 124 predicted proteins | sample MGYA00510982_ERZ780167 | MGnify/ENA primary metagenome ERZ780167 (study PRJEB29588, sample SAMEA2146107) | human gut metagenome | biome: human gut; feature: human-associated habitat; material: faeces | place: Denmark | collected 2008/2010 ... | reverse complement strand
GCGGGAGGCCGAACCGCCCGCCGAACCGGAGCCTGGACCATAGCCGCCGCGGGAGGCCGAACCGCCCGCCGAACCGGAGCCTGGACCATAGCCGCCGCGGGAGGCCGAACCGCCCGCCGAACCGGAGCCTGGACCATAGCCGCCGCGGGAGCCCGCCGCCGGGCCTCCGCCCGAGCGCTGCTGGAAGCGGTAGTCGAAGCGGCGACGCAGCTCGTCGATGGCCGTCGGGGCCCCCTCGCCCTCCGGACGCCGCTCACGCGAGCGCCCCAGGTCGACGTCGCTCTCGACGTAGCGGGGGTCGATTTCGCGCAGGAAGCAGCTCGGACGCGAGAACTCCATGCTGCCCCAGCGGAAGCGCATCTCGGCGTAGGAGATGGTGGCGGCCACCTTGGCCCGCGTGAGGGCCACGTAGAAGAGCCGCCGCTCCTCCTCGAGCCCCTCGGCCGACTCGGCCGCACGCTGCGAGGGGAAGAGGTTCTCCTCCATGCCCACGATGTAGACATACTTGTATTCGAGCCCCTTGGCCGAGTGGACCGTCATGAGGGTCACCTTGTTGCTGTTCTCGGGGTCGTCGCGGTCCATGTCCGACATGAGCATCATGTTCTGGAGCCACTCCTCGACGGTGGCCTCCGCATCGGGCTGCCGCTCGCCGTTGCGGATTTCGGCGTCGCACCGCTCCTTGAACTCCTGCATCGAGTTGAGCAGCTCCTCGATATTGCCCAGCGCCGAGGCCGCCTCGGGCGAGTTGTCGGCCCGGTAGAGGGCGATGATGCCCGAGCGCGTGGCCACCTCCATGCCGAAGTCGTAGAGCCCTCGGTCCGACCGCGCAAGCGAGAGCGAGCGGATGAGCTCGACGAAGTCGCGCACCTTGCGCACGACGCTCCGCGTCACGGCGTCGGCGGCCGGCTCGGCCACCAGCGCGTCGACCGCCTCCCACATCGAGAGGCCCCGCGCCGAGGCCAGCTCGGCAATGCGCTGCACGGTCGCGTCGCCGATGCCGCGCGCCGGGTAGTTGACGATGCGGCGGAAGGCCTCGTCGTCGTGGGGGTTGATGACCAGACGGATGTAGGCCATCAGGTCCTTCACCTCCTTGTGGTCGTAGAACGACGAGCCCTTGTAGATGCGGTAGGGGATGCCCCGCCGCCGGAGGTTGTCCTCCAGCACGGCCGACTGGCTGTTGGTGCGGTAGAGAATCACCGCATCGGACCACTCGTCCCCCGTGCGGCGGATGCGGTCGCGCAGCTCGCTCACCACCAGCTCGGCCTCCTCGCGGTCGGTGTAGGCCTTCAGGATGCGGATTTTCTCCCCTTCGTCGCCCGCCGAGAAGCAGTGCTTCTCCATGCGGCGCGCGTTGTGGACGATGACCGAGTTGGCGGCGTCGACGATGGTGCGCGTCGAGCGATAGTTCTGCTCGAGCTTGAAGACCTGCGCATCGGGGTAGTCGTTGCGGAACGAGAGGATGTTCTCGATTTTCGCGCCGCGGAACGAGTAGATGGACTGCGCGTCGTCGCCCACGACGCAGACCTTCGAGTGGCGCTGCGAGAGGCGGCGGATGATGACATACTGCGCGTAGTTGGTGTCCTGGTACTCGTCGACCAGAATGTACTGGAAGAGCTCCTGGTAGCGCGCCAGCACGTCGGGGCAGTCGCGCAGCAGGATGTTGGTCTGCAGCAGCAGGTCGTCGAAGTCCATCGCGCCGTTGTGCTTGCAGCGCTGGCAGTAGAGGTTGTAGAGGTTGCCGAATTCGGGCATCTGCGCCTGGCGGTCCTCGGCGGCGTAGGCGGCGTTGGCCAGGTAGGCCCCCGGGGTGATGAGCTTGTTCTTGGCCAGCGAGATGCGCGAGGCCACCGTGGCGGGCTTGTAGCGGTCGTCGGCGAGGTTCAGCTCGCGGACGAGGCTCTTGAGCAGGTTGCGGCTGTCCGACGAGTCGTAGATGGTGAACGACTCGGTGAAGCCGATGCGCTCGGCGTTTTCACGCAGGATGCGCGAGAAGACCGAGTGGAAGGTCCCCATGCGGATGTAGCGCGAGCGCTCGCCCGGCACCATCTGCGCGATGCGGTCGCGCATCTGCTCGGCGGCCTTGTTGGTGAAGGTGAGCGCCAGGATGTTCCACGGTTTGACCCCCTGTTCTATCATGTAGGCGATGCGCGAGGTGAGCACGCGCGTCTTGCCCGAGCCCGCTCCGGCGATGATGAGCGAGGGGGTGTCGTAGTTGACCACGGCGGCATATTGGGCGGGGTTGAGCCCCTTGAGTATGGGTGACTGCTGGGATTCCATCGTTTCGTTTCGTTCGGAAGGCAAAGGTACGAACAAATCGCCATCCGGCGGGCAGTTTACCCCAAGATTTTTCCCCGCGCGGGGCATCGCGGCCTTCGGCCGCCGGTGCGCTTTGCGCTTTTTTTCGTAAATTTGCAATAATTTTGCAGGGAGGTCGTTACCTAACTGAACAAAACCCGGGAAATTTACTTCACATATATAATACCCAATGAGCGAAGTCATCAACATCAAGGAACTCAACGAGCGCATCGAACGCGAATCGGTCTTCGTCGATACGCTCCGCAACGAAATGGGCAAGGTCATCGTGGGCCAGAGCCATCTGGTCGACACGCTGCTCATCGGCCTGCTCTCCAACGGCCACATCCTGCTCGAAGGTGTGCCGGGACTGGCCAAGACGCTGGCCATCACCACGCTGGCCAAGGCCGTCGACGCCCAGTTCTCCCGCATCCAGTTCACCCCCGACCTGCTGCCTGCCGACCTCATCGGTACGCTCATCTATTCGCAGAAGAGCGAGGAGTTCATCGTCAAGAAGGGCCCCGTCTTCGCCAACTTCGTGCTGGCCGACGAGATTAACCGTTCGCCGGCCAAGGTGCAGTCGGCGCTGCTCGAGGCGATGCAGGAGCGTCAGGTGACCATCGGCGAGGAGACCTATCCCCTGCCGCAGCCCTTCCTGGTGCTCGCCACGCAGAACCCCCTGGAGCAGGAGGGCACCTATCCGCTGCCCGAGGCCCAGGTCGACCGTTTCATGCTCAAGGTCCGCATCTCCTACCCCAAGAAGCAGGAGGAGCGCGACATCGTCCGCATGAACCTCTCGGGCGCCGGCATGCCCACGGTCAACAAGGTCATCTCGCCCGAGGACATCGTCAAGGCCCGCAAGGTGGTCGAGGATGTCTATATGGACGAGAAAATCGAGAAGTACATCGTCGACATCATCTTCGCCACGCGCGAGCCGGCCGAGTACAACCTCCCGAAGCTCCAGAACCTGATTGCCTACGGCGGTTCGCCCCGTGCCTCCATCTCGCTGGCCAAGGCCGCACGCGCCTACGCCTTCATCCGCCGCCGCGGATATGTGATTCCCGAGGACGTGCGCGCCGTCTGCCACGACGTGCTGCGCCACCGCATCGGACTCACCTACGAGGCCGAGGCCGAGAACATCACCTCGGAGGAGCTCATCACCGACATCCTGAACAACGTCATCGTACCCTAAGCCGACCCGAAGATGGAGCAGAGCGAGAACGATATCCTCAGGCGCGTCCGCAAAATCGAAATCAAGACCCGCGGCCTTTCCAACGAGATTTTCGCCGGAAAGTACCACACGGCCTTTCGCGGACGCGGCATGTCGTTTTCCGAGGTGAGGGAGTACCGCGCCGGCGACGACGTGCGCGACATCGACTGGAACGTCACGGCACGCTCGTCGAAGCCCTACATCAAGGTCTACGAGGAGGAGCGCGAACTGACGATGATGCTCATCGTCGACGTCTCGGCCTCGCGGATGTTCGGCTCGACCGACCGGCTCAAGAAGAACGTCATCACGGAGATTGCCGCCGTGCTGGCCTTCTCGGCCGCCCAGAACAACGACAAGGTGGGCTGCATCTTCTTCTCGGACCGCATCGAGAAGTTCATCCCCCCGAAGAAGGGGCGCAGCCACATCCTCATGATTATCCGCGAGCTGGTGGGCTTCCGTCCCCAGCACACGGGCACGAAGCTCTCCGAGCCGCTGCGCTTCCTGACCAACGTCAGCAAGAAGCACTGCACGACCTTCATCCTCTCGGACTTCCTCGACACCTCGTCCGACGGCGAGGCGCTCGACGACGCGCTCAAGATTGCCGGCGGGAAGCACGACCTGGTGGGCATCCGCGTCTACGACCCCCGCGAGGCGGAGCTCCCCGACGTGGGCATCATCGAGCTGCGCGACGCCGAGAGCGGCCGCAAGGTGTGGACCGACACCTCGTCGCGCGCCGTGCGCGACCACTACGCCGAGTCGTGGCGCCGCCGCAGCGAGCAAATCGAGACGATGCTCCGCCACAACCGCATCGACACGGCCACCGTGGCCACCGACGGCGACTACGTGGTCGAACTCATTAAACTCTTCAAGCAACGATGAAACGAATCGTCACGCTCCTGCTGCTCGCCGGCTCGCTCTCGGGAGCCGCGGCCCAGCAGCGCCCCGCCGTCACGGTCCGTCTGGAGCCCGACAGCGTCTTCATAGGCGACCGCTTCGACTACGTCATCGAGGTGGAGAAGGACCTGGTGCAGGTGGTCGAGTTCCCCGAGTTCCGCAGTCCGGGCGGGGGGCTCGAACTGGTCGCCTCGCTGCCCGTCGACACGCTCGAACGCGAGGGGCGGCGCATGAAGCTCCGCAAGCGCTACCGCATGGCCGCCTTCGAGGAGGGCCGCTTCAACCTCGGCACGGGGCAGGTGCTCTATGCCGACAAGAACATCATCGACACGCTCCATACGGCCGACTCGCTGCTGCTGCGCGTCGGGACCTTCCAGATTGACTCCACCTCGCAGTCCATCTACGACCTCAAGGGGCAGAAGAACCTGCCCTTCCGCTTCGCCGAAATCCGCAGCTACGTGCTCTGGGGCCTCGCCCTGCTGGCCGTGCTGCTCGTGGGTCTCTACGGCGTGGTGCGCTACCTGCGCCAGCGGGGCCGGGGACTGGGGTCGCTCTTCCGCCCGGCGCCTCCGCTGCCGCCCCACGTCGAGGCCATCAAGGCGCTCGAGACGCTCCACAACCAGAAGCTGTGGCAGAACAGCCGCTACAAGGCCTACTACTCGGGGCTGAGCGACATCCTGCGCCACTACATCGTCCGCCGCTGGAACATCGGCGCGCTGGAGATGACCTCGGACGAAATCATCGAGGCGATGCGCGGCGTGGAGCTTCCCGACAAGGCCCGCAGGGACCTCAGCTCCCTGCTGCGCGACGCCGACCTGGTGAAGTTCGCCAAGGCGGAGCCCGACTCCGAGCAGAACGAAAACGACTATCTGAAGAGCTACTACTTCGTCGAGGAGACCAAACCCGTGGTCGAACCCGCCGAGGGAGAGAAGCCCGACTCAGAGCTCAAAAAGGAGGATTAGCATGCAGCGATACGTGATATTACTGGCGGCGCTCCTTGCCGCGGTCAGCGCCCTGGGGCAGCAGATGCCCGAGCGGCGCGAGGTGCGCAAGGGCAACCGCCTCTACAACAAGGGCGAGTATCAGCAGAGCATCGAGCGCTACGGCCGGGCCCTGATGCTCGACCCCGCGTCGTTCGAGGCCACCTACAATCTGGGCAACGCCCTGAGCAAGGCCGAGATGTACGACAAGGCCGAGCAGATGCAGAACCGCGCGGCGGCCGACACGCTGCGCAGCGACACCGAGCGGGCCGAGGCCTACTACAATCTGGGCAACACGCAGTTCCGCCAGAAGAAGTACCAGGAGGCGCTCGAGAGCTACAAGCGCTCGCTGCTGCTCAACCCCGACGACCGGGAGGCGAAGTACAACTACGCCTACACGAAGCATCTGCTCGACGACGAGCAGAAGAACGGCGGTGGCGGCGGCGACCAGAACCAGCAGAACAAGGACCAGCAGAACCAGCAGGGCCAGAACAACCAGAACCAAAACCAGCAGGGTCAGGACCAGAACAAGGACCAGAACAAAGACCAGCAGGACCAGAACAAGGACCAGCAGGACCAGAACAAGGACCAGCAGGACCAAAATCAGGACCAGCAGGGTCAGGGTCAGCCCGACAGCAAGGATGGCGAGCAGGGCGAAGGCCAGCCCCGCCCCGAGGGCATCTCGCCGCAGGAGCAGGAGCAGATGCTCGACGCCATTCAGGCGCAGGAGGACCGCACGCAGGAGAAGCTCAAGGAGAAGCGCCGGGCGATGGTGGTCCGCAGCGGCAAGAACTGGTAAGGAGGGCGCCCGTGCGGAGCTCCGCGCCGAGCTCCGCCCCCCGTCCCCGGAAACGAACTTAAAGAGAAAGACATGCACTTCGCAACTCCCCATTTGCTGTGGCTGCTCGTGCTGCTCGTCCCCATGGCGGCCTACTACGTCTGGCGGACGCTGCAGGGCGGTGCCGCCATCCAGATTTCGACGGTCGAGGGGGTGCTCCGCGCCCCCCGCACGTGGCGCTACTACCTGCGCCACCTCCCCTTCGTGCTGCGCGCCGCCGCCTTCGCACTCTGCGTCGTGGCCCTCGCCCGTCCGCAGGATGTCGAACGCAGCGCCCACAGCTCGACCGAAGGAATTGACATCATGCTCGCCATCGACGTCTCGGGCTCGATGCTCGCACGCGACTTCAAGCCCGACCGCATCACCGCCGCCAAGGAGGTGGCCGGCTCCTTCATCGCCGACCGCTACGGTGACCGCATCGGTCTGGTGGCCTTCGCCGGCGAGGCCTTCACGCAGAGCCCCCTGACCACCGACCAGAGCACCCTCCAGACCCTGCTGTCGCGCATCCGCAGCGGCATCATCGAGGACGGCACGGCCATCGGCAACGGTCTGGCCACGGCCATCAACCGCCTGCGCGAGAGCCAGGCCAAGTCGAAGGTCATCATCCTGCTGACGGACGGTGTGAACAACCGCGGCGAAATTGCCCCCCTGACGGCGGCCGAAATCGCCCGGGCGCAGGGCATCCGCGTCTACACCATCGGCGTCGGAACGCGCGGCATGGCCCCCTACCCCGCCGTCGACATGTTCGGCAACATGACCTTCGTGCAGCAGAAGGTCGAAATCGACGAGAAGATGCTCGAACAGATTGCCTCGCTCACGGGCGGCCGCTACTTCCGCGCCACCGACAACACAAAGCTCAAGGCCATCTACGACGAAATCAACCAGCTCGAAAAGAGCCGCGTCGAGGTCTCGGAGCACGTCACCTACCACGAGCTCTTCGTGCCGTGGGTCGTGGCGGCCATCCTGCTGCTCGTGGCCGAGTTCCTGCTCCGCGCCTTTGCGCTGCGGCGCCTGCCTTAGGGCGCCACGGCCCGCCGCCTCCGAGGACTCCCGGCGGAGGCGTGCGGCAACCCCAGGGAGAGGATGCCCCGCGTCGGGGGCGCCCCGCAGGGCGCCCGAATCGACCGACCGGCGGCGCGGCGGCATCCGCACGTGACACCCGGCCCGGTCGGCCCCACCATTCCGCTATGTTCCGCTTTGCCAATCCGCAATACCTCTGGCTGCTCTGGCTGCTGCCGCTGCTCGCGGCGCTCTTCTGGGCGGCCGCCCGCAACCGCCGCAAACGGCTCGAACGCTTCGGACACCTCGACGTGCTGCGCGAGCTGATGCCCGACGTCTCGACCGGGCGCGTGAAGCTGAAGTTCATCCTCTTCTGCACGGCGCTCGCGCTGCTCATCCTCGCCGCCGCACGCCCGCAGCTGGGCTCGAAGCTCCGCGAGGAGAAGAGCCAGGGCGTCGAGATGATGCTCGTGGTCGACGTCTCGAACTCGATGCTGGCCGAGGACTTCGAACCCAACCGCCTCGAGCGGACCAAGTATGCCATCAACAAGCTCTTCGACGGGCTGCAGCAGGACCGCGTGGGGCTCATCGTCTTCGCCGGCGAGCCGAAGGTGCAGCTCCCCATTACCTCGGACTACCGCATGGCCAAGGCCTTTGCGCGGCGCATCGACACCTCGCTGGCCGACGTGCAGGGTACGGCCGTGGGCAAGGCCCTCGAGCAGGCGCTGCTCTCCTTCTCGGGCGAGACGGCCGAGAGCCACAGCCGCGTCATCATCCTCATTACCGACGGCGAGAACCACGAGGACGACGCGCTGGAGGTGGCCCGTCAGGCCGCCGAGGCGGGTATCCGCATCTATACGATTGGCATCGGCACCCCCGAGGGGGCCCCGATTCAAATCAACGGCGAGTTCATCAAGGACGAGAAGGGCGACATGGTGGTCTCGAAGCTCGACGAGAAGCTGCTGCAGCAGATTGCCGAAATCACGGGCGGCGCCTACGTCCGCTCGACAAAGCAGTCCATCGGGCTCGACGAGATTGTGCGGAGCATCAACGACATGGAGCAGACGGAGTTCTCGACCGTCCGCTTCGAGGAGTTCAACGAGCAGTATCCCTACCTGCTGGCCGTGGCGCTGGTGCTGCTGCTCGTCGAGTTCGTGCTGCTCGACCGGCGCAACCCGCTGCTGGCCCATCTGAACATCTTCCGCGAGAAGCGGGAGCAGTAGGCCGGGGGCGAAAGGCCGGGGCGGCAGACGGGAGCCGCAGACGGGAGCCAGCGGCCGCGGCGCGGCCGCGATGCGGGGGCGCGATGCGGGGGCGCTCGTAACGGGCCGCCCGGATTGCAGAAAAGGGCCGTGCAGGAAAGCCTCCGGACCGCAGAAAAGAGCCGCGCGGGAAAGCCTCCGGACCGCAAAAAGGGCTGCGCGGGAAAGCCTCCGGACCGCAGAAGAGGGCGCTTAACAGAGGCTCCGGCCGCAGACCGCCGCGGCACTCGCAAGGATACCCCGACGGCAGGCTCCGGCCGCAGACCGCCGCGGCACTCACAAAGATGCCCAACGGCAGGCTGCGGCGGCACGGAAAAAGGCCCTAAGCGCTCTGCCATCCGATTCAGTAACCCGGAAATCCCTCACCACCGAAAGACCGGAGCGATACGTCGTTCCGGTCTTCCGGGTTACTTCCGGGTTACTTTCGGTCTGCACTCGGTTGTAATTCAGCCCCGCGGACAGCGGCCTACAAGTGCGATGCCACGCCCTTCCACCCCACCCGCCGCACCCTCCACACCCCTCTTCTCTTTTCCACATCCGTCCACCCCTTTCAACGCCGGGCCGTTCGGCCCCACCGCATTGCATCCGACCGGTCGCATTGCATTCCGCCCGCCTGCGCCGCAAAGCCGTAAACAAACCTCAACCCCGGTTTTTCCCGCTCGGCCCCACCGCATTGCACCCGACCCTCTGCATTGCATTCCGCCCTCCTGCGTCGCAAAGCCGCAAACAAACCTCAACCACGGTTCCCCCGTTCGGCCCCGCCGCATTGCATCCGCCCGGTCGCACCGCCCGCACCGGAGGACCTCCACCCCCCCCCTTCAGGGCTGCCGGCGCCCGACGCCTGTCGCCCCCCTGTCACCCCTCAACGCCTCCGCCTCTTCTCCCCTTGCCGCTTCCCTCGCCCCTTCGCGCGGCATCCTCGCTCCCTCGACGCGGCATCTTCGCTCCCTCGACGCGGCATCTTCCTCCCCGCCGCAGGGGAAGCACCCCGATTTTCGGTCGGAGGCGCGGTTTTTCGCGCATTAATTCCTACCTTTGCAGCGCAGGTCCGCTCTGTCGCCGCCGGCTCGGCCGGGGGAGGAAAGTCCGGGCAACGCAGAGCGCCACGCAAGCCAATCACTTGATATCCGTGAGGGTATAGGAGCGTAACAGAGAAGAACCGCCCCGCTGTCGGGTTCGCCCGCAGCGGTGGTAAGGGTGAAAAGGCGGGGTAAGAGCCCACCGCAGAGGCAGTGATGTCGTCTGGCCGTACGTCTCGTGGGTTGCAAGACCATGTATACCGGCAATTAAGGGTTGCTCGCCCGATGCCGGGGGGTAGGTTGCTTGAGACGGCAGGAGACTGCCGCCCTAGATAAATGACAGAGACCCGGAGGCAACTTCGGGGACAGAACCCGGCTTACAGGTCCTGCACACTTCAGGAACCGGCTTCCCGCGAAGGGGAGCCGGTTCTTTTTTGCTCCCCGCCGGCCGCGGCAGGCGCGGCGGGCGCGGCGGCAGAGGGGGCGGAAGAGCCGGGGACAGGGGCAGAGGCGGCAGTCCCGGGAGCAGAGAAAATGGCGCCGGGAGCGGGTGCAGAGGCTCCGGGAACGGAGGCGACGGAAGAGGGGGCGGAGTCGACGGAGGAGCCGGAGGTGGGCGCAGAGGCGGCAGTCCCGGACGCAGAGAAAATGGCGCCGGGAGCGGGTGCAGGTGCGGCCGCTGAGGTCGATGTTGGAATCGAAGACGGAGCGGGCGCAACCGTTGGGGCAGGCGCCGAAGCGACCGAAACAGGGGACGGAGCGGTCGAAGTAGGGGTGGATGGGGCCGATGTTGGGGTCGTGGCAGGTGCGGCCGTTGATGCCGGAGCCGGAGCAAAAGTTGGGGCCGGGGCCGGAGCTGCCGGAGTTGGAGCCGGGGCCGGGCAGCTGTTGGCGGCGGGGTGCGCCGCGGGGCTCAGATGCGACGTAAGCCAGGCCAGCACCACCCCGACGGCCACCCCGAGCGCCGATTCGACAAAGCGCAGCAGGCAGTTCACCCCGGGCGGCAGGGCGTGGCTGCGCTGCGAGACAAGCAGAATGGCCAGCAGCGTGATGGTCGCCATGCGTCCGTTATCGGGGATGCCGAGCAGCATGCTCAGCACGACGAGCAGCGCCACGGCGAGCATCATGCCGAGCGTCGAGAAGGCGAAGAGGCGCAGATAGGCATAGGCAAGCAGCGCCCCGAGCGCCGTGCCGGCCACGCGCAGCAGCCCCGCACGCAGCGACTCCCTGAGTCCCGGCGTCTGGAGCACCACCACGGCCGAGGTGCAGGCCAGCATGGCCCCCATGCTGCTCGATGCCTGGTGGAAGGGGCCCGTGACGAAGGTGCCGATAAGGTAGGCCATCACCACCCCGATGCAGCTCGCCACCACCATCACGGGGCGAATCCGCCCCAGCAATCCATGTATCGTCGGTTTCATGCCCTCCGTTGCCCATTTTGGGGGAGCATGCAGCAAGAAACGGGCCGAAGCCGCAGGGAACGTCGCACGGCCGGTACCGGCCCCGCTGCGAGCCGGGAGGGCAAACAATCCGCGCGGAGACGGGCTGCGAACGCCCATGCGGCGAGGACACAAAAAAGCCGTGCGGCAGGCTGCACGCTGCAGCCGACCGCACGGTCTCTGTTCCATGGATATACGGCCGCCCCAACCCACCGAAGGGGCGGCCGCTGCCCGCAGGTCTACATCCAGCGGGTATCCATCATCGTCGGGTTGCTCGAACCGCCATGAGCATCGTAGCCGTGGCCCGTCAGGTCGGGCACGATGTTGCCGCCGCCGTCGGGGTTGGGCGTCCACTCATTCATGCGCCAATAGGCCAGCAGACCCTCCGACGTCGGGTCGACGTAGTTCATGTTGTTGGCAATCTCGCTCTGCGAGAGGGCGCGCGTCCAGACGCGGCACTCGGCCAGATAACCCATCAGCGGGCGCGAGCTCTGCCACTGCGACAGCGCTCCCAGACCGAAGCCGTAGCCGTCGTTCTTGCCCAGGTTCATCGACTCGCCCTGCGTCGGGGTGCCGGCGGCATACTGTCCGTCGATGTAGATGTCCCACGACGAACCGGTCCAGACGGCTGCCACATGGTACCACTTGTTCGCGTCGCACGGACGGTCCGTGGCGGCGGGCTGGTAGCTCTCGTGACAAATCTGTACGACGTTTTTGTCAATCTTCACGTCGCCGAAACGCACCGAGCACTCACCCTCGATACCCATGATGGAGGAGTTGTCGCAGCCGTTCGAGAAGTTGGTCACGTAGACGCGCGTCTCGAGCGTCACCTGCGGGAAGACCAGGTCGGCGTTGTCCAGGAAGCCCGGAATCTTGTACTTGTTGCCCGAGCCAATCATGATGGCCTTGCTGATGACCGGCGTCTTGAAGACGATGTAGACCGTGCGCGAAGGCTCGAGAACGGCCATCGAGCCGCTCACCGAGCGGATGCTCACCGGCATGCAGTAGGTGGCTCCCTCGGCAAAACCGTCCATCGTGGTGACCGTCAGTTCGGCCATCGACGAGGTGGTGAAACCGGCCGCGATGGAGACCTTGTCGTTGAGGAACTCATAGGTCCCCTCGGGCAGCGGGAGGTAGTTCTTGCCATACTTGAGGTTGTAGCTCTCCACCAGGTCGGGACGCAGCTCGAGCGTTATCTCCAGGTCGTGCGAGACCTGCTCCGACGCGGTGACCGAGAGGGCCGTGCTGGCCGGAAGCTCGTCGATGGTCACGCTCATGGCGGCATTCGACTGCGCATCGGTCATGTAGACGACCGGTTCGTACTTGGCCGACTCCTGGCACCCCGTCGCAAGGGCGGCGGCGAGGAGCAGCGGCACTGCAAAATATTTCAGTTTCATACTCTTTGTTCGTTTTGAGGGTTGGTTCGGTTAGTTCTTCGGACTCCAGACTTCAAGCTCGCGCATGCCGCAGAAGTTGCTGCCCGTGTCGTAGCGGTCGACGATGTCGAAGCGGATGAGGCGCGCCTCGACCGGCTTGGCAAAGGTGAACCACTGCATGACGCCGTTGTCGCCCGTAGCCTGGGCAATCGTCACGTCGCCGGCATTCTGCGGCGTCCAGTTCACGCCGTCGGTCGAAACCTCGACGTTGCGGATGGTCTTCACCGAATAGGCCGTATTGGTGTAGCATACGCCCCAGGCCACCGTGCTCACCGGATAGCTCTGCTGCATGTCGATGGTGATGCGGCCGCCGATGCCCACCTGCCACGAGTAGTAGTTGTTGAAGATGGCATAGAAGCCCATGTCGCCGGCATCACGTCCGTTGAAGAGCGTCGTCACGTCGTCGTAGCCCCAGACGCCCGTACCGCCGATGGAGGTGTTCAGGTTGATGATGTCGACCGTCCAGCCCAGCTTGTTGTTGGCGTTGTCAATCTTCGTGCAGTCATCCTCGAAGGGTTCGAGGTTCTGCTGTGCGGCCAGGTTCTCCTCGCCGAGGAAAATCAGCAGGTACTTCACGCCGCGGTCGGCATCGGGCTCGTAGTCGCTCAGCGACTCCAGGTCGGGACGCAGCGCAACCAACGTGTAGCCCGGCTGGAGCACCGAGAGGTCGGAAAGCGTGACCGTCACCCCGCCCGTCGGGCTCATCTCGCCCTGGGCGAACGAGAGCTTGCCGGAGAGCGAAACCTTCGATGCGTCGATGGTCATGTAGTCGGTGCCGTTCTTCTCGTTGTAGGCCTCCGCCAGCGCGTTGTCGGCCACGTAGCCGAACTGGACATCGGAGATGGCCCCCAGCGAGAGGTGCGCCGTGAGCGTCGCCTCAAGGCTGCTGTAGCTGCCGTCGAGCCGCTTCATGACGGAGTGGTTCTCCACCTGGCTGCCGTCGGTCAGAACCTTGATGGTGGTGGTGCTCTTCGTAATGACGAGGTACTTCACATAGCCCGTCTCGTCGTAGCCGAAGCCTTCGGCAAGGGTCGGGAGCAGCGGCACGAGGTACTCGCCGTCGGCGAGCGATGCCACCGTGACGGCCACCTGCACGTCGCTCTCCGACGCTTCGGTGCCGGCAGCGAAGTGGAGCGGACCCGAGATGTTGACCAGCGAGGGGTCGATGGCCGCATACTCGGTGCCGTTGTCGTGGTTGTAGCCCTCGATGAGCGAGTTGTCGACCGCAAGCGCAAGGTCGGTGTCGGCCTCCGCCGGCTCCGAGATGCGGGCCGAAAGCGTGCAGTTCACCTCGCCGTAGATGACGCCCGAGGGGGTGACGCTCACCTCGAACTGCTCGGTGCCGGCCTCGTTGAGGGCCACCAGCGTCTTCGAGTAGTCGCCCACGGGGGCAGGGTTGACCGCCTGGATGGCCTGACGCATGTACTTGTAGGGCATGTCGGCGTGGGCGTACTCGTACTCCATGTGGTAGGCGCCGAAGCCGCCGCCCTCGCCCTGCGTCGGGTTGAAGAGCGCCATGCCCAGCAGCGAGTTGACCGTCTGGCCGTCACGCGTGGTGTGGCTCACGCCGCCCGTCTTCCAGTAGGCCTCGAAATTCTCGGCGAAGATATACTGCTCGGGCTTCCACCCCACATTGTAGGCATTGTTGAAGCGGTTCTGCAGGTCGGTGTAGCCGTACGAGGAGTAGGCCTGCACGATGCCGTAGTCGAAGTACTCGACATACTCGTCCCGGACGGCGAAGGGGACGCCGTCGATGATGAACAGACGGCCCGTGCCCGACTTGGGACCCACGTACTTGCCCATGGCAACAATCAGCTTGTTGAAGAGGTCGGGAGCGGGGTTGCCCACGAAGGGACCCACGGCGCCGAAGCCCGGCTCATAGTCGATGTCGATACCGTCGTAGTTCCACTTGTCCATCGAGTCCTTGCAGTAGGCCTTGGCGTAGGCCTCGATGGCCTCGTCGCAGTAGGGGTCGTCGTACATCGAGGCGAAGGGCTCGGGCATGACGTTCGAGAAGATGGTGTAGGTCACCTTCGTACCCTTGACCTTCTGGACGAACTCCTTGTCGGCCACCTGGGCCGGGGTGAGCGTATGCCACTGGCTCCAGATGGAGATGATGTCCATCGAGTCGGGGCAGTTCGAGATGCGCGTCTGGTAGGAGGGGCCCATGGCCGTCCAGGTTCCGTACCAGCCGAAGGCCAGCTTGTGCTTGCTCTTCTTGTACTCGCGAAGACGCTGGTAGTAGGCGTTGTCGCGATGAATCTGCTCCTGCTCTTCGGGGTGCTGCACGTTCACCCGCTCGGGAGTCGTCTCCTTCTCGCAGCCGGCAAACAGGCTACCCAGCAGCAGCGTGCAGAGTGCATATTTGAAGATTCTTTTCATCGTATTTCGTCTTAAGGTTTCAGGTTAGTTGTTTTTCTTGTCCCACCAGAGTTTGGTCGAGCCCTGGTCGGGGCCGCCCAGCAGCCGGATGGCGCGGTTGAGCGCCGCGCGGTTGTTCGAGTACTCCGAACGCGGGAAGGTCATGCGGCGAATCTGCTCGTTGACATCCACCGTGCCGTTGCTACGGTCGTTGACGATGGGGAAAATCCGCGGATAGCCCGTGCGGCGGAACTCCGACCACGCCTCCTGTCCGTTGGGGAACATGGCAATCCACTTCTGGGTGATGATGCGCTCGAGCATCTGCTCCGAGTCGGCCGAAGAGTCCCACTTGACGGTAATCTGCGACGGAGCGGCGATGTTGTAGTGGGTCGTCGAGCCGGAGGCATCCTCGAAGGCGGCCGGCGTCAGCTCGCTCTCGGCGTAGGTTGCAGCCTCGGCGGCCGAAAGGCCGTTCTCGAGGAACGAGAGCTCGATGCCGCGGCGGTAGAAGCTCTCGGCGTCACCGCCCATCGCCCAGCCGCGCATCGCACCCTCGGCGCGCAGGAAGGCGACCTCCGAGGACATGAGCCAGCGTACGGGCGTCGTCTTGTCGACGTTGGGCACCGACATGCCGAGGTAGTACTCCTTGCTGATGGCGGCGATGCCGTTGCGCACGCCGTGGTAGAGACCGTCCTCGCAGGGCTTGAAGTAGGTGGCCAGACGCGGGTCCTTGTAGCCGTTCAGGTAGGCATCCATCGTGGCGCCCATGCGCGTGTCGGCGTAGGCGTTCCAGACCTCCTCCAGCGGGTTGAAGACCTGAATCGAACCGACGGTTGCCAGCGTCGCGCTCTCGTCGGCCGACTCGATGACGCCGCTCGTGACGGCCTCCTCGGCCCATGCACGGGCCTGGTCGGGAATGACGTAAACCACGCGCATGGCCATGCGCAGCTTGAGCGAGTTGGCCAGACGCAGCCACTTGGGATAGCTGCCCTGGTAGACGATGTCGACCTCCTGCAGCGGCGTGGCGTCGGGGGCGTTGGTGGCGTAGTCCTCCAGCACGGCGATGGCTGCGTTGAGGTCCTCGAAGAGCTTCATGTAGACGGTCTCCTGCGCATCGTAGGGGTTCTCCGTCTCACCGAAGTGGGTCACGGGCAGCGGTCCGTAGATGTCGGTGGCGCGCTGCAGCGCGAAGACCTTGAGCACCTCGGCCACGGCGAAGGTGTCCTCGGTAATCTGCCCCGCCTCGTAGGCGTAGCTGAGCGTCAGCCAGGCGGACATCACGTTGGTGAAGGCCACCGAGAAGGGGACGTTGTTGTAGTCGGTGGCGTCGAGCGCATAGGTGGTCGTGTTGACGCCGCCGTTGTCGAACGAGCTGATGGCCGCCATGTAGCCCGAGTAGGAGTCACCCATCAGGTTGCAGGCGCGCTGGTAGGCGTTGGCGCCCTCGTCGCTGCAGGGGATGACGGCATCCATCTCCATGGTCGTAATGAGGGTCTTCTGGTCGATGTTCTGAGCCGAGTCGGGGTTGGTGTTGAACTTCTCGAAGCCGCTCGTGCAGGAGCCCAGCAGCAGGCCCGAGAGGGCAACCGCGAAGAGCCCCTGGCTCAGGTTCGTTATGATGTTTCGTTTCATTGCGTCGGGTGTTTTAGAATTGGAGTCTTACGCTGAAGCCCAGGGTGCGGACCGAAGGCTGCATGAAGTAGTCGAGCCCCTGGTAGAAGGTGCCCGTCGAGGCGGTGATTTCGGGGTCGAACGGAGCCTTGTTGTAGAACATGAAGAGGTTGCGGCCGACGAGCGCCACGCTCATGCCCACCTTGTCGTTGAACCACTTCGACGGCAGGTCGTAGCCGAGCGTCAGCTCGCGCAGGCGCACGTTGGTCATCGAGTAGACGTAGTGGGCCAGCATCGACATACCGTTGCCCGAGTTGGCGTAGAAGGTCTTCGCGTCGGGAATCTGCTGCGTGTCGGAAATCCATACGCCGCCGTTCTCGCGTGCCTGGGCCGAGGCCTCCGAGACGCCGTATTCGTCCATCAGGGCCTGCGTGGCCGAGACGCCGTGGCCGCCGATGCGGGCGTCGATGAGCACGCCCAGCGAGATGCCCTTCCAGGAGAACTGGTTGTTCCATCCCAGACGGAAGCGCGCCTCGGTGTTGCCGCCGTAGACCCACGTGTTGCGGTCGAGCGTCACCGTGTTGGAGTTGGGGTCGACGTAGATGTGGCCGAACTCGTCGGTCTTGAAGCCCGTCACGTAGAAGTCGCCAATCGAGCCGCCCTTGCGGACCTGCATGCGGTAGCCGCCGTAGTCCATGTTGACCTCATTGACGGTGACCAGGTTGCCCGCCACGTCGCGCGTACCCTCGGGCACGAGCTCCTTGACCTTGTTGCGGTTCATCGAGAAGTTGACGTTGGTCGACCACGAGAAGTCGCGCCACCGGTTCTTGTAACCCACAACGGCCTCGATACCCCAGTTGTTCACCTTGCCGGCGTTGATGTAGGCCTTCTTGTAACCCGTGCTGGGAGGTGCATCGTACCTGAAGAGCTGGTTGTAGGTGTTGGTGTTGTAGTAGGTGGCGTCCAGCCAGATTTTGCCCTCCAGGAACTTGGCGTTGAGACCCGCCTCGAAGGACTTCGTGCGCTCGGGCGTCAGGTTGACGGCCGGTGCGGAGGTCTCCGTCTCGATGACACCGCCCACGTTGATGGGATAGTTGCGGCCCGTGATGTAGCGCTCGGGGGCGTTACCCACCTCGGCATAGGAGGCGCGCACCTTGAGGAACGAGATGCCCGCACGCGAGAGGTCGGTCATCGACGAGATGACGGCCGAGAGGCCCACCGACGGGTAGAAGATGTTGTAGCTGCCGGTGAAGGCGAGCTGCGAGGCCCACTCGCTGCGGGCCGTCACGTCGAGGTAGAGCATCCCCTTCCAACCCAGCTGCAGCGTGGCGTAGGCGGCCTGCACCTGGTCGTGGTAGCGGCTCATGTAGGGCTTCGTCTGCGAGTGCTTCATGTCGATGTTGTAGAAGGTGAACTTGTTGGGCTGCGTGGCCAGGTGGCCCTCGAAGCCCGACTCCTTGTTCTTGTCGTCCATGATGCTGGCACCCAGGTTGAACTGCAGCGAGAGGCGGTCGTCGAGGAACGTCTTGTCGATGCTCAGCAGGGCGTCGGCGTAGAGGTTGTTGTGGACAACCGTATGGTCGAGGTAGTTACCGTACTTCGAGGCGAAGAGCTCGTCGGACGAGGCGTAAATCTTGCGCGTGAAGTTCATCGTCGTGTTGTCCAGACGCACGCGGCCCGTGAGGCTCATCCACGAGGTGATGTCCCACTTCATCGTACCGTTGAAGGTGTAGCGGTGGGCCGTATTCTCGAAGAGCTCGCGGTTGGTCACCCAGTAGGGGTTCTCCACGCCGGTGAGGAACTCCAGCGGCCAGAACTGCTTCATGTAGCCGTCCGTGGCGTCGTAGCGCTCGTAAATCTGGTACTTGCGGATATCATCGCCGCGCGGGAAGAGGTAAATCGGGATGAGGGGGTTGTGGTAGAGACCCTGCACCAGCGAGTTGCGGTTGTACTGACGCATGTAGGTGGCCCCCACGTCGAGCGTCAGGCGGTCCTTGACCAGCTCCGTGGTGTTGCGCAGCGAGAAGTTGTAGCGGTTGTAGACGTTGTTGGGGACGATACCGCGCGAATTGACCGAGGCGGCCGAGGCGTAGGTCTGGTTGCGCGAGTTGCCCGCCGATACCGAAACCGAGTTGGTGGTGTTGTAGCCCGTCTGGAAGAAGTCCCGCGGGTCGTACGAGGTGGGATGGGCCAGCGGCGAACCCCAGCTCATCGAGGGCGAGGTCTCGGCCGTGCCGTAGCGGTTCTGGAACTCGGGCATCACGAAGGGCGCGGTGAAGGTGGTGTTGTTCGAGTAGTTGACCCGGAGGCGTCCCTCCTCGCCCTTCTTCGTGGTGATGAGAATCACACCGTTGGCGCCCTGCGAACCGTAGAGCGCGGCGGCCGTGGCGCCCGAGAGAATCGACATCGACTCGATGTCCTCGGGGTTGAGGTTCGAGATACCCTCATAGTCGCCGCCGTCGGGGGTCTCGACCGTACCGTCGGTCTGCGCCGAACGCAGGCTCGGCATCGGAATACCGTCGATGACGTAGAGGGCGTTGTTGTTGCCGTTGATGGACTTCACGCCGCGCATCACCACGCGCGTCGAACCGCCCGTACCCGAGGCGCTGGCGTTGATTTGCAGACCGGCGACCTTACCCGAGAGGGCATTGACGAAGTTGGCGTCCTTGACCCCGTTGACGATGTCGCCCGAGACCTCCTGCACGTTGTAGGTCAGCGCCTTCTCCGAGCGCTTGATACCGAGGGCCGTCACCACCACGGCGTCGAGCACCTCCGTATCCTCGTGCATGACGATGCGCAGCGGCGCGGAGCCCGTGACGGGAATCTCCTGCTTGGCATAGCCGATGAGCGAGACCTCGAGCACGTCGCCCTGACGCGCCTGCGGCAGCGAGAAGTTGCCCTCGGCGTCGACGGCCGCACCGACGGTCGTACCTTTAATAACCACCGTGGCGCCCACAAGGCCGAGGCCCTTGGCGTCCTTGACCGAGCCCGTGACGCCGCGCACGGGGCGGGCGCCCTGGCGGGCTGCCGTACGGTCGGCCGTACGCGAGAGGACGATGTGCTTGTCCTTGAGCGTATAGCCGATGCCGCGGCCGGCGAAGAGCCGGTCGAGGGCGGAGGCGAGGGTCGCGTTGCGGAGCGAGAGGCTCACCTGCTCGGCGGGGTTGATGTCGGAGCTGTTGTAGACGAACGAGTAGCCCGTCTGCTCCTGAATGGACTGGAATACCTGGGAAAGAGAAGCGTCGCGCACCTCGACGGTGACGCGGGGTTCGGCGGTCTGCGCGTTGGCCTTCAGGCCGAAGCATGAAAGCAGCAGGACCGGAACAATCAACAGACAGCGGAGGCGTGCGCATGCACGATGCACTCCCCCTGCCCGTCGCAAGGTTTGTTTTTTCATGGGTTGTTTTAGGTTTGGTTATAAATTTCTGGAGATTGCTGCGCCGTCGCGCGGACGGCGTCCGGTCGGATGGTAGTTATCGACTCATAGGCATTCGAAGTTTTCGTTCATATTTTATTTCAGGTTCCTGTTGTTCGTATCGTTCGTTCCGTTCTTTCCGTGTGCACCCTGGCGTCGCCCCCCTGGTATCGCCCCCCCCGGCGCGGCCCCGGCGGGCCGGCGGGTCAGTTGGCGTAGAGCTCGATGTTGTCGCGGTTGACCTTGTAGTGGAACTTGTAGGTGAGCTGCAGCACCGACATGATGTGGTAGATGCCGTCCTCGAGGTGGAAGTCGCCCGAGAAGCGCTCGCCGCGCAGGCTGTCGTCCATGAAGCGCACCTCGACGTTGTAGTAGCGCTCCAGCTCGGAGACAATCTGCTCGAAGGTGGTCTGCTCGAAGCGGAAGTGGCCCTCAATCCAGTCGATGGAGTTGGAGGCGGCGGGGCAGTCGCGCAGCTGCATGGAGCGGGTCTCGCTGTCGAAGAGCAGCATCTGTGCAGGGCGCAGGCGGACCGCATACTCCTCACTGCCCGAGAGTGCGGCGGCCACCGAGCCCTCGAGCAGGACGGTGGTTACGCGGTGGCGGGCGGCGTCGTTGCGGATGTTGAACTTCGTGCCGAGCACCTTGATGTCCAGTCCGCCGCTCGAGACGATGAAGGGCGACGCGGCGTCGTGCTCCACCTCGAAGTAGGCCTCGCCGCTCATCGTCACGCGGCGTTCGCGCGAGAAGAGCGGAGTGCGGTACTCGATGCGGCTCGACGAGTTGAGCCACACCTTCGTGCCGTCGGGCAGCTCGACCTGCGAGCGTTCGCCCAGGTCGGTGTAGACCACCACGGGGCGTTCGAGCCGCTCGGCGAGCGTGCGGGTCTCGAACCAGAGGCCGAGGGCCAGCAGCACGACGGCCGCGGCCGCGGCAGAGCGCCACACCAGACGGCGCAGCGGGGCGCGGCGGGGGCGCATCCGGCGCTTGACGGCGCGCAGCGAGCCTTCGACGTCGACCTCTTCGGCGGCGCGGAGCCGGTCGTTGAGGCAGAGGATGCGGTAGACCTCGCCCATCGTCCGCCGGTTGGCGGGCGAGGCGTCGTACCACGCTTCGATTTCGGCCGCTTCGGCGGCCGGGAGCTCTCCGCGCAGGTAGGCGGCAAGGCGTTCTTCGGTGATTTGCGGTGTCTCCATCGGGATGTTCATCTATGAGTAATACAATCGGGCGGGCAAAGATACTAACCGCGCCCTGCATTTTTTTCAAAAAAAGGTATGCCGCGCCGGTCCGGGAGGATTTTCGGGGAGGATTTCGGGGAGGATTTTCGGGGCAGGGAGGCGGGAAAGAAGGCCGGGGCAGGCGGGACGGGACAGGACGAGCCGCAGGCCAGGACAGAGCGGGACAAGGCGGACGAGAGCGGGCGGGACAGAGCGGCGGCGGGGCCGACAGAAGCAGGGCGAGCGTGGAAGCGGGTGCGGAAACGGGGGGGGGAAAGAGAACGAAGAAAACGGGGGAGACGCGAAAAAACGGAAAGACTGGAAAAAACTGGAAAATGCTGGAAAAAACTGGAAAATCGGACCGGGGTCTGCCGGGAAGACGGAGCGGAGGAACGGGGAGGGAACGCCATTCGGCGGTGAAGCCCCGACGCTACCGGAGCTTGAAGCCCAGCAGCAGCACGAGCACCGGCCAGTATTCGCGGAGCTCCTCGCGCAGGAAGCGCACCGTCTGACCGATGCGGTAGTTGACCGTCTGGGGCGAGACGTGGAGCTCCTCGGCAATCTGGCGGTGGGTCTTCCCCTCGAGCCGGTGCATGCGGAAGGTCTGCTGGAACTCCTCGGGAAGGCGCCGCAGCGCCTCCGCAAAGCGGCGCGCCAGTTCGCTCTCGAAGTAGAGCGCCGGGTCGTCGAACTCCTCCTCGAAATCCGAGGCCAGCTCGCGCAGGATGCGGTTGCGCAATGAGTTGCGCGAGGCGCTGTTGAGCGACTTGTTGCGGACGATGGTGAAGAGCAGCGAGCGGAGCGGCATCTCGGGGATGAGCTTGCGGCGGTTCTCCCAGAGCCACAGGAGGGTATCCTGCACCAGCTCCTCGGCACGCGACAGGGGGACGAAGCGCGAGGCATAGGCGCACAGCGGCCTATAGCAACGGCGGAACAGAGCATCGAAACAGTGCTCGTCTCCGCTGCGCAAAGCCTCGACAACCCGACGGTTGTCCTCGAAATCGAACGTGTCGTATCGCTCCTTTTCCATAGTTCGGCGGTCCGCCCCGGGAGCGGCAGGAAGACTGCCGTCCGCCGCGGTAAATGGGGGGTTCCCCGAATACAAAAATACTATTTCGTCGGAAAAATACAAAGAAGAGGGCCCACTTCCTGTCGAAAAAAATCGCCCTCCGCCGTCCAAAAAGCCGCCGCGCCCGCTCCATCCCGGCAAACCGCCCACCTCAAAAAAACCGCCCCGCAAATCCGCCTCTGCAAAACCGCCCCGGAAATACCGTGCCGGCCCCGTGCGGACCGTTCGGACCCGAAGGCAGCCCGAACGGAGAAGAACTTCGCGCCAAAACAGACATATTTTGCGAAATATTTTGTATCTTTGTCCAACTCTTGCCTTTTGGATACGGTCGCAAAAAGCGCCCGGAGAGCCCGGACAGACGCATCGCATTCGAAGGGAAGGAGCGGCTCGGGAACCATTCCCGTCTTAAAAGGGTCCGCATCATGATTCAAATCGGAAACAGGCTGCGTCTGGAGCAGGTCGAAGAGGTGCTCTTCGGCGGCGGGCGCGTCGCGCCGCAGCAGCAGATGCTCCTCGAGGTGGAGGAGTGCTATCGTTTTCTGGAGGAGTTCGCCTCCGACAAGGTGATTTACGGCATCAACACCGGCTTCGGCCCGATGGCCCAGTACCGCATCGACGACGGAGACCTCAGAGCCCTCCAGTACAACATCATCCGCAGCCACGCCGCCGGTGCGGGCGAACCGCTGCCGGTGGTCTGCGTGCGTGCGGCGATGCTGGCCCGCATCCAGACCTTCGCACAGGCCCGCTCGGGGGTTCATCCCGAGGTCATCACCCTGCTGGCCGAGCTGCTCAACCGCCGCATCACCCCCGTCGTGCCGCGCCACGGCAGCGTCGGCGCCAGCGGCGACCTGGTGCAGCTGGCCCACATTGCACTGGCGCTCATCGGCGAGGGCGAGGTCTTCGTCGAGCGCGACGGCGTCCCGGAGCGCCGCCCGACGGCCGAGGTCTTCGCCCGCGAGGGCATCACCCCGCTGGGCATCCACCTGCGCGAGGGGCTGGCCATCACCAACGGCACGGCCGTGATGACGGGCATCGGGCTGGTCAACCTGCTCGAGGTGCGCCGCCTGCTCGACTACGCCGTGGCCGCCTCGCTGCTGATGAACGAAATAGCCTCGTCGTACGACGACTTCCTCTCCGAGGAGCTCAACGCCATGAAGCTCCACGCCGGGCAGCGCGACATCGCCGCAGCCATGCGCCGTGCGGCCGAGGGCGGGCAGCGACTGCTCAAGCGCGAGACGGTGCTCTACCACCGCCACACCGAACAGCACTTCGAACACAAGGTCCAGCCCTACTACTCGCTGCGCTGCATCCCCCAGATTCTGGGTCCGGTGCTCGACACGCTGCGGGGCGCCGAGGAGGTGCTGGTCAACGAGCTCAACTCGGTCGACGACAACCCGGTGGTCGACCCCCTCACGCGCAACGTCTACCACGGCGGCAACTTCCACGGCGACTACGTCTCGCTGGAGATGGACAAGCTCAAGATTGCCACCACAAAGCTCACGATGCTCGCCGAGCGGCAGATGAACTACCTCTTCCACGACCGCATCAACGGCATCCTGCCTCCGTTTGTCAACCTGGGCAAGCTGGGGCTCAACTACGGGCTGCAGGCGGCGCAGTTCACCGCCACCTCGACCACGGCCGAGAGCCAGACGCTCTCCAACCCGATGTATGTCCACAGCATCCCGAACAACAACGACAACCAGGACATCGTCAGCATGGGTACCAATGCGGCGCTGCTCTGCCGTCAGGTGGTCGAGAACGGCTATCAGGTGATGGCCATCCACCTCATGGCGCTGGCCCAGGCGGTCGACTGTCTGGAGATTGCCGGGCAGCTTGCACCGGCGACGCGCCGCCTCTACGACCGGGTACGCGCCGAGGTGCCGGCCTTCCGCGAGGATACGCCCAAGTACCGCGAGATTGAGCGCCTCGAGCAGCTCATGCGCACGCAACCCGCCGGGCTTCTCTAACCGGGGTGTCGGAAGAGGGCCGGGGACCGGGGACAGAGCTCGGGAGCGGAGTTGAAATACAGGACCGGACCGGAGAGCCGGACCGGAGCGAAACGACGGAAAACAAACACGGAGCGTGCGGAACCCCGCAACGGGAACCGCCCGCTCCGATTACGGATAATATGGAGACGAACCAGAAGAGACGATACGCCCTCGTGACGGGGGCAAGCCGCGGCATCGGACGCGCCGTGGCGCTGCGTCTGGCCGGCATGGGCTACCATGTGCTGGTCAACTACCTTGCGAATGCGGCGGCCGCCGAGGAGACCCTTGCGCTCATTCGCCGGCAAGGGGGCGAGGGCGAGCTGCTCCCCTTCGACGTGGCCGACCGCGAGGCCGCGGAGCGCGCCCTGGGCGGCTGGCTCGAGGCGCATCCCGACGAGGCGGTCGAGGTGCTGGTCAACAACGCCGGAATCCGCCGCGACGGGCTGCTGCTGTGGATGCCCCACGAGGACTGGTACGGCGTGCTGCGCACCCACCTCGACGGATTCTTCCACGTCACGCAGCCGCTGCTCAAGGGGATGCTCGTCCGCAAGTACGGACGCATCATCAACATCGTCTCGCTCTCGGGCATCAAGGGGCTCCCCGGGCAGGTCAACTACTCGGCGGCCAAGGGGGGACTCATCGCCGCCACGCGGGCGCTGGCCCAGGAGGTGGCCAAGAAGCGGGTGACGGTCAACGCCGTCGCCCCGGGCTTCATCCGCACCGACATGACGGCCGACCTGGACGAGGCGGCGCTGCGGCGTACCATCCCCGCCGGACGCTTCGGCGAACCGGAGGAGGTGGCCGACCTGGTGGCCTTCCTCGCCTCGGAGAAGGCCTCCTACATCACCGGCGAGGTCATCTCCATCAACGGAGGCATCCTCTGACCCGCGCCGGGGAGGGCGGAAATGGCCGCCGGGGACCGGAAATGGGGCGCCGGGGACCGGGAAAAGGCCGCCGGAGACCAAAAGGGGCCGGGCCGCAATTTTTTAAGAGACGGGCCGGAAAAGACCGGGACCGAACCGAAACCGGGGCTGAACCGGGCAGGCCGGGGGAGACCGGGCAGGCCGGGGCCGAACCGAACAAGGAAGCCCCGAACGTGCCAGACCGAAGAGCCGGGCCGGACCAGAAAGAGAAAGAGAAAACAAACCGAAAAGGAACCTGTACACAGGCAAACAAGGCTATACACGCAAGCAATGGAACAACACAGAGTCGTCATCACGGGCATGGGCATCTACTCCTGCATCGGTGAAAACCGCGAGCAGGTTGCCGAGTCGCTCTACTGCGGCCGCTCGGGCATCGGACTCGACCCCGCACGCAAGGAGATGGGCTACCGCTCCGCACTCACCGGCATCCTCCGCAAACCCGACCTGCGCAAGGCGCTCGACCGCCGCCAGCGGATGTGCCTCTCGGAGCAGGGAGCCTACGCCTACGTCGCCACCGCCGAAGCGCTCGCCCAGGCGGGCATCGACACCGACTGGCTGCTCGCCCACGAGACCGGAATCCTCTACGGCAACGACAGCAGCGCCGAGGCCGTCATCCACGGCGCCGACGTCATCCGCGAGAAGCACAACACGGTGCTCGTCGGCTCGGGCAACATCTTCCAGTCGATGAACTCGACGGTGACGATGAACCTCTCGACCATCTTCAACCTGCGGGGCATCAACTTCACCGTCTCGGGGGCCTGCGCCAGCGGCTCGCACGCCATCGGCATGGCCTACCTGCTCATCCGCCAGGGGCTGCAGCAGTGCGTCGTCTGCGGCGGCGCCGAGGAGGTCAACCTCTTCTCGGTGGGCAACTTCGACGCGCTGAGCGCCTTCTCCATCCGCGAGCAGGAGCCCGCACGCGCCTCACGCCCCTTCGACCGCCACCGCGACGGTCTGGTGCCGAGCGGCGGCGCCGCAACGCTCATCGTCGAGAGCTACGAGTCGGCACGCAGCCGCGGGGCCGAAATCCTCGCCGAGATTGTCGGCTACGGATTCTCCTCCAACGGCGAGCACATCTCCTCGCCCAACGTCGACGGCCCGGCACGCTCGCTGCGCATGGCGCTCCGCTGCGCCGGAATGACCCCCGCCGACATCGAGTACATCAACGCCCACGCCACGTCGACCCCCGTGGGGGACCTCAACGAGGCGCTGGCCATCCACGAGGTCTTCGGCGAGCGGAAGCCCTACGTCACCTCGACCAAGTCGCAGACGGGCCACGAGATGTGGATGGCCGGAGCCAGCGAGGTGGTCTACTCGGTACTGATGATGCAGCGGGGATTCATCGCCCCGAACCTCAACTTCGAGGAGCCCGACGAGGCCTCGTGCCACCTGAACATCCCGGCCAGCCGCGTCGACCGACCCTTCTCGACCTTCCTGAGCAACTCGTTCGGCTTCGGAGGGACCAACTCGACGTTAATCGTCAAAAAATTCGAACCATGACAAACGAAGAAATCAAAGCAAAAATCAAGGAGGTGCTGGCCGAAGAGTTCGAAATCGACCCCTCCGCAATCACCCCCGAGGGGGATTTGAAGGAGGTGCTGGGCCTCGACAGCCTCGACCTGGTGGACGTTGTGGTCCTCGTCGAGCAGAACTTCGGCGTCACGCTCAAGGGACCCGACTTCGTCGGCGTGCGGACGTTCGAGGATTTCGACAACCTCATCATCTCGAAACTCAACGCTTAGCGGCATGGAGAGCGCAAGCCCGGCGGGATGGAACGGAAAGTCGCGGGGCGGAGGATTCGGTTACGCATTCTTCGTTCTGCTCATCCGCTACGTCGGCATCCGCGCCGCCTACGCCTTCCTGGCGCTGGTGGTCGTCTACTTCATCCCCTGCGCGCCGCGCGCCACGGCCGCCGTCTGGAGCTACTGCCGCCGAAGGCTCGGATACAGCCCCCTGCGCGCCGCGGCGGCCCTCTTCCGCCACTACTACCGCTTCGGGCAGACGCTCATCGACAAGGTGGCCATCGGCGGCGGGGCAGCCGGCCGCTACCGCTTCCTCTTCGACAACTACGACGACTTCATCGCGCTGCTCGAGAGCGGCTGCGGCGTGGTCGTACTGGGGGCGCACGTCGGCTGCTGGCAGGCCGGGGCACACTTCTTCGGGAAGTACGGCCGCAAAATCAACATCGTGATGTACGACGCCGAGTATGAACGCATCCGCCGCGTGGTCGAACGCAACACGGAGGAGTGCGGCTACAAGGTGATTCCCATCAACGGGCCGACGCTCGACACGATGCTCCGCATCAAGGTGGCGCTCAACGGCGGCGAGTATGTCTGCTTCCAGGGCGACCGCTACCTCTCGCCGCGCCACACGCTCCGCCACCGGCTGCTGGGCTGCGAGGCGAACTTCCCGGAGGGACCCTTCCGCCTCGCCTCGAAGCTGCAGGTGCCCGTAGTGGTCTACTACGCCATGCGGGAGCGCGGTCGCCGCTACCGCTTCCACTTCGAGCTGCTCGCCCGCGGGGACGAACGCATCGGGAGCGCCGAGCTGCTCGACCGCTACGCCGCATCGCTCGAACAAATCCTGCACCGCTACCCCGAACAGTGGTTCAACTTTTACGACTTCTGGAAATGACACCGCAACGCCGCATCCTGCTCGTCTCGGCCAACCGCCATCGGGAGCCCTATCCGGTCTACCCGCTGGGGCTCTCCTATCTGAAGAGCTACCTGCGGCGGCGGATGCCCCACTACGAGGTGCTGCTCTTCGACTGCAACCTGGGGAGCGTCGCGCAGCTCGAGGAGCTCATCCGCCGCGAGCGGCCCGACGTGGTGGGGGTCTCGCTGCGCAACGTCGACGGCGCCAACTCGCTGCGCGAGGGGAACTTCCTGGCGGGCTACCTCGAAATCACGCAGGCCGTCCGCCGCGCCGGCACGGCGCCGCTGCTCATCGGCGGGGCGGGCTTCTCGATTTTCCCCGAGCACTTCATGGAGGCGACCGGCGCCGACTACGGGCTGGCCGGCGAGGGGGAGGAGAGCCTGGCGCAGCTGCTCGAGGCGCTTGACGAGGGGCGCGAGCCGCACGGCATCGACGGACTCTTCCTGCGCGGCGGCGCAGCCGACCGGGAGCCCTATCCCCGGCCGCGGAGCCGCTACCTGCACGAACTCGACGTCGAGTTCGAGGAGGAGTGGGTCGCCTACTACTGGAAGTACAGCGGCATGCTCAACATCCAGACCAAGCGCGGCTGCCCCTACGACTGCGTCTACTGCTCCTACCCGGTCATCGACGGCCGCACGATGCGGACGCTCGACGCCGCGAAAATCGTCGACGACATCATCCGCCTGAAGCGGAGCATGGGGGTCGACTACCTCTTCTTCACCGACTCGGTCTTCAACATCTGTCCGGGCTTCAACGCGCGGCTGGCCGAGGAGCTCATCCGCCGCGAGGCGGGCATCCGCTGGGGGGCCTACTTCACCCCGCTGGGGCTCGGACGCGAGGAGCTGGAGCTCTACCGCCGCTCGGGGCTCACCCACATCGAGTTCGGGACGGAGTCCTTCGACGACGCGACGCTGGAGGCCTACGGCAAGCGCTTCACCTTCGACGACGTGCTGCGCGCCTCCGAGGCGGCGCTCGCGGCCAACGTCTACTACGCCCACTTCCTCATCCTGGGGGGCGTGGGCGAGACGATGCAGAGCGTGCGGCGGGGGATTGCCCGTGCGCGCCACATCCGCCACAGCGTCATCTTCCCCTACGTGGGGATGCGCATCTACCCCCACACGCGGCTCCACAGGCTGGCCGTCGAGCAGGGGGTCGTCTCGCCCGACGACACGCTCATCGAGCCGCGCTACTGGCTCTGCCCCGACTTCGACCTGGAGCAGGCGCGCGCCGAGGCGCTCGCGACGGGCAAGGCGTGGGTCTTCCCCGACGACGAGGCCAACGCGCTGATGGACAAACTGAGAATCGAACGCAACCGAAAGGGACCGCTATGGGAGTATCTGAGAAAACCGTAAGGCCCGCCGCCGCGGAGGTCGCAACAAAGGAGGCAGCCACGGGGGGAGCCGCAACGAAAGAGGCAGCCGCGGAGGTCGCAACAAAGGAGGCAGCCGCGGAGGCTGCAACGAATATGCGCCAGGCCACCACGGAGGCTACAACGAAAGAGGCAGCCGCGGGGGCTGCAACGAATATGCGCCCGGCCGCCGGGACCGCGCCGATGCCGGGAAAGGCCGCCACGGGGGCTGCAACAAGGGAGTGTCCGGCCGTGGAGAGTACCGCAGCGCCGGAGCAGACAGCCGGAGCCACTGCCGCGAAGGAACAGACTACCGCGAAGGAGCCCGCCGCGCCGGTACGCCCGCAGGAAGACCCGCTGGAGACCAACCCGCTGGAGCTAATTCCCCAGCGGCCGCCCATGGTGCTCGTCGACCGCTTCGAGGGCATCGATGCCGAGGGGGTCTCGACAACCGGCTACACCGTGGTGCCCGCGGGGCTCTTCGTCGCCGGAGGGCGGATGAGCGAGTGCGGCATCATCGAACACATGGCCCAGTCGGCCGCCGCCCGCATCGGGTGGTGCTGCCGGGCCGAGGGGCGCCCCGTGCCGGTGGGCTTCATCGGGGCGGTCTCGCGCCTCGAGCTCCACGACCTGCCCCGCACGGGGGTGCATCTGCGCACCCGCCTGCGCATCGTCCAGGAGATTGGACCCCTGTCGCTGGCCGAGGTGCGCACCGAGGCCGACGGTCGACCGCTGGCCGAGGGTAACCTGAAAATATACCTGCAGTCATGAAACGCAAGAGGGAAACCGCCCCTGCGGGGGCCGCACTGAGCCACACCACCACGCTCCGCGTCCGCTTCAGCGAGGTCGACTCGATGAGCGTCGTCTGGCACGGGGAGTATGTCCGCTACTTCGAGGACGGCCGCGAGGCCTTCGGCGAACGCTACCCCGGGCTGGGCTATCTGGACATCTACGCCAGCGGCTACACGGCCCCCATCGTCGCGCTGCAGGTCGACTACCGCCGTCCGCTCCGCATCGCCGAGCGGGCCGAGGTCGAGACGCGCTACATCCCGACCGAAGCGGCCAAAATCTGTTTCGAATACACCATCCGCCGCGCCTCGGACGGCGAGGTGGTCGCCACGGGCTCCACAACGCAGGTCTTCGTCAACACCGAGGGCGAGCTGGAGCTCACGGCACCCCAATTTTTCAAGGAATGGAAACGCAGATGGAACATCGAATAGCGACCTATCTGGGCGGCGACGCCATGCTGACGGCGCTGGGCAGCGACACGCAGGAGAGCTTCCGCGCGCTGGCCGAGGGGCGGTGCGGCCTGCACCCCGTCGGGCGGCCCTGCCCGCTGGAGGCCGCTGGGAGCTTTGCCCCGGGGCTGCTCGAGGCGCTTGCCCTCGAGGGGCTCACGCCGCTCGAGAGCGCGCTGGTGCACTGCGCCGAACGGGCCGTCAGGGAGTCGCACCTCGACCCCGGCGGGGATGAGTGCGCCCTCGTCATCTCGACGACCAAGGGCAACGTCTCGCTGCTCGAGGGGCGGACGACGCCCCCCGACGAGGCCTTTCTCTACACCTCGGCCTGCCGCGTGGCCCGAAGGCTGGGCATCACGCGTCCGCCGGTGGTCGTCTCGAACGCCTGCATCTCGGGCGTTACGGCGCTCATCGTCGCCCGCCGCATGATTCTCGACGGGGAGTGCGCCCACGTCATCGTCGCGGGGGGCGACCTGCTGAGCGAGTTCGTCGCCGAGGGGTTCCGCTCCTTCAAGTCGCTGAGTCCGGGCCCCTGCCGCCCCTACGACGCCACGCCGGAGCACGGGCTCTCGCTGGGCGAGGCCGTGGCGGCCGTGGTCCTCACGTCGGACCCCGCGCGGGCCAAGCTGCCCGCCGTGCGGCTCGAAGGGGGTGCCGTCACCGACGACGCCAACCACATATCGGGCCCCTCGCGGACGGGCGACGGGCTCCACTACGCCATCGAGGGGGCGTTGCGCGAGGCGGCCCTGCCGCGCGAGCGGCTCAGCTTCGTCAACGCCCACGGCACGGGCACGGCCTACAACGACGCCATGGAGAGCCGCGCCCTCGAGCTGAGCGGTCTGAGCGACTGCCCGGTCAACAGCCTGAAGGGGGCGCTGGGCCACACGCTGGGGGCCTCGGGGGTGGTCGAGAGCATCCTTGCGGCCGAGGAGCTGCGCCGCGGCGTGCTGCTCGGCACGGCCGGGTTCGAGCGGCTCGGAACCCCCTGTCCGTTGAACGTCTCGGCCGAAAGCCGCACGCTCGCCATGCGCCACTGTCTGAAGAGCGCCTCGGGATTCGGCGGCTGCAACGCCGCCATCGTGCTGGGGCTCGAGCAGTTCGCCGGCGACGCCCGGCGGCAGGAGGCCGCGCCGCGGGAGCGGAGCTGCCGCGTGACGGCCCGATGGGAGCTGCCCCATACGGGGGAACCCTTCGCGCAGGTGGTCCGCGCATGCTACCACGCGCTCGGGGCCCCCAACATGAAGTTCTTCAAGATGGACGACCTGGCCAAGGCGGCCTACGTCGCCGCCGAGGAGCTGCTCGCCGGGCAGCGGCTCGGCGAACGCTACGCCCCGACCGACATCGCCGTGGTGCTGGAGAACACCTCCTCGTCGCTCGACACCGACCTGGCGCACCAGCGCATCGTCGAGCAGCATCTGCCCGAGGGGTGCTCGCCGGCGGTCTTCGTCTACACGCTGCCCAACGTGGCGGCGGGTGAAATCTGCATCCGCCACCACATCCAGGGCGAGGAGAGCTTCTTCGTCACCGATGCGGAGCACCCCGTAGCCGAGCGCTACGCCCGCCGGCTCATCGCCCGCGGTGCGGCGCGCGCCGTCATCTGCGGCCGCAGCGAATACCTGGCCGGCAATTACGACGTCCGCCTCATGCTGCTCGAGGCCGAAGAGGAGCAGCCGGAGGGAAAGTAAATTAGAGGCAGGCCGGGCCGCAAGAGGAGAAAGGACACCGGGCCGGAGAGAACCGAAGAGGGCCGAAGAGGGCCGAAGAGCCCCGGGAAAACCCCGGAAAACCCCGGAAAACCCCAGAAAACCCCGGGAAACCCCGAAAAACGCCGGAGAGCCCGGAGATGATTTGAAAAAAATATATTGGAAGACAACAAAACAAGAAAACAAGATAGAAGAGATGCAGACCGAAGAGATTATTCCGAAACTCAAGGAGCAGCTTATCGAAGCGCTCAACCTCGAGGAGATTACCCCCGACGACATCGATGCCGATGCGCCCCTGTTCGGCGACGGACTGGGCCTCGACTCCATCGACGCGCTGGAGATTATCCTCATCCTCGAAAAGAACTACGGCATCCGGCTGGAGAATACCGCCGAGGCGAAGCCTCACTTCTACTCGGTGCGCACGCTGGCCGAATACATCGCCGCTAACAGCAAACAGTAGGGCCATGCGCATCGCAGTCACGGGCATCGGCATCGTTTCGGCGGCGGGTCTGAACGTCGCCGAAAACCTCGCCACGCTGCGCGCGGGCCGGAGCGGCATCGCCCCACGGCCGGTGCGCCTCGCCACGCGCCACTGTCTGCCCGTGGGCGAGGTGCCCCTCTCGAACGAGGAGCTGGCCGCACGCCTCGGCATCGGGGAGCTCCAGTCGCGCACGACGCTGCTGGGGATGATGGCCGCCGAAGAGGCACTGCGCGACGCCGGAGGGGTGCGCCCCCGCACGGCCCTCGTCTCGTCGACCTCGGTGGGCGGCATGGACCTCACGGAGTGCTTCTTCGAGGAGTTCGCACGCGACGAGCGGCGCGGACGCCTCCGCATGGCGGCCCACCACGACTGCGCCGACAGCACGCTGGCCATTGCCCGCCGCTGCGCCGTCGACGGACTCACCACGACGCTCAGCACCGCCTGCTCGTCGGCGGCCAACGCCATCGGCCTGGCCGCACGGCTGCTGCGCCACGGCGTGGCCGACCGCGTGGTGGCAGGCGGATGCGACGCCCTGTGCCGCTTCACGCTCAACGGCTTCAAGTCGCTGATGATTCTCGACGAGCAGCCCTGCCGCCCCTTCGACGCCTCGCGCGCGGGGCTCAACCTGGGTGAAGGGGCCGCCTACGTGGTGCTCGAGCGCGCCGGGGAGACGGCTCACCGCCCCTACTGCTACGTGGCAGGGTTCGCCAACGCCAACGACGCCTACCACCAGACCGCCTCCTCGCCCGACGGCGAGGGCGACTTCCTGGCCATGAGCGGCGCGCTCCGCCAGGCCGGCATCGAGCCCCGCGAGGTGGACTGGGTCAACGCCCACGGCACGGGGACGCCCAACAACGACTTGGCCGAGAGCCGCGCCCTGAGGCGCCTCTTCGGTGCGGAGCTGCCCCCCGTCTCGTCGACCAAGGCGACGACGGGACACACGCTCGCCGCCGCCGGAGCCATCGAGGCGGTCATCTCGGTGCTGGCGCTCCACCACGGCGAGTGCTACCCCACGCTGCGCTTTGCGGAGCCCGACCCCGAGGGGGGCATCCGCCCGCTGGATTGTCTCACGCGGAGCGACCTACGCTGCGTGCTGTCGAATTCGTTCGGATTCGGCGGCAACTGCGCCTCGCTCCTTCTCTGCCGGGAACCATGAAGTGCCGCTGCTACATAAACGGGCATGCGCTCCACGACGAGCAGCTGCCCCCCTTCGCCGAGCTGGTCCCCTCGGCAGCCATGCGGCGACGCATGAGCCGCTTCCTGCGCATGGGCGTACCCACGGCGATGGCCGCGCTGCGCCGCAGCGGGTTCGACCCCGCGCAGGTCGACGCCATCATCACCGCCACTGGGTTCGGCTGTCTGGGCGACAGCGAGAAATTCCTGCGTACGATGGTCGAACAGCGCGAGGAGCTGCTCAACCCCACGCCCTTCATCCAGTCGACCTTCAACACGCTCGGGGCGCAGATTGCGCTGCTCTGCGGCAACCGCGCCTACAACATGACCTACGCCCACCGGGGCTACAGCTTCGAGTCGGCGCTGCTCGACGCGGCGATGCTCCTCGACGAGGGGCAGGCGCACCACCTGCTGCTGGGGGCCGCCGACGAGCAGACCCCCGCGCAGCACCGCATCATGGAGCGCATGGGGCTCTGGCGCCGCCACACGGACGGCGAGGGGGCCCTCTTCCTGCTCCTCTCCGATGAGGCGGGGCCCCGCTGCGCGGGCTGCATCACCGAGGTGCTCTTCCCGGCCGGGGAGGAGCTCCGCGCGTCGGACGACGAGCTGATGCGGCGCTTCGAAGCCGACCGGGTGGTGCGTCCCGAACCGATGCAGCCCGACTGCGCCACCGGCGCGGGGCGGCGGCTGGCCGAAGCGCTGCCGCTGCTGAACAGCGAGGTGCGGCGCATCGTGCTGTGCAACAACTATATGGATACGAACCCAACGGTCATCGTCATCGAATGGGCAGCGCAACGTTCATAATCGCGGCCGCCGTGCTGCTTGCGGCCGTGCTCCTGGTCCGGGGCTCGGCCTCGGTGCGCGCCTCGTGGTACCTGCGCATGCGCTGCCGCGCCCGGAGGGCGGGGCGCCGCGTGGCGCTCACCTTCGACGACGGACCCGACCCGCAGCGGACCCCCGCGGTGCTCGACCTGCTGGCACGGCAGGGGGTGCGGGCCACCTTCTTCGTGGTGGGGGCCCGAGCGGAGGCCCATCCCGAGCTGGTGCGCCGCATGGTGGCCGAGGGGCATGTGGTGGGGAACCACTCCTACACCCACTCGTGGCGCTTCCCGCTCCGCAGCCTCGGCCGCACCATGGAGGAGCTGTGCCGCACGGGCGAGGTGCTGCACCGCATCACGGGGCGGCAACCGCGCCTCTTCAGGCCCCCCTTCGGGGTGACCAACCCCACGATTGCCCGGGCGGTGCGCCGCCTGGGGCTCGACCCCGTGGGGTGGAGCATCCGCTCGCTCGACACCATGGGGCAGAGTCCCGAACGGGTTGCCGCACGCATCCTGCGCCGCCTCCACCCCGGTGCGGTCATCCTGCTGCACGACCGCTGCGCGGGGAGCGAGCGGCTGGTCGGGCTGCTCGTCGAGGGGCTGCGGAGCCGCGGCCTCGAGCCGGTGACCCTGCCCGAACTTTTTGACATCGAAGCCTATGAAAAGACTCGCTAAGCTGACAATAGCCTGCATGCTGCTCGCCGCGGCGGCGGCACCGAACGCCGCACGGGGCCAGGAGGCCTCCGCCGCCGAGCGCTTCGCCGAGCAGTTCGCCGCGCGGAGCCGCTCGGTCGAGAGCATCCTCTGCTCCTTCACCGAGACGCGCCACATGAGCGTCCTGGCCGACGACGTGGTCCGCAGCGGCACCTTCCGCTACAAGCGCCCCGCGCGCATGGAGCTCGACTTCGACTCGGGCGACCGCATCGTCATGACCGGGGAGCTCTTCCTCAACCGCATGGCGGGCCGCACCACCACGGCACGCATGAACTCCAACCCGATGCTCCGCCAGATGCAGTCGATTTTCGGCGCCTGCATGACGGGCGACCTCGAGGCGCTCCGCCAGACGGGGCGCATGAGCGTCACCCCGCGCGAGGGGGGCTACCGCGTGGTGCTCATCCCCGAGAGCCGCGCGGCGCGCCGCTACGTGAGCTCCATCACGCTCGACTTCGACGCCGCGGACATGACCCTCGACCGGCTGCGCATGGAGCAGCCCTCGGGCGACTACACGCTCTACCGCTTCAGCCGCAAGCGGCTCAACGTCGCCATCGACGACGCGGCATTCGACGCCAACTGACCCCTTCACACGAACGACCATGCTGCGCAACGAACTCTATACGCTCGAACAACTCGGAGGCGGCCCCGCCGAAGGTGCCGCACGGTGCTTCCGTGTGCGGCTCAACGCCGCCCACCCGCTCTTTGCGGGCCACTTTCCCGGGCAGCCGGTGCTCCCGGGCGTCTGCACGCTCGACATGGTGCGCGAGGCGCTCTCGGAGGCGGTGGGACGCCCCTGCCGCTTCACCGCGGTGCGCGACTGCAAGTTCACCGCGCCGGTCGACCCGCGCCTCACGCAGCAGCTCGAAATCAGCCTCCGCGCCGACGCGGGGCGCATCGACGCCACGGTGACCGACCGCGAGCGGACCGTACTCAAACTCAAAGCCTCATACACCGACCTGCATGTCTGACTCCGAGATGAAGATACCCTGGGCCGAACGGGCCCGAAGGCTGGGCTGCGCCGTGGTGATTCCCACCTACAACAACGACCGGACGCTGGGCGGGGTCATCGCCGGCGTGCGGCGCTACTGCGCCGACATCTTCGTGGTCAACGACGGCTCGACGGACCGCACGGCCGAGGTGCTCGCCTCGACGGAGGGCATCCGCACCATCGCCTACGCCCGCAACCGCGGCAAGGGGTACGCCCTGCGCTGCGGGCTCCGCGCCGCACGCGAGGCGGGCTTCCGCTACGCCCTGACCATCGACTCCGACGGGCAGCACTACCCCGACGACATCGCCCGCTTCATCGAACGCATCGAGCGGCGGCCCGACACGCTGCTCATCGGCGCGCGCAACCTGACGGCCGACAACATGCCCGCACGCAACACCTTCGCCAACCGCTTCTCGAACTTCTGGTATCTGGTCGAGACGGGGCGCCGCCTCGAGGATACGCAGTCGGGCTTCCGCCTCTACCCCCTCCGGCGGCTCGGGCGGCTCCGCTCGCTCTGCAGCCGCTACGAATTCGAGGTCGAGGTCATCGTGCGCGCCGCATGGCGCGGCGTCGAGGTGGAGAACATCCCCGTGAGGGTCTACTACGCCCCCGACGGGGAGCGCGTCTCGCACTTCCGCCCGCTGCGCGACTTCACCCGCATCTCGCTGCTCAACAGCGTGCTGGTGCTCGAGGCGCTGCTCTTCTACTACCCGTGGCGCTTCTTCCGCGCACTCACGCGCGAGAACATCCGCCGCTTCATCCGCCGCAACATCACCCGCTCGCCCGAGAGCAACGCCCGGCTGGCCGCAGCCATGGGCTGGGGCGTCCTCTGCGGCATCCTCCCCATCTGGGGCTACCAGATGATTTTCGCCGGCCTGTCGGCCCACTTCATGCGGCTCAACAAGCTGGTGGCCATCGTTTTCTCGAACATCAGCATCCCGCCGATGATTCCCTTCATCCTCTACGGCAGCTACTGGCTCGGAGGCCGCATCACGGGGCTCCCCGTCGAGCTGACGCTCGCCGAGGTGACGCTGCGCCGCATGGCCGAGTGTCTGGCGCAGTACCTCGCCGGAAGCGTGGCGCTGGCCGTGGCGGCCGGCGCCGCGGTCTGGGCGGTGAGCTGGTGCGTCATGACCCTCATGAAACGAACACCCTGTCATGAATAGGCTCTTCACATCGCTCTACGACCTGCTGCACCGCCGGCGGGCGCTGCTCTGGACGCTGCTCGCGCTCAGCACGCTGGTCATGGGGTGGTTCGCCGCACGGCTGAGCTTCGCCGAGGACATCACCTCGTTCCTGCCCGACGACAGCCAGGGGCGCCGGACGGCCTCCATCTTCCGCAGCCTGCGCATCAAGGACAAAATCGTCATCATGCTCACGGCCAACGACCCGACCTCGGACGACGCCCCGCAGCGGATGGTCGAGGCGGCCGACGCAATCGCCCGGGGGCTCCGCAGCGCCGTTGACGATGGGCTGCTCGAATCCATCACCGACCGCATCGACGAGGGGGTGCTCGACTCGGCCACCGAGCTGATATACAACCACCTGCCCGCCCTGATGGACGACCGCACGCTCGCGCGGCTCGACTCGCTCACCTCGGCGGAGGCTATCGACCATGCGGTGGCGCGCGCCTACGGGCGCCTCACCTCCCCGGCCGGCATCGCGCTCGGGGAGTTCGTCCTGCGCGACCCGCTCGACTGGGGCACGCAGCTCATGGCGGGCTTCCAGCGCTTCGACACCTCGCTCGGGTACGAGCTCTACGACGACCACATCTTCACCCCGGGGCTCGAGACGCTGCTGCTCTTCGCCGTGCCGGCCGGCGGCTCGTCGGCCACGGCCGACAACGAACGGCTCGTCACGCTGCTCGAGGAGCAGCTCGAAGCGGCCTCCGAGCGCTTCGAGGTGCGGGCCGACTACTTCGGCGCCGTGGGGGTGGCCGTCTACAACGCCCGCCAAATCAAGCGCGACACGATGGGGACGCTCACCGTGGCCCTCCTCCTCATCGTGACGGTCATCACGCTCGTCTTCCGCAACCGCTGGGCCGTGCCCCTCATGATGGTGCCGGTGCTCTACGGCGCGCTCTTCGCCCTGGGGGCCGTCTACCTCATCCAGGGGTCAATCTCCTCGATTGCCGTCGGCGCCGGGGCCGCCGTGATGGGCATCGCCCTCAGCTACTCGATTCACATGCTGGCCCACAGCAACCACACCGACGACCCCCGCCGCGTGGTGAGCGAGCTGGCCTATCCCCTCACCGTGGGGAGCTTCACCACCATCGGCGCCTTCTTCGGGCTGGTCTTCACCCGCTCGCAGCTGCTCCACGACTTCGGACTCTTCTCGGCCCTCACGCTGGTGGGGACGACGCTCTTCTGCCTCGTATTCCTCCCCCACATGCTCTCGGGCGGGCCGGTGCGGCGCCCCGGGTGGCTGCTCGAACGCATCGAGCGGGTGAACGCCTACCGCTACGACTCGAACCGCTGGCTGGCCGGCGCCCTGATTGCCGCCACGCTCGTCGGGCTCTTCTTCTTCGGCGACGTGCGCTTCGAGAGCGACATGACGCGGCTGAGCTACGAGCCCGAGCGCTTCGCGACGGCCGAGCGGCGGCTGCAGGAGCTCTTCGCCGACACGAACGACTACGTCTATCTGGTCACCACGGCGCCCGACACGGAGCAGGCAGCCGCGGCCTACGGCCGCACGCAGCGCATGCTCGACTCGCTGGCCCGCGCCGGGGAGCTGCGCGAACCGGCCTCGGCGGCCGACTTCGTCGTGCCGATGGAGGTGCAGCGGCGGCGCATCGCCGCGTGGGAGGCCTTCTGGAGCCCCGAAAAGCGGGCCGAGGTGGAGCGGCTCGTGGCCGGGGCGGCCCGCCGCCACGGTTTCCGGTCCGAGGCCTTCGCCCCCTTCACGCGGCTCCTCGAGCGGCACTACACCCCCTTCGACCCCGCCGGCACGGAGGCCGCACGCCATCCGCTGCTGGGCGAGTGGCTCAACCAGAGCCCCGACGGACCCCTCTTCGTAAGCCGCATCGTCGTCGATACGCCCCGGAAGGAGCGCGTCTACGCCTCGCTCGAACGCATTCCCGAGGTGGGCATCCTCGACCGCGTCTACTTCGCCAGCCGCATGGCCCGGGTGGTCAACGACGACTTCAACACCATCCTCTTCATCTCCTCGGCGCTGGTCTTCTGCGCGCTGCTGCTCTCCTACGGGCGCATCGAGCTGGCGCTGCTGGCCAGCCTCCCCATGGCGATGAGCTGGGTGCTCATCCTCGGGCTGATGGCCCTGCTGGACATCGAGTTCAACATCGTCAACATCATCCTCTCGACCTTCATCTTCGGTCTGGGTGACGACTTCAGCATCTTCATCATGGACGGACTGCTGAGCCAGTACCGCGACGGGCGCCGCCTGCTCGCGGCCCACAAGACCGCCATCTTCTTCTCGGCCTTCACCACCGTGGCCGGCATCGGCGCACTGCTCTTCGCCCGCCACCCGGCGCTCCACTCGCTCGCCTTCATCTCGATTGTGGGGATGGCGGCCGTCGTGCTGGTCGCCTACACGGTGCAGCCCATCCTCTTCCGGATGTTCATCTCGGGTCAGACCGCGCGCGGAGGGTTCCCCTACACGCTCGGGGCGCTCGCCAACACGCTCTACGCCTTCCTCTACTTCGTGACGGGGTGTCTGCTGCTGCAGCTCTACGCCGCACTGCTCCTCATGCTGCCGCTGGGGCGCCGCCGGCGCAAGGCCTGGTTCCACCGGGCGCTCCACCTCCTCTGCCGCCTCTTCCTGGCCACCATCTTCACCACGCACACCCGACGCATCAACCCCCGCGGCGAGCGCTTCGAACGCCCGGCCGTCGTGGTGGCCAACCACCAGTCGTTCGTCGACATCCTGCTGCTGCTGAGCCTCTCGCCGCGGCTGGTCATGGTGACCAACCACTGGGTGTGGCGCTCGCCCTTCTTCGGGCGCATCGTCCGCTTCGCCGGCTTCCACTCGACGGAGAGCGGCTACGAACGGCTGGCCGAGGAGCTCCGCCGCGAGGTGGACGACGGATACTCGGTGGTGGTCTTCCCCGAAGGGACGCGCTCGGCCGACCTGGAGGTGCACCGCTTCCACCGGGGGGCCTTCCAGCTGGCCGAACGGCTGGGGCTCGACACGGTGCCGGTGGCCATCTACGGCTCGGGGCTCATCTGCTCGAAGCGGCAGCCCTTCTACATCAAGCGGGGCGATTTGAGCTGTCTGGTCATGGAGCGCGTCGCCCCCGCAGAGGGTGGGCCGGGCTCCGATGCCCGCAGCCGCGCACGATGGTTCCGCCTGCGGGTGGCCGAGGGGTACGACCGCCTCTGCCGGCTGGAGGCGGCGAACCCCTACTACGCCCGCGCCGTCATCCGCAACTACCTCTACAAGGGGCCCGTGCTCGAGTGGTACATGCGCATCAAGCTCCGTCTGGAGCGCAACTACGCCGAGCTGGAGCGGCTGCTTCCCGAGCGGGGGAGGATTGTCGACCTGGGGTGCGGCTACGGCCAGGCGAGCTGCCTGCTGGCGCTCCGCAGCCGCGGGCGCGAGCTGCTCGGCATCGACTACGACGCCGAAAAGATTGCCGTGGCCGAACACGGATTCCTGCACGGCGGGCGGCTCCGCTTCCGCTGCGACGACGTCACGCGCTGCGAGCTGCCCCGCGCCGACGCCTTCATCATCAACGACATGCTCCACTACATCGCCCCCGAGGAGCAGGAGCGGCTGCTCTCCCGCTGCGCCGAGCGGCTCACGGCGGGGGGCTGCATCATCGTGCGCGAGGGCGACCGCTCGCGCCGCAAGCGTCACCGCCTGACGGAGGAGACCGAGCGCTGGTCGACGCGCATCCTGGGATTCAACAAGACGTGCGGCACGCTCCACTTCCCCACCGGCGAGTGGATGGAGGAGGCGGCCCGCCGCCTCGGCCTCACGCTCCGCATCGAGGACTACACACGCCATACGTCGAACATGCGCTACATATTCACGAAAGGAGGTGCGCGATGAGCCGTTACGACGTGGTGGTCATCGGAAGCGGCATGGGGGGCCTGACCTGCGCCGCAATGCTCGCCAAGGAGGGGATGAAGGTCTGCGTGGTGGAGAAGAACCACCGCCCGGGGGGCTGTCTGCAGTCGTTCCGCCGCGGCGGGCGCATCCTCGACACGGGCATCCACTACGTGGGGAGCCTGCGCGAGGGGCAGACCATGCATCAGTATCTGAAGTACCTCGGCGTGCTGCCCCGCATCACGCTGCGCGGGCTCGACCCCGAGGGGTTCGACCTCATCCACCTCGAGGGGCGGACTTTCCGCCACGCGCTGGGCTACGACAACTTCGTCGAGGGGCTGGCGGCCGACTTCCCGGCCGAGCGGAGCGGCATTGCCGCGTATGCACGGCTGCTGCAGCGCATCGGCGGCTCCATCGCCCCGGAGGTGCTGCGCCGGGGGCAGCTGTCGGCCGGAGCGACCGAATATCTGGGCGTCTCGGCCGCCGCGGCCATCGACGAGCTGGTGGGCGACCCGCTGCTGCGGCGCGTGCTGGCCGGCAGCGCCCCGCTCTACGGCGGGCGGCGCGACATGTCGCCCCTCTACCACCACGCGATGATCAACCACTCGAACATCGAGGGGGCGGCCAGCTTCGCCGGCGGGACGCAGCGTCTGGCCGACGCGCTGGCGGAGGTGCTCCGCGCGGCGGGCGGCGAGCTGCTTTGCGACGCCCGCGCCAGCCGGCTGCACCTGAGCGGCGGGAGCGTCTGCACCGTGGAGCTCAACGACGGCGAACAACAACTCGAGACACGGTGGGTCATCTCGGACATCGCCCCCGCGGCGACCTTCGCCCTGGTAGACCCCACGCCGCTGCTCCGGCGCTCGTTCCTCCACCGCATGGAGTCGCTCCCCTACACCTACGGCCTCTTCACGGCCCACGTGCGGGTGCGCCCCGGCGCCCTTCCCTACCGCAACTGCAACCACTACCTCTACAACACGCCGGACGTCTGGAGCGAGCAGGGCGACTTCGAGGGGTGCAACATCCCCGTGGTGCTCCTCTGCATGCAGCCCTCGGCCGAAGAGCCGGCGCAGGCCGACGTCGTCACGCTGATGGTCCCCATGCGCATCCAGCCCCTCGAACCGTGGTTCGGCACCCGCTCGGGAAGGCGCGGGGCCGACTACGAAGCCTTCAAGAGGCGCTTCGCCGAACGGACGCTCCGCTTCGCCGCACGCTTCTTCCCGGGGCTCGACCGCGGGGCCGAGCTGCTCTGCACCTCGACGCCGCTCACCTACCTCGACCTGACGGGCTCGCCCGAAGGGTCGGCCTACGGACTGCAGAAGGATTTCAACCGTCCGGTATCGTCGCTCATCCCCGTGCGCTCGCGCATCGCCAACCTGCTGCTCACGGGCCAGAACCTCAACGTCCACGGCATGCTGGGCGTCACCCTTTCGGCCGCACTCACCTGCAGCGAGCTGGTGGGAGAGGCCTACCTCGCAAAAAAAATCGGTTATGCTTAGGATGTTGCGCAAAACGCTTGGAATCATGCTGACCCTCCTCGCCATCGCACTGGGAGCGGTCGTCGTCGCCCTGCTCACCACGGCGGGAATCGGCTACCGCCTCTACCGCTCAGCCGACATGGGCGAGCCGCGCCTGGAAATCGACACGGCGCTCTACACCGTCACCCGCTCGAACGGCGTGGCTCACTGCGGCGGCTCGACGCTGCGCCGAAATCCGGCCGGAGTGTGGGAGCTCACCACCGGCGGAGACCCCCTCACGCGGGGCGCCGAGTCGGGGGCGCTGCTCCGCGGGCTGATGTACTACCAGGAGCGGGCCTTCGTCGACCAAATCCGCCGCATCGTCCCCTCGGAGCGCTACCTGCGCTTCCTGAGGAGCTTCATCGTCATCTTCAACCGCAACCTGGGGCACTGTGTCCCGGAGGAGTACCGCCGCGAAATCTTCGCCTCGTCGCGCTGGTGCTCCCACGAGTTCGACGCCATCGGCAACGCCTACGAGCGCCAAATCAACTACCACGCCGCCCACGACATCGGGCACGTCATGCAGGAGTACATGCTCGTCGGCTGCAGCTCCTTCGCCACGTGGGGCGGCCGCAGCGCCGACTCGACGCTGCTCGTGGGGCGCAACTTCGACTTCTACGTCGGCGACGACTTCGCCCGCAACAAGCTCGTCACCTTCTGCCGCCCCGAGCGGGGCATCCCCTTCGCCTCGGTCGGATGGGCCGGCATGAGCGGCGTCCTCTCGGGGATGAACGCCGCGGGGCTCACCGTGACGCTCAACGCCGCCAAGGGGGCGCTCCCCACCCGTGCGGCCACCCCCATCTCGCTGCTGGCACGCACCATCCTGCAGTATGCCTCCACCATCGAGGAGGCCTGCGCCATCGCCGACACCACCCGCACCTTCGTCTCCGAGTCGCTGCTCATCGCCTCGGCCCGCGACCGCCGCGCCGTAGTCATCGAGAAGACCCCCGAGCGCTCGGCCCTCTACGAGGGCGAGGGCGAGCAGCTCCGCTGCACGAACCACTACCAGTCCGCCGCCTTCGCCGACGACCCCTACAACCGCGAGAACATCGCCACGAGCGACAGCCCCTACCGCCTGCAGCGCCTCGGCGAACTGCTCGACAGCCTCGCGCCGCTCACCCCCGCCCGTGCGGTGACCATCCTGCGCGACCGGCGCGGTCTGGGCGGGCGCGACATCGGCCTGACCAACGAGAAGTCGCTCAACCAGGCCATCGCCCACCACAGCGTCGTCTTCGCACCCGAGCGGGGGCTCATGTGGCTCTCGACCGAACCCTGGCAGGCGGGACGCTTCGTCTGCTACGACCTCGGGCGCATCTTCGCCGGCGAGGCGCCCCCAGAGGGGCGGCTCGACCTGCCGGAGGAGGAGCTGCCGGCCGACAGCCTCTTCATGGCGGAGGATTATCCGCGCATCGTCGCCTACCGCCGCGACTGCGCCGCGCTGAGGCAGGCCATCGCCCGCCGCGAACGGGTCGACGAGGCGCTGCCCGAGCGCATCCTGGGCGAGAATCCCCGCTTCTTCGGGGCGTGGGCCCTCTGCGCCGACTACCGCGAGGAGGTGCTCGACGACCGCGAGGGGGCCCGCCGCTGCCGGGAGGAGGCGCTCCGCCTCGAGATACCCCGCCTCTCGGAACGTCAGGCGATTGAACGCAAACTCAAATGACCATGATACGCAACAACCGAATCCAGTTCGCATCGCCCGAGGCGATTCGCGCCTTCCAGGAGGAGCGCCTCCGCGAGACGCTCCGCTACCTCGAGGAGCACTCGCGCTTCTACCGGGAGATGTTCCGCCGCGAGGGCATCGACCCGCGCGACATCCGCACGCTCGACGACCTGCAACGGCTGCCCGTCACCACCAAGGAGCAGCTCCAGCGCCGCAACGACGACTTCCGCTGCGTCGCCCCGCGCCAAATCATCGACTACGTCACCACCTCCGGCACGCTGGGCGACCCGGTCACCTTCGCACTGACGGAAGGGGACCTCGACCGCCTGGCCTACAACGAGATGCTCTCGTTCACCACGGCCGGCTGCACCCCCGACGACATCATCCAGCTGATGGTCACGCTCGACCGCCGCTTCATGGCCGGACTGGCCTACTTCCTCGGGGCGCGGATGCTGGGCTGCGGCGTCACGCGCGTGGGCAACGGCATCCCCGAGCTGCAGTGGGACACCATCCGCCGCATCGCCCCCACCACCTGCATGGTCATCCCCTCGTTCCTGCTGCGGCTGGCCGACTTCGCACAGGCGTCGGGCATCGACTTCCGCCGCAGCCCGCTGCGCCGCGCACTCTGCATCGGCGAGGGGCTGCGCGACCCCGACAGCTTCGAGCTCAACACGCTCGGGCGGCAGATTCACGAACGCTGGCCCGAGCTGGAGCTCTTCTCGACCTACGCCTCGACCGAGATGCAGAGCTCCTTCACGGAGTGCCCCTGCCACTGCGGCGGACACCTCCCCCCGGACCTCATCATCGTGGAGTTCCTCGACGACGAGGGGCGTCCGGTGGCCAACAGCGAGCCGGGCGAGGTGACCGTCACCACGCTCGGCGTGGAGGGGATGCCGCTGCTGCGCTTCCGCACGGGCGACGTCTGCCGCCACTACTCGGAGCCCTGCCGCTGCGGCCGCAACACGGTGCGGCTCGGCTCGCTGCTCGGGCGCAAGGGGCAGATGATTAAGTTCAAGGGGACGACGCTCTATCCCCCCGCGCTGTTCGACATTCTGGACAACATCCCCGAGGTGGAGAACTACCTGGTCGAGGTCTTCACCGGCTCGCTGGGGACCGACCAGGTGCAGATTCGGGTCGGAAGCCGCGACCACAGCGAGGAGCTCGTCAAGCGCATCAAGGATGTCTTCCGCTCGAAGGTGCGCGTGGCGCCCGACATCCTCTTCGAGCCGGCCGAGCTGATTGCCAAGCTGCAGATGCCCCCGACGAGCCGCAAGGCGGTGAAGTTCATCGACCTGCGCAACAACACGCTTCACTGAGGCGGCGGACGAGCGGAACAGGCCGGCCCGGCGCGCCCGGCGCGAAAACGGCGGGGCGGCGGACGGCCGGAGACGGAAAAGGCCGGCCCGGGCGGCGGAACAGGCCGGCCCGGCGCGCCCGGCGCGGAAAACGGCGGGACGGCGGACGGCGAGGAAGCCCCCGGGCAACGCAGAGCGTCGTCGGGCCCGGAAGCCGGAAGCGGCGGGACCGACGGACTTTGCCGTTTTTGCAATTTTAATCTATATTTGCACGGAAACCATAAACGCAAACATCCCATGAAGCGACTTCTTCTGGCCCTCGCGGCCGCATGCTCGCTGCTCACTGCGGCGGCACAGCAGACTCCCACCTACGTCTACGGCATCGACTTCTCGCTTGCGCGCGTCTCGGGCGCCAACGAGAGCGACCAGCAGTTTGCCGAGGCCTTCCGCCGCATCAACCAGCTGCTCATCACCGAGGCCGACAAGTACGACTTCGCCCGCGCGCTGCGCCAGCCGCAGCTCAGCGTCGACATCGACCCCATGCTCCAGCGTCTGGACGCCTGCGGCTACGAGCGGCTGCGCGACACGAAGCATGCGGCCACCGACGAGGAGGTGCGTGCCGCCATCGCCTCCTACGAGCTGGAGGAGCAGGAGGGCACGGGCATCGTGCTGGTGGCCCTGTTGCTCGACAAGCCCTCGGCAAAGGCCCTCTATGAGATGGTCATCTTCGACATCGCCACGCGCGAGGTCCGCTGCATCGAGCGGGTCGAGGGGCATGCCGGAGGCTTCGGACTGCGTAACTTCTGGGCCAACACCATCCGGGAGGTGCTCAAGACGTGGCGCCGCGAACACCGCGAGCCGCTGCTCCCGTAAACGGGGCGGCAACCTCGACTCCGGACGATGAGGCGAACGGTCACATACCTGCTCCTGCTGCTGCAGCTGCCGCTCCTCCTTGCGGGGTGCGGGGGCCGGCGCGCCGTCGAGGCGCAGTTCGCCCCGGCGGCTGCAGTGGTTCCCTCGGAGCCCGACAGCGCCCTGCGGCTGCTGCGCGCCATCGACACGGCAAGGCTCCGCACGCGGCGCCAGCGGATGGAGTGGCGGATGCTCACGGCCCGCGCGCAGCTGCTTGCCGACGAGCAGCAGCTCGACAAGGCCTTCACCGCGCCGCTCTACGCCTACTACGAGCAGCACGGGCCGCGCAGCGAGCAGGCCATCGCCGCCTACCTCCACGCCCACGCCTGCCAGAACGAAGGCGACATCGACCAGGCCGTCAAGGCCTACACCCGGGCGGCCATCTGCGCCGAGGGGGCATCCGACGACCGTGAGACGCTGCTGCTGCTCGGCGCCGTATACCACACCCTCGGGGCGCTCCATCTGGAGCAGGGCTACAACGTCGAGGCCGAGGAGGCCTTCCGCAAGGCGGTCGCCATCGGGCAGCGCTGCGGCAACGAAGAGACGGAGGGCTACGCCCGCTTCATGCTCTCGGCGACGCTCTGCGCCCAGCGCCGCTTCGACGAGGCTATCGAGGAGCTGGCGCCGCTCGTGGCGGCGCGCGACACGCTCCGCTTCCGCTACTTCGCCCAGCAGATTACGCTCCAGAACCTTCTTTACCACGCCTATGCCGGCGACTGGGATGCCCAACGGCTCCTGGCCGAGCGTGCCCGCATCGACCTGGGGGCCATCGACTCGGCGCCGCTCTCCTACGGCCGCGCCGCGACCGACGACGCGCAGCGCACCTTCTACGACATCGCCTCGACGATTCTCTTCGCCCAAATCGGGCGGCTCGACTCGGCCCGCTGCTACGCCGACCGGGTGCTCGCCCGCACCTCCGTCTACCACCAGGGCAACGTCGACATCTACCGCATCGCCGCCGGCATCTACCACCGGCAGGGCGACGATGCGACGGCCTATGCCCACGCCCTGCGCTACATCGAGATGCAGGACTCGCTCGAGGCCGCAAGCCGCGACGCCCTCTCGGTGCAGCTCGAGCGGCAGTTCCGGGCCGAAAATGCTGCGGCGCTGCGCGAAACGCGGCTGCGCTACGACGTCTGGATTGCGCTGCTGGTCTGCCTGCTGCTGGCGCTGCTGGCCGTCGGCGTGGCGGGGGCCTACCGCCGCAAGCTGCGGCAGCGCGACGAGCGCATCGGCGAGTATCTGGCGCTCATCGACTCCTACCGCGAGTCGCAGGACAGCCTCACCTCGCGGCTCGACGCCTCGGACAGCCGCGAGGCGGCCCTCAAGGAGCTGCTCGAGGGGCGCTTCGCCCACATCCGCGACATCGCCGCAACCTGCTACACCTATGGCGAGGGGGCCCGCCTGAGCGAGAAGATGCGCCAGCTGGCGCTGAGCCCCGCGACGCTGGCCGACGTGGTGCGCATGGCCGACCTCTACAACCGGGGGGCGGTCAGCCGGCTGCGCGAGGCCTTTCCGGGGTGGACGGAGCGCAACCACGACTTCGCGGCGCTGGTCATCGCAGGCTTCTCGCCGCAGGAGATTTGCGTCATGCTGGGGATGACCCCCAACGGCGTCTACACGCTCAAGTCGAAGCTCAAGCGGCGCATCGCCGAATCGGACATCGCCGCGCGCGAGGAGCTGCTGCGCTTCTTCGCATAGCGCCGGGCGAAGCAGGCCGGGAGGGCGCGGAGCAGGTCCGGACAGGTTCGGACCGGAGGGGCGCGGACCGGAGGGCACTCGGAGAGGCGCGGACCGGGCGGGCGGCGACCCTCAACAGCCGGGCGGCAATACCCCACCTCCCTCCGCCGGGCGGCGACCCTCAACATCCGGGCGGCAATACCCCGTCTCTCTCCGTCGGGCGGCGGCCGGATGCCGGACCTCCGAAGAAGGCAGGCGCTGCGACCGGATGCCGGCCTCGTCCGAAGGCGGCAAGTGCGGCGGCCCCGGGCGCAAGATTTTTTTAGCAGCACCCCACTCATCCACAGTCGTTTGCATCCGTCGGAGCAAGACTCTGCCTGCATCGGCAAGGTGCTCCGGGGGCTATCTTTGCAGTATGGAACTCCCCGCTTCGGGGGCTCCGTCCGGAATCCATACGCATCGACCATGAAACGACTTCTGATTCTGCTGCTCGTAGCAGCCCTTCTCTGCGCCGCCCCGCTTATGGCGCAATCCCCCGTTGAAGCCCCCGCCGCAACCGGAACCTCCGCCCCCGGAAAGAGCGGAACGGCGGGACCCGGCCGCGCCGGAAAAGATGCGGGGCCGGCAGCAACCAGCCCCGCAGCACCCGAATCCGTGAAACCCGCCGCAACCGTCCCCAGGCAGGAGGCGGGCCGCGCCGGAGAGGTTGAAGAGACCGCCCCCGAAGCCCCGGAACCCGCGGAACCATCAGCACCCGACGCCCCCGCATCCGCTGCAACCGAATCCGCAACCTCCTCCGCCTCCTCCGCCTCCACAACCTCCGCCCCCGCAGGGCAGGTGACGGGGTGCGTGGTGGACCGCGCCGGCGAGCCCGTGCCGGGCGTTGCCGTGGTGATGCTTGACCGCGACTCGCTCTACGTGGCTGCCGCAGCAAGCGACGCCCGGGGCTGCTTCCGCATCGCCTCGCGCGTGCGCCCCTACCGCCTCCTCTTCCAGCACCTCTCCTACCGGATGCAGCGCCTCGAGGGGTCGGCCGACAACGTGGGCGTGGTCACCCTCGACGCCTCCGAGACGGCCATCGAGGGGGTGGTCGTCAGCGCCGAGCGCCCCGTAGTGCGGGTCGAGGAGGGGCGCCTCGACTACGACCTCGAGGCGGCGACCCGCGGCATGACGGTCAACAACGCCTACGAGGCCATCACCCGGCTGCCTGGCGTCTCGGAGCAGGAGGGGCGGCTGACGCTCGCCGGTGCCGGGAGCGTGACGGTGATTCTCAACGGCAAGCCCACGACGATGAGCACCGACCAGCTCGAGGCGCTGCTGCGCTCGACCCCCGTCGAGCGGGTCGAACGGGCCGAAGTGATGTACAGCGCCCCGCCGCAGTACCACGTGCGCGGCGCGGCCATCAACATCGTGCTGCGCCACGGCGGCGAGCGTGCCTTCTCGGGGCAGCTCCACGGCCAGTATGCCAACAGCTGCTTCGGCGCGTGGGAAGGGGGCGCCAACGTGGTCTACACCTCGCCGAAGTGGTCGGCCGACCTCAACTACACGGGAGGAACCATCCACAACCGCCGCTACTACGAGCTCCGCTCGCTCCACGACTTCGACGGCGAGCGGTACGACATCGCCCAGAGCGAGCGCATCACGCAGCAGGGCTCCTACCACCGGCTGCGCGCCGCACTCGACTGGAGCCCCTCGGAGCAGAGCCGCCTGAGCGCCGCCTACACCGCCGCATTCAACCCCTCGGGCGAGGGGCTCGCGCTCAGCTCGGGCAGCTTCGTCGACTCGCGCTCCTTGAGCCGGACCGAGTCGCAGATGCACAACCTCGCGCTCCGCTACCGGGCCCCCTTCGGGCTCGAGCTGGGGGCCGACTACACGAGCTACCGCAACCCCGAGCGCTCGGAGCAGCGGAACGACTACGCCTCGGGCAGCCAAAACGCCTTCGACATCGTCTCGGGGCAGCTCATCGACCGGGTGAACGTGACGGCGGACCAGCAGGTGGCACTGGGCGGGCAGTGGAAGCTCAACGCGGGCGGCGCGCTGAGCTGGGCCGGAAGCCACGACTGGCAGCGCTACCTGCCCCGCGAGGGGAGCATCGAGGCGGTCGACACCGAGTCGAGCCTCGATGAGTACACGGCGAACCTCTACGCCGGGGCGAGCCGCACGCTGTCGAAGGGGAGCCTCTCCTTCTCGCTCGCCGGCGAGTACTACCGCATGGGCGACTACGAGAACTGGGCGCTCTACCCCCAGGCGTCGTTCAACTGGATGTTCTCCGAGGAGCACATGCTGCAGCTGACCCTCTCGTCGGACAAGAGCTACCCCTCCTACTGGGAGATGCAGGGGGCGGTCTCCTACGTGGACGGATACTCGGAGATTCACGGCTCGCCCGGGCTGCGGCCGGCGAAGAACTATAGCGCCCAGGCGCTCTACATGCTCCGCTCGAAGTACATCTTCATGCTCTTCTGGAACGAGACCCTCGACTACTTCACCCAGTCGGCCTGGCAATCCTCCGAGCGGCTGGCGCTCATCTACCAGACGCTCAACTGGGACACCAACCGGCAGTGGGGCGCCAACGTCATCATCCCCTTCAAGGCGGGGCGGTGGCTCGAATCGCGCCTCGTCTTCACGGGGCTGCAGCTCACGCAGCGCTGCGACCGCTTCCACGACATCGGCTTCGACCGCTCGAAGTGGGTCGGCATCGTGCGGATGGACAACACCTTCCGCCTGAGCCGCAAGCCCGACCTGACGCTCGACCTCTCGGGCCACTACCAGAGCGCCGCCATCCAGGCGACCTACGACGTGGAGCCCGTCTGGCAGATTGACGCCGGGGCGCGGTGGAGCTTCGCGCGGGGGCGCGCCAGCCTCACGGTGCGCTGCACGGACCTCTTCGGCACCTCGATGCCCTATACGAAAATCCGCTACCGCGGGCAGCACCTCGACATGGATTCGGGCTTCTACACGCGGACCTTCACCGCGCGGCTCACCTTCCGCTTCGGAGGCTACAAGGAGCGGCGGCACAACTCGGTCGACACCTCGCGCTTCGGCCATTAGGGCGGAACGGCGCCGGCGGAACGGGCTGGCCGTTCGGCAGGGCGGACGGAGCGGGCCGTCTCGGCGGAGAAGGGTCCGGCGAGAAAAGGCGGGACGGGACGGCAGAACGGGACGACGGGGCAGGACGGTCCGGCGGGAAGCGATTGGAGAAGAGTCCGGCGGGACGGGCAAAAACAGTCTGGCGGAGGGTCGTTTCGTTTCATTTCGATAAATCGGGTATTTTATTTCGAAAAGAAGGAGCAACATTTCGATTTTCTCCCTATATTTGTCCGGAGAAACCCAAAAATCCGAATCGGACCATGAAAAAAGTGCTTCTGCTCGCTGCGGCGCTCCTGATGCTGCAGGTCGACACCGCCTCGGCCTGGGGGCGCACCGGCCACGACGCCATCGCCTACATCGCCGAATGCCACCTGACGCCCCGCGCGCGCCGCGTTATCGAACGCTACCTCGGCCACTCGATTGTCTACGACGCCTCGTGGATGGACGACTGGCGCTCGGAACCCCAATACGCCTGGGGGCGCACCATCCACTCGGCCTCGGTCGACGACCAGTTCGAATACATGCCCGACAAGCGGGGCGACGTCGTCTCGGGACTCGAGCGCTCCATCGAGACGCTCGCCGACTACCGCACGCAGGACGACTCGACGGTGGTCGCCTGCCTGCGCTGCATCATCCACTTCATGGGTGACCTGCACTGCCCGGGCCACGTGCGCTACGGCGGGGGCAAGCTGAAGAGCTATCCGGTCTACTTCAACGGCCGCAAGTACAACTACCACACGGTGTGGGACGACGTAATCCTCGAAAGCTGCCACCGCTGGAGCTACCTCGAGTACGGGCACCAGCTCGACCGCTGCACGCGGCGTGAGATTCGCGCCATCTGCCGCGGCACGGTGCGCGACTGGTTCCGCGAGAATGCCCTCGCAAGCCGTCACATCTACGAGCAGGCGGCCCCCGGGCAGGAGTTCACCACGCGGGAGGTCAAATCGTTCCTCAACCGCAACCACCCGCTGGCCGAGCAGCAGCTGCAGCGGGCCGGCTACCGGCTGGCCCACGTGCTCAACGAGCTCTTCGGGTAGCCCCGGAGGGAAGGCAACGGACCGGGAAACAACGGGCCGGAAACAACAAACCGGGGAACAACGGACCGGGGAACAACAAACCGGGATGTCCATCAAACAGCGAACCGGCCGCTCTCACAGGAGCGGCCGGTTCGTTTGTTGTTCCGGCAGTTCGGTCGGGCGCCGGATGCGGATGCAGGGCGAAGTGCGGGGTACCGGGCGGACGTCGGGCAGGCGTCGGGCAGACGTCAGGGCGCTGGCTGCGGCTCCTCCGCATCAAAGCCCCCCGCGTCAGGGCATCGGCAGCGAGATGGTGCGCGCGTCGAGGTAGGAGTCGGGATAGGGGCCCCAGTTGGAGGCCTGTCCGTTCGACAGCATGAAGCGGGGCCCCAGCAGCGTCATGTTGTCGATGACATGCACGCGGCGCGGCAGCTGCTCCCGCGTGACGACCACCACCGACGACATGGGAACCACCGGCCGGGCCGGCGAGCTCTCCAGCTCGGGTTCGTAGACGCGGTAATCGACGTAGTGGCGGCTCCACGACGCCAGCGAATCGAGGCGGTGGAGCACCTCCCGCTCGCCGAAGTCGTTGCGCACGGTGTCACTCCGGAAAATTCGCTCTTCGGGCTGGCCGTAGTGCGGCTGTTGCGCCGCAACCGTGCCGGCACAGCCCAGGGCAAGCAGCAGCGTCAGGGCTGCCTGCAGCAAAGTCTTGTTTCGTCTCTTCATCATGGCTCTCTCCTCCTTGTTGCTTTACTGTTTACGGTAGTTTTCTTGGTTCATTCAATCATGCGCCGGAGCCGCATCCTTGCCCCTCCGGCCCGGGACCGAAGCGGGAGACAAGACGGGCAACAGCTTCCTCCGACCCGGGACCACTTCCGGCCGGCACCGCTTCCACTCGACCTCCCTTCCGGCCGGCTCCGTGTACGCACCTCCGCGCATTGCCCTTCGGCTCCGCGCCTCAGAAGACCTCGCGCAGAATCCGCACCGACTGCACGGCACTGATGGCGTCGAGGTGGTAGCCGTAGTAGTCGAGCATCGCATTGAGAAACTCGACCCGCTGCGTGCGGTTGAGCGCCAGCGTCCCCAGGCGGTTCACCTCGAGGTGCATCAGTTCGTGGAGCGTGCGGGCGTTCTGCTCCGACATAATTAAAACGTTGCGCAGGGCGGTTTTCGTATAGAGTCCCTCGCGGATGTCGAAGCAGTCCCCCTCGCGGTAGTCGTTGCCCGGAAAGAAGCCCAGAAAGTGGCTCAGACGGGCCAGAAACCAGAGGTGGAAGTTGGCCACCCCCTCCTGCAGCTCGTCGAGCGCCGCCACGCCGTTCCATACGAACTCGAAGAGAGGCTCGTTGGGCTCGCTCTCCTTGACCAGCCGGTAGAGTACCTCGGCCATGAAGAGCGCCACGGTCGACTTGCGCACGTCGAAGGGGAGCGTGCGGAGCACGATGCCGCTGTGCACCTCGCGAAAGCGGTCCATCTGCTGGCGCGACGACTCGAGCCCCTCGAACTCGAGGGCGAACATCGGCTGGAAGAGCGCCAGTTTGGAGCCGCGCCCCCGGCTGCTGCGGACCCCCTGCACCATGTAGCTGCGGCGGCCGCCCACGTCGGTGAGCAGAAAGACGACCATCGATGAGTCGCCGTATTTGAGCGTGTGCAGCACGATGCCGCGTCCCTTGTAGCTTTTCACGTTTTCGGTTTGCAGTACGACACAATGGAGCGCCGAGTGCCTTCCCGGCCCCGGCGCCGCAGCCCCCGGCGGGCGGGAGGGCGGAAGGGGAAGGCGGGGGGCTTTGGCCGCGGGCTGGCGGGCGAGGTCAACCGGCGGGTTGGCAGGCGGAGCAGACCAGCGGGCTGGCGGGCGAAGCCAACCGGCGGGGTTGACGGCCGAAGCCGACCGACGGGCTGGCCGACGGCCGGCCGGGTAAAACAGCCGGGCCCGGCAACCGGGTCTGCCGGCCGGGGCAGGTGACCGGGGGAAACCGCCGGGGCAGACCGCCGTATCAACCGCCACCCCCGGGGACCGGGTCAGGCCTCCGTGCGGCGCAGGTGGAGCAGCTGCCAGCCGTCGCGTTCGCGGCGGGCCACAGGCTCAAATCCCAGCTCGCGGCCACGCGCCAGCAGGCACTCGACATCGCCGGCCAGGAAGCCGCTCAGCAGCAGGTCGCCCCCCGCGGCGAGCGTCGCCGCATAGGCGGGCATGTCGGCCATGAGGATGTTGCGGTTGATGTTGGCCAGGATGAAGTCGAAGCGGCGCCCCGCAAGCAGCCGCGCATCGCCCAGCAGCGGCTCGACCTGCGCACCGACGCCGTTGGCCTCGGCATTCTCGCGGCAGTTCTCCACGGCCCAGTCGTCGATGTCGATAGCCGTCATCCGCCGGGCCCCGCAGCGGGCCGCCAGGATGGCCAGCACGCCGGTGCCGCACCCCATGTCAAGTCCGCAGCGGCCGGCAACCCCCAAATCGAGCGTCGCGGAGGCCATGAGCCACGTGGTGGCGTGGTGCCCCGTGCCGAACGACATGCGCGGCATGATGACCACCTCGGCCACCCCCTCGGGCGCCGGCGCATGGAACGGCGCACGGATGAGCAGCCGCCCCTCCACCTCTACGGGCGGGAAGTTGCGCTCCCAGAGGGCGTTCCAGTTCTGCGTCTCGATGGCGACGTAGCGCCCCTCGAGCCCCATCCGCCCGAGCATCGCATCGACCTCGGCCTTGCAGTCGGCCAGCCGCTCGCCCGGGATGTAGGCCTTGAGCAGCGTCCCCTCGGTCTCGAAGCTCTCGAAGGGGTAGTCGGCCAGTTCGGCCGTCACAATCTCGCACTGCTCGCCGTCGCGGCAGGGGATATTCAAGACGACATAGTCCATAATTATGTAAAATTTTTCGTACCTTTGAGGACAAAGTTACGGATAATCTTCGGAAACCCGACCCGTCGAATGGCAGAAAATACGAAAAAGTGGGAGGAGGAGGCCCGCCGCTACCGCCTCTACATCCGCCTTGAGAAGCGTCTCTCGCAGAACACCGTCGCCTCGTACATGCGCGACCTAAGGCAGTTCGCCCACTTCATCCTGCGGCAGTACGACGTCGCCCCGCGCAAGGTCGAGCAACAGATGGTCGAGCGCTACATGGGGTGGCTCTTCGACCGCGGCCGCGAGAAGGCCTCGCAGGCGCGGGCGCTCAGCGGCGTGAAGAGCTTCTTCAACTACCTGCTCCTGAGCGACCGCATCGAGTCGTCGCCCGCCGAGTTCGTCAACGCCCCCAAGTTCGGGCGGCCGCTGCCCGACATCCTCTCGACCGAGGAGATTGACCGCATCATCGCCGCCGCACAGGGGCCGACGACCAAGGGGCTGCGCGACGGCGCCATGCTCGAGGTGCTCTACTCGTGCGGGCTGCGCGCTTCGGAGCTCGTGTCGCTGCGGATGAGCGACCTCTTCTTCGGCGAGGGCTACATCCGCGTCATCGGCAAGGGGGACAAGCAGCGGCTGGTCCCCATCAGCAGCGTGGCGCGCGACAAGGTGCAGCGCTACCTCGAGAAGCGGCGCGAGGTGACCACCAGCGACGACGCCGTCTTCCTCAACAACCGCGGCGGAAGGCTCACGCGCGTGATGCTCTTCACCATCATCAGGCAGGCGGCCGCGCGGGCCGGCATCACGAAGCACATCAGCCCCCACACCTTCCGCCACTCGTTCGCCACCCATCTGCTCGAGGGGGGCGCCAGCATCCGCCAGGTGCAGGAGATGCTGGGCCACGAGAGCATCCTGACCACCGAAATCTACACCCACCTGGACAGCGACCGCCTGCGCGAGACGGTCGAAAAGCACCTGCCCGTCTGAGGGGGGGGGAGAGGCGGCGGGGGTCCGCACGTCCGAGGCGGCAAAGGAGGCGGGCGGCGGGCCCTCTTCTGAAAAAGGCTGCCGCCGGAGACCGTTTCGGGAGGCCCCTCCGAGCCGCCCGCCCACCGAAAACCGCCCACCGAAAACCGTCGCCGGAAAACCGCCGCCGAAAACCGCCGCCGGAAACCGCTGCCGAAGCGGCCCGCGGCGGGAAATTTGGCAAAACGGGCCGCGAACCCTATCTTTGTACCGATGCCGGAAGAGTCGAAATTCGTCAAGACCAAAATCGTCGCAGGATACCTTCTGCTGGTCGCTGCGGCGCTGCTCGCGGTGGGCTACGTCTACCGCGAAACGGTGCGCGTCGCTGCGCCCGACGGCTCCTACGCGCTGCTCCACCTCAAGCGCAACATGGTGGGCGAGACGCTCTACCACCTCTACCGCGCCGAGAGCTGCGCCCAGCTCGCCATTGCCGGCTACTCCTCCTACGACGCCCGCTACGGCAGCGAAATCGACTCCGTGCGCCGCTGCCTCGACTCGCTGCGCCGCCTCTCGCCCGACGCCGACTCGCTCCAGCGGCTGAGGCTCGACAGCATCGAACACCTCATCGCCGAAAAGGTGCTCCGCTCCACCAACCTCCGCCGCTCCATCCGCTCGGCGGGGAGCGCCGCGCTGCTCGACGCCAACGTCGAACGGCTCCTCGCACGGCTCGACTCGCTCTCGGCCGAGGCAAGCCTCACGCAGCCCCCCGTGCGCAGCGTCATCTCGCAGGACACCGTCGCCACGCCGCGCCGCAAGAGGCGCTTCTTCCGCCGCATCGCCGACATCTTCAGCCCCCCGAAGGAGGATTCGACGCTCGTCATCTCGCGCCGCGAGGTCATCGACTCGCTCCCCTCGGCCGAGTCGATGCGCGACACCATCGGGTCGGTGCTCCGCACGCTCCAGAGCACGGTGACCAGCCAGCGCCTCGCCTACAACGACCGGGCCTGGAACGAGGGGCTGCGGCTGAGGGCCAGCAACGAGCTGGTCGACGAGAAGGTCTACCGCCTCATCCGCGACTTCGAGCAGGAGGAGACCGCCTACCTGCTCGGCCGCATCGAACGCGACGAGGCGCTGCGCAAACGCACCACCCGCCAGCTGGGGGCCATCGCCTCGGCGGCCGTCGCCCTCATGCTGCTCTTCGTGGCGATTCTCTGGCGCGACATCAACCGCAGCAACCGCTACAAGCGGGCCCTCGAGCAGGCCAACCGTGACAAGGCGGCGCTGCTCGACGCCCGCCAGAAGCTGATGCTGGCCGTCACGCACGACATCAAGGCGCCGCTGGGGGCCATCATGGGCTACACCGAACTGCTCGAACGGCTCACCCGCGGCGAGCGCGAACGCCACTATCTGGAGAACATCACCCGCTCGTCGGAGCATCTGCTCGCCCTGACGCGCAGCCTGCTCGACTTCTACCGGCTCGACATCCACAAGATGGAGCTCAACACGGTGCCCTTCATCCCCGAGCGCCTCTTCGAGGCCATCCGCGCGGGCTTTGCCGCGCAGGCCGCCGCCAAGGGGCTTACGCTGACGCTCCGCACGGGGGAGGGCTGCCGCTGCGAGGTGACGGGCGACGCCTCGCGCATCCGCCAGGTGGCCGACAACCTGCTCTCGAACGCCGTGAAGTTCACCGACACGGGGGGCGTGGAGCTCGAGGTGGCCTGCGGCGGGGGGCGGCTCCGCTTCTCGGTGCGCGACACGGGGCGGGGCATCGGGGCCGGGGAGCGGGAGCGCATCTTCCGCGAGTTCGAACGGAGCAGCTCGGCCCGCGGGGTCGAGGGGTTCGGGCTGGGGCTCTCGATTGTGGAGCGGCTCGTGCGGCTGCTCGGGGGCGAAATCACCCTCGAGAGCAGCCCCGGAAAGGGGAGCTGCTTCACGGTGACGCTTCCCGTCGGGGAGCGCACGGCAGGGCCGCGGGACTCTCTCCCGGAGCGGAAGGAGGAGTGCGCCGGGGCGGACGGGGCGACGCTGCTGGTGGTGGACGACGACCCGCTGCAGCTCGAGCTGACCGAGGCGCAGTGCCGCCAGGCGGGCATCCGAGCCGTCAGCTGCAGCCGTCCCGAGCGGGCGGCGCAGATGGCCGCCGAGGGGCGCTTCGACGTGGTGCTGACCGACATCCAGATGCCCGGGACCGACGGATTCGGCGTGCGGGCCGAGGTGGAGCGGGCGGTGCCCGGGCTGCCGGTCATCGCCGTGACGGCCCGCAGCGAGACCGACGAGCTCCTCGAAGCGGGCTTTGCCGCCGCGCTGCGCAAGCCCTTCACGCGGGCGGAGCTCTGCGCGACGCTGGCCGCCGTGCTGCACCGCACGGGGCCGGACCGGGAGACGGAGCCGGACGGGGCGGAAGAGCGGCCCGATGCGGAGGAGCTGCCGGCGGGGGATTCGCCGAAGCGGTCCGAAGCGGGACAGTCCGGGACGGGAACTTCACCCAAGCAGTCCGACAGGCAGCAGACAGAGGCGGAGCGGACCGGGGCCAAGCAGCCGGAAGAGGCGGGAGCCGGGGAGCCGGGAGAAGCAGGCGCCGGGGCGGAGCGGAAGCGAACCGCAAAGCCGGGGCCGGAAGAACCGGGAGATTCAATAGAACCCGGAGAGCCAAGTGATTCAACAGAGCCGGGCGAATCGGGCGATTCTATAGAGCCAACAGGGCCGGCTGAACCGGGAGAACCGGGAGAACCGGCAAGTCCGGCAGGGTCGGACGGACCGGTGGAGCGGCCCGATTTCGGGCGGCTGACCGCCTTTGCGGGCGACGACCCCGAGGCGGCGCATGCCATTCTGCGCTCGTTTGTCGAGCAGCACACCGCCTCGGTCGAGACGCTGCGCCGCGCCCTCGCCTGCGGGGACACGGCGACGCTGCGCGCCACGGCCCACCGCATGCTCCCCCTCTTCACGATGCTCGACGCCCGGAGCGTAACGACCCCCCTGCGCCGTGCCGAACGCCTCGAGGGGCCCCTCACCCCCCAATTCCGGGCGGAGATGGAGCGCGCCTGCGAAAATGCCCGCCAAATCCTCGTTTTCGCCCAAAAAGAGGTATCTTTGTCCCGGGAGCGCTCCTCCGGAGAGGAGGGCGACGGCGCCCCCTTCAAGATGGACCGATGAACGAAACACGCTGTGACATACTGATTGTCGACGACGACATCACCCTCGCGCTGATGCTCCGCACGTGGCTCTCGAAGCAGGGCTTCGGGGCCGAGAGCGTATCGACGGCCGAGGCGGCCCGGCGGAGGCTCTCCGAGGGGGCGTTCCGTCTGGTGCTCTGCGACATGCGCCTGCCCGACGCCGACGGCACCGAGCTGCTGGAGTGGATGGCCGCGGAGGGCATCGCCACACCCGTCATCATCATGACGGGCTATGCCGACATCCAGAACGCCGTGCAGTGCATGAAGCTCGGGGCGCGCGACTACGTGGCCAAACCGGTCAACCCCGAGCTGCTGCTCCAGAAAATCCGCGAGGCGCTCGCCGCAGGGGAGGCCGCAGACGGGGAGACCGTCCGCGACGCCGCACAGGGCTCCGGAAGGGGCTCGGCAACCATCACCGCGACAGGCTCCGGGGCCGGCGCAGCGAACTCCGCCCCGGCAGCCCGCACCCCGGCACGGCGGTCACAGCCGCAGATGCAGCGCCGCAACTACATCGAGGGACGCAGCGACGCCGCCCGCAAGCTCTACGAACACGTGCGGCTCGTCGCCCCGACCAACATGTCGGTGCTCATCACCGGCGCCAGCGGCACGGGCAAGGAGCACATCGCCCAGCTGATTCACAGCGAGAGCAAGCGCTCGGGGCGCCCCTTCGTGGCGGTCGACTGCGGCTCGGTGCCGCGCGAGCTGGCCGCCTCGGAGTTCTTCGGCCACGTCAAAGGCTCCTTCACGGGGGCCGTCGGCGACAAGACCGGAGCCTTCATGGCGGCCAACGGAGGCACGCTCTTCCTCGACGAAATCGGCAACCTGAGCTACGAGACCCAGGTGCAGCTGCTCCGCGCACTGCAGGAGCGCCGCATCCGCCCCGTGGGGAGCAACCGCGAAATCGACATCGACATCCGGCTGGTCGCCGCCACCAACGAGGAGCTCGAGGCGGCCATCGCCCGCGGCACCTTCCGCGCCGACCTCTACCACCGCATCAACCAGTTTGCGCTTCGCATGCCCGAGCTGCAGCAGATGCGCGAGGATATTCCGCTCTATGCCGACTTCTTCCTCGACGAGGCCAACCGCGAGCTGGGGCGGCAGATTGTGGGGTTCGACGCTGCGGCCAGCGCCCTGCTGCTGCGCTACGACTGGCCGGGCAACCTGCGCCAGCTGCGCAACGCCGTGATGTCGGCCACGCTGCTGGCCACCGGGCGGTACATCACGGCCCGGGACCTGCCCGCCGAGCTGGCCGGAGCTCCGGCCCCTGCGCCGCTGCGCGACCGCGCCGGCGAGGAGGAGCAGATTCGTCAGGCGCTCGCCGCCACGGGGGGCAACAAGTCGCAGGCGGCCCGGCTGCTGGGCATCGACCGCAAGACGCTCTACAACAAGCTCCACCTCTACCACATCGAATAACGTCCGGCCGCCCGGCAAAGAGAGGGGGCCGGAACAGACCACAGCCATTCAAGAGGGCCGGCGAGGAGGCAAGGCCGGCCGCCCGGCAAAGAGAGGGGGCCGGAACAGACCACAGCCTTTCAAGAGGGCCGGCGAGGAGGCAAGGCCGGCGGCGACCCATCGAAAAGCATTTCGGGCGGCACAACGCCCTGGCCCGGGATTCCGGCCGCCCCGGCATTGAGACCGGCACGGAATTGAGGCCGGCATGGGGCCGCTCCACACCCCCTGCACACAAAATTCGTGGAAAAATTCCACACCTGCGACAGTCGCTCCACACCCATCCGGACGGCACAATCCGCGGCAACACATTGACTGACAATGCATTGTCGTTTTACGTGCAATGCGGTACCCTTCTTGCGCCTCATTCAGACAGAAACAGAGGCGAAAAGCCGCAAACGGAATAACGAACCCACAAAAAAGAAGGTTACCGTAGCGAAGGAATGAAGCCCGCCGGGGCGGCCGCAGCGCCGTCCGCAGTGCAGGGCCACACCATACAGAGACGGCAAATCCACCGGTCCGGGAACGGGCGGTGAGGCCGGAAATTCGGACAAAGGCGGTACCGGGAAAGGAGGTGAAACAGGAGGAAGCAGAACCGGGAACCAATCCCGCCTCCAGGTTGAAGAGTGAAGGAGACGAACGAACGGAGGCGGGAACCGCACCGAAAGGTCCGCGCCAAAAAATGACGGCGATTTGCCATCGCACAGTCAGTTAGTTAAACAATTGCTTGCCGGGTTACCCCGCATCCTCAACGGATGCGGGGTATACTCATTTTGTGCGGGCGGGGGTGGTGCCGGAAGGCGGTGATACGGGCGCCAGCGGGAGCGTGGGCGGCCGAAGAGGATGCGGCCAGCCGGAGGGGTCGAAGAAAGAGGCGGCGGTGGCGTGGCGCGGACTGCGGAAGGGAACGGCAGGCGTGAGCGGGGCACAAGAACGCGGCGGCCGGAGGGAGTGCGGCCGGCCGGAGAGAGTCGGAAAGAGGAAGTCGGAAAGAGGGCAGGGGCGGCGGGGTCCCGGCGGCGGCCCTCAACAGGTCAATAGAAGGTCCCCTTGGGGGCAAAGATGGCGTAGCCGAAGTTGAAGGTCAGGTACATGTTCTTCCACGTGTCGACCTCGTACTTGGTCAGCGACAGGCTCACCGGCCCGATGGGCGTGTGGTAGACCAGCGACGCCTCGGCGATGCTGTGCCAGTGGCGGTCCGCCACCGACGTGTTCCCCTCCGGTCGGTAGGCCCTCCGGTCGCGGTACATCGCGTAGAAGCCCGCACGGAAGAAGAAGTTGGGCATCAGGTCGAAGGTCGGCATCACGCCCGCACCCACGAAGCGACGCGCCCGGAAGTCGGGCATGTAAATCATCCGCGTGTGGGCGATGGGCTCGTAGGCCGGCATCGAGAGAAGCGTCGAGTTGTCGGTCGTGAAGTCCGGGTGGTTCGTGTAGACCCCGTCGAGGCTCACCCCGAAGGAGAACCACGGTACCGTCGGCAGGTCGAAGTACTTCTCGTAGGTGAAGCGCACGCCGCCCCACTGCCGGAACTCCTTCGAGAGGTAGTGCCGCATGTCGTAGGGCTCGTACTTGTCGCGTCCGACGACGTAGATGGCCGAGAAGGTGAGGTTGGAGCCCCGGCGCGGGTAGAGCCACTTGTCGAAGGTGTTGCGCCCGATTTCGCCCTTGAGCCCGAAGAAGGAGAAGCGCGAAAGGTCGGTCTCTTCGGCGAGGAAGTCCTCCGAGTTGTAGCGGTAGTTGACGTGGCCGCCGTTGGCCCGCAGCGTGAAGAGGCTCCGCTGCGTGAGGGGCATCCCCACGGCCAGCGACAGGAAGCTAGCGCTCTGCTTGATGGGCTGCGTGTTGTTGATTTTCGTCACGTTGCCGAACGAGCCGTGGCGGTAGTTCTGCACCGAGAAGTTGTAGGAGTAGTCCAGGAAGAGGGGCTTCCAGGCGTAGAAGTCGGTGCGGCCCCCCACCGAGCCCCACGTGTAGAGCGGCCCCAGGTAGAGGTCGACCCCCAGCGACTGCGCCACGCGCCCGATGCGGCGGTAGGTAGCCCCGATGTAGGCCTGGTTGAAGGCCGTCGAGGAGACGTTGCCTCCGACCAGCAGCCGGAAGTTGGGCTTGGTGACGAAGCGGGCGCGGAAGGTGTAGCGGCCGCTCACGCTGTCGTAGAGCGCCCGCGGGAACTCCATCGAGAAGTCGCCGTCGGCCAGCACCGAGTAGAGGTTGTCGCGCAGCTGGGCGAAGTTCAGCTCGCGTTCTCCGCCGTGGTGCTTCTCGTCGAGCTTGACGAAGTCGCGCACGTATTCGCGCTGCGCGCGGGTGAGCCCCTCGATGTCGTAGCTGCCGAAGCGCAACTCGGGGCAGCGGGCGCGGAAGGCCTCGCGGCGCGCGGCATACTGCTCGGGGGTGCGGCGGTCGCGGATGCGCTCGAGGATTTCGGGCATCTTCTCCATGGCGTCGGCGTAGCCCGCATCCATGATTTCGACGGCGCGGTCGAAGTCGAGCATGTTGACGTCGACGGCACGCCGCACGGTGATGCTCCGCCCGCGTGGCATCTCGTAGTCGGTGCCGTACATGGCCAGCATGAAGGCCTGGTCGAAGAGGCCGTTCTCCTCGCTCGGGGCGCGCCCGCCGTCGGTGCAGATGCTGCCGATGAGCAGGTCGGGGCGGAAGCCCACGTCGAGCGACCGCCAGGGGAAGTTGTCGTAGATGCCGCCGTCGTAGAGCAGCATCGAGTCGATTTTCATCGGCTTGAATACCAGCGGGATGGACATCGACGAGCGGACCGCCTCGCTCAGGTCGCCCGAGCGCAGCACCACCGGTTCGCGGGCGTTCATGTCGCTGGCCACGCAGAGGAAGGGGACCATCAGCTCGTCGAAGTCGCCGCCGCAGGCCGCCGTGGCCGGGGCAAAGAGCTCGGTGAGGGCCATGTCGATTTGGGTCGACGAGATGAGGTTGGTCGGCGTGCGGAAGAGCTTGACCGAGTCGTCGCCCAGGTTGAGGCGGAAGGTGACGAACGACGGCAGGCGGCTCATCTGGCGGTAGTAGGCCGTATAGCGGGGGTCGATGCGTCCCGAGACCCACTCCTTGACCACCCCCGAGGAGACGATTTCGCGCATCTCGGCCGGGGAGTAGCCCGCGGCGTACATCGCCGCAATGATGGAGCCCATCGAGGTGCCGGCCACGTAGTCAATCGGCACGCCGCACTCCTCGAAGGCCTCCAACACGCCGATGTGGTAGAGCCCCTTGGCTCCGCCGCCGCTCATCACCACGCCCACGCGCTGCGCCCGCACGACGCCCGCCGCAAGGAGCGCCACGAGGAGAAAAGAGAGGGTTTTTCGGAACATATCCCAATTTTTTTGTAACTTTGCACGTTATATTGCCGTAACGTCGCAAGAGGCGATAAAAGTAGGGAAAAAGAACAAACTATCAAAATATGACCGACAAAATCAATGAGCTTCTCCGACGAGTCGAAGAGTTCAAACCCAAGGCCGCGGCCGATGTCGAGGAGTTCCGCATCAAAATCCTGGGCAAGAAGGGCGAACTGAACGCCCTGCTCGAAGAGTTCAAGGGGGTTGCGCCGGAGCTCAAGCGCGAGTTGGGCCAGAAAATCAACCACCTGAAGAGCGTCGCCACGGAGCGCATCAACGCCCTGCGCAGCCAGATGCAGCAGCAGGCCGCCGACGCCCCCGCCTGCGAGGACATGAGCCGTCCCGGCTCGGCCGAACGGCTCGGGTCGCGCCACCCCATCGCGCTGGTGAAGAACCAGATTGTCGAGGTCTTCTCGCGTCTGGGATACACCGTGGCCGAGGGGCCCGAAATCGAGGATGACTGGCACGTCTTCTCGGCGCTCAACTTCCCGCCCGAGCACCCGGCGCGCGACATGCAGGACACCTTCTTCATCGAGAAGAACCCCGACATCCTGCTGCGCACCCACACCTCGTCGATTCAGGTCCGCACGATGGAGCGTCAGAAGCCCCCCATCCGCGTCATCTGCCCGGGCCGCGTCTTCCGCAACGAGGCCATCTCCTACCGCGCCCACTGCATCTTCCACCAGATTGAGGGGCTCTACATCGACGAGGGGGTCTCGTTCGCCGACCTGAAGCAGTCGCTGCTCTACTTCGCCAAGGAGGTCTTCGGCGAGCAGACCGCCATCCGCATGCGCCCCTCCTACTTCCCCTTCACCGAACCCTCGGCCGAGGTCGACGTCTCGTGCAACCTCTGCGGAGGAAAGGGGTGCCCGGTTTGCAAGGGGACCGGCTGGCTCGAAATCATGGGCTGCGGCATGGTTGACCCCAACGTGCTGGAGGCCAACGGAATAGACCCGAAGAAGTACTCGGGATTCGCCTTCGGCATGGGCATCGAGCGCATCGCCATGCTCAAGTACGGAGTCAAGGACCTGCGCCTCTACTTCGAGAACGACGTGCGGTTCCTCCATCAGTTCGACACGGCGCTCTGAGGCGTCGCGACACACCCCAAAAGCGCAAGCAGACCATGAGACGACTGGCGGCAACCCTGCTTCTGTGCATGTGCATGCTTCCGGGGCTGCTCTCCGCCGCAGGCGGCGGCGGGACGCCCGCGGCAGGCGGCATCGTGCCGCCCGACTCGCTGCGCAGCCTCTACCTCTACACCGACGCGCTGAAGCGGCTGCTCATCGACCGCGACACGGCCGGCGCCCGCACGCTCTGCCACGAGGCGCTGCGCTGCGACTCGGCCTGCGCCCCGGCCAGCTACACGCTGGCGGCCAACGGGATGTACGATTCGAACGACGAGGCGGTCGCGCTGGCCGGACGGGCCTACCGTTCGGACACGACCAACAAGTGGTACGGACGCCTCTACGGCCAGACGCTCATCTATGCCGAGCGCTACGGCGACGCACTCGACATCTTCCGCCGCCTGCTGCGCGACGACCCGCGCGAGCCGGACAACTACCGCCTTGTGGCGGCGCTCTACGAACAGGTCGAGCGCCCCTACTCGGCCCTGGCGACGCTCGACAGCGCCGAGGTGCGCTTCGGCCGCACGCCCGTGCTCTCGACCATGAAGCGGCAGCTGCTCATCGCCACGCGCCAGCTCGACAAGGCGGTCGACGAGGCGCGCGCCGTGGCCGAGGAGATTCCCTACGAGGCGGAACACCACACGGTGCTGGCCAACCTCTACGGGCTGCAGGGCAACGATTCGCTCGCCCGCGCGGAGTTCGACCGTGCGCTGGAGATTGACTCGACCGACGTGCAGACGCTCATGTCGCTGGCCGACTTCTACAACACGCGGCACGACTATGCGGGGCTGCTCTCCGCCACGCGCCGCATCTTCGAGACCGACGCCCTCACCATCGACGAGATGGTCCGCCGCTTCGGGCAGCTCACCTCCGACCTGCGCTTCTACCGCGAATACTACGCACAAATCAACAGCCTGGCCTCGACGCTCATCATCCGCCATCCGGACGACCCGCGCATCGTACGCCTCTATGCCGACCACCTGATTGCCTCGGGCGAGCTGGAGGAGGCCCTCGCCCTCTACAAGCTCCGCACGGCCGACCGGCCCCCGGTGAAGAGCTACTTCCGCGCCGTGGCCGAAATCGAGAACTACCTCCAGCGCCCCGACTCGGTGCAGAAGTACGTCACGCAGGCCATCGCGCTCTTCCCCGACGACCCCGACTTCCGCATCTTCCGGGGCCACGCCCTGAGCTACGCCAAACACCACGAGCGGGCCGTGAAGGCCTACCGCGAGGCGCTGCGCTACGTCGCGGGCGACTCGCTGCGCAGTGCTGTCTGGGGCTTCATCGGCGACGCCTACCACGAGGCCGGCATGACGCGCAAGTGCTTCTCCGCCTACGAAAAGAGCCTCCGCTACCGGTCGGACAACGTCCTGGTGCTCAACAACTACGCCTACTTCCTGGCCGAGAAGGGGGGCGATTTGGAGAAGGCCCTCGTCATGGCGAGCCGCGTGACGGCGCTCACGGACAACGAACCCACCTACCTCGACACCGAGGCGTGGATTCTCTTCCGGCTGGGACGCGCCGCCGAGGCCAAGAAAATCATGCAGCAGGCCATCGCCCTCGACCGCACGAACAGTCCGGTGCTGCTGCTCCACTACGGCGACATCCTCGAGGCGCTCGACGAGCGCTTCATGGCCGAATTCTACTGGCGCAAGGCGCTCGAGAACGGGGCCGACCCCCAGGAGGTCGACCGCCGCATCCGCGCCCGCTCCGAGGCCGACGGAAACTCCGCGGAGAAGAGGCCCGGACGCGAAGGGCGCTCGAAATAGGCGGTCTGCGGAGCGTTGCGAAGGCCAGACCCCGGGACCCGTAAAGAACCTGCTATGAAGAAGTTGCTCCCATACCTCATGCTGCTTGCGGCACTCTGCGCGCTCCATCCCGTGGCGGCGCAGAACGACCGCATCGAGCGGCAGAAGCGCATCATCGCCGACCTCGAGCAGCGCATCGCCCGGGGCGAACGCGAAATCGCCTCCATCAAGAAGGGGCGTGCGGCCACCGAGGAGCGGCTGCGCCGGCTGGCGCGGCAGATTGACTCGCGCAGCCAGCTGCTCGACGCCACGGAGCAGCAGGCGGCGCTGCTGCGGCTCGAGATTGAGCGCACGGACAGCGTGGCGGGCGACCTCTCGGCGGCGCTCGAGCGCAACCGCCAGCAGTACGGCGCCATGGTGCGCGAGGCCTACCGCAACTACCGCCACAACAACTACCTCACCTACCTCTTCGCGTCGCGCAGCTTCGTCGACGTGGCGCGCAAAATCACCATGCTGCGCGAGGTGGCCGCCATGCGCGAGCGCAAGCTCCTCGAAATCGACAGCCTCGCCCGCGAGGTGGCCGACCAGAAGGCGCTGCTCGACACGCGCCACCGCGCCCTCGACTCGGTGCTGCAGCGCCTCACCTCGCAGCGCGAGAAGCTGCAGCGCGACGCCCGCTCGGCACGCAGCGAGGCATCGCGCCTCTCCAAGCGCGAAAAGACGGCCCTGCAGCAGAAGATGGCAAGCGAGCAGGAGCTCGACGTCGCCATCAGCGAGCTGCGCAAGCTCACGCGCGGCAACACCGAGGGAGCCTCCTTCTCGAACAAGACCACGGGGCTGCGCCTTCCGGTGGTCGGCGGACGCGTGAAGCGCTACATGGAGAACATGGCCGAAATCACCGGTCCGAAGGGGGCGGCCGTCATCTCGATTTACGACGGCAAGGTGGTGGAAATCAAGCGCAACCGCATCACCAACAAGTACGATGTCTTCGTGGCTCACGGCGAGTACATCACCTCCTATGCCAATCTGGGGGCGGTGAGCGTCACCAAGGGGCAGAAGGTGTCGCGCAACCAGCGGCTGGGGAGCATCGGCTCGGCGATGAACGTGGTGACGATGGAGCCCGAATACAAGCTCGTCTTCGGCATCTATCCGCCCTCGCCCAACATGAAGATGCGCGCCCAGGACTGCTTCCGCCGCTAAGGCGCGGGGGCCGGAGCGAGGGGGGCACACAGGAGGAGCACAGAAGGCCGGAGAGGCCGCACCGGAGCTGAAAAAGGACCCGGAAGGAGCGGGGCCGGGCAAGAGGACGGACAGTGGAGCCTGAGAAGGGCCCGGACCGGAGGACCCGGAAGCCGGGCAGAAAAGCCGGGGAAGGACCAGGAAAGGGAGTTGGGGATTGCCTCTGGAGTCCTGGGGCCGGACAGTGGGCCGGAGCGAGGACCGGAGTAAGGGCCGGAGTAAGGGCCGGAGTAAGGGCCGGCAAGGATTGAAACACACAACACACGTCATATTATGGCTGTCAGATACTACAACGACGACTGCACCTACCGCCTGCCCGAGAAGCGGCGCACGGCCCGGTGGCTCGGCGAGGTGGCCCGCGCCGAGGGTTATACGCTCGGCGACGTGAGCTACATCTTCTGCTCGGCCGCACGGCTGCTCGAGATGAACCGCCAGTACCTCGGACACGACTACTATACCGACGTCATCACCTTCGACTACAGCGACCGCCGGGGGACGCACGTCGTCTCGGGCGACATCTTCATCGATGTGGAGACCGTGGCCGACAATGCGCGGCAGTACGGCGCCACGAAGCTCGAGGAGATGCGCCGCGTGGTGGTCCACGGCGTGCTGCACCTCTGCGGGCAGCGCGACAAGACGCCGCGCACCAACGCCCAGATGCACCGCAAGGAGGACCGCTACCTCGCCTTCTGGCACGAAGAGGAGGCGTCGGAGCAGAGCGCCGCACCCGCCCCGAAACGGGCCAAACGTCCGGCGCATTCAAAAAAGTAAGGGAGGGCAGCCGGAGCAGCACTCCTAACGCCTGCAAAAGCCATTTTCCGCCCCGATAAGAGCCTCCTGCAACAGCAGCGAAGACTTCCTGCACCCACCCGGCAAACGCGGCAAAACAGCCTCCTTTCAGCCCATACAGGACCTCAGGCAACAGACAGTGTGCCGCAACTGAGAACAGACAGGGCCCGCAACCGCATAGCTACCCTGCCGCAACGCCCCTTTTCCGCCCAGGGAGGTTCGCCAGGAGGGAGAAGAAGGAGGGGAGGCGGCGAAGGGAAGCAGCTGCAACGCTTCCGCTAATCCTGCCGCACCCCCCCTTTTTCCGCCCCGGAAAGCTCGCGAAGGAGGGAAAAACAAAGAAGGACAGCCAACGTGGAAAGCACCGCTAAAAGGCTGCAAAAAGAGGCAAGGCGCGGGTAACAAAAAATTCCAAAAGGGGCAAGGCCGCGAACCGCCGCAAAAGAGGCAAGGCAACGAACCGCAAAACGCCGCAAAAAAGGCAAGGCAGCGGGCAGCGGGAAGAAGCGAAGAGAAAAGAAGCAACGACAAGAGACAAGAGAAGAGAAATAGGAAAGATGGTTCTGGACTACGATATAATCGTCATCGGCGGAGGTCACGCCGGTTGCGAGGCCGCATCGGCCGCCGCACGACTCGGCTCGCGCACGCTGCTGCTGACGATGGATATGGTCAAATTCGCCGAAATGTCGTGCAACCCGGCAGTCGGTGGAGTAGCTAAAGGACAGATTGTCAGAGAGATAGACGCACTCGGAGGTCAGATGGGCCGCATCACCGACCTCACGACGCTGCAGTTCCGCATGCTCAACCGCTCGAAGGGGGCGGCCATGTGGAGTCCCCGTGCGCAGTGCGACAAGCGGGCCTTCTCGGCCGAGTGGCGCCGCACGCTGGAGAACACCGACAACCTCTACATCTGGCAGGATGCGGCCGTCGAGCTGCTCTTCGACCGCGAGCCGGAGCCGGGGGCCGAAGCCGCCGCAACGGCCCCGGAGCGGCCGTCCGCCGAAGGTACTCCGGAGACCCCGAACCCGGGCACGGCGGCACCCGCGGCTGCGGCACCATCCGCCGCGGCAGGGGAGGGGGCCGGACAGCCGGGCAGGCTGCGCATCCGCGGCGTGAGGAGCCGCATGGGGGTCGAATTCTCGTGCCGGGCCGTGGTGCTCACGAGCGGCACCTTCCTCGGAGGGTTGATGCACTGCGGTGCGGCCCATGCCGAGGGGGGACGCGCCGGCGACGCCGCCTCGCACGGCATCACCGAATCGCTCGTGGCCGTGGGCTTTGAGACCGGCCGCATGAAGACCGGCACCCCCGCACGCCTCGATGCGCGGACCATCGATTTCAGCCGTCTGGAGCCGCAGCCGGGAGATGAAAAGCCCGAAAAGTTCTCGTTTTCGCCCGAAACGCACACCGTCAGCGAGCAGATGCCCTGTTATCTGGTCTACACGTCGCCCGAAGTGCACGCCATTCTGCGCAGCGGATTCGACCGCTCGCCACTCTTCAACGGCACGATTCACGGCATCGGACCGCGCTACTGCCCCTCGATTGAGGACAAGCTGCGCACCTTTGCCGACAAGGAGCAGCACCAGCTCTTCCTCGAACCCGAAGGGCGGAAGACGAACGAATACTACCTCAACGGCTTCTCGTCGTCGCTGCCGTGTGAGGTGCAGTGGGAGGCGCTGCACCGCATCGAGGGCTTCGAGCGGCTCCACATCTACCGCCCGGGTTACGCCATCGAGTACGACTACTTCCCGCCCACGCAGCTCCTCCACACGCTCGAGACGAAGCGCGTCGCAGGGCTCTACTTCGCCGGGCAGGTCAACGGCACGACGGGGTATGAGGAGGCGGCCGCCCAGGGGCTCATGGCGGGCATCAATGCCCACCTCAAGCTGGCAGGGCGCGAGCCGCTGGTGCTGCAGCGCGACGAGGCCTACATCGGCGTGCTGATTGACGACCTGGTGACCAAGGGGGTCGACGAGCCCTACCGCATGTTCACCTCGAGGGCCGAGTACCGGATTCTGCTCCGGCAGGACAATGCCGACATGCGGCTGACGCCGAAAGGATATGAAATCGGTCTGATTTCGGAAAAAAGGTACGCCCATTTCCTGCAAAAAAAATCGCTCGTAGAATCGCTTGTAGCCTTCGCACGCCGACAGAGTGTCAAAGCAGCCGAAATTGAGAGCTATTTGAAATCGCTCAATTCGGAGCCTCTGACGCAGGGTCGTAAGCTCTACGAGGTACTGATGCGCAACGATGTCACCTTCCGCGGACTGAAGGAGGTGCTGCCGCGGCTCCGCCGGTTCATGGAGGAGGTGGCGATGACCGACGAGGCGATGGAGGAGGCAGAAATCCAGATTAAGTACAAAGGCTACATTGAACGCGAAAAATTCATTGCCGAGAAGCTCCACCGGTTGGAAAACATACGAATTCCGGCCGATTTCGACTTTTTCTCGATGAATTCGCTTACGATTGAGGCGCGGCAGAAGCTCTCGAAAATCCGACCGGAGACCATCGGTCGGGCCTCGCGCATCCCGGGCGTGTCGCCGGCGGACATCAACGTGCTGCTGGTAAAGTTCGGCCGATAGGGGAGCATACCGCACACAGCGGCGCAGTGCCGAAAGGAAACTTATTACGACAGGAGCGGCCGAGGGCAAAGGGAATTCAAAACAGAGCAAACAGCAAGAGTGCGTTCCACGTGGAACACACTCTTTTTATTTGCAACGATGGTTCCACATGGAACAGCAGAACAACGAGAAAGCTTAATGTTCCACGTGGAACAGAAGACGAGGGAGAAGAAAGGAATAAGTAGAAAAAGAAAAAAGAGGCGGAGGTAGGGAAAATAGAGGGTGAAGGGGGGAGACGAAAGTGAAGAGGGCTGAAAAGAGAAAAGATGGAGAGAGGGAGGGGAGAGAAAAAGGAGAGAAGAGACAGGAAGGTCGAACAGAGACAGGAATTGCTAAAGAAAAATCAATAAAAAAGGGTGAACCGGAAAGCGGTTCACCCCTGAAAATTGTTTTGGAACGACGGAAGGGGAGCGGACGCAGCAAAAAAAATTTCGTTTAAAATTTTGCTTAAAATGTGCCGGCCGCCCTGAAGGTTGTTCGAAGCAAAGGGTCGGATTACTCAATAATCGTGTTCCAGCCGTGGATATCCTCGGCACGGCCGTACTGGATATCCTGCAGGCGCGCGTAGAGCTCCATCGAAACCTTGCCCACCTCGGTGCCGTACTCGTAGACCTGGTTGGTCTGCATGTCGAAAATCTTGCCAATCGGCGAGATGACGGCAGCCGTACCGCAGGCGCCGCACTCCTCGAAGGTGCCCAGCTCCTCGAGCGGAATGGGGCGCTCCTCAACCGCCAGACCCATGTCGGCAGCAAGCTGGCGCAGACTCTTGTTGGTAATCGACGGCAGAATCGAGGGCGACTTCGGCGTGATGTACTTGCCCTCCTTGATGCCGAAGAAGTTGGCGGCACCGCACTCCTCGATGTACTTGTGCTGTGCAGCGTCGAGGTAGAGGACGTTCGAGTAGCCCAGACGGTGGGCGTTCTCACCCGAGAAGATGCTGGCCGCATAGTTGCCGCCCACCTTCACGTCGCCCGTTCCACGTGGAGCAGCACGGTCCTGTTCGCGGTCCAAAGCAACCATGATGGGCTTGATACCCGTCTTGAAGTAGGCGCCTACGGGCGATGCGTAGACAATCAGCAGCGCATCCTTGGCCGGCTTGACACCCAGTCCGACCGTCGTGCCGAACATCACAGGACGCAGGTAGAGCGAAGCACCCGTTCCATAGGGAGGAATGTAGGCCTCGTTGCGCTTAACGACCTCGATGCAGGCGTTGACAATCATCTCGGTGGTGGGAACAGGCAGGCAGAGACGCTTGGCCGAAGACTGGAGACGGTGTGCATTCTCCTCGACACGGAAGAGACGAATCTTGCCGTCGACACCGCGGAAGGCCTTCAGACCCTCGAACAGCTCGATGCCGTAGTGCAGACACGAGGCCGACATGTGCATCTTGATGTACTCGTCCTGCGTGACCTCCATCTCGCTCCATTTGCCATCCGTGTAGGAATAGCGAACATTCCAGTCGGTTTTGTGGTAGTCAAAACCCAACTTGCTCCAATCAATTGTTTCCATACTCAATTATTTTAAGGTTTTCCAGTATTTTTCCCATTCATCACAACGCGGAACCATTCCGGAACCTTTTCAATTTTCATTGTTCATTTTTGCGCTTCGCGGGCGGCAGGGCCGGGCTTCGCGAGCAGCGAGGCCGGACAGCGGAGCCGGGGCGAGCCAGTGCCGGCTGCGGACCGGGCAGCGGGGCCGGGCAATGCAGCGGGGCCGGTGCAGGCTGCGGGCCGGGCAGTACAGCGGGGGCAATACAGGCTGCGGGGCCGGTACAAACTGCGGGGCCGGTACAAACTGCGGGGCCGGTACAAACTGCGGGGCCAGGCAGCGGGGCCGGGCTTCGCTGGCGGCGGGCCAGGCTACAACCGGACGACGCCGGAACAGCGGTGCTGCGGTGGTTGCTGCAGGGCGGCAGACCAATGCAGTGGGGCCGGGCTTCGCTGGCGGCGGGCCTAAGCAGGCAGCAGGGCCTACCCAAATACGCCCGGGAACGCTGTCGAACATGCGCAGCCGCAAATGCGAAGTTCACAAATCGAAGCCTCCTTTTTAACAAAGGAGGAACCGACCAAACGCAATCCGTAAATAAAGAACCCTAAAAAAGCGCGAACTGCAAGCAGAAATCCGCCGAAAGCCTGTCCAGCGGCAAAAGCAGCACCGTTAGCCGACGATGGCGCCGTTGGAGGTCTTCTCGTCGGGTCCCAGCAGGCGCAGCTTGCCCGTGGCATCCTCGCCCATGAGTATCATGCCCCGCGAAACAATCCCCTTGAGCGTACGCGGCGCCAGGTTGACCAGAACCAGCACCTGACGGCCCACAAGCTCCTCCGGGGTGAAGTACTCGGCGATGCCCGAGACGATGTCGCGCTGGTCGATACCCGTGTCGACGGTCAGGTGGAGCAGCTTCTTGGTCTTGGCCACCTTCTCGGCCGAGAGGATGGTCGAAACGCGGATGTCTATCTTCTGAAAATCGTCGAACGTTATTTCATCTTTCTGAGCCTCAACATGTTGCGCAGCTTCAACAGCGGCATTGGCAGCCTTCGTGGCAGCCAGCTTGTCCAACTGACGCTGGATGACGTCGTCCTCAATCTTCTCGAAGAGCAGCTCGGGCGTGCCGATGCGGTGGCCCGCCTCGATGAGGTCCGTGGCACCCATGCGCTCCCAGTCGAAGCCCTCGACCGAAAGCATCCGGCGCAGCTTGGCTGCCGTGAAGGGCATGAAGGGCTCGATGGCGATGGCCGTGTTGGCCGTAATCTGCAGCGCCACGTAGAGAATCGTCTTCACGCGCTCGGGGTCGCTCTTGATGACCTTCCAGGGCTCGGTGTCGGCCAGGTACTTGTTGCCGATGCGGGCAATGTTCATCGCCTCCTGCAGCGCGGCGCGGAAGCGGTAGTTCTCGATGTTGTTCTCGAGCGCCTGCTTGACGGCAGCCACGTCGCGCAGCGCCTCGCGGTCGTACTCCGTAAGCTCGCCGCAGGCCGGCACGACGCCGTCGAAGTACTTCTGCGTCAGCACCAGCGCGCGGTTGACGAAGTTGCCCAGCACGGCCACCAGCTCGTTGTTGTTGCGCGTCTGGAAGTCCTTCCAGGTGAAGTCGTTGTCCTTCGTCTCGGGGGCGTTGGCGCAGAGCACGTAGCGCAGCACGTCCTCCTTGCCGGGGAACTCGTCCAGATACTCGTGCAGCCAGACGGCCCAGTTGCGCGAGGTCGAAATCTTGTCGCCCTCGAGGTTGAGGAACTCGTTGGCCGGAACGTTGTCCGGCAGGATGTAGCCGCCGTGGGCGCGCAGCATCGAGGGGAAGACGATGCAGTGGAAGACGATGTTGTCCTTGCCGATGAAGTGGACCATCTTCGTATCCTCCGACTTCCAGTACTTCTCCCAGTCGGGCGTGAGCTCCTTGGTGGCCGAGATGTAGCCAATTGGCGCGTCAAACCAGACGTAGAGCACCTTGCCCTCGGCACCCTCGACCGGCACGGGGATGCCCCAGTCGAGGTCGCGGCTCACGGCACGCGGCTGGAGACCGCCGTCGAGCCAGCTCTTGCACTGTCCGTAGACGTTGGTCTTCCACTCCTTGTGGCCCTCGAGAATCCACTGGCGGAGGAACCCTTCGTACTCGTTCAGAGGCAGATACCAGTGACGCGTCTCCCGCTTGACGGGGATGGAGCCCGAGACGGCGCTGTGGGGTTCGATGAGCTCGTCGGGCGAGAGCGTCGAGCCGCACTTCTCGCACTGGTCGCCGTAGGCGCGGTCGTAGCCGCACTTGGGGCAGGTGCCGACGATGTAGCGGTCGGCAAGGAAGGTGCGGGCCTCCTCGTCGTAGTACTGCATCGAGCTCTTCTCGATGAACTTGCCCTCGTCGTAGAGCTTGCGGAAGAACTCCGAAGCGGTCTTGGCGTGGGTGGGCGACGAGGTGCGCGAGTAGATGTCAAACGACATGCCGAGGCGCTCGAACGAACGCTTGATGAGTTCGTGGTAGCGGTCGACAATCTGCTGCGGGGTGACGCCCTCCTTGCGGGCCTTGATGGTGATGGGCACGCCGTGCTCGTCGGAGCCGCAGACCGAGATGACGTCGCGGTGGCGCAGACGCAGGTAGCGGGTATAGATGTCCGAAGGTATGTAAACGCCCGCCAGATGGCCGATGTGAACGGGGCCATTGGCATAGGGGAGCGCCGAAGTGACCAGATAGCGCTTGAATTCTTTAGCCATAGATAACGAGTGGAATATTACTAATTTGTGTCAAAAGTAGTAATTTTTAACAGAAAAGGAAAGCAATCGCGGGGAATTTGTTACCAATCGTCAGCCGCGCGCGGAGTCCTCCGCCGGCCGGGGGAGGAAATGGGAGCGAAGCGGTCCGGAAAAAGGGACAAAGGGGACAAAACGGGGCGAAAAGGGGGTGGCAGGAAACAGGGGTCGGACGGGCGGGAAACGGAGGCGGGAAGGGCGGAGACGACGGAAAGCAGGGACGGCGGGGCTGGTGGAAAGAGGACAGAAAAGAGAAACAGGATGGAGCGAGGCAAAAAACAGAGGAAGGGTGGACAGGAAACAGAGGCCGAGCAGGCGGGAAACAGAGACGGGAAGGGCGGGAATGGTGGAAGGGAGAACGGCGGGGCGGGCAGGAAACGGGGCGGAAAACAAGGCGGAGCGGGCAGAGAAAAGGGACGAAACGGACAGGAAGCTGCGAAAGCGAAAATCGGAAGAGGTGCGGAAAGGAAGGGCTGAAGGGCCGGTGGGAGCAAAGGAAAAGAGAAGGCAGAGCGGCAGCAAAAAGAGGGTGCTGCGCGACAAAAAAGGAAAACTGAAAGACGGGAAAGAGGGAGCAGCGTGGCGAAAAAGGAAAAACTGAAAGGCAGGAAAGGGGCCCGGAGCGGGCAGAAAACAGAGGCTGGACGGACGGGCAGCGGCCGCTGTCGGGAACACTTCGGAAATACTCCTTTTCCGGCCCGTAGAGACAAAAAGGGGAGGGGTCCGTAAAGGACTCCTCCCCGTGGTCAAAACGCGCCCTGTGGGGCTATTTCTGCACGATATCGAGCTCGTCGAGCAACCAGCCCGCACCGGCGAACTTGTCGACGATGAAGAGCACGTAGCGGATGTCAACGGCGATGGTGCGCTGCAACTCCGGCTCGAAGGTGACGTCACCCGACATCGCCTCCCAGTTGCCGTCGAACGCCAGGCCGATGAGCTCGCCACGGCCATTCATCACCGGCGAACCCGAGTTGCCGCCCGTAATGTCGCAGTTGGCCAGGAACGCCACGGGCATCTCGCCCCGCTCGTTGGCGTAGCGTCCGAAATCACGCGCCGCATAGAGCTCCTTGAGCCGCTCGGGAACGGTGAACTCGGCGGGATTCTCGGGGTCCTCCTTCTCCATGACACCCTTGAGCGTCGTGTAGTAGTTATACTCGATGCCGTCGGCCGGCGAGTAGGGAAGCACCTGTCCGTAGGTCAGACGGATGGTGAAGTTGGCATCGGGCGCCCACGCCTTGCGGGGCTGCTGCAGCATCAGGCCGGCGATGTACTTGCGCTTGCCCTCGGCATAGGAGGCGTGCTTCTCGCGGTAGGCCGCCGCCAGCTCGAAGTACTTCTTCATCACCGACACCGCCAGCTCCACGGCCGGGTCCTCGGCGATTTTCGCGGGCGCATAGTCATCAATCAGCCCGGCAACACGCTCCCCGGAGGAGAAGAGCGAATGGTCGTAGAGGTAGTCGACATAGGCGTCGATGTCGCCACCGAAGCGTTGGTCGATGACCTCCTCGTAGAAAGAGGGCAAATCCTGCATGTGCTCGCGCGTGATGGCAAGCATCCGCTTGGCCACCTTGCGGTCCGTCGCCGGGTTGTAGTCCTTGTACCACTCGGCCAGGACCTCCCTGGCCGCTGCCGGGTCGGGGACGCTGTCGACAAGCTCCATCTTCGAGAGATTGACGAACGCACGGGCGGGCGTCAGCAGCTCGACGGCTCCGAGCAGCGCCTCCGAGATGTACTGCATGCCGGCCTCGTAGGGTGCGGCCTGCTCCTCGGCGCGGCGGATTTTGTCCAGCGCGTCGATGTAGCCCTCCTCGGGCAGCGTCTGCTTCTCGGCCCAGGCCTGGAACGAGGCCTCCTGCGCCTGCTTGCGCTCCATGACGCGGAGCTTGAGCAGCGCCTGCGACATGCCAATCGAGTTCTTCCAGTAGTTCGACGAGCGGGCATACTTCGAGGCGTACTGAATCCGCACGGCGTCGTCGGCCATCATGTCCTCCCAGAGAATCTCCTGACGCTCGCCGCGGATGAAGATGCGCTGCGGGTTCTGCGTCTCGAGCAGGTTCTTCATCTCGAACGAGGTCATGTAGCGCTCCGTCGAGCCGGGGAAGCCCATAATCATGGCGAAGTCGTTCTCACTCACGCCGTTGAGCGACACCTTGAGGTACTTCTCGGCGCGGTAGGGGACATTCTCGGGCGAGTAGTCGGCCGGACGGTTGTCCTTGCCGGCGTAGACGCGGAAAATCGAGAAGTCGCCCGTATGGCGCGGCCACATCCAGTTGTCCGTATCACCGCCGAACTTGCCAATCGACGAGGGGGGAGCGCCCACCAGACGCACGTCGCGGTAGACCTCCATGACGAACGAGAAGTACTGGTTGCCGCCGAAGAACGAGCGCACGATTACCTCCATGCCGGGGTTCTCCTCTGCGAGGCGGTCGCGGACGGCCTTGATGTTTTCGGTCGTGATGCGCTCGTACTCCTCCTGCGAGGCGATGGAGGGGACGTTGCCCACGATGTCGGCCGTCACGTCGCCGATTTTGCGGATGAAGCGCACCTCGAGCCCCGGTGCGGGGAGCTCCTCGGCCTCGGACATTGCCCAGAAGCCGTTCTTCAGGTAGTCGTGGTCGACGGCCGAGAGCTGCTGGATGGACTCGTAGCCGCAGTGGTGGTTGGTGAAGAGCAGGCCGCGGGGCGAGACGATTTCACCCGTGCAGCCGCCGCCGAAGATGACGACGGCATCCTTGAGCGAGGAGTTGTTGACGCTGTAAATCTCCTCTGCCGAGAGTTTGCAGCCGCGCTCCTTCATCGCCTTGATGTTCATCTTCTGGAGGTAGGGCAGCAGCCACATGCCCTCGTCCGCCAGCGCCGTGAGCGACAGGAAGGCCGCTCCGAGCAGCAAAAGCATTTTCTTCATAAAAATCGGTGTTATGGTTTATTGGATTTGTCAGGTTTTTTCCAGGTTTTTTCCAGGTTTGCCGGGCCGTTTGGGCCATTCGGGCCGTTCGGGCCGTTCGGTTTATCCGGTTTGAAGAGTCTTCCGATTGTTCGGATTGTTTTGGGCACCGGCAGAGCTCTTCCGGGAAGGGCAGCCCCTCTCAGCGGATGACCTTGCACTTGCCGCTCACGCGGAGGATGTCGAGCCGCACCACCTCGGTGCGGTGGAACGACTTCTCGGCGTAGCGCATTCCCACCTCCACGTCGTCGGGCGAATACTTCTCCAGAAGCAGCCCGAGGGCCTGCATCCGCTCCCCTTCGTCGAGGCCGCGCACGGCCCGGCACTCCACGACGATGCTCTCGTAGGCGGTCGTGAAGCGCTCGGGGCAGACCCGCGTACGCCCCACCACGCAGAAGGTGACCCGCGGCGAGCGCTCCACACAGCGCAGCTTGCGCCCCTCGGGGGCACAGTGGATGTAGAGCGCACCGGCGCCGTCCCAGACGTAGCTCAGCGGCACGCCGTAGGCGCCCCCCTCCTCCCGGTCCGAGACCATGGCCAGAAAGCCGTACTCACCCCCGCGCAGCAGCTCTTCGGCCCGCTCGGGGTCGAGCAGGCGGTCACGCCGCCGCACCGTCGCGTTGTCGTAGGGAAGCATCGCCTCAGCGGATGGCAATCATGTTGCGAATCGAGCGCTCGGCGGCGCGGCGCACCTCCTCGTCGAGCTCGATTTCGGGCGACTCGTGCTCGAGGCACTCGGCGATGTTCTCGAGCGTCACCATCTTCATGTACTTGCAGTTGTTGCAGGCGCACGTCTCGTCGTCGGGCGGTGCGGGGATGAAGTGCTTGTCGGGGTAGCGGCGCTGCATCTCGGCGAGGATGCCCGCCTCGGTGACGACGATGAACTCCTGCGCATCGCTGCGGCCGCAGTAGTCGAGTATTCCGGCCGTCGAGCCGACGTAGTCGGCCGCCTCGAGGATGTAGGCGCGGCACTCGGGGTGGGCCACCACCCGTGCGGCGGGGTGTTCACGCTTGAGGGCCAGCAGCTTCTCGAGCGAGAACTCCTCGTGGACGTGGCAGGCGCCGTTCCAGAGCACCATGTTCCTGCGTCCGGTGAGCTTCTGGATGTAGGAGCCCAGGTTGCGGTCGGGGGCGAAAATCAGCGGCTGGTCGGCCGGCAGCGACTCGACCACCTTCAGCGCGTTGGACGAGGTGCAGCAGATGTCCGTGAGCGCCTTGACGCTCACAGTCGTATTGACGTAGGAGACCACCTTGTAGCCCGGGTAGCGCGCCTTGAAGGCGGCGAATTCGGCCGCATCGCACGACTCGGCCAGCGAGCACCCCGCCTCGGGGCAGGGGATGAGCACCTTCTTGTCGGGGCAGAGCACCTTGGCCGTCTCGGCCATGAAGTGCACCCCGGCAAAGAGGATGATGTCGGCGTCGACCTGCTGCGCCTGGACCGAGAGGGCCAGCGAGTCGCCCAGGAAGTCGGCCACCTGCTGCACGTCGGGCGTCGTGTAGTAATGAGCCAGAATCACGGCCCGCTTCTGCCGCTTGAGCTCTTCGATTTTCCGGCGGAGCGCCGGGCGGTTGTCCACAGTCATCTTCTCTTTTATCTTTTTATTTATAATTATTAAAATCTAAAAATAAAAATAATAATGGGTGTTGACAATGTTGACAAGTCGGAGCGCGGAGTTTTCTTTGACATCCGTCGTTGCCGCTGTCGGTAACCTGCCGCCGCAAGTGGCTCTGATTCGGGACTGCCCGACGGGTTATGGACAACTGTTGAAAACACTTTTCCACATTTCAACATCCGTCGGTTTTCCACATCGACCCCCTCGCGGCGGATGATTGCGGCTGCAACAACTTTCGAAAACTTTTTTTGGAGTTGTGGAAAATCCGTACACACACCCTTTTTTCGTGGTCTGCAAATTTTCGGGCCCCAAGTTGTTCTTTTTTTTCGAACGGTTATCGACAGGTTGCCAACACTATTTGCGCACCTTTTCCACAATCCGTCCGGCGATGTCGCGGTACCACTTTTCGACCCGCGGGTCGATGCCGGCGGCCGGACGCCCCTCCTCGGAGCACTCCATAATCGACTGTACGATAGGAATTTCGCCCAGGAAGTCGACGCCGTTCTGCTCGGCATAGCGGCGTGCGCCCCCCTTGCCGAAGAGGTAGTAGCGGTTGTCGGGCAGCTCCTCGGGGGTGAACCACGCCATGTTCTCGATGATGCCCGCCACGGGGATGTTGACCTGCGGGTTGCGGAACAGCTCCACGCCGCGCACCACGTCGGCCACGGCCACCTGCTGCGGGGTGGAGACAATCACGGCGGCGTCAATCTTCAGCTCGCCGATAATCGAGAGGTGGATGTCGCCCGTGCCGGGAGGCAGGTCCGTGAGCAGGAAGTCCAACTCGCCCCAGCGCGTCTGGTGAATCATCTGCCGCAGGGCGTTGACCGCCATGGCGCCGCGCCAGAGCAGCGCGTCGGTCGGTTTGATGAAGAAGCCAATCGACATCAGCTCGATGTCCTGCGCCCGGGCGGGGACTATCTGGTCGATGCCGTCCTCCTGCACGGCGTCGGGCAGGTAGCCCTCGACGCCGAACATCCGGGGCTGCGAGGGTCCGTAGATGTCGGCATCGAGCACGCCGACGCGGTAGCCCATGTTGCGCAGCGCCACGGCGAGGTTGGCCGTGACGGTCGACTTGCCGACGCCCCCCTTGCCCGAGGCGACGGCCACCACGTGGCGGATGGCCCCCGTCGTGGTGCGGTGCTCCTGCTGCTGGGGTTTGCGCGGCGTACCCTCGCGCAGCATCACCGTGACGGTGGCGGCGGGGAAGGCTTCGCGCAGCAGCGCCTCGGCCTGCGCCTTGAGCTTGAAGGCGAAGGGGTCGCGCGCCTTGGCGAAGTGCAGCGCCACGGAGATGTGTTCGTCCGAGGCGTTGACCTGCTCGACGAAGCCGCTCTTGACCAGGTCCTCGCCCGTTTCGGGGTGGATGAGCGAGCCGAGCAGCTCGATGATTTTCTCCTTTGTATCCATAGGTTGAAAAGGGTGTTTTGCGTTTTTCCGACCCTTCGCTCCGCACTGCCGCTGATGTCGGTGTGCGGCATGCGGCGGAGCGGGCGGGGTGTAGTTTTCGCAAATATAATGCTTATTTTGAAGAAAAGTGCTTTTTGGAGCGGAATATTTATCGAAAAACGATAAAATTTATATTTGTTTTTCAGAATGAAGTGTTTATCTTTGCCGTAGAATAGGAGTTCGCGCGCATGCGCGGAGGCGGTTTCGGGGGTTCGTCCGGTCCTCCAGAGCGGTCGCAACAGTCCGGCAGCTGGTCGGTTCGGGCGGGGTCGCCGGGGGGGCGGTCCCGAGGGCCGGAGAGAAGCTGGCGTGCGGTTCCGATAAGGCCGGAGGGTCCGGAGCATCCGGAGCAGCTGTTGAAAACCGGGTCCGGGTCTGTGGAAAAGAAGCCGGCGGGCTGTCCGTTCAAGGCGAGTTTCCGGTGAGCTGTCCCGCGGGCGGCCGGAGAAAAGCTGGCGGCAGTCCTTTTGGGGGCGAGTTCCCGGGACGTCTGGAGAGAAATCGGCGGGCTGTCCGTTCAGGCGCGTTTCCGGACCTTCAAAAACATGCTGGAAAACAACAAACAATAAAAACCATACGCACAATGAATTTTCTCAAGACTTTTCTGGCGGGGGTGCTGGCCTTCGTGGTCGGATGCTTCCTCGTCTGCTACATCGGCATGATGCTGCTGGTGAGCATGGCCGGTCTGGCGGGCTCCTTCGAGAAGGCGGTCTCGGTTCCCGACGGCTCGATTCTCGAAATCAACCTCGACGAGACCATCACCGACTCGCCCGCAACGAATCCTCTGGCCGAGTTTGACTTCGCGACGATGACCTCGCGTCACTCGCTGCCCGTCCTCAAGGCGATGGGCGCCATCGAGGCCGCGGCCGCCGACAGCCGCATCCGCGGCATCTACCTGCGCCTCAACGGCGCGGGCGGCATCGCCGGTTCGGCCCTCATGGAGGAGCTGCGCGGCGCGATTGCCGACTTCCGGCAGAGCGGCAAGTTCGTCGTCTCCTACAACGAGGTCTACAACCAGGGGGCCTACTACCTCGCCTCGGTGGCCGACAGCGTATACCTCCACCCCGAAGGGGGAATGGACTGGTCGGGTCTGGCCTTCAACCTCACCTTCTACAAGGGGCTGCTCGACAAGCTGGACCTCCACGCCGAGGTCTTCCGTCCGACGGTCTGCAAGTACAAGAGCGCCGTCGAGCCCTACATCCTCGACCGCATGTCGGACGCCAACCGGCTGCAGATGCAGGAGCTGGTCAACTCCATCTGGGGAACGCTCGTGCGGGCCGTCTCCGATGCGCGCGGCATCTCGCCCGAGGAGCTCAACCGCATGGCCGACAATCTGGAGGTAGTGCTGCCCGAGGATGCCCTCGAGAAGGGGCTGGTCGACGGCCTGCTCTACGAGGACCAGATGAACGACGTCTTCGCCTCGTACGGCCTGGAGCCCGACGCCGAGGGCCACTACAGCTTCGTCACGCTGGGCGACTACGCCGCGCAGACGGGCTTCGGCGCAGCGTCGAGCCTCTCGCAGCCCGCCGTGGCGGTGGTCTATGCCGACGGCTCGATTGTCGACGGCGAGGGCTACGAGCTGGACAAGATTTACGGCAACACGCTGGCACGCACGCTGGCCGGGGTGCGCGCCGACGAGAGCGTCAAGGCGGTGGTGCTGCGGGTCAACTCGCCCGGCGGCAGCGCCCTGGCCTCCGACATCATCTGGCGTGAGCTGGAGCTGCTGCGCGCCGAGAAGCCCGTCATCGTCTCGATGGGCTCCTATGCCGCCAGCGGCGGATACTACATCTCCTGCCCGGCCGACGCCATTGTCTCCGACCGGCTGACGCTCACGGGCTCCATCGGCGTCTTCGGCATGTACCTCTACACGCCCGACGCGCTGAAGAACAAGCTCGGCATCACGCTCGACGGCGTGAAGAGCAACCGCTCGGCCGGCATGGGCTCCATCTCGCCGCTCACGCCGGCGGAACGCGCCTCCATCATGCGCGGGGTCGACAAGGTCTACGCCACCTTCACGGGCAACGTCGCCCAGGGGCGCAACCTGCCGCTGGAGCGCGTGCTGGAGATTGCCGGCGGCCGCGTCTGGTCGGGCGAGGATGCCCTCGACATCGGTCTGGTGGACGGCATCGGCGGTCTGCGTGAGGCGATTGCCCTGGCGGCCGACAAGGCGGAGCTGGGGGGCGACTTCCGCGTCAAGGAGGTTGTCGAGCAGCCCGAGGGTCTCTGGGCGCTCCTCTCGGAGCTGGGTGTGAGCGTGCGGCAGCAGATGCTCCGCTCGGAGCTCGGCGGCATGATGAAGGAGTACCGTCAGGTGCAGGAGCTCACCTCGCAGCAGGGCGTGGTGATGTACTGCCCGTGGCAGCCCGAGTGGCGGTAGCGGCTCCGGAAGCGGTTGTTCCGGCGGTCCCGGAAGCGCGGTGACAGCGGCGGCTGCATGGCGGCGGCCCGGGTGCTGCGCGATGACAGCGGCTGCGGCTGCGCAGGAAAGGCCCCGCAGCGCGGAAGCAGGCAGCAGGAGCCGGAACGGGTTCCGCAGCGGGTGCCGGGGGTGTGACTGCCCCACAGATAAGGGAGGGAGAAAAGTCGGCGAAGGCTTTTCTCCTTCCGTTTTTTATGCGTAACTTTGTTCGCTATGGCAACAATCAGACTTACCAAGGAGTTCTCCTTCGAGGCGGCGCACGCCCTCGAGGGATACGACGGCGCCTGCCGCGAGATTCACGGCCATTCGTACCGTCTTTTCGTGACGGTCAAGGGGCGCCCCTGTGCAGATGAGTCGCACCCCAAGTGCGGCATGGTGATGGATTTCGGCGATTTGAAGCGCATCGTGGGCGAGGAGGTCGTTTCGCGCCTCGACCACGCCTTCGTGCTGCGCCGCTCGCCGGCCAACGAGGCGCTCGCCCGGCTGCTCGGCGAGCGGTTCCACCGTCTGGTCGAGGTCGACTACCAGCCCACGTGCGAGAACATGCTCGCCGACTTTGCCGCCCGCATTGCGCGGCGGCTCCCCGCCGGTGTGGAGCTCCATGCCCTCCGGCTCCACGAGACGGCCACCTCCTTTGCCGAGTGGTACGCCGAGGACAACCGCTGAGGCGCCGGGTGCCGTGTGCCGGTGCCGGTAAGGGGGTGAGGCCCGCGATGTTGAGGGGTTGAGGTGCCGTGTGCCGGGCGCCGGGGTCGAGAAAACGGGATGCCGGGTCGTTGAGGTGTCGGGCCGTTGAGAGTTCGGACAAATCGGACCGGGCCGCGTGCCGGAAATCGGGTGCCGGGTGGCGTGTGTCGGACGTTGTGCCGCGTATGCCGCTCCCCCATTCCGAACCGTCCGAACCGCCGCAAACGCAGCCCCGCCCAAACCTCCGCGAACCGCCCGCGCCGCCACTCTCCGCCCGCTGCGCCGACGGTTGAAGGTCGAGGGTCGGTCCGCCGCCCTGTCGCCCGCCACTCCCCGCCCGCTGCGCTGCCGACAGTTGACGCCCGGTCGCCCTGCCGCCCGCCGCGATACGACGAATGAAACAAAATCGGAAAATGCGATGAAAAAGCTCTTTCTGGTCGATGCATACGCATTGATATTCAAATACTACTACGCCTTCCTGGGGCGTCCGATGCGCAACCGCGCCGGGATGAACACCTCCGTCGTCTTCGGATTCGTGAAGTTCCTGCGCGACATCCTCAAGCGCGAGCAGCCCGACCTGCTGGGGGTTGCCTTCGACCCCAAGGGGGGCAGTTTCCGCCGCGAGCTCTACCCCGCCTACAAGGCCAACCGCGCAGAGACGCCCGAGGATATCCTCCTCTCGGTCCCCTACGTCAAGCGGGTGCTCGACGCCATGTGCATCCCCGTGCTCGAGGTCGAGGGGTTCGAGGCCGACGACGTCATCGGCACGCTGGCCCACAAGGGGGTCGACGCGGGCTACGAGGTCTACATGGTGACCCCCGACAAGGACTACGGACAGCTCGTGCGCGACCACTGCGTCATCTACAAGCAGAAGGGCTCCGACGGCATCGAGATTGTCGACCGCGAGGCGATTCGCCTCAAGTACGGCATCGACGACCCCGTGCTCGTGCGCGACATCCTGGCGCTGTGGGGCGACGCCTCGGACAACATCCCCGGCGTGCCGGGCATCGGCGAGAAGGGGGCCTGCAAACTGGTGCAGGCGTGGGGCGACGTGGAGAACATCCTGCGCAACGTCGACCACATCGCCGGAAAACAGGGCGAACGCATCGCCTCGTGGCGCGACAACCTGCTGCTGGCCAAGCGGCTGACCACCATCCGGCTGGATGTTCCCATCGACTTCCGCCCCGAGGAGCTGACCCTCTGCGAGCCCCATGTCGACCAGCTGCGGGCGCTCTTCGCCGAGCTCGACTTCAGGGCCTTCATGAACGATTTGCGGAACCTCTCGCCCGCCGAGCCTCTGTCGGACGCCCCCCGTCAGGAGGCGCAGACGCAGCTGGCCGAGGTGGCGCGCGCCAAGTCGGCCGCCGCCCGCAAGGCAGCGCTGGCGGGTCAGGGCGACCTCTTCGCCGCTCCGGCCGCGGGTGCGGATACGGGTGCAGGTGCTGCGGCAGGAGCCGCAGGTGCAGGGAGCGCCCAAACGGTCGGTGCCGCCGGAACAGCCGGGAGTGCCGGAACAGCCGCCGCCGGTGTTGCAGCAGGAGCGGGTGCCGGAATGGCCGGAGCCTCCTCCCCTGCCGGAACTGACTCTGCGGCCGGAGCGCTCTCCCCCGCTGCCGAGGAAACGGATGCCGATGCCGGAGCGGCCGCCGGGAGTGCGGAGGCAGATGGCGCGGCGGAGGCCGAACCCATGGCCACGGCGCTGACGACGCCCCACGAATATCAGCTCGTCGAGAGTGCGGAGGCGCTGCGCGGGGTGGTCGAGAAGCTGCTCGGCGCGACGGAGTTCTGCTTCGACACCGAGACCACGGGCCTCGACCTCTTCAACGACCGCATCGTCGGCCTCTCGCTCGCCGTCGAGCCCCACCGCGCCTGGTACGTCCCCTTCACGCCCGGGGTGGAGGCGGAGTATGCCGCCATCATCCGCCCCCTCTTCGAGTCGGAGCAGATTGCCAAAATCGGCCAGAACATCAAGTTCGACCTCATGGTGCTGCGGCGGCTGGGCGTCGCCCTCCGCGGCCGCCTCTACGACACGATGATTCTCCACTACCTGCTCGACCCCGAATCGCGCCACAACATGAACGCCCTGGCGGAGCGCTACCTCAACTATCGCCCCATCGAAATCGAGACGCTCATCGGCCGCGGGGCCCGTCAGCTGACGATGGACCAGGTGGCCGTCACGCGCGTGGCGGAGTATGCCGCCGAGGATGCCGACATCACGCTGCAGCTCAAGCAGCGCCTCTGGCCCGAGGTCATGCGCGAGGGGCTGCAGCACCTCTATGCCGAAATCGAGGAGCCGATGATTGCCGTGCTGGCCGACATTGAGACGGCCGGCGTGCGCATCGACACCGCGGCGCTGGCCGACTACGCCGTCGAGCTGCGCGAACGGCTCGCAACCCTCGAGCAGGAGATTCGCACGCTGGCCGAAGAGCCGGCGCTCAACATCAACTCGACGCGCCAGCTGGGCGAGGTGCTCTTCGGCAAGCTGCGCATCGCCGAGAAGCCCAAGATGACCCGCACGAAGCAGTTCTGCACCGACGAGGAGTATTTGCAGGGCTTTGCCGGCAAGTACCGCATTGTCGCCGCCGTGCTCGAGTACCGCGGCGTGAAGAAGCTGCTGTCGACCTACGTCGAGGCGCTCCCGCAGCTGGTCAACCCCCGCACGGGGCGCATCCATACGTCGTTCAACCAGGCGGTGACGGCCACCGGGCGCCTCTCGTCGACGAATCCCAACCTGCAGAACATTCCCGTGCGCGACGAGCTGGGGCGCCGCATCCGCCGCGCCTTCATCCCCTCGGACGACGACCACCTGCTGCTCTCGGCCGACTACAGCCAGGTCGAGCTGCGGCTGATGGCCCACCTCTCGGGCGACGAGTCGCTCATCGCCGCCTTCGAGCACGGCGAGGACATCCACGCCGCCACGGCCGCGCGCCTCTTCCACAAGGAGCTCGACGAGGTGACCCCCGAGGAGCGGCGGCGGGCCAAGACGGCCAATTTCGGCATCATCTACGGCATTTCGGCTTTCGGGCTGAGCCAGCGGCTCGAGATTCCGCGCAAGGAGGCACGGGAGCTTATCGAGGGCTATTTCGCCACCTATCCCGGGGTGAAGGCCTACATGGAGCGGGTGGTCGGGCAGGCGCGCCGCGACGGCTTCGTATCGACGATTTTCGGCCGGCGGCGCTATCTGAACGACATCAATTCGCGCAACGCCGTGGCGCGCGGTCTGGCCGAGCGCAACGCCGTCAACGCCCCGATTCAGGGCTCGGCGGCCGACATCATGAAGATTGCGATGATTGAGGTGAGCCGCCGCTTTGCGGCCGAGGGCATCCGCTCGAAGGTGATTCTGCAGGTGCACGACGAACTGGTGGTCGACCTGCTGCGCGAGGAGCAGGAGCGCGTCACGCGCATCGTCACCGAGGCGATGGAGTCGGCCGCGCGGCTGCGCGTGCGGCTGGTGGTCGAGTGCGGCGTGGGTAAGAACTGGCTCGAGGCGCACTGACGACGAGGGTGAAGCGAAAGAGGCTGCACCTGTATATCCTGAAAAACCCCGTCTGCATCTCTTGCAGACGGGGTTTTTGTCTGGCCGGCCGAGGCTCCGGCGGGGGGCAGTCTTCCGTGTTTGCCCTCCTTCCGAGTGTATCGGGGGCGCCGGACGGGCCGGGCGCTTCGGAAGAGCCGGAGGGGGCGGGGTTTCCGGGTGCATCCGGGTGCGTCCGGGCGCTTTGGGGAGTCTCTTTTTCGGACGGGCCGGCCTCAGGGGTGCGGGGTCGCCGCGCAGGGAGCGCCTCAGAACGAGACGCCGACGCGCAGGCCGAAGCCGCCGATGTTGTCAAGCGTGTAGCCCAGCACCTCGCTCGAGTTGGTCGCGATGCTGTAGAAGGCCGCCACGTGGAAGCCCAGCCGGTAGTCCGGGCGCGGGAAGATGCTCACGCCCACCTCGGGCGAGAAGTAGAAGCCCCACGAATCGGAGTACTGCTTGACCGTATAGTAGTAGGAGGACATCTCGGCGTAGCAGGCGCCGATTTTCGTGCCCACGTAGGGCTGGAGGACGCTCTCGGGCAGGAAGACGTAGCGGCTCGCAACACCGAACGGCAGCTGGAAGAGCGCGTGCTTCTGGGCGGCCGTCAGCGCCGAGTTGCCCGTCGGGTAGATGGTCTGGCGCGGGATGGACTGCAGGTTGGTCTGGTAGTTGATGAACAGACCCACGGCCATGCGCGGGCAGAAGTAGTAGCCGCCCTCGAAGTTCATGCCCCACCCCGAGGCCTTGTCGGCGAAGAGGCCGCTGCCCACGGGGAAGTTGCTTTGCCAGTCGATGTTCATGTAGGTGTTGGGGAAGAGCTGCGCCTTGCCCGGCAGCGTCAGTACGAAGAGCCCGGTTGCGAGCAGCAGGAGTTTTATGGTTTTCATGGTCTCATGCGTTTTTTAGATGGTTATTGTGCCAGATAGGGGGATTGTACGAAGGCCTGGTTCAGACCGTCGACGGTGCGCTGCAGGTTGAGCTCGTCGTCCGCGGTGAGCAGCCCGCCCAGGAAGCAGTCCCAGACGACGGGGAGCTGCTTGCTGCCCGCGTCGGCGTCGCCCTCGAGGTTGACCATCTCGACCAGCAGCGAGCCGGTCCGGTAGCCGTAGAGCACCGGATAGGGGTAGTACCACCCCAGCCAGTCGCCCCAGTAGCCCGGGCCCCAGTAGTAGGGGTAATAGCCCCACCAGTAGGGGTAGTTGTAGCCCACGTAGTAGGTCACGCGGCTCACGTAGCTCAGCTGGAGGCCCAGCTGTGCCGCGGCCTTGTCCTCCACGCGCGTGTAGTTGCGTGCGTCGAGGTTGTCGACCACCGTGGCGATGAGCTGCTGTGCGTCGGCATCCTTCCAGTATTCGGCCTTGTCGGTGTTGCCGATGAGCAGGATGCTGTCGGGGATGAAGTAGGTGTCGAAGGAGGCGAAGTCGGTCCCCTCGTCGTAGGCCGTGTAGACCAGGTTGTCGTTGTTGAGCCCCGATGCGGAGGGCTCCTTCTGACACGAAGCGGCTGCAATGCCCAGGAGAGCAACCGCAAGGATTCGGAAAATTCGAACGCTCATGACATTTTGATTTTTATGGTTTGTTGGCTGTCGATGCCGGGGGTTCAAATACTGTTCCACTCGAGCGGGGAGCGCGTCGGCGGACCGAATCTGCCGCAAAAAGGTTTTTTCGTGCCGGCGGTGCGGGGTGCTGCGGTGCGTTGCGGGAACTTTTCGGCGGGGAAAGGGCGGAGCGGAAGGTGCCGGCTGCGGGCGGAAAAAGAGGGGCGGAGCGGGGCGCTGCGGTGCGTTGCGGGAACTTTTCGGCGGGGGAAGGGCGGAGCGGGCGTTGTCGGGTGCGGGCGGAAAAAGAGGGGCGGAGCGGGGCGCTGCGGCGGGAACAAAGGCGGGAAAGCGGAGGGACGTGCCGGTGTGCCGGCGTGCGGCGGGGAAAGCAGCAGACGGGCGGGAAAAGGATGGAAGATGGGCGATGGAAGCGGCGGCTGGAAGCAAAAAAATCCGGAGGGCGCATGTCGCTCTCCGGATTTTTTTATGATAAGGAATCTGCGGATAAACCGGGCCGCCCCGGTCGTTCTGCCGCCGTTCTGCCGCCGTCCGGGCCGCCGAACTGCGGTCCTCGCCGCCTCGGCTCTTGGTCGTCCTGCCGCCTCCGCCTCCGCTGTCTTTCTGCCCGGCCTTTCTGGCCCCCCGCTATCTGTAGCGGTGCGAGATAAGGGTCATGAACTCCTCGCGCGTGCGGTGGTCCGAAAGGAAGATGCCCGTGAAAGCCGAGGTCGTCGTCGCCGAACCCTGCTTCTCGACCCCCCGCATCTGCATGCACATGTGGCTCGCCTCGATGACCACCGCAACCCCCATCGGGTGGAGCGCCTCCTGGATGCAGTCGCGTATCTGCACCGTCAGCCGCTCCTGGACCTGCAGCCGCCGCGCGAAGCACTCCACCACGCGGGCAATCTTCGAGAGCCCCGTGATGTAGCCGTTGGGGATGTAGGCCACGTGCGCGCGGCCGTAGAAGGGGAGCATGTGGTGCTCGCAGAGCGAATAGAGCTCGATATCCTTGACCAGCACCATCTGCTTGTACTCCTCGCGGAAGGTGGCCGAACGGATAATCTCCAGCGGGTCGGCCTCGTAGCCCTGCGTGAGGAACGACATCGCCTTGGCCACCCGTTCGGGGGTCTTGACGAGTCCTTCGCGCGCCGGGTCCTCGCCCAGCAGGCGCAGAATCTCGGCATAGTGGTGTTTGAGCTGCTCGAGCCGTTCGGCGTCGTAGCGCTCCTGCTTCAGATACCGTTTCTCTTCCATGTCTTCTTCTCTCTTACGTACTTACGTACGTGCGTGTGCCCCCGCCGCCGCGCCTCAGGGGCGCGAAGGGGGCGCTAAGATACCCTATTTTTCGATGGAATGCAAGTAGTCGGCCAGTTTGCGGACCGCGCGGGCGCGGTGCGAGACGGCGTTCTTCTGCTCGGTGGTCATCTGGGCGAAGGTGCGGTCGTAGCCGTCGGGGATGAAGAGCGGGTCGTAGCCGAACCCCTCGCTCCCCTGCTCGTGGTCGATGATGCGCCCCTGGACCACCCCCTCGAAGAGGTGCTCCTCGCCGCCGAGGAGCAGCGAGATGACCGTGCGGAAGCGCGCCCGGCGGTTCGTCTGCCCCTCGAGGTTGCGGAGCAGCAGGCGGTTGTTGGCCGCGAAGTCGTGGCCGTCGGTGGCGTAGCGCGCCGAGTGGACCCCCGGGGCGCCCCCCAGCGCCTCGACCTCGAGCCCCGTGTCGTCGGCAAAGCAGTCGAGGCCCGTGCGTGCGTGGAGGTAGTGGGCCTTCTGCGAGGCATTGCCCTCGAGCGTCGGCTGCTCCTCGGGAATCTCCTCGTCAACGCCGCAGCCGTGCGGCGTCACAAGCTCGAACGTGGGGCCCAGGACGGCCTGCACCTCCTTGAGCTTGTGGGCATTGTTGGTTGCAAAGAGTATTTTCATCGCTGTCAGTGGTTCGGGGTACAAAGGTAACTATTTTTCGGCAAATTCGGCCTCGTAGCGGCGGCGGAAGATGTACTCCAGCTCGCGCATGGCGCGCGGGAACTCCGCACGGTCGTAGCGGGCGGCGACCGTCGCCCCGTCGAGGACGTAGAGGTCGTCGCAGAGCTCCGCGAGCGGCTCCATCAGGTGGGAGGTGACCAGAAGCGTGGCCCCCTCGGCGCGGCGCCGCGCGAGCAGCTGCCGGGCGGCGTAGAGGCTCTCCATGTCGAGCCCGTTGAAGGGTTCGTCGAGCAGCACCACCTCCTTGCGCTGCATGAGCACCGAGGCGAGGGCCAGCTTGCGCTTCATGCCGGTCGACAACCGTTCGACGGGCTCGTCGGCCGGCAGGGCGAAGAGGCGGATGTAGGGCTCGGGGTCCGACGAGGGGTGGTAGTGGGCCGTCAGCTCCAGCAGGTCGCGGCCGGTCATCCCCTCGTAGAGGGGCACCTCGGTCTCGAGCAGCACCATTTCGCGGCGGTTGAGCGGGCGGCCGTTGCGGCTCACGGAGCCCGACGCGGGGCGCAGCAGCCCGTAGAGGGTGCGCAGCAGCGTGGTCTTGCCGGCGCCGTTGATGCCGGCGATGCCGTGGATGGCACCCTGGGTGAGGTGCATGTTGAGGCCGCGGAGGATGTCGCGTCCGCCGAGGCGTACGGTGAGGTTATCGACTGTAATCATGGAGGTAACGGTTGAGGTTGCGCTCGGCGCGCAGGCCGTAGCGGACAAGCAGCACGAGCGAGACGGGCAGCAGCGGCGGCAGCAGGAAGCCGATGAGGCCGAAGAGCATGACCGTCGAGGCGACGGGGCGCGGCTCGTCGGGGTCGTAGAGGGCGTATTTGGCCAGCACGGCGTAGAGCAGCACGAGCGTCGAGAAGGCGAGCCAGAGGGCTGCGACCCAGGCTGCGCGGGGGTGCAGGAGTGCGGCGGCGAGGGCGAAGGGGGCCGTGGCGAGGAGGTAGTTGCGCAGCGCCTCGAAAACCTTGCGGGCCAGCAGGCGGCCGCTCTCCAGCTCGGGGAGGAGCAGCAGGGCGAGGGGTTCGTTGCGGGTGTAGCACTCGACGGCGGCCAGTGCCGTGAAGCCCAGGTAGATGAAGCTCCAGTAGGGGACGGCGGCCAGAAGGAGCGCCCCGAGGGCCAGCAGGAGCGTGGCGATGCGGTGGCGGCGCAGCGTGGCGCACCACTCGGGCGACCAGCCGAGCCAGCCGATGCGCAGCAGGCTGCGGTGGCGCAGGGCGGCGCCGCGGCGGGGAAGCAGGGCGGCCGTCGGTGCGGCGGCCTGGAGAACCAGGGCGTGCCAGGGGTGGCCGGCGGCGAGGAGCAGCAGCGAGGCGGGCAGCAGCAGCAGGTGGCAGTCGTACCACGCCCCGAGGCGCGGGCGGCGCAGCAGGAGGTTCATCAGCAGCGTGTCGCGGCGCGTGAGCTGGAAGCGCACCACAAGGGCGGCGGCGATGAGGGCGGCCCAGAGGGGGTGTGCGGCGGCTACGGCGAAGAAGAGGGCGGCGATGCCCGCCGCGAAGAGGAGCACCACCGGGAGGAACCACCCCACGCTGCGGAGCCAGCGTGCGGCCAGCCGCAGCCGAAGCCTGCCGAGCGAGAGGTCGGAGCGGAAGAGGGGCGCGTCGGGCGCTGCGGGGGTTGCCGGAGCTGGGGGCGCTGCGGGCGCTGCGGGGTTGGAGGGCGCTGCCGGGTCCGAAGGCGCTGCCGGGACCGGGGAGTTGGCCGGAGCGGAAGCGCTGGCCGGGGCATTTGCAGCCGGGGCTGTCTCCCGGGTAGCCGGGGCGGCGGATTTAACGCTCGGTGCCGAGGTGTTTGCGGCCGGGGCCGGTGTCGGTTCCGTTTCCGGGGCGACGGTGGATATGTCGGGTATGGGGCTCTTCATGGCTTACTTGACCACTTCGAGCTGCTCGAGGCGGTGGTCCACCACAATCTTGTCGATGATGGTCTTCACCAGAATGTCCATCTCCGACCCCTCCGTATAGTCGGCCGGGCAGACGTGGCTCACGCGGTTGTCGTGGATGAGCGAGCCCAGCTCGCGCCGAGCTCCCTTCTGCTCGGGGTTGTAGACCGCGATGGAGTGGCCCCCCGAGCTCTTGACCAGCCGCATGCAGGGGATGTCGGTGGTGCCGTCGCCCACGTATATCATCCGCTTGAAGGGGACCGGACGCTCGTTCTCGGGGATGTAGCGGTTGACCAGCTTCGAGTCGAAGACCGACTCGACCCCCTTGTTGATTTTGAAGATGAACTGCGTCTTGTTGGTATAGTTGACCGCCACGGCGGGCCAGTAGGCGATGCCGTCGACGTCGTAGAGGAACGAGCAGGCGTAGATTTTGCGGAACTCGTGGGCGATTTCCGTTCCCTCGATAATCTCCTTGAGCCCCGAGGAGTTGATGTAGTGGAGGATGCGCACGCCGTGCCGCTCGCCGTAGCGGTTGATGCGGCCGAACCACTCGCGCACGCCCGGGTAGAGCGAGACGCGCCGCCCCGACTCCTGGAAGGCCTCGCGGCGCAGCGAGAGCCCCTTGGACTTCGCCTCCTGAATCATGCGGGCCATGTAGGTGAGCACCATGTCGGCATCCTGCTCCTCGGCCAGCGAGTTGGCCTCCGACCAGAACTCCTTGTTGCTCTTGCCCACGGCCGGAATGAAGTCATACTCTTGCATGTTGCCGGGCGAGAGCGTGCCGTCGAAATCGTAAATCAGGGCAATGGTGATGCTTGTCTGTTCCATGGCTGCATGTGTTTTGGGTGCGGGCGCCGGGTGGCTCCTTCCGGGCTCCTCCGGTTCTCTTTACGGGCTTTTCCAGTGCCGGCTTGGGCTTTTCCAGTGCCGGCTTGGGCTTTTCCAGTGCCGGCTTGGGCGTCGGGACCCCGGAGGGACGCAGGGCGCACGTACAATGTCCAAATATACGGAAAAAATCGCTACTTTTGTGTGAACGAACCCGTAAAAGAGAACAGATACCATGGAATTCAAGACTTTGCTCGAAAAACGCCGCAGCGTGCGCAAGTTCGCGCCCACGGCCGTGCCCTCCGAGGTGGTCGACCGGCTGCTTGCCGAGACCCTCGGAGCCCCCTCGTCGCGCAATTCGCGCTCGACGAGGCTGCTCGTGGTCGACGACCCCGAGGTGGTGGCCCGCATGGCCTCGATGCGCGACTACGGCTCGGCCTTCATGAAGGGGGCGCCGCTGGCCATCGTCGTGCTGGGCGACACGGCCTGCAGCGACCTGTGGCGCATCAATGCCGCCATCTCGGCGACGGTGCTCCACCTGGCCTGCGTCGACGAGGGGCTCGCCTCGTGCTGGGTCCACATCGACGGACGTCCCCGCCTCAAGGCGGAGCCTCAGGGGGAGTCGGCGGCCGACTATCTGCGGACGTTCCTCCCCATTCCCGAGGGGTGCGAACCGCTCTGCGCGCTGGCCATCGGCTATTCGGACTTCGTGCCGGCGCCGCTGCCCGAGGCCGACGACAGCAGCCACATCATCCGCCTCTGAGCCGGGGCACCGGGGCGGTCGGAGCGGCCCGGGGACGCTGTGTTGAGGAGCTGCCGGAAGACCGGGACGGCGTTGTATTGCCCGGCCGTGCGCTTCGGGCGCCTGACGGGATACTCCCCTGCCGGTACGCACGGGCGGCATCTATTATCGAAAACAGGAGCCGACCTCACCATGAGGTCGGCTCCTGTTTTGTCCGCTTCTGTCGGAGGCTCCGGCGGCGCTCTCCCCTATCGGTTGAGCACCGGCTTGATGTCCTTGATGCGCAGCTGCGTGGTGACGTTGCCCCGGTAGTGGTTCTCGACAATCTGGTAGCAGACGTCGATGGGACGCCCCGAACGGCACCACTCGTAGTGCGTCGGCTGCTGGAAGGCGATGGTTTGCATCGTCGTGTTGGGCTTCTGCCGCTGCATGAGGTCCATGCGCAGGTGCTCGCAGTCCATCCCCACCAGCTTCACCTCGCCGTGGTTGATGACCCCGTAGGTGACGAAGACCGGCGCCGTGTTGCCCGGTCCGAAGGGCTGGAAGCGGTTGAGCGCCGCACGGAACGCCGGCGTGATGTCCGAGAAGAGCAGCTCGCTGTCGATGTCCACTTGGGGGACGAGCATCTGCGGGTCGATGTTCTCCTCGACGAAGGCGTTGAACCGCCGCGTGAACTCCTCGACATTCTCGGGCTTCATCGTGAGCCCCGCGGCGTAGGTGTGGCCGCCGAAGTTCTCCAGCAGGTCCGAGCACGACTCGACCGCCTGGTAGAGGTCGAAGCCCGGCACCGAACGGGCCGAACCCGTCACGAAGCCGTTGCTCATCGTCAGCACCACCGTCGGGCGGTAGTAGGTCTCAATCAGCCGCGAGGCGACGATGCCCACGATGCCCTTCATCCACTTGGGGTTGTAGATGACGGTGCTCTTGCGCGCCTTGAGCTCGGGGTTGCGCTCGATGTAGTCGTGCGCCTCCTGCGTAACCGAGCGGTCAATCGACTTGCGGTCCTGGTTGTAGGCGTCGATGACGTTGCCGAACTCCTGGGCCACACGCTCGTTGCCCTCGATGAGCAGCTCGACGGCGGCATGGCCCCCCGAGGGCGAGGCGTTCTCGTCGTTCTCGTCCATGCGCATGCGCCCGGCGGCGTTGATGCGCGGCCCGATTTTGAAGACGATGTCGTCGATGGTGATGTTGTGCTTGTCCAGGCCGCAGATTTTGATAATCGAGAGCAGCCCCTTCGACGGTTCGCGGTTGAGGTTGATGAGCCCGTAGTGGGCCAGAATGCGGTTCTCCCCCACCAGCGGCACGATGTCCGAGGCGATGCTCACCACCAGCAGGTCCATCAGCGGACGAATCTGCTCGAAGGGCATGTGGTTCTTCTGGGCATAGGCCTGAACCAGCTTGAAGCCCACCCCGCAGCCCGACAGCTCGTCGAAGGGGTAGGTGCAGTCGACCCGCTTGGGGTCCAGTACAGCCACGGCCTGCGGTATTTCGTCGGCCGGGAGATGGTGGTCGCAGATGATGAAATCCACGCCTTTCTGCTTCGCATAGACTACTTTTTCCGTGGCTTTGATGCCACAGTCCAACGCGATGATGAGTCCTACGCCCTTGCGGGCCGCATGGTCGATTCCCTTGATGGATATGCCGTAGCCTTCGGTATACCGGTCGGGAATGTAGAACGTCAGGTTCTTGTGTCCGATGTGGCGGAGGAACTTGTATACCAGCGCCACGGCCGTGCAGCCGTCGACGTCGTAGTCGCCGTAGACCATGATTTTCTCATGGTTGCGGACGGCCTGCTCGACGCGCGCGACCGCCTTGTCCATGTCCTTCATCAGGAAGGGGTCATGGAGGTCGGCCAGGCTCGGTTTGAAGAACTTCTCAGCCTTCTCAAGTGTGTCTATGCCTCTCTGTACGAGTAGATTCGCCAGCACGGGAGAGAGCTTCAGCGCCGATGCGAGCATCGCTACCGTCGCGGGGTCTCCCTGCGGTTTCACTACCCATCGTTTTTCCATGGGCATACGTTCTGTTATTTATATATTTCAACATTCAATATCTCACTTAAGCTCTTCGCGACGAGGGCTTTGACCTCCTCCATCGCAATCGTGCGGCCGGTTTCGCGCTCGAGCGACGTGGCGCCCCGGTCGCGGAATCCGCACGGATTGATGCGCTCGAACCACCTCAGGTCGGTCGATACGTTGAGCGCGAAGCCGTGCATGGTTATATAACGGGACGAGCGCACTCCTATTGCGCAGAGCTTGCGCGTCGGGCCGTCGGCCGCCGTGCCGATGCACCGGGCGGCTCCCTCCGCTGCGTCCTCTTTTGCGGTTGCTGCGTCCTCCGTTGCGGTCGCTGCGCCTTCGGTTGTTGTTGCTGCGGCCTCCGTTGCTGTTGCGGCTGCCGGGGCGGCTCCGTAGTCGGTGCCGGCTCCGAGCCAGACGCCCGAAGCGCCGGCGATGCGACCCGTGCGGAGGCCGTAGTGCGCCGCCACGCGGATGACGCACTCCTCGAGCGCCTCGATGTAGGCGCGCAGCCCGATGCCCAGCCGCTCGAGGTCGAGAATCGGATAGACGACCAGCTGCCCCGGACCGTGGAAGGTGATGTCGCCTCCGCGGTCGATGTGGTAGAACTGCGCCCCGAGCCGCTCGAGCATTTCGCGCCCGACGAGCAGGTTCTCGGCATGGCCGCTCTTGCCCAGCGTATAGACCGGCGGATGCTCGACCAGCAGCAGCGTGCCGACATCCTCTGCGTCAGCCTCGACTGCTTTGGCGGCCCCGGCCTGCGGCTTTGTTGTGGTGGTTCCGGCCAGCGATTCCGCTCCGGTCTGCTGCCCTTCTGCGGCTCCGGCGTGCTGCCCTTCTGCGGCTTTGGCCTGTTCTGCTGCTGTGGCGTGCTGCCCTCCGGCGGCTTTGGCCTGTTCGGCTGCCGCGGCGCTGCGGGCTGCACCCTTTGCTGCGAGCAGGGCGTCGAAGAGCTGCCGCTGGAGGTCCCAGCAGCGGCCGTAGTCCATCGACCCGAGGTCGCGCAAACGGAGTATCATCGCTACAAACTTTTCACACTGCGGAGTGCCTCCTCAGCCAGATACGACGACCGCACTAACGGCGCGCTCGCGCAGTAGCTGAATCCCATCTCCAGCGCTTGAAGTCTGTACCATTCGAATTTTTGGGGAGTTACGTACGCCGCTACGGGGTAATGCTCCAGCGTCGGTCGAAGGTACTGACCAAGCGTTACAATCTTCACACCCACATCGCGCAAATCGCGCAGGGTCTGCAATACTTCACCATCGCTCTCGCCAAGTCCTACCATCAGTCCGCTCTTGGTCGTGGCCCCCTGCCGGGCAAGGATGCGCAACGTTTCGAGGCTCGTACGGTAACGGGCCCGCGAGCGTACGACGGGAGTAAGTCGTTCGACGGTTTCGATGTTGTGCCCGATGATGTCGGGCCCGGATGCGACGATGGTGGCCAGATGTTCGGCCTGCGCATCCAAATCGGGAATAAGGAGCTCAATTGCGGCGCCGGGCACCTCCTTGCGGATGGCCTCGACGGTGCGGGCCCAGTGTTGGGCTCCGCCGTCCGGCAGGTCGTCCCGTGTGACGGAGGTAACGACGACATACCTCAGCTGCATGAGCCGCACGCTCTCCGCAACCTGCTGCGGTTCGGAGGGGTCGGGCGGTGCCGGATGTCCGGTCCGGGTGGCGCAGAAACGGCAGCCCCGCGTGCAGATGTCGCCCAGAATCATGAAGGTAGCCGTACGACGGCTCCAGCACTCGGCCTTGTTGGGGCAGAGTCCGCTGCTGCAAATCGTATGCAGTCCATGTTCCCGGACGATGCGCTGCACTTCGGCGTATTGGGCCGTGCGGTGAAGGCGAATCTTCAGCCAATCGGGTTTTTTCAGCACATCGACCTTGTTGTCATACAACTTCGGCATTTAAGTTCATTATTTTCCAATTGATGCAAAAATAAAAAAATAATCCATGAAAAGCAACAGAACGGCGGTGAAAGCGCTGCGTTCGGGGTGCGGAAAGTGTTCGGAAAGGGGCTTGGGGCCTTGTGCAGACGGGATTGCGGCGGCGAAAAAAAAGATGGAGGCCCGGGGTCCGGGCGGGCGGCGGAGGGTCATTCGGGCGGATTGCCGCGGGGACTTGGGACGGACTGTTGCGGGAACTTGTGCCGGGTTGCCGCGGGGACTTCCGAGCGGTGACGCCGCGGTGTCAACAGGCGTCGTGCTGCGTTTGCGGGGTCCGGGCGGGCGGTGGAGCGGTGGAGCGAGCGGTGTTTCTGGCGGCTGTGGGAACTTGTGCCGGGTTGCCGCGGGGGCTTCCGAGCGGTGGCGGCGCGGTGTTAACGGGACGCGTGTTGCGTTTGCGGGGTCCGGGCGGGTGAAAAATGGGAACCGGGGTGTGAAGCAGCTTTCAGCGGCAGGCAGCCGCGGGTCCGGGGATGTTTCCGGACGGCGGGTCTCCGGGTTTGTACGGTTGGGGTGGCTTGAGGGAAAAAAGCGCGAAGGGGCCGGCAGGAGCGGTCGGTTCAGTCGGTTCGCCGGAACAGCCGGAACAATCGGCGCGGTTGTGCCCTTCCTCCGCCGGGCTCTGGGCGGATGTCCGGAACCGGTACGTGCCGGGGCTGCGGGAACCGGGCGGCTTCGGAGCCGATGACGTGTGTCGTCTGCCGGGGCAGCGGTCGGGCCGGAGTTGGGGTCGAGGAGGTGTGTTGTGTCGGGGTCGGCTGGGGCGTGTTGGGGCTGATGGGGTCGTGCCGCTATTGCGGGGTGTCGGACGGATTTGATGGGTGCGGAGGGTTGCAAAAAGGTTTGTGCCGACGAAACGGCGACTCTTTTCGTTTGGTGCATCGGACCGATTCCGTTCCTGCGGTCAGGGCACAAAAAAAGGGGACCGCGTATACCTGCCGGTATCGGGGCCCCTCTGGTTAGGTTAGTTAGGTTAATGAGAAGCGGGAGATTCCCACGTTGTGATACACAAAGGTAAATCGATTTTTAGCGAAATCCAAATATTTTTCTTACAAAATTTACAATTTCCTCCCCTTGGATGCGATGATTTATAATTGAAATTTTTTAATTAGTGCAAAATTTGTAATTTTTTCAACTAATTCCGAACTCCGTTCTCAGCTCTTTGCAACGGGGCGAATCGCCGCTGTGCGGTCTGGGGCGGGGTTTTTCGGCCGTTTGGAAGGGACGAATCCGAGGGCGGGTGAGGCCGATTTGTTGCGTGCGGTTCGGGTTTCCGTTCCGCTTCGCTTCGGCAGCGGGATGGCCGATAGGGAGCTGGAGGGGTGAGGGAAGCGGCGGCCGGGGCTGGCGGTCGGTGGTATGGGCGCGGACGGGCGCGACAGTCTGGTGTCAGGCTGAGACCGGCGGGATGGAGGACAAACGAAACGGAGCTCCGGGGCCGGTGAGGCTTCGGGGCTCCGTCTTCGGAGGCATTTCCCGGTCTGGAGCGGGATGTGGGTTTCGGCCGTTCGTCCCGGCAGGAGCAGGGCCGGTGTGGACAAGGTACCGGGCTCTCCGTCGGCACGCCGTCCTGTCGTCCCGCCGTGCTGCCGTCCCGTCGTGCCGTCCGACCGTTTTCTTCGCTCCGCTTCCCCGGTGCGTGTCGTTCCGGCGTGAGCCTTGGCGGCGGGCGGACCTCAGGCCATGGCAACTTCGGCCGGCTCCAGAGTGGCGGGCTGAGGCTGTTTGCGGGCCGGAGTCTCGTGCAACACTTCTCGCAGCATCGTTCCGGCGTGAGCCTTAGCGGCGGGCGGACCTCAGGCCATGGCAGCTTCGGCCGGCTCCATAGCGGCGGGCTGAGGCTGTTCGCGGGCCGGAGTCTCGTGCGGCGCCTCACGGGGCGGCGTTCCGGCAGCGCCCGGCCGTGCGGAGAGCGCCTCCTCCGGCTGCGTGCGGGGCAGGCTGTCCCCCTCGGCGGCGCGGAGGTGGCGGCTGCGGTAGGCTGCCGGCGTCATGCGGTACTCCTTCTTGAAGAGCTTGATGAAGTGCGACGTGTTGGGGAAGGTGCACTCCACGCCTATCTCCGAGATGGACTTCGAGGTCGAGATAAGCAGCAGCCGCGAGTGCATCAGCCTCTGGCGGATGTACCACTTGTGGGGCGGCATCTCGAAGTGGCGCCGGAACTCCTTCTTGAACGAGGTGAGCGAGCGGTTGGTCAGCCGCGCCAGCTCCTCGATGGAGATATCCTTGAAGATGTGGTCGTAGACCTTCTGTTCGAAGTTCTCCTTGGCCGTGTCGATGTTGCTCAGCAGCTTGCTCTTGATGCAGCAGTCCTCGTGCGAGGCGATGAGGTAAATCAGCTCCGTCATCTTGATGCTCTCGGCGGTCTCGTCCTGCAGGAAGCTCTCGTCGCGCAGGTAGTTGTTCGTGTTGACGAAAAAGTTGCGCAGCGAGCTCCATGCGGGCATGGCGACGTGGGTGCGGTTGTGGCAGTTTTCGCACGAATGGTCGTTCGAGATGTTGAGTCCGTAGGTGATGTTCAGGTGGAGCAGGATGCGCTGCAGGTCGGCGGGCGTGTAGTAGAAGAGCACCTGCTCGAAGGGCTGGCCGTTTTCGGGGACGTTTTCCACGTAGTGGTGGCCGAGCCCCAGGTAGAAGACGTCGCCGCGGTTGAAGGCCTGGCGTTTGTCGCCGTCGTAGACATACTTCGTGCCGCGCAGGATATAGCCTATGGCGTAGCGTGAGAGGGCCAGCGACTGGATGCCGTTGTGAAGCGTTTCGACATACTTCACAATCATCGGCTGTTGGGCCGAGGGAGTTGTAGAATTCTTCATGCAGTAATTGTGTTTTTGGTTTCGGTGAACAGGAAGTTGCGTCTAGGTGTTCACCTCCAAATATACAATATAATATTTAATAAATAAAATAATAAATACCCTATTTGTGTCATAATGGGGCGAATAGGACCGAACGAGGTGCGAGGGGGTCCGAATCGGGTATCGGCGCAGCGGCGCAGGCGCTTGTGCAGGGCTCTGCGTGGGGCTTTGTGCGGGGGTCTGCGCGAGGGTGTGCGCGAGGGTGTGCGGGGGTATGCAGGGGTATGCGGAGGCGTCGAGTGTGTTGGAACAGGGCGGGTTGCGGGACGACTGCGGGGGGGAGTGTTGCGGCGGGAGGGCTATCGGGATGGAGGGCGGACGGGGTGGCGGGACGAAGGGGTGCGCGGGTGGTTGTGGTGAGTTGCGGATGGTCTCTTGCGCGGTTGCTGCGGGACTGCTGCGGTAGGCTGGCCGGTTGTGGAGGCAGTTGGGTGCAGGCCGGGGCGGCGGTTGCGGGGACTTGCTGCGGGAGTGGTTGCTTCGGGGAAGGAATGCTTCGGGGGGAGGAATGCGTGGGGATTGCCGGTTTTGTTGCGGTATGGGGCGGCGGATGGATGTGGAGGAGTTGACCGGAAGGCGGGGTTTCTGTCCCCGGGGCGGGCTATCGGGATGGAAAGCAGACGGGGCACAGCGGCGGAAAGGGCGGTCGTAATGAAGGGGTGCGGGAGTGGACGTGGAGGCTGTCGGGAGCCGACAGCGGGGATAGCAGTGTGGATGGTTTGAGGAGTGTCCCGGGGCAGGGCGACAGTGGGTGGGGTAGTGGGGCCCTTTGCCGCGCGTTATGACCGGTTCTTTTTGTTGGGAGGAAGACCCTTTGCGGCGGTGTCCCCTTTTATCGGGAGTGGACCTTTGTAGCGATGTTGGCAAGCCTTTTTGGGGCTGAACAATCCTTTGCCGCGGTGCGGTGCAGGTTTTTCCCGGACCGGAGGGGATGTGCTGTGGCGAGGGCCTCGTTACCGGAGTGCGGCGGTGAGCTGCGCCCAGAGGTAGGGGGCTGCAAGCGCCCAGACGAGCAGCAGCGTGTAGAGGGCCAGCGAGAGGGCGTAGTGCATCCGTACGAGCAGGAAGGGGGCCAGCAGCGCCGTGGGGAGTGCGCAGAGCAGCAGCGCCACGGAGGTGGCGCAGGGGAGAAGTGCGACGGCGACGGTGAGCAGCAGCATGCAGCCCGCCAGCGCGAGGATGCCGCGCGCCTTGAAGCCGACCGAGTAGACGCTGTTGAGGTAGGCGGCCAGCGAGGCGATGTCGAGCAGCAGCAGCGCTCCGGGCAGCAGCAGCGCGGGCCAGGGAAGGTTCCAGAGGTGCATGCCGTCGTTGTGGGTGAAGAGCTCGACGGCCTGCTGCAGCGGAGCGTCGAACGGCGCGCCCGTGGCCCAGTTGAGGTAGCAGGCCGTCAGCAGCGGCAGCAGCATGCCCGCGAGGGTGACGGTCAGCTCGCGCAGCGTCCGTTTGAGCAGCACGACGGCGGCCGGCAGCAGCAGCATCAGCGGTGCGGCGGGCAGGTAGACGAGCGGAACGAGCCCCAGATAGAGCCCTGCGCGGAAGATGTTGTCGAAGGCGTAGCCGTTGCGGAACGAACGGCAGAAGTTGTGGGTCGAGAGGGCGAGCAGCAGCAGCGTGACTGCGCCGACCAGCCCGGCGGCGGGCCAGGCGCAGGCGGCAGCGATGCCGAAGAGGGGGATGGCCACGCAGCTGTTGGTGGCGTAGAGTCCGTAGCGGACGGTGATGCGCCCCATGAGCAGTCCGGTCCAGAGCAGCAGCACGAAGCTCATGACGCGGCTCCATACGGGGGCGCTCTGCTCGAAGTCGAGCAGCCAGCCGTCGAGCTGCGAGAGGGGCGCAACGGCCTCCGGCGCAGCCGTGGGGGCGACGCTGGCGACGCCGGCGACGAGCAGCAGCGTCACGAATGCCGGAATAATCGGCTGTCTTGCTATGTCGAAGTTCATTGCCTGTGCTTTGTGTGGCCACCGGTGGCCGGCGGCTTCCGGGGTTCGGTTTGGCCGGTTTCCGGAGTTCAGTTTGGCCGGTTTCCGGGGGAGCGGTTTGGCTCGTTTCCGGGGGCCGGGGAGTGGGTCGCTCCGGGCGGGTCCAGCTTGCTCCGGGCGTCTTGCCTCCTTCGATTCGGGCCCGGGGTGGAACCTTATCCGTCGGTCCGGACGGGCTCGGATGCGACGTGGCTTCGGTTGTTCGGGCGGCCTGGGGTTCGGGTGGCTTAGGTTGCGCTCTGCGGGCCCGTCGGGCCGGTGCAGGTCCGACGGGGCGTCCCCATTCGGTTCGGGCGGCTCCCTCTTCTCCGCTTTGGCCCCGGAAATCTTTTGACGGACGTCTCGGCTCCTTCGATTCGGGCCCGGGGTGGAACCTTATCCGTTGGTTCTGGCGGCTCCGGCTGCGCCGGAGGTCCCGCTTGTTCGGGTGGTTCCGGTTGCCTGTCGGGGTTCAGTCCGCCGGGCACCGGCTACCTGTTCCGGGCCCTGTTTGTCTCCCGGTCCGCGATTCCGGAGGTCTGTCTGCCTCCCGGTTCGCAATTCCCGGGGCTGACTCGCTTCCGGCTCTCCGCTCTGCGGTTTCGCCTCGACAAAAGTAGCGAAAAAGCCCGAACGGGCCTAAATTATTCGTAACTTTGTTCCCGTCATGCTGGAGACCTCTTTCCAATACGAACTTCCCGAGGCGGGGTGCGACGAGGCGGGGCGCGGATGTCTGGCCGGGGCAGTCTTTGCCGCGGCGGTCATCCTCCCGCCCGACTTCCACCATCCGCTGCTCAACGACTCGAAGCAGATGAGCGAGCGCAATCGCGACCGGCTGCGTCCCATCATCGAGCAGGAGGCCGTGGCGTGGGCCGTCGAGGCGGTCTCGCCGGAGCGTATCGACGAAATCAACATTCTCAAGGCCTCGTTCGAGGGGATGTCGCTCGCCGTCGGGCGGCTCGGTGTGCGGCCCGGCTTTCTGGCCATCGACGGCAACCGCTTCTACACCTTGCTCGACATCCCCTACCGCTGCATCGTCAAGGGTGACGGCAAGTATGCCGACATTGCGGCGGCCTCGGTGCTGGCCAAGACCCACCGCGACGAGTACATGCGCCGTCTGGCGGAGGAGTATCCGCAGTACGGGTGGGAGCGCAACAAGGGCTACCCCACGCGCGAGCACCGGGTGGCTATCCGCCGTTACGGGCTGACGCCCTATCACCGTCTCTCGTTCATTCACGACAACGACCAGCTGGAGTTTTCTTTCTGATTCTGGCCGGCCGGGGTTTTTCGGGGAGGAGCCGGGTTTTCCGGGTAAGTCGTGGTTTTCGGGGAGTCCGTGGTTCTTGTTCCTTGGATGGGCGGTTCTGCTTTTTCCCGGTGTGCTGCATCGTCTCCCCTGCATCGTCTCTCCCCTGCATCGTCTCTCTCCTGCACCGTCTCTCCTGCACCGTCTCCCCTGCACTGTCTCCCCTACACCGCCTCTCCGCATTGTCTCTCCTGCACCTCTTCCCTCCTTTTTTGGGGGCTTTTCCCCTTTCGTGAATTCCTCTTCTCTTCCGGGCGGGGTGTCTTGTTGTCTGCGGCCCGACTCCGGGGCGCCCTCAGCGTGTGCGGGTACGAGAGGAAGGAAGCATTCTCTTCCGCCCGCAAACGGGCGGAGGCCTGTCGTCCCCCCCCGCCGGGACGGGCGGACCTGCTCCCTGCGCCGGCGGGTGGCCAATGCATCCCCTTCCCATGTCGGCGGGCACAAAAAAAGAGCGGACCTCGCTGTGAGGTCCGCTCTTCGCTTTGAGGGTCGACCCGGGATTAGTAACCCAGCGACTTGGAAGCCGCATAGGAAATTTTCAGGGCGTTGGCACGGCGAAGCTCCTGCTTTACGTCGGTCACGATACCCATCTTGGTCTTCTCGTCGGCCTTGAGGCAAATCGTCATCGAAGCACGGTCGGCCTCGTTGAGCTTGTCTCGCTCGGCGGCGACGAAGTCCAGAATGTCCTTGGTCGTCTTATAGGAGTCGTTCAGCTGGATGCGGGGCGCGGTTCCGAACTTCGCCTGCATGGCCAGCGTCGGCTGTCCGATGTGGATGTAGCTGACGAGCGATTTCTTCTCCAGCTTCTGCACCTCGGTTGCTTCCGGAAGCTTGTATCTTACAAGAAGTTCCTGTTCGCGCATGGTCGTCGAAACCATAAAGAAGAAGAGAATCATGAAGATTACGTCAGGAAGCGATGCGGTCGAGATAGGGGGCAAGGTCTTGTTGCCCTTCTTTTTCATTACTGCCATAGCTTACTTCTTTATGTTACGCGGTTCGGCCTCCGAAATCTTCAGAGGTATTGCTTTCGAGATGACGTCGCGCTGCCCCTGCGTCAGGTCGGCAAACTTGCTGCCGAACTTGCGCATCGAGACCTCGTCGCGGACCTCGTTGAAGGCGCGCGTGAGCTCGTTCTGAACCATGATGTACGACTGATAGCCGGTATCACGGGTCGTCTGCAGCGATACGACTCCCTGACTTACGGGATAGGTCCACTTGCTGCCGTCGGGCAGGTCGAAGGTCTCATCCACCTTCTCCGGAAGATTTGCGTCCTCCATCGGGTTGAGGATGAACTCCTTCGTCTTGTCTTTGAGCTGATGGATATCAATAATCTCCTGGTTGCCCGACGTTCCTGCCATGATGTTGCCGCTGCCCGAGATGAGCACCAGGAAGAGGTTGCGCTCCTTGACCTTGATGTTCTCCTGTTGTACATCCTCGGGAGGCATCGGCGGAAGCATGCGCACCAGACCCGTGTCGGTGTTCATGGTAGTGGCCACCAGGAAGAATATCAGCAGCAGGAAGGCGATGTCCGCCTGCGAACCCGCATTGATATCCGGTGTTTTTCTCTTATCTATTGCCATTGTTCTCTGTTACTTGAAAGCTCTCCAAATTTCAGTAACAACGGTCGTCAGGAATGCAGCTGCGAAAGCGACATAGGTTACGATGATGCTCGTTTCGGTAATGACGGTTTCGCTGTGCCCGAAGAAGCCGTTGTTCTGAAGATCCACGATGTTGACCGTATGGCCAGCCGAATAGAAGTAGGCCACGCCAACGACTATGATTACCAGAGCCAGGGCCAGGATGGACCCCTTGATGCCTGCCGGGTTCTTGATCATCCCGAAGATGGCGCAGAAAAGTGCCGATGCAAGCGCGAACACGAACAGGGCGTAGCCCCATATCAGGTTGACGCTGATTGCATCTTCCGATCCTCCGGTCGCAATCGCGTAGACCAGAAGAGCAACCGTGATGACCATCAGAACGCTCAGCAATATGTTAAATGCCTTTTTCATATTTGCTTTTGGTTTTTCTGCGTTCGATTATTTCTTGCTGTAAGCAGTCAGGATATCCATCAGCGTGATGGACGAGTCTTCCATTGCGTTTACCAGAGAGTCAATCTTCGATACGATGTAGTTGTAGAACAGCTGGAGAATAACGGCTGCGATAAGACCCATCAGGGTGGTCAGAAGGGCGACCTTGATACCACCGGCTACCAGCGTCGGGCTGATATCACCTGCTGCCTGAATCTGGTCGAATGCGTCAATCATGCCGACAACCGTACCCATGAATCCCAACATAGGCGAAAGGGCGATGAACAGGCCAATCCACGACAGACCCGACTCCATCTGGCCCGTCTGTACCGAACCGTACGATACAACCGACTTCTCAACGGCGTCGAGACCCTGGTTGTAGCGGTCCAGACCCTGGTAGTAAATCGATGCGATGGGACCGCGCATGTTGCGGCAAACATCCTTGGCTGCCTCGATGCCGCCCTTCTTCAGAGCCTCCTCAACGGCTGCGATGAGCTTCTTCGAGTTGATGGTCGACAGCGACAGGAAGAGAATGCGCTCGATGGCTACTGCAAGACCGAATACAAGGCAGAGCAGAATCGGGAGCATCCACATCCAACCGCCCTCGAGGAACTTCTGCATCAGAATGTGGTGCATGCTCTCGCCGGCGATTTCGGTCTCGGCGGCTACTACGTCCTCGGCTACCGGGGTTTCCTCGGCTACCGGGGTTTCCTCGGCTACCGTGGCCTCTTCGGTTGCCGGAGCAGCAGCGGCCTCGGCCTCCTGCGCAAACGCGTTAACAGTACCCAGCGAGAACAAGGCAACTGACAGAATCAAAAAAAGTTTTTTCATAGTTGTGTTAGATAAAATTAATTTGATTAGTTGAATTTGTAATCGTTTGTGGTTTTGTTTTAAAGTTTGTTTCTTCCTCTTCTGTTCCGTTGCCTGCCGCCGCCTCCCTCCATGCGGAGCCGGGTGCGGTGTCGGCGGATTACGGTTCCGTTAAATTTTTCCTGAAGTCCAAAAAAATCGAAAAAATATCGTTTTTCTCTCCTCCCGGCACGCTTTTTCGCCGCCGTTTTCTCCTTCGGAGGGTTTCCGAAGGCTCCGCGGGAGATGCGCTCCCGAGCGGGAAAAACGTCGCCGGAAAATTTGCAACTTCGTATCAATCAACTCGGTACCTTGCATCGCGGTCTGCTCCGACCCCGTTTCAGGGCTCCGAAAAGGCCGCTTTGCAGTGCGAAATATAGGAAAAATATTTAATCTGTGCAACGTCCTATCGGGTAAATTCGCCGTGGAGAGGGCGTTGCAGCAGTGCGCGGCTCTCCTCGTCCGGAAGCCCCTTGCCCAGCACGTACATCAGCTTGGTGACGGCCGCCTCGGTGGTCATGTCGTAGCCGCACAGCACGCCCGCCTTCTGCAGGCGCAGTCCCGTCTCGTAGAGCTCCATGGCGACCCGTCCGCCGCCGCACTGCGTGACGTTGAGCACCAGGATGCCGCGGGCGATGGCCTGCTCGATGAGGCGGATGAACCACTCGCTCGTGGGGGCGTTGCCCGCGCCGTAGGTCTCGAGCACCACGGCGCGGATGCCCTCGACCGAGAGGATGCCCTGCAGGATGCGGGCGTCGATGCCCGGGAAGAGCTTGACGATGACCACCCCGTCGTTGAGCGACGTGGCGATGCGCAGCTCGGGCGATGAGTCGGCGGGGTCGGGGTGGAGGATGGCGGCGTAGTTGTAGGTGATGTTGACCCCCACCTCGGCCAGCGGCGGGTAGTTGTAGGAGCGGAAGGCGTTGAGCGCCTCGGCGCTCCGCTTCGAGGTGCGGTTGGCGCGGAAGAGGCGGTTCTGGAAGTAGAGCGAGACCTCGGGCACCACGGGGCGGCCCCCCTGGCTGGCGCCGGCGATTTCGATGGCCGTGATGAGGTTCTCTCGGCCGTCGGTGCGCAGCACGCCGATGGGAATCTGGCTGCCGGTGAAGACCACCGGCTTGGAGAGGTTCTCGAGCATGAAGCTCAGCGCCGAGGCGGTGTAGGACATCGTGTCGGTGCCGTGCAGGACGACGAAGCCGTCGTAGTGGGCGTAGTTGTCGCGAATCAGGCGGGCGAGCGTCACCCAGTTGTCGGGCGAGACGTTCGAGGAGTCGATGACGGGGTTCATCGTCTCGACGTCGATGTCGACGTTGAGCCGCTTGAGCGAGGGGAACTCCTCGTAGATGCCGCTGAAGTCGAACGGGACGAGGGCGCCGGTGGCGGCGTCGGTCTTCATGCCGATGGTGCCGCCCGTGTAGATAATCAGGATGGATGCGCGCATAGCTTATGATTCGGTTTTTTCGTGTGGTCGGGTTTCGGGGGAGGCAGGGGCCGCGGCAGGTGCGGCCGCCGGGGTCGCGGAGGTTGCTGGGGTTGCTGCGGCGGGTCTGCCGCGGTGTCGGGCGGCGTCGGAAGCCGAAGGGGCGGCGTCCGTTGGGGAGGCGTTGCTGCGGAGGGTTTCGGAGCGGTTGCCGGGCCGGGTTTCGGGCCGGTCGGGCTCTTTGCCGGCGGGCATCTCATTTCCGGGCGTCGGGTCGGCCGGTTCTTTGCGGGCGGCGGGCTCTCCGCCGTCGGGGGTCTGTTTGCCAGGGGCCTGTCCGTCGGGCGTCGGTTCGTCGAGCGCCTCCACCAGAAAGCTCACCGGGCGGAAGCCGTCGTTGCACGAGAGCATCGCCGAGGCGGGGTTCTTCATCCACCCGTCGTAGAGGCCCGTCGCCCCGTGGGCCAGCGCCATGACGAAGGGCGAGAGGCTCTGCCAGGCACTCTCGCACAGCCCCTCGGGGCGGCTTAGGCCGTCGCACTCGAAACACTGCCCCACGCTGAGGTCGCAGGGGTGGTCGAGTGGGTTCTCGTAGCGCTCCATCAGGTCGCGGTAGCAGGCCTTGCGGATGACGGTGATGCGGATGCGTTTCATGATATCCGGTGCGTTGTCATTCAGTTGTTTGCAGTCGTTCGGCCGGCTCCTTCGGAAGCGGGCGTTTTCATGGTGTCGGGGCCTTCGGTTGTAGCCTTTCCGGACCCCTCGGCTGCGGCCTTCCCGAGCTCCTCGGCTGCGGCCTTTCCGGGCACTTCCGCTGCTGCCCTTTCGGGCTCCTCGGCGGCCGGCAGCGCCCCGAGGCCGAACATCCGCTCGGCCGAGGCTGTCGTGCGGCGGGCCACCTCCTCGGGCGGGAGCCCCTTGAGGGCGGCCACCCGCTCGCAGACGAAGCGCACGTAGGCGGATTCGTTGCGCTCGCCGCGGTGGGGCACCGGGGTGAGGTAGGGGCAGTCGGTCTCGAGCACCAGGTCGTCGAGCTCCATTGCGGGGACGGAGGCGGCCACCTGGCTCCGCTTGAAGGTGACCACCCCGCCGATGCCGAAGAGCCAGTCGCCGCAGGCGCGGAGGCGGGCATAGCGCCCCTCATCCTCCGAGAAGGCGTGGAAGACGCCGCGCAGCGCGGCACCCTCGCTGCGGGCCCGGGCGCTCTCCTCCGCGATGATGCGCTCCATCTCGTCCCACGCCGCGCGGGTGTGGATGGCCACGGGGAGCCCCCGTCGCCAGGCCATGCGCAGCTGGGCGGCGAAGGCCTCGCACTGCTCGGACATGAAGTCGCGGCTCCAGTAGAAGTCGAGGCCGATTTCGCCCACGGCGCAGAATGCTCCGATGCCCTCGGGAGGCGCGTCGAGCAGCCGCTCGACCAGCGCCAGCTCCTCGCGCCAGCGGGGGTTGTCGTTCACCGAGGTGGGGTGGAGCCCCATCATCGGGATGTAGCGCGCCGGGTCGCGGCGGCTGAGGGCGAAGAGGCGTTCGTGGCTTTCGGAGTCGATGGCCGGGAGCAGCAGCCGCTCCACCCCGGCCGCGGCGGCACGGGCGAGCGCCTCGTCGCGGTCGGCGTCGAACTCCGGTTCGTAGAGGTGCGAATGGGTGTCGATGAGTCTCATGGCAGTTTCATGTATCGGTTGCCGGGGAGCTGGCGGACGGCGCCGCTCAGCTCGAGCCCCACCAGCAGCGTGGCCAGCTCGCCCGGGTCGAGTCCGCTCAGCTCGCCGAGCGTCTCGAGCGAGAGGGGGTCGTCCGTGCGGAAGCAGCCCAGCAGCCCCCGTTCGTCGGGGGTCAGACGGCGGTCGCCCGGCGTCTCGGTGCGGGTGTCGCGCTGAGGTGCGGCGTTCTCCCACTGCAGCTCCGTGATGATGTCGTCGGCCGTGAGGACCATCTGAGCCTTCTGGTTGCGGATGAGGAAGTTGGTGCCGGCCGACATGCGGTCGGAGACCCGTCCCGGGAGGGCCATCACCGTGCGGTTGTAGCCGTCGGCGCAGTGGGCCGTGAAGAGCGAGCCGCCCGAGGCGGGCGATTCGACGACGAGCGTTCCGGCGCTCAGCGCCGCGATGATGCGGTTGCGCGCCAGGAAGAGGCTGCCGTTCTGCCGGGTCTGCGAGTGGAGCTCGGTGAGCAGCGCGCCGCCCTGCTCGAGGATGTCGCGTGCCAGTCCGGCGTGCTGCGTCGGGGTGACCCCGGGCAGCGGGTTGGCCACCACGGCGACGGTCGGCACCCGGCAGGCGAGGGCCGCGCGGTGTGCCGCGGCGTCGATGCCGAAGGCCAGGCCGCTGACGATGGAGAGCTCATCGACCCGCTCGGCGAGCCGTTCGATAAGGGCGTGGCACATCGTCTCGCCGTAGGGCGTAGCCGTGCGCGTGCCGACCACCGAGAGGCAGCGCATGTGGAGCGCCCGAAGTTCGCCCCGCAGGTAGATGACGTGGGGCGGGTCCGGAATATCGCGCAGCAGGGGCGGATATTCGGGGTCGGTCGAGGCGATGGGCCGTATGCCGTTGCGGCGGCAGTAGAGCAGCTCGCGCTCGGCGGCGGGGAAGCCCTTGCGCTGGAGGATGGCCCGCAGCGGTTCGGGACGCAGCCGTGCAGCGCCGGCCAGCTCGTCGTGCGAGGCGGCGAAGATGCGGCGGGCGTCGCCGAACACCTCGAGCAGGTGTGCGGCGCCCTTCACACCGATGCCGGGGGTCATCTGCAGGGCGATGTCTTCGAGTGTCATGGTCGCGGGGACTCTTTTGCGGGAGATAAAGGTAGTGATTTCCGGGCGAAGACGGATGGGTTGGAGGCGGAAAATGCGTAAAGTTGCGAATAAGTTTTGCAGATATCGGAAAAGTGTGTATATTTGCGAACCGAAACGACCTGGAGCCGCCCCGAGGGGAGCCCGAGCGATATCCGGAGGGGGCCTGAGAAGGAGCCAAGGGGGCTGAGAAAGTCCCGGAGGTGCTGGAGAAGGTGCCTGGGGGCTTGAGAGGGTCCTGGAGGTGCTGGAGGGAAAAGCTGAAGGGGGCGTTTCGAGAAAGAAATGGTCTGATGGCCGAGTGGCTAGGCAAAGGTCTGCAAAACCTTGTACAGCGGTTCGAATCCGCTTCAGACCTCATAGAAACCGCGTTGTAGATGTCTGCAACGCGGTTTTCTTTTGTCCTGTTGCGGCGTTGTCCTGCCGCAGCGTTTTGGGGCGTTATGAAGCGTCGCGCTGTTCCCTCTGCCGGCGCGGAGTGTCGGCGCGGGGCCTGTGTGGGGTCCGTGTGGGGCCCGTGTGGAATCTGTATGGGGCCTGCGTGTGGGGCGTGGGTATAGGGCATGTGCGTGTATGTGTGGGGCTTGGATGCGGGGCGTGCTTCGGTGCGGAAATTGATTTGCATCAATTCCTCGTTCGCGCGAAACCCCTAATTTTGTCGTCGGGAGTCGCTGCCGGCATCGCGCGGCAGGGCTTCCGCTTCCCGTTCGCTGTCGGAAGTCTCTCCGGCAGGCGCCGGGTGGCAATCGTGGAACGAACAAAAAATCGTAGAGAATGAAAGGAGTTGCACTCGCTGTGGCCCTGCTGGCGACCATGGCCCTGAATCTGTCGGCCCGCAATTTTACGCTCAGGGGGCGTTTTACCGATGTTGCGAACGATACGCTGCGGATAGAGTACGTCGTGCGCGAACCGGAAAAGAGGGTGGTGAATGCCGCTGTTCCCGTCGATGGCGAGGGTCTCTTCACCTATGAATGCTCGCTGGTGCAGGCCTGCCAGGCCTCTCTGGCCGTTCGCTCGACCGGTGGGAAGGAGTCTCTCTTTTTCGTCCCCAGCGAGCGTGCGGAGGTGGAGGGCCCCTTTGCCTCCGCCAGCGACTGGCGCATCGGGGGCTCGGCCTTCTATCAGCGGTTCGACAGCCTCCGGCAGCAGCTGGTACCCTTCTACCGGGAGTTTGACGCCGTGCGGGCCCGGTATGAGCGGGATGTGGCCGGGGGGCTCGACCGCACGGAGGCCGACAGCATCCGCAAGGCGGCCAATCTCGCCATAAACAGGCGGTTGTGGGTGGTTGCCGGCCGATACCTGAGCAGCCATACCGACGACGAGCTTTCGGCCGTGCTCCTGCTCAACCAGAACTATACGGAGATACTGCCCGCCATCCGGAGGCTCTCGCCCGAGGTGCGGAACGGGCGTTTCAGAAGCTACATCGACGTGATAGAGTCCATCTTCTCCCGCGTGGCCCGGGAGCAGCAGGCGGCCGCAGCCGCGAGGCCGGAGCTGGAGGTGGGGCGCCCTGCGCCGGACTTTACGCTGAAGGACATCAACGGCGAGGAGTTCCGGCTGAGCGCTCTTTTCGGACGGGGCAAGTATGTGGTCGTCGACTTCTGGGGGTCGTGGTGCTCGTGGTGCATTCGGGAATTCCCCACCCTGGAGGAGTACTGTCGCCGCTATGGGGAGCGGCTGGAGATTGTCGGCGTGGCCTGCAACGACAGGCAGGAGCGGTGGCGGGCCGCTGTGGCGAAGAATCGGATGCCGTGGCTGCAGGTTTTCTCGCACGACGGAACCACGGAGGTGCGCTACGGCGTGACGGCCTATCCGTTCAAGGTTGTCCTGTCGCCCGAGGGGCGGGTGCTGGCGTGCTTCAAGGGGTCGGGCGAGGCTTTCTACCGGCTGCTCGACCGCCTGTTGCAGGGCGATTGACGGCGCCGTCGCTGTCGCTGTCGCGGGTGCGGCCGGGCGGCCGTGTGTGGCCGGGAGCGGCCGAGAGCGGCCGGGTGAGGCACCCCGTCTCCCGCGTGTGAAAGGCGGGCGTCCGGAAGCGGAACGGCCCGGTCGGATGAACCGGATAAGACAAAAACCCCTGTCCGCACGGTTGCGGGCAGGGGTTTTCGTTGAAGGGCGGGTCGAATCCGCGGCCCGGAGGCTTTGGAAACGGTCCGGGAATCGTTGGGGCCCCGTTCGGCGCTGGCCGGGTCCGTTCAGAGCCGGGTCTGGCCGGGAAAGGGCCCGGACGGCGGGCTCTGGGGGTCGTTACTTGCGCCAGAGGGCCGACATCTGCTCGAGCGTCTTGCCCTTGGTCTCGGGAACCATCTTCCAGACGAAGAGGGCCGACAGGAGCGACATGAAGGCGTAGATGCAGTAGGTGCCCCCCACGCTCCAGCCGCTCAGCGACGGGAAGGTGGCCGATACCAGGAAGTTCGAGACCCACTGCGCCGCCACGGCAATCGCTACGGCCTGCGAGCGAATCGTGTTGGGGAAAATCTCCGAGATGAGCACCCAGCAGATGGGGCCCCACGACATCATGAACGAGGCGGTGTAGAGGATGATGAAGACGAGCGCCGCAAGGCCGATGGCGTCGGTGAACGACAGCACGGCGAGGGCCAGCATGCCTATCATCATGCCCGTCGAGCCAATCATCAGCAGCGGCTTGCGTCCCACCTTGTCGACCGTGAAGATGGCCACCACCGTGAAGATGATGTTGACCACACCCATGACGACCGTCTGGAGCATTGAGGCGTCGCCCGTGGCTCCCATGTTGGCGAAGATGCGCGGCGCGTAGTAGAGCACCACGTTGATGCCGATGGCCTGCTGGAAGAACGAGAGCAGCACGCCCACGGCGATGACCATGCCTCCGTAGGCGAAGAGCCGCTCGCGCCGCTCGTGGACCGTCGACTTGATGTCGGCCAGAATCGAGTGTGCCTCCGAGGTGCCGTTGATGCGCTCCAGAACGGCGAAGGCGCGCCGGTCGTCCCCCTTGAGGGCGAGGTAGCGCGGCGTCTCGGGGACGAGCAGGATGAGCAGCAGGAAGGCGCCTGCGGGGAAGGCCTCCGAGAGGAACATCCGCCGCCAGCCGACGGCGACCATGGCCGTCTGGATGGCCTCGGCGGTGTCGCCCAGGTTGTTGCGGATGAGGTAGTTGACGAAGTAGACCACCAGCATGCCGAAGATGATGGCGAACTGGTTGCACGAGACGAGCGTGCCGCGGATGCGTGCCGGTGAGATTTCGGCGATGTACATCGGGCACAGGGCCGAAGCCAGGCCGACGCCCACGCCGCCGATGATGCGGTAGAAGTTGAACGATATGAGCAGCGCGCGCGAAGCTTCGCCGTAGGGCAGGATGCCGCTTTCGGGCCACCACGACCCGACGGCCGAGACGAAGAAGAGCACGGCGGCCACGATGAGCGAGCGCTTGCGGCCCAGCCGCGAGGCGCAGAAGCCCGAGATGGCGCCGCCGATGATGCAGCCCAGCAGGGCGCTCGAGGCGGTGAAGCCGTGCAGCCACGGCGTGTAGTCAAAGTCGCGCGCCGTGCGGAAGAATTGGTCGAGCGCCTGTTCGGCACCCGAGACTACGGCCGTATCGTAGCCGAAGAGCAGGCCGCCGATGACGGCGACCATGACGATGGAGAGCAGGTAGAGGCGGCTCCCCGTTTTGGGTTCCGAGGTCATTGTCGAGGGGTTGGTTTTGGCGGGGCGAGAGGAAGAGGTTGGCCGCTCCGGCGCGGATGACGGCGGGGTTGAGCCCCAGCGGACGCATCAGGTCCAGGCCGTAGCGGAACGAGAAGGCGATGCCCTCCTGCGTGGCGCGCAGCAGGTGGGCCGTGGTGTGGCGGTTGAGGTCGAGGCGGTGGATGCAGGCACCCGGGCAGCGGTTGCCCAGCACACGCTCGGCGCCGTTGCCGAAGGGGACCACCAGCAGGCCGTCCGACCCGACGGGGACGCTCTCGGCCAGGCGGTTCATCGCGGCGTAGTCGAGCGTCTGCTGCGTGACGTTGCGGCGCATCCACGAGTTCATGATGCCCGTGCCGTTGATGCAGAGCAGGATGCCGTAGCGGGGCTGCTCGGGGCGGTGGTTGACGTGTACGAAGGTGTTCACGCGCGAGAGGGGGTCGGCACGGCGCGTGTCGACCACGCCGTCGACCACGCCGTCGACCACGCCGCTCGTGCCGCCCGTGGCGGCCACCTCGCCCGCCTCCAGCACGTTGAGCGAGAAGGCGTTGTTGGGCTGGTCACCCGCGCGGTAGGAGATGGGCGTGCCGGCCGGGATGCCGAAGCGCTCCTCGGTCCGGGCGTCGGTGCGGGCCTCGATGCCGATGGAGGCGCCGGCGCGGGGCAGCATCGCGTGGGGGATGCCGTAGTAGTCGGCCACGAAGTCGGCGCGGCGCTCCTCGGCGAAGTCCCAGAGAATCTGCTCCGAGAGGCCGCCCACGGTGGTCGAGATGTCGCCCGAGAGGCGGAAGGCGATGTAGTCGCCCGGGAGCATCACCTTGTCGATGCGGGCGAAGAGTTCGGGTTCGTTGCGGCGGACCCAGGCCAGCTTCGAGGCGGTGAAGTTGCCCGGCGAGTTGAGCAGGTGCTCCAGGCAGCGTTCGCGGCCGAGGGTTTCGAGTGCCTCGGCGCCGATTTCGACGGCGCGCGAGTCGCACCAGATGATGGCCTTGCGCAGGGGGTGTCCCGTGCAGTCGACGCAGACCAGGCCGTGCATCTGGTAGGTGATGCCGACGGCCCTGACGTCGTCGAGCGGGTGTCCCGCCTCGCGCAGGGCGTCGAGCCCCACGCCGACGTAGTACCACCACAGGTCGGGGTCCTGTTCGGCCCAGCCGCTGTGGCGGGCCTCGATGGGCATCTCCTGCGCGGGCTGGGTGGCCGAGGCGACGCAGGCGCCCGTTTCAATGTCCATTAGCGACACCTTCACCGAAGAGGAGCCGATGTCTATGCCTTAACTTTTCATGAATGCGAAGATTGGGGTTGCCGGAAGTTCGAATTTCGGCAAGTAAAAGCTTATCTGCAAACGTTAGGGCTCTTTTTCGTGAACGGAAAAGGTCGCACGGGAGGGTGTTGCGGCGCGTGGATGCTGTGGGGGCGGAGAGGTTCCCCGCAGCGGGGCGGTTCTCCGGCGCAGGTGAGGCGCTGTTGCGAGGGGGACGGAGCGGTTGGAGGGGTGCCGGAGCGGTGTGGCATGGGGGTGCGGCGTAAGGCGGTTCCCCGGTGCGGGTGAGGCCGGTGGATTGCGAAGGGCGGTGTCGAGGGTCCGGAATGGTTGGCGGGGTGCGGTGCGGGCTTCCGTTTCTCTGGCGGGCGCAGGGGGCCGGGTGCGACTGCTTCTGCGAGGTCTGCGGTGCGTTCGGGCGGCTCTCATTGCGAAAAACCCCGGCTGAAGCCGGGGTGAGGGATGCCGCATGCGGGTTGCGGACCGAAGGGCCGGCATCGGCGCGGGGTGATTCATCGGGCGGGTACGGGCTCCGGTTGGCTCCCGGGCCTGTTCCCGGCTCCGTAGGGACCGATTCGGGCCTCTTTCCGAAGCCGGTTCCGATTCCCGGCTCCATCGGGCCCCGGGTTTTGTTCCCGGGTCCTGTCCCCGGGCTCGGGCCCACCGCCTCCCGTTCCGGGCCCTTGCTACTTGCGAATCGGGCGGATGACGCGCGCCGGATTGCCCGCCACAATGGTGTCGGCCGGGACGTCGTGCGTGACCACCGAACCGGCCCCCACGATGGCGTTCTCACCGATGGTGACCCCCGGAAGCACCACCGAGCAGGCCCCTATCCAGGCGTTGCGGCGGATGAGAATCGGCCGCCCGTAGACGTTGTGGCGCAGCTCGGGCTCCTCGGCATGGTTCTCGGTGATGAGGTTGACGTTGGGGCCGATGAAGACCCCCTCCTCAAGGGTGATGCCGCCGCGGTCCATGAAGGTGCAGCCGTTGTTGACGAAGACGCCCCGGCCGAAGCGGATGAACTGTCCGAAGTCGGTGTGGAACGGGGGAACGACCCATACCGAGTCGTCGAGTTGCTGGCCGGTCAGCTCGCTCAGGGCGGCGCGCACCTCGGCGGGGGTGCGGTAGGAGGAGTTGAGTTCGCCGGTGATGCGCATGCCGCGCAGCAGCGCCTCGTAGAGGCGGGGATATTCGGGGTCGCTGTCGAGGATGAGCTCGCCCGCTTTCATGCGTTCGAAGATGTCTGCCATGGTATTCGGATGTCGGGCGATGGGTCCGACGGTGCAAAGATAGCGCTTTGTGCGCTGCGGGGGATGACCGGAATTCCGGTTTGTGCAACCCCGATTCCGGCAGGGGCGATGGCGGGGAGCGGGACGGAGCTGCGGGGAAAGGAGGAGGGCGGCGGAGCGGCCGTGCGTGACTCTTTTATAATAAGGAGCCAGGGGGAGTGGATGGAGCCGGGGTGGCGGATGGACCCGGGGAAGCGGAAGGGGTTGTTCCGCCCCGGCCTTGGGCGTTCGGAATAGCGGACGGAGGAGGCGGGTAGGATTCGGGCTGCGGCGGCCCTTTTCCGGCGGGTTGGCGCGGGCGTCCTCCTCGCTCGGAGCGGCGGATGGCGGAGGTGAAAACCGGGTGCGGGGTCGACTTTTTGCGGCGGGCGGCGCGGGAGCCCTCCTCGTTCGGGGCAGCGGGTTGGTGCGGGCGCTCCCCTCGTTCGGAGCAGCGGGCGAAGAAGAAGAAAACCGAGTGCGAGGTCGACCTGTCGCGGCGGAGGTGGGCGGTGGTGTGGGCTCCGGGCATGCGGCGGGTCCTTTTGCGGCAGGCGGAGGCGGCGAAAACCGGGTGCGGGGTTGACTTTTTGCGGCGGGCGGCGCGGGAGCCCTCCTCGTTCGGAGCGGCGGGTGGAGAAGGCGGGTAGTACTCGGGTCTGCGGCGGTCCTTTTCCAGTGCGGCGCCGGCTTCGGGTCTGCGGCGGCCCTTTCGGGGCGGTGCGGGCGCTCCCCTCGTTCCCCTCGCTCAGAGCAGCGGGCGGAGGCGGGCGGAGGGGCCCAGACGCATCGAGGCGTAGTCGATGCCTGAAAGCAGGCAGAGCCCCGGCCGTTTGCCCGGCTCGACGCTCCCCAGCTCCTGCTCCATCCCCAGCGCGCGGGCGCCGTGGAGCGTGGCCCAGGCGATGAGCTCCCCGAGCGGTACCTCCTCCAGCTGCCGCATCTCCTCGAAGAGCGACATGGCGGGGTTCGAGGCCGGCGAGTCGGTACCCAGGCAGATGAGGGCGCCGTTGCGCCGCAGCAGCTCGACGGGCGGGCGAAGCCCCGAGATGTGGCGGTTCGAGGTGGGGCAGAGGCACCAGTAGAGCGGTGCGGTGAAGTGTTCGCGCAGCTGGTCGATATCCTCCTGCGTCGTGCAGGTGGCGTGGACCAGCAGCAGCGAGCGGTCGCGGGGCGTCTGCTCGACCAGCCGGCGCGTCGGCGAGCCGTAGTGGAGGAAGTCGCACGAAAGCCCCTCGCTGCGGTACCACTCCCACAGCCCGCCCTTCCCGCGGAAGAGCTCCTTCTCGTCGGGCGTCTCGAGGTAGTGGAGCGAGAGGGGCGCGTCGCCCTCGCGGGCAAGCGCCGCGAAGGGGGCCTCCTGCACGGCGTAGAGCGAGTGGGGCGTGGGCGAGGTGTCGGGCTCGGCGAGCAGCGGCGCGAGGTGCTCCGTGGAGCTGCACCGCAGTCCGAAGAGCTCGGCGAAGGTGTGGTAGCGCAGTGCGCTGCGCCGCTTGGTGGCGAACGAGGTCATCCCGTTGGAGGTGTCGCCCACGGCGCGGATGCCGCGGCTGCGCATGGCGGCGTCGATGCGGTCGGCCGCGCGGCGGCGCTCCTCGCCGCTCACGGCGTGGCGGTGGGCCCGCAGCGCGCGGATGAAGCCCCGGAAGCCGCACCCCGCGGGAATCATCCCCGCCAGGTGCGCCAGTTCGAGGTGGCAGTGGGCGTTGACCAGCCCCGGGAGGAGCACCCCGCCGTAGAACTCCACGCCGGCCAGGCGGTCGGGCTCGGCGCACTGCTCCACGCCGAGGATGCGCCCCCCGGCGTCGATGCTCACCAGCGGGTGGCGCAGAAAGCCTCCCGGCTGCCAGAGCAGGTTAGAGGCTATCCGCCGGATGGGCTGCGCGGAAGAATTCATCGGCGAAGATGCGGATGTCGAGTTGGCGGATGTAGAGGCTCTCGACGGCCTGCGCCGTCGGGGGCGTGTAGTCGATGCGCAGGTCGCGCATGGTGACGGAGGGGCGTCCGGCCGCCTCGCGCGGCAGGAAGAGGTTGAGGTGCAGCCTGCGCGTGGTGCTGTCGGTGGTGAAGTGGCGCGAGAAGCGCTCCTCCTTGCCGCGGCGCAGCGTGAAGGTGTAGCCTCCCGTGCGGCTGCCGTCGCAGCGCTCAAGCCACGCCGAGCCCCGCAGCCCGGGGTTGCGGTCGAGCGAGTCGACCGTATAGCAGACCGAGAGGTCGTATTCGCCCGCAAGGAGGGTGTCGAGGCGGACGTGGAGCCGCGCCGTGTCGCGCAGCGTGCGCACGCGCACCAGCGAGTCGGTGTAGACGCGCCGCGTGAAGGTGCGCCGCGCCACGTTGTCGATGGTGTCGAGGATGGAGACCTCGTGCTCGTAGCGCTTGCCCTCCTCCTCGAGTATGCGGATGGACTCCTCGACCACGTCGCCCAGGCGGGCGCTCTTGCGCTTCGAGAAGTTGCCGATGGTGTACTGCACGTCCTCGGTCGTGTAGCCGTAGCGGGCGAAAATCGGCTCGTAAATCTCGAGCGAATCGAGGCGGAGCCGCTCCGTGGTGATGTAGGCGTTGGTCAGGAAGGCGTCATGGAAAATCAGCGCCAGCTCATCGTCGGGGATGATTTTGTGGCGCGTGCAGGCTCCGGCCATCAGGCCGAGCAGCAGCAGCGCCGCCAGTCGGATGCGGTATTTCATGGTTCGGTACGTTTTATCATGCTGCGCACGGTGAGGTGCGTGATGAGCCCCGCCACAAGGGTGAAGGCCACGGCGACGGCCGCCAGGTCCGTCCAGCGGAACTCGACCGGGTAGCTCTGCATCAGGAAGCTCTCGGCCGGGATGCGGATGAGGCCGTAGTGCTGCTGGAGCAGCGTGGCGCCGACGCCCAGCACCACGCCCAGCAGCGCCCCCGCGCCGCTGATGAGGGCCCCCTCGGCGCTGAAGAGCCTCCGCAGGAAGGAGGTGTCGGCACCCAGCGCACGGAGCGTCGCGGCGTCGTCGCGCTTCTCGACGATGAGCATCGCCAGCGCCCCGACAATCGAGAAGGAGGCGATGACGAGCACCAGCAGCGAGATGAAGAAGATGCCCCACTTCTCGTAGCGCATGATGCGGTAGAGCGAGGCCTGCATCTCGGCCCGCGTGCGGAGCCGGAAGTCGTCGCCCGCGATGCGGGCCACGCGGGCGGCCACCTGTTCGGCATCGGCCCCGGGCGCGGTGCGCAGCAGCAGCGCCGAGGCGCGGCCCGGGTAGTTGAACAACTCCTGCGCCATGTGCAGCGAGCCGAGCACGTAGCGCCGCTCGGTTTCGAGGTCGAGGACGTAGACGCCCCCCACCGGCTCGCGCTGCCGCGTGTAGCTGTCGAGCGGCAGCAGCGTCGAGAAGGAGCTCCGCCGCAGGGCGTAGAGCGTCACCTCGGCGTCGGCCAGCGTGCGGATGCCCAGCGTGTAGGCCATTGTCTGGCCGATGACGAGCCGTTCGAGCTCGCCCACGTGCAGCCGTGCGTCGCCCCCCGCCACGATGCTGTCGAGCGGCAGCACCTTCGCGTAGGCGTCGTCGGCCCCCCGCAGCGTGGCCACCGCCTGGCGGCCGTGGCGCTCGAGCAGCAGGTTCTGCTCGAGGATGAACGAGAGGGCCTCGACCCCCGGCGCGGCGGCCAGCGCCGCCGTGTCGAGCCTCGCCGTTTCGAAGGTCATCCCCGCGGCGGGCGTGAGCGTCAGGTCGGCGTCGAAGGCCCCGCCCATCTGCCGGATGAGGCTCTCGAAGCCGTTGAAGACCGAGAGCAGGATGAGCATCGCCGCCACGGGCATGGCCACGGCCACGACGCTCAGCCCCGCGATGAGGTTGATGACCGAGTGGGACTTGGGCGCGAAGAGGTAGCGGCGGGCGATATGGCGGGGCAGGTTCATGCGGCGGCGAGGGGTGCGGTGCGGAGCGGTCGGGTCAGTGTTTGAGCGCCTCCTCGATGTGCTCGATGTATTCGAGCGAGTCGTCGAGGAAGAACTGCAGTTCGGGGACGTTCTTCAGCTGGTTGCGGATGCGCTGGCCCAGCGCCCGGCGCACGAACCAGTTCTCGTGCTCGAGACGCTCCATGAGCTCGCGGCTCTTCTCGAAGGGGAAGACGCTCACGTAGATTTTGGCGTAGCTGAAGTCGGGCGAGACGCGCACCGCCGTGACGGTGACGAGCAGCCCGCGGACCAGCGCGGCCCCCTCCTTCTGGAAGATATCGGCGATGTCCTTCTGAATCTGACGGGCGATTTTCTGCTGACGGGTCGTTTCCATGGTGTTATCTGTTTTTCTTGTCGTAACTGAATTCGACGCCGGCCTTCTCGCGTTTGCGGCGCGGCGTGTTCCACGAGTCGAAGCCCTCCTTGTTGAAGCGGTAGCTCAGGCCGATGCTGATGTTGAGGTTGTCCATCGGCGAGCGCAGCGGCGTGGCCCAGAAGGGGTTCTCGGCGCCGTCGGTGGTGTTGTCCGCATACTTGTTGCGGTTGCGCACGATGTCCGAGTAGCCGAAGTAGTAGCGGGCCCGCAGGTTGAGCTCGAAGCGGCGGATGAGGATGGCGATGCCGGCGCCGCCGGCCAGGCCGTAGCCCCAGCGGTTGTCGCGCTCGACCTTGAAGGGGTAGTCGCCCCGCCAGTCGGGGCGCCCGGCGTCGCGCAGCACCTCGTCCTCGTAGGTCGACGAGATGTTGTAGGAGAAGGTGGCCGCCGCCTCGAGGTAGAGCCTTACGCGGTGCTTGAAGAGGTAGACGTGGGGCTGCCAGACGATGGGCAGCACTACCGAGTTGACGCGACGCGTGTAGTACCTGTAGTCCTTCTTGTCCTCGACCTGCGAGGCGTTGAGGGCGAACGAAAAGCCCTGCTGGAGGAACTCCAGGTCGGCGCCGAAGCCCCCCACGAAGCGCTGCTTGCCGTAGTGGCGCCACGTCAGGCCGGCGCTGTACATGCCCCACACGCCGCGCGTCTCCTGCGTGGGCTGGAAACGGGCGCTGCCCATGCCGTAGCCCACGACGAAGCCCAGCGTGTGCTGCGCCCGCGCGCTTGCGCAGCCCAGCAGGGCCGCGGTCAGTAGTCCGATGATTGCAAATCGTTTCATTGGGTCTCTCTCTGCGGGGGCGCGTCAGCGCATGAACATGCCGCCCGTGGTATTCATGGTGTTGTTGAAGCGCTCCTGGTTGGCCTGGCGCTCCTGCATCTCGCGCTCGCGGCGCCCCTTGTCGCCCTCCTTGGCCAGCTTCTCGGCCTCGCGGCGCAGACGCTGCTCCTCGCGCTCGTCGAGCGTGCGGATGAGCGACTCCATCGTCACGGGGGCGAATATCCGCGACATGTCCATCGTGAACTCCATCTCCCAGTTGGCCTTGGTGGTGAAGGTGTCCTCCCCGTCGTCGTTGGCGTAGAGCTCCGTGCGCTCGGGCTGGCGCCGCTCGACAAGATTGCCCGCATCCCACTTGCCGTTGCCGTTCCTGTCCTCGATGACGCGGAAGCGGATGTCGCCCGCCGGCACGTAGTTGAACTGGCAGAGGCCGCTGCTCAGGTCGCGCCGCTCCTGCTTGAGCTTGCCGCCGCCGTCGAGCATCTGGATGATGTAGCGCGTCCCGTCGTCGGGCGCCACGACGTTGATTTTCACCGTCGAGAACTTCTCGGGGTCCATCGTCGCGCGCGACTCCACGATGGAGTCGTTCGAGAAGCCGGCGATGTCGGTGATGGCCCCCGCGGGGATGGTGAGCGTATATTTCGAGGCGGGAACCCACTCGGTGCGGATGTGCCAGCGGCGCAGCTGCGCCGTGTCGCGCACGATGCGCAGCGGCACCTCCTCGTGGGTGCTGTCGGGGTAGTCGCGCGTGAGCACCAGCGAGGCCGAGTCGAGCCGCGCCAGCGGGTAGTCGAAGTCGACGACGAGGTCCTCTTCGGGGTTGATTTCGCCCGAGGTGACGAACTTCCAGGCGAAGGGGTTCTTCTCGGCCGGCGGGGTCCACTCCTCGCCCGCCTCCTCGGCCTTGCGCTTCTCGCGTTCGAGCTTCTCGCGCTCGCGCTCCTCGGCCTTGGTCTCGACGAGGCGCCATGCGAGCTTCAAATCCTCGGTCACCTCCTGCAGCTGGCGGATGGAGTCGTGCTTGAAGTAGGTGATGGTGCCGCGGATGGTGTCGGGAAGCGACTCGGAGGGCATGTTGAACCACAGCGCCACCGTATCGCGCCCCACGGTCTGGGGGTCGATGATGACCCGCTCGTCGGGGATGCTGTCGAAGTGGATGCGCACGATGCGCGGGTGGGCCGAGGCGAAGTAGAGCATCGCCTGGTGCTGGAGCGGACGGGCCGTCTCGGAGAGCATCTGGCGGCGGAAGGCCACGTCGGTGAACATGCGGAAGTAGAGCTGCGGCTCGGCCGTCACGTAGCGGCGCAGCGAGTCGTACCAGATGGCGAAGTCGGGCAGCTCGAGCGGGTTCTGCAGCTCCTCGATGAAGCCAACCTGGTCGACTCCGGGTTCGTACATCTGGTTGTCGTTCGTATCCTCGATGGCGTAGAGCCGGTAGGGGATGGGCTTGAGGTTCTGGGCGATGAAGATGCCGTTGGTCTCGGCCCGGGCGATGACCGAGGGCTTGCGGTTGAAGATGGTCGAGTCGTACTCGGGGGTCTCGTCCAGCGAGTCGGCCGGGTAGAACCAGATGAAGCTCTTCGACACGGAGTCGGTCTTGTAGCTGTCGGCCGTGTAGCCCGAGAGAATCATCGAGTCGATTTCGTCGCCCGTCGAGAAGACGTAGCGCATCGAGTAGAGCGGGTTGTTCTCGTTGTTGTCCTGGATGGCGCTGCCGAAGTTGAGCGCATAGGTGGTGTTGGGCTCCAGCGTGTCGCGCAGCTGGATGACCAGCCCGCGTCCGCGCAGCGTCAGCGTCGGCTTCTTCTTCATCTGCGGCGAGGTGAAGAACTCCTTCTGCTGGTCCTTGATTTGGACGAACTCGTCGAAGCCGATGTAGATTTTCATCCCCTTGGGGACGGTGGGTACGTTGCGCGTGTAGTTGTCGGGCGTCATGGTGAGGATGACCGGCGGGAGCGTATCCTTGGGGCCGCCCGTGGGGGTCATCATCGTGGCGCAGCGGCTCAGCAGCGTCGAGCCGAAGAGCAGCAGGACGCCCAGCCGAAGGGCGCGCAGGGTATGTCGGGGCATGGCGTTCATCGTTGTCTGGTTTTGAGGGTCGTCCCGTTCTCGGGCTCGGCTTCGGGGTCGTAGTTGTTGACGAAGCGCCAGCCGTCCTCGACGTAGACCGAGTCGGTGCGCCACGGGCGGAAGGTGAGCCGCGCCGAGTAGGGGCCTCCCGAGAGGTCGATGTCCTGGCGGCTGTAGGCGTAGCGGCGGTTGCGCGTGTCGGCGACGATGACCATCAGCGGCGTGCCCGAGACGGTCATCGTGAAGTTGCCCGTTCCGGAGTCGCGCGAGGCCGTGGCCATCGGGTTGCGCTTGGTCTCCTCCTCGTCGTACTTCGAGGTGATGATGCCCAGCGTGGCGTCGTCGTAGGTGGCCACCTTCCAGTCGGTGGTGTCGACCGCATAGGCGTAGGCCTTGAGCGCGGTGAGCTGCTCGGGCGTCGCCCCTTCGGTGGTCTCGACGTAGGGCTCGATGATGTACTGCGCCTCGAGCGGCGGTGTGTAGAAGTCGTTGCGCATGAACCACGACTTCGACTCGTCGTAGCTCTGCTTCCAGGGGCGGAAGACCACCGTCGAGTAGAGGCGCGGCATGTTCTCGCCGAAGCCCTGCTGGCGGTAGCCGTAGAGGCGCAGCTCGGGGTTGACGGCCACCACCAGCGCGCTCGACCGCCTGATGCGCATCGTCAGCCAGCCGCGCGTCCCCTCGGCCTCGTAGGGCTCGGCCGTGGCCATCGGCGCGTTGTCCTTGAGCGAGGGGTCGCGCCGCGAGGTGATGATGCCCGCCAGCGCATCCTCGTAGCTCGTCACCTCCCACTCGGAGGTGTCGGCCGCAAAGGCATAGGCAAGGGTCCCCTCGAGCGCCTCCACGTCGCTGCCCGAGGCGCTCTGGAGCAGCGGCTTGAGCACGTAGGAGGTGTCGTAGGAGACATCCTTGAAGCATCCGCCCAGCGCTGCCAGGAGGCAGAGGGCGGCCGTTATTCTGAGTCGTTTTCCGTTCAGCATGTCGTCGGTTCGTTGTCGTGTTTGAGCGCCGCGAGCATCTCGCCCACCGTGAGCCCCGTGACCGGATGGCGGCGCGTGCGCATGATTTCGCAGAGCGGAACCAGCGCGAACTCCCGCTCGGCCAGAAGCGGGTGGGGAACCACCAGGCGCGGGGTGTCAATCACCCGGTCGTCGTAGAAGAGGATGTCGATGTCGATGGGGCGCGAGCAGTAGCGGCTCCCCGTGCGGGCACGCTCGACGGCCTCGGCCGCGCGGTTGCGCCCCAGCTCGTTCTCAATCTGCTCGATGGTGTCGAGCACCTCGAGCGGCGAGAGGTCGGTGGTCACCTCGATGGCCTGGTTCGAGAAGCGCTCCTCGGCCTCGAAGCCCCACGGGGCGCTCTCGTAGCGGTGCGAGCAGCGCAGTACGGCTCCCACCCGTTCGTTGAGCAACTGTTGTGCCCGTTGCAGGCGCCGTTTTACGTCGCCGACGTTTCCTCCTGTCAAAAATACCACACGTGCCATAACTCCATAGCGTTGACGTTAACGTAATCCTATCATTTTGCTCACCGCGAGGGCGAAGTGCGTGAAGACAATCGTGGGGTTGCCGTTCTGCGAGATTTGCGCCTGGGCGCTCTCGACCTGGGCCACCAGCGGCTCGATGTTGTGCGAGTCGACATAGGGGCAGAACTTGCGGCAGAAGTCCAGCTCCTCGCCCCAGAGGTAGCAGACCGAGTCGATGCCGGCGTGGAGCACGAAGCTCTCGCGCAGCAGCCGCGCCATGTCGCGCAGGAAGGCCCGCTGCTGCTCGCGCGTGAGGGCGGCCACCTGCTCGGCCCACCCCAGCAGCTCGAGGTGGCGGTTGTTGTAGCTCAGCCGCATGAGCGAGCAGAAGAGCGTGAAGTTTTCGTGGCGCAGCGTGTCGCTCTCGCCCGCCGCCAGGCGCTGCAGCTCGAGCAGGTCGCCCCCGGCCAGCCGCGCCATGTTGCGGGCGCGCAGCGGGTCGTCGACCCCCAGCCGGAAGGCCTCCTCCTCGAGCACGCGCGGCTCGAGGCGCGGCACGGTGACCTCCTGCGTACGCGAGAGGATGGTCGGCAGCAGCAGCTCGGGCTGCTCGCTCACCAGCAGGAAGAGGGTCCGCTCCCACGGCTCTTCGAGAATCTTGAGCAGCTTGTTGGCCGCCTCCTCGTTCATCGTCTCGGGCAGCCAGACGAGCATCGTCTTGTACTCCGCCTCGTAGCTCTTGAAGGAGAGCTTGCGGATGATGTCGTCGGCCTCGCGGGCCGAAATCATCCCCTTGAGCGTCTTGCCCAAATCGAGGCTGTCGTACCACATCTGGGGCGAGAAGTAGCCTCCGGTGCGGGTGAAGAGTTCGCGGAAGAGGGGAAGAAACTCGTCGCTGCGCACCGCCTCGCCCGACTTCTTGCCCTGGCGGTTGACCGGGAAGACCAGATGCAGGTCGGGGTGGGCCAGTTCGGCAATCTGCCGGCAGTCGGGACACTCGCCGCACGAGTCGCCGTTGCGGCGGTGGCGGCAGCAGAGGTACTGCACGTAGGCCACGGCCAGCGCCAGCGCGCCCCGTCCGGCGCTTCCCGTGAAGAGCTGGGCGTGGCTCACGCGCCCTGAGTCGATGCCCTGCACGAGGTGGCACTTGAGCTCCTCCTGTCCGATGATGTCGGCAAATCGCATGCGAATCTTCTCCTTTCTGTTCCTTGTTTCGTTGTTTCGTTGCGGGGCCGGCTCTCCCCTCTCTGCCCCCCCCCGGCTACCGGCGGTGGAGCGCCGAGCGGAGCATCGCCTTCAGGTCGATGTGCTCGCGCCGTACGAGGTAGGCCGTATAGCCCGCAAATGCCACTATGTTAAACGCATAGCTCAACCAAATATTGTCCAGGACGACCCCGGCCCGCTCGCAGACGAAGAAGAGCGCGAGGGCCGTGACGACATACTCGCCCATGCGCCGCCAGTCGTAGGGCGTGGGGAAGAAGCGGCGGTTGAGCCACCAGCTGACGGCCACCATCGCCGTTTCGCTGGCCAGCCGCGCCCAGGCCGCCCCGAAGTAGCCCCAGCGGGGAATCATCAGCCACCCGAAGCAGAGCATCGCCACGAGGCCCGTCCCCGTGACGACGATGGCCAGCGAGGTGCGCTCCTCGCGCTTGTACCAGAACGAGAGGTTGAGCCAGACGCCCGTCAGCACGTTGGCCCCCAGCACGACGGGCAGGATGTAGATGCCCTCGCGGAAGTCACGCCCCACAATCAGCGCGAAGAGGTCGCGGAAGAGGGCGATGCCCAGGAAGATGAGCATCGAGGCCATGACGTAGTACTTGAGCGCCGCGGCGTTCATGGCGACGAACTCCGACTTGCGGAAGTTCGAGAGGAAGAAGGGCTCGGCCGCCAGGCGGTACATCTGGTAGAAGAGCATCATCACCACGGCAATCTTGGTGATGGCGCCGTAGACGCCCAGCTGGGCCATCGCCCCCTCGGGGACGAGGTACTTGATGAGCTGGCGGTCGATGAACTCGTTGGCCGTGCCGGCCAGTCCGCCCACCAGCAGCGGCAGCGAGTAGGCGAAGACGGCCGTCAGCAGGCGGCGGTCGATGCGCGGAAGGACGCGGTCGGTGGTGAGGAGGATGACGCACCAGGTCACCACGCTGGCCGCGAGGTTGGCCACGAAGACCCACCCCACGCCGAACTCCGTGGCGAAGAGCCCCGCCATGCCGAAGGCGAAGGCCAGGGCGACGTTGAGCACCACGTTGAGCGCCTTGATGGCCACGAAGGTCATGGCGCGCCCCTGTTCGCGCAGCCGCGAGAAGGGGATGCAGGCCGAGACGTCGAAGAGGATGATGAGCCCCACCCAGACGATGTAGTCGGGATGGGCGGCGTAGGCCGGGCCCATGGCGGCGGAGATGCCCTGGCGGAAGAGCAGGATGAGGGCGAAGAAGAGCACGGCGGCCAGCGAGGTGGCGCCCCACGTGGTGGCGAAGAGCCGGCGCTTGGCGCCCTGTACGTCGCCGCCGGCCTCCTCGGCCTTGGCCGAGAAGCGGAAGTAGCTCGACTCCATGCCCATCGTCAGGAGGGTGAGGGCCAGCGGGATGAGGGCGTAGACATCGGTGACGATGCCGTAGGTCTCCTGCCCGAAGATGCGTGTATAGTAGGGCGTGAGCAGGTAGCTCAGGAACCGCACCACGATGGTGCTGATGCCGTAGACGGCGGTCTGTTTAGCCAGTTTTTCGAGCATGACGCGGATACAAGTGTGCAAATATACGAAAAGGCGCGGGCAAAAGGCCACGCTTGCGCGCGTTTTTTGCCGGTGGGCCGTCCATATTTTGCAAAGATAGCGATTTTGTTGGGAATAAGGGCCGCGTCGGCTCTTCTTTCTTTGAAAGAAGGGGGTGCGGAGGGGGCGCCGTGGCGGGGGAGGTGAGGAGCCGGCGACGGCGGGAGGAGGGGGAGACGACGGTGGTGACGGCGGAAGGCGGCGGGAGAAAGGATGGCGACGCAGAGAAGGGCGGGAGGCGGAAAGGCGACGGAGGGGGCATTGGCCGGCCACCCGGTCGGTGGGCTGCTGCGGGGGGGCGGTGATGGGGAAGACGGCAGGAGAGACGGCGGGGGCGGGGGCGAGTCGGGGTGTGGTTCCGGCAGGAGGAGGAGACGAATGTGGCGGCGTTGGCGGGGAGTGGGCGGAGAGGAGTTTCGGCGGCATCGGGGAGGAGGCTGGATGCCGGGTATCGGGAAGAGGTGAGCGATGTGGGCGGGTTGCGGGCGGACGATGCGGGTGCTCCGGAGGGCGTAGACGGGGTGCAGGCGAGGGAGGCGGGCTGGACGGGTCGGGTGTTGCCGGAGAAGGGGGCTTCGGAGTGAATCGGGGTGTGGCGGAGCGGGCGGGGAGCCGGCGGCGGCAAAAAATGGGGGTGGAGGTGCAATTCGGAGGTGGTGCGGAGTACGGTTTTTGCAGGAATTTCGTAAATTTGTTTGGAAATGCGCTGCGATGACGCCGTACCGGGTGCCGCACCTTGCCGGCCCGAGGGTCGGGCGAAGGCTCCGGCCGGGGAAGGAGAGCACTGCCGGAGAAAAGGCTTCGGCCGATGAGAAAAACGCCGCCGGGAAGAGGGCTTCGCTCGGGAGAAAGGAGAAAAACATCCGTCGGGGCGGGGACTGCCGGCAGGGCGAGGCCTGACGTCGGGATGGAGCCCCTCCTTTGGGAAGGGATGTTCGACCGGGCGTAGGTCTCTGCCGGAGAGCTATCCTATCTCCGCAAGGGCGTGTGCAGCAGCCGTTTCTGACCCGTCAAAAATAACTGACCATGTGGAACTTTTTCGAAAAACTTTGTCATGAGGGACATCGCTCCGAGCCGGGGGCCGAGACCGAGTCGCAGGAGGGCGAGGCGCTCTACGACCGCATCTGGAGCTCGCTCGAGGAGAAGGGCATCTGCAACGAGCGGGGTTGTCCCAAGGGGCTGACCCACGGCGAGCGGCTCTTCTACGTGACGCGGGTGGTCGAGGACGAGGTGCGCGAATGCGGCTTCTTCGGCCTCTGCTACAACCGCCACGCCCATCTGCTGGAGCCGGCCGTGCGCTACTTTCGCGAGCTGGGTGCGGTGCGCCGTGCCGACATCGTCGAGCGGGCGCGCCGCGTGCTGGAGGGCATCGAGTCCCCCTGCTGCGAGCATGCCACGGAGGAGGACGAGGCGAAAATCGACGCGCTGCAGACGGAGTATCAGTCGCTCGACGAGAACTACGAGGCGATGCTGCTCGGCTACGTCAAGAGCCATCCCGAGGAGTTTCCCGCCTGAGCGGGGACGGCCTGAACGGGGCAGCCTGAGCGGGGCGGCCCGAAAGAGTGCGTCCGGAGCGGAGCGTTCTGGGCGTAGCGGTCTGCAGAAGTGCGTCCGGAACGGAGCGTCCTGGGCGTAGCGGTCTGCAGAAGTGCGTCCGAAGTGGGCGGCCAGAGTGAAGGCGGCCTGAGAGGGAGCAGCCTGTGCGGGGATGTTCCGGGCGGAGAAGGTCTGCGCAAGCGGGTTTTGAGTGCGGAGAGGAACCGTTGTCGGCATCCGGGCCGGAGGTTCGGGCCGCGTGCATTCTTCGTCCGGCGCCGAGCCGGGCGGCGGCACGCTTTTCCGCCGCCTCGATGCAGGCAGAGGGCGCAGGCCGCGGCAGGGTGCGGGCATCAACGGACCCCCTCCGGCGCCAATGGACCCTACGGACCAACGGACCAATGGACCCGACGGAGCAGGCCCGACAGACAAAATCGGCGAGCGGCCGGAGAACAGCCCGTGGAACGACCGGCCAACGACCTGCTGAACAGCTTGAAAACCGGACAAAACAGGCGGGATGTCGGCAAACGGTCGGCGGAGCAGCCGGCCAACGACTGGCCAAACAGACAAACGAAGAGAGAAAAACAGACGAGGGACCCGTCGTGCGACGGGTCCCTCGTCTGTTCGGTTCGGCTCTCTACAGCCATTTCTTGAAGCGGAAGAAGAGAATCGTCAGCGCCGAGCAGAGCACCATGAGCGCCAGCGCGAAGAGGTAGCCGTAGTCCCAACTCATCTCGGGCATGAACTTGAAGTTCATGCCGTAGATGGAGGCGATGAGCGTCGCGGGCATGAAGATGACGGCCGCCACCGAGAATATCTTGACGATTTCGTTCTGCTCGATGTTAATCAGACCCAGCGCCGCATCCTGGATGTAGTCGAGTCGCTGGAAACTGAAGTCGGCGTGGTTGATGAGCGAGTTGACGTCCTTAATCATCAGCTGCAGCCGCGGGTAGATATCGCTCGGGAAGCGCTCCGAGCGCAGAATGCCCGAGAGGACGCGCTGGCGGTCGAAGATGTTCTCGCGCAGCGACATGGTGCTCTCCTGCAGGGCGCTGATGCGGTGCAGCACCGCCTTGTCGATGGCATCCTCCGAATTGATGTCCTTCGAGAGGGTGCCTACCTGCTTGGAGACCAGCTCGACCAGGTCGGCGTCGAAGTCGATGCGCACCTCGAGCAGCGAGATGAAGACGTGGTAGCCCGTCGAGTAGCTGCGGTAGTTCATCTGAAGCCGCTTCTCCGTCTCGCGGAAGGTGCGGAACTCGGCGTTGCGCACCGAGACCAGCACGCCCTCGTTGGAGATGATGAACGAGACGGGCTCGACGAGGAACGACTCCCCCGTCGGAACGAAGAAGTTGGAGTTGGAGATGATGGCGTTTTCCGTCTCGGAGTACTTCGACGTCGACTCAATCTCCTCGACCTGCTGTTTGGTCTGGAGGCTGATTTCCATGAAGTTCTCCACGGCCTTCTGCTCCTTGATGGTCGGCAACAGCATGTCAATCCACAGAATGTCGTCGTAACCCAGGTCGTCGAAGAGCTTGGTGTCGGCGTTGCGGATGATTTTGTTGTATTGCTTGAGGTAGATGGTAATCATTGTGGCTCCCGTTTAGAAATTGCGTAATCCGTATCGGCAAATCGGGCGGTGCTCAGGCGGCACCCGTTGCTACCTTCAGCCGGGATTGGTCCGCAGCGCGTTCTTCACGCCGGAGGACCACAATCGTTTGAGAGCCTTGTGTTTCTCGAGGTCGAACAGGTAGTCGACCTCCGAGGAGAGATGTTCGTAGATTTCGAGCAGCGCCTCGTCGGGAACCGATTCGCGCACCGCCTCGAAGGTGTGCTCCAGTCCGAAGGTGAGGGCATACTCCAGCGCCTCGATTTGGAGCAGGTCGGTCCCCTTGCGGGCGACCCAGACGCCCAGCGCCACGGGCAGCTGCTCGGTGGCGCACCACTCGCCCGTGAGGTCGGTCACGTGGGTGAAGAGCCCCTCGGCGTCGGCGGCCTTGCCTCCGCCCAGCACGAAGCCGTCGCCCGTTTCGACGCGGAAGAGCAGCTCGGAGTCGTCGAGCGGGACATATTTGGGGGTGAGTCCCCAGCGCTTGCCCAGCAGGTAGGCGGCCAGATGGGCGGCCGTGGGCGACTGGGGGTCGAGGAAGAGGCGACGGAGTTCGCGCGGGGGGTCGTTGCTCAGCAGCAGCGCCGAGCGCGACGGGCCGGTGGCTCCGACGCAGTATTCGGTGACGATGTCGGCGTCGTGAAGGTCGGGCACGAGGGCGGCCGGAACGAGGGCCAGGTCGGTCTCCCGTTCGGCAAAGAGTTCGGCGCAGCGCTCCGGTGTAGCCGCCAGCAGCTCGCCGACGCGGAAGTCAGGAGCGTGCCGGATGCCATAGATGAAGGGGAGCGCGTCGGGATACGACGCTACGGCGATATGGGGTACTGTGACCATCATCCATGGGTTGTGAGCAATTGGTTCAACATGCAAAGGTAAGCAAAAATCGGAAGTTTATTCCACATTTTCGAGAAAATCTTGCCCGACCTCTTGACAAGGGGGGTGTCGGGGTTGTATATTTGCCGTGTAATCCACAGTCGGCCGCCTCCGTTCGGGAGGTTATCAACATCGCCAATCGGTTGATTCATAGAGTTACGGCCGAAGTTATCAACCCGTTTCAACAGCTTTCGACACTTTATCGACACGTTGTCGACACTTCGCCCCCCCCTCGGGCGCACCGCCGCTCCGGTTTACAGCCGCGCCGCAGCATTGTTCCATCGGTTCACAGCCGCACCGCTACCCGGTTTCCCGCTGCACCGCTCACCGCAGCACCGTTTTATTTGCATCGCTCCGCCGTTTTCCCGCCGTGCCACAGCATTGCCGTCCTGCTTTTCGCTGTACCGCTTCTCTGTTGCACCGAAGCATCTCTGTCTTTTTCCCGCTTTACCGCGGCGCCGCTTTACCGCTGCTCCGTTTCATCTCTGTACAGCGGCATTGCTCCACCGGTCTTCCCTTCGCGGCTCTGCCGCTTCGCCGCTTCGCCGGTTTCGGCCCCTTCTGCTCGAAAACCCTTTCCTGCTCTTTGTTTTTTCCTTTTCCGGGATGCCTCTCCCCCCCCTTTCCCGGGATGTCTGTCTGCCCGGCGTCGGCTCCGGCCGGCTACCCGGAGGCCTCGGCAACGGAGCCCCCGACGCGGCGGCAGCTCTCCGCTCCGCACCCGAAATCCCGTTCCACATCTTGGCTCGGGCGATTCCACCCCCGGCGGTCGAATCGCGGCCCCTGCGGCTCAGCCGCACCGGAACGCAGGATGGAGGGGCGGGGCGTCGGAGGGGTAAGAGGCGCCGGAGCGGTAGAGGAGAGGAGGAGGACATGAAGGGGGAGGAAAGGGGAAAAGGTGCGGTGGGGACCCTGACGTGGAGGGGTGGGGCGACCCTCCCGGGGAGGAACTCCGGCGGGCCGAGGCTCGGGCGGACCGGACCTTTGACGGACCGAGCCCCGGACGGGCCGGGACCTTGACGGAACGGCCCTTTGCTGACCGGGGGAGGGTGACCGAACGAACCCTCGACGGGCCGAGACCTTGACGGAACAGCCCTTTGGCTGACCGGAGGGGTTGTCCGAACGAACCCTTGACGGATCGAGACCCGGACGGGCCGGGACCTTTACCATTACCATCTTTTTCAGTCCGGCCCTGCCATCCCTTCCACTCTTTCACCCTTCCGTTCGGCCGCCCTGCCGCCCGCCCGACCGTCCGCCCGCCTAACTGCCCAGGCCGCCTCTTCGGCCGCCCCACCCGTTCTCCCGCCCCGGCGCCCAACCCCGGCGTCCAACCCCGGCGTCCAAAGCTCGATGCTCAACCCCCGGCGCCCGACCCCCCCCGGACCCCATCTGCACCCTATCCCGAAAAACCAACACACCACGCGATATGATACAGTTTACGCAACTTCCCGAAAACAATGCGCCGCTCGGCGGCGAACTGCGCTGCATCTTCGAACTCGATGATGTGAGCGGCGAGGCCGAAGACCATCTTCTGCAGCTGCTCGATGCTCGGACGGGCAACACCCTCGCCACGCGGCGCTATGCCCGCTGCTTCGGCGGGTCGGCCGACATCGCCCCCATGCTCCGCCCGCAGGCCTGCTTCACCCCCGCCGCGGGGTCGACCGGATTCTTCGACGACGAGGCCCGGACGGTTCAGATTGTAGTGCGGGCCGACGATGCCCGCTCCGACGCCCTCCTCTTCCTGCCCGTGGGCGGGGTCTCGGCGCAGGAGGCCGGCAAGGCCGTGGCCCCCGGGCTGCGGACGACGATGCCCCTCTGCCGCCTCATCTCCCCCGTCGAGTGCGAGGAGCTCACCCTCTTTGCCGAAGAGCCCCTTCGCGTGACGGTGACGGCCCATATGGGGGGCGAGCGGACCGAGAGCAGCAGCTACCTCTCGACGCACGGCGGCTGGCAGCTCTTCCGGCTCAACATGAACGACCTGTCCGAAGAGACGGTGCGCGTGACGGTCGAGGCGGGCGAGTGGGGCACGGTGACCTACTCCGTGGCGCCGGCACCCCACGGAAGCCGCCGTCTGGCGTGGCGCAGCGCGGCGGGCTCCGTCGAGCACTACACCTTCCCCTTCGAGACGGTCGTGGCCAAGCAGACGGTCAAGGAGCGCGTCTACGGCGCCGCGGGCCACGAGGTGGTGCGCATCACCTCGGAGCGCCTCGTGACGCTCCGCTCGGCCTTCGAGCGGGAGGAGGTGATGGAGGCGCTCGCCGGCATCGTCTCCTCGTCGCAGGCCTGGCTGCTCTGCGGGGAGGAGTACCTGCCCGTCGACGTGGTCACCAGCGAGGTGGAAATCAACCACCACGGCACCTACGACGCGCTCGAGGTTGCGATTCGTCCCACCCGTAAGGAGGTTGCGCTATGAGTTCCGAAATCCGTATCGATGACCAGCCCTGCGACCTGAACGGTACGCCGCAGCTCCGCCCCGGATTCGATGCCGCGGCGCTTGCCGACCCGGCGACCGCCCGCGAGGGCTCCTCCATGGAGCTGCTGCTGCCCCGCTCGCCGCGCAACGACCGCCTGCTGGGCGACGCCTATGCGCCGCAGGGTACGCGCACCTTCAACCTCACCACGCGCCGCGTCGACATCGAGTGGAAGGGGGCGCTCCTCTTCAGCGGTACGGCGCGCCTGCTCTCGTGCGGCCCCGAGGGCTACCGCCTCGAGCTGCGCGACGGGGCGCCGCAGTGGGCCCGCAGCGCCGCGCTGGGAATGCTCCGGACGCTGCCCGTCTCCTTCCGCATGCAGCTCACGCCGGTCGACATCTGCGCCGGATGGAGCGACTCCTCGGCGGTGAAGTTCTTCCCCGTGGTGCGCGACGACTACCCCAAGCAGAGCTCCGGAACGGGGCTCTATCCCGCCGAGCGGCTCCTCTCGGTGGACGACTACCACCCCTTCCTGCAGCTGGCCCCGATGGTCGAGGCCATCTTCACCGGGGCGGGCTACACGGTCGAGAGCCGCTTCCTCGAATCGGAGTTCTTCCGCTCGCTCTACATGAGCGGCGCCTACACCTCGCACGACACCTCGCTCCTGCAGAAGCGCATGGGCTTCTTCGCCCGCCGCCTCAGCACCGCCCGGGCGCAGGCCGACTCCCTGGGACGGGTCTACGCCGACCCCTACCGCACGCAGTACAGCGTGGGCAACATCGTCGAGACGGCCCAGCCGCAGAGCGTCGACGAGGACGGCGAGCCGCTGGGCGAGCAGCTCTTCAACAACGGCGGCTGCTTCCGCCAGGAGGATGGCGGCATCGTCTTCCGCCCCCTGAGCGAGGTGACCGTCGGCTTCGAATACTTCCTCCGCTACACGACCGAGCACCGGATTCTGGACCGCAACCGCCTCACGGGCTTCGATTCGCTCTACCTGGGGACGGGGAGCCGGCTGCAGTTCTCGCTGGCCAACCGCTTTGTGGACCGGCGCAACAACCTGAGCCCCAACTACGAGTATCTGGTGGTAGTCTTCGGCCACAAGGAGGGGGCCGAGTACCGGCTCACCTACGTCACCGGGGGCAAGTCGCAGACCTGGTGCGAATTTTCGGGCCGCACGGCCAAGGTCTCCACCCCTCCGACCGGCTCCTTCTCGAACCCCATGCTCATGCGCCGGGGTCTGAACGTCTGGATAGAGTACACGCTCGACTGGGCGCTCTACGACGGCTACCTCGAGGAGCGGGGCACCACGACCGTCGAGCTGCGGGTGAGCTCGACGCCCGTCACCGCCTCGCCCACCTCGCCCGTGCGCTTCGACACAATCTTCTTCCAGGGCGCCGAGCCGGGAATGACCCTCACGCTCGACAAGGAGTGCTCGATGCGCCCCCTCTTCTCGGGGCGTCCCGGCTACGATGAGCTGCTCGAATTCGGCGACGTGGCGCGCCACGAGGTGCGGCAGATGGAGCTGCTGCAGGCCGTCGGACACCTCTTCAACCTGCGCTTCTTCACCGAGGAGCCCTCGCGGCGGGTCTGGATTGAACCGGCCGACGACTTCTACGGCGCGGGGCCCGATGCCGACTGGCGCTCGCGGACCGACTTCTCGGAGCCGGTCGAGTTCGAGGAGCTCTCGCCCGGATTCCGCGAGCGGCGCACGTGGTGCTACGCCGCCGCCGAGGGGGCCGTGGCCCGAGCCGACGAGGAGTCGGGCGAGGAGTTCGGCGCCTGGAGCTACGAGATGACCAGCCGGGCCACGAAGATGGGTGAGGAGCGGCTGCGCAACCCCCTCTTTGCACCGGTCTTCAGCGTGAAGGGTTACTACGCCAATGCCGCCTCGGCCTCGCTGCTCCAGGTGGGCGACCGCGACGCCGAGGTGCCCGACGGCAACATCGCCCCCACGGTGGTGCGCTACTGCGGCCTCCACTCGCTGCCCGAGGGCGAGCGGTGGGGATTCCCCTACGAGCAGGCCGAGTACCCGCTGGCGGCCTTCAACCATGCGGGTGATGACGAGACGGAGCCCTTCACGCTCACCTTCGGCGACCTGGAGGGGGCCGAGGGGCTGCGCAGCCGCTACCTCGCCCAGAGCGAAATCGAGGACCTCCGCCAGCGCATCACCCTCACGCTGAGGCTCGAACCCCACGAATATGCGGCGTTGTTCACCCCCGGGACGGGGATGCCCGACATCCGCTCGCGCTTCCGCCTGGATACGGGCGCGGGCGAGGTGGTCGCCATCCTCGAGGCCGTCGAGCGCTACGACCCCGAGCGGTCGTCGGCCCGCTGCCGCTTCATCCGTCTGATGGAGGACGGCCTGCGATGAGCGGTGAGGAACGGCTGGTGGCGATGCTCGCCCGGGAGCTCCGCGGACGGAGCCCCGAGGAGGCGGCGCGGCGGCTGCTTGCACGGGGGCTGGTCGCCCGCGGGGCCTGCGAGCGGTGGCTGCTCCGCGAAGAGGTCGAGCGGCGCATCGCCGCGGGTGCGGGGTGCTGCGAGGCGATGGAGGCCGTGGCCGTGGAGCTCGCCTGCTCCTATGGAAAGGTACGCAACTGTTATTATCAAACTTTCAAAAGGAAACCATGATGAAATCGGAAATTCGGATTAGAAACAGCGCCGACGTCTGCTACATCGACATCGAAGGCAACATCGGCGTGCCGGAGGAGTGGCAGTTCGACGACCCCGGAGCGCGGGTGGCCACCTACGAGCGGTTCCGGGCCGCCGCGGCGCGCATCGCCGCGCTGGAGGCTGCCGAGGTGGTGGTCTCGATTCGCTCGACGGGCGGCGACGTGAACGACGCGCTGCTGATTTACGACGCGCTGCGCACCCTGCCGGGACGCATCACCACCCGCTGCTACGGCTACACGGCCTCGGCCGCGACGCTCATTGCGCAGGCCGCCTCCGAGGGGCGGCGCGAGATTGCCGCCGGGGCGCTCTACCTGATTCACAACTCGGAGTGCTCGGTCGAGGGCAACGTCGCCGAGCTTGAGGCCCGCATCGGGCTGCTGCGCAAGACCGACGAGCGGCTGGCCGAAATCTATGCCGTCCGTTCGGGCCGTCCGGCTGCCGAATTTGCGGCGCTGATGGCCGAGAACAACGGCTCGGGACGCTGGCTCTCGCCCGAGGAGACGGTGGCGGCGGGGCTGGCCGACCGCGTCATCGGCGCCGAGGCAGGCAACCCCTCGGAGGGGAGTGCCGCCGGGGGTGAGGAGCTCTACGGCTTCGACGGCGGGGAGGATGCGGAGGCTCCCGACAGTCCCGACGGCTCCGACGGCTCCGACGGTCCCGACGGTTCCGACGGTCCCGACGGCGCTGACGGCTCCGGCTCGGATGCGGCTGCGGGCTCGGCCGTGGCTGCTGCGGGCGGTGAAGCCTTCGGCGGCGGGCCGCGGCGGAGCGGACTGCCCGAGGGACTGGTCCGCTGGGTGCGGCAGACGCTCCGCAGCTGGCGGGAGCGCCTCACGACGGAGCATCGCACGGCTGCGGCAAAGGCCGCGCCGCAACACTCCGCATCGCAGCATCCGGCGCCGGGCGGCTCTGCTGAGCCGGTTCTGCCCGAGGCCTCGGCCGCAGCACCCGCATCGGAGGCGGCACCCGGAGCAGGAGGCTCTGCGGCGCTCTTCCCGTCGGAGGCGGCGCCCGCTTCGGAGGGTACTGCCGCAGCCCCCGCGCCGGAGGGTCCTGTTGCAACCCCTGCGTCGGCAGTTCCTGTGTCGGCGGCGGTGCAGCCCTCGGAGCGCATTCCGCAGTCGATGCGGCGCTCGGTGCTGGCGCTGCGGGAGGCGCAGCTGCGCGTCGAGCCCACGCGGGTGCGTCCCGTCGAGGACCCCTCGTGCCGTGAGCGGCTCCATACGGCCAACGAGCGGGCCTATGCCGAGGATGCCCGTTCGTTCGCCAAGAGCTGACCCCTTGCGGGCGGGAGCGTCGGGTCGTACCCCTCTGCCGGCCCGGCGGCCCCCCCCTCCCGGCCGTTCCGGCGGAGGCCCGGGGTCCCTTCCGCCGGCCGGAGACCCTCCTCCGACGCCCCCCCTTCTCTTCCGTCAACTTTCCCCTCTCTGAACTGAAAAAAGGCGACTCCGGGATGCCGCCTACCGCGGAGCGCGGCCCCCGAAGCACCTCACGAACAATCAACCCTTTAACCATCCAAAAACACAGTTTGCCATGAGTTTTCTCGAAAACCCCAAGCAGTACACGGGCCAGGAGCTCGAAACCATCTTCTTCCGTCCGATGCTGAGCGGCCCTTCGGCCCAGGAGCTGGGCGTGCGCATCCTCTACAACATGCCGGTGCCGACGACCGTCCAGTTGTGGGACGGCCGCCGCGACATCCTCCAGAAGTACACGGCCGCCGGCTGGAGCGGCGGCGAGACGGCCCACCGCTACCAGAAGACCATCCAGCTCAGCCGCGTGAAGGCCGAACTGGGCTTCTCGGCCGCCGACTACTTCGCGCAGGTCTACGAGCTGATTGCCGCCCGCGCCGACGTCAACATGGAAGACCTGACGGGCACCGAGCTCGAGCAGGCCGAGACGACGCTCTTCAAGCAGGCCGTGGCCGAGGGCATCCGCGCGACGATGTGGATGGGTGACTCGGCCGGCGAGGCGGGGCTCAACACCTTCGACGGCTTCCTCAAGGCGCTCACCGCCTTCGCCGCAAGCGAGGAGGAGGACATCCACACCTTCTCCTACACCTCCTCCGAGCTGGCTGCGCCCGAAGATGCCGTCGAGCTCTTCGACCGCCTGTGGAACGAAGCCGACTGCCGCTTGCAGGACCTCAAGGCCGAGGGACAGCTCGCCTTCTTCGCCACGTCGGACATCTGCCACCTCTACGAGAAGTACCTCGACTCGAAGGGCGCCGACGCCTCCTACATCGACACGGTCAACGGCCGCCGCACGCTCGCCTACCACGGCATTCCTGTGGTCGACGTCCGCCTGGGTGCCTACCTCGCCGACTCGACCTATCCCAAGTCGTTCTGCCTGCTGACCGACCGCCGCAACCTGGTGCTGGCGGTCAACACGGCCGACTTCCCCGGCACCGAAATCCGCATGTGGTACAACCCCGACCTGATGGAGAACCGCCAGCGCGCCACCTTCATGGCCGGATGCGACATCCTCGACGAGACGATGCTCTCCTACGCCTGGCAGCAGGCCTGACCAACCGCGGCCGACGGCGGGGGCCCTCCCCTCGGGGGGCGCCCCGCCGCCTCCGCACAACGACTGAACATTGAACCATGAAGAAAAAGAAGTGCAATCCGAAAACGGCGCTTGCCGTCACGGGGCGCGGCGAGCCCGAGCCGCTCTTCGGCGGCGGGCGCATCCAGAGCGACCGCTTCTGGCGCTGGGGCGACGACAACCTCTTCCCCGAGGCGCTGGCCCTCATGGCGCGCCGCTCGACCACCCATCGCCGCATCATCAACGACAAGGCCGACTACATCTCGGGCAAGGGGGTCATATGCGACGCCTCCTCGCCGCTGCTGCAGGCCTTCGTCGAGCGGGTGAACGGCCAGGGCGAGAGCCTCCGCGGGCTGCTCAACCGGCTGGCGCTCGACAAGGCGCTCTTCGGCAACGCCTTCCTCGAGGCGGTGACCGACGAACGCCACACGCTGCTGGCGCTCTACCATCAGGACGCCTCGCGCTGCCGCCTGGCCCGCGACTCGGCCCACGTGCTGCTCCACCACGACTGGAGCGCCTTCCGCCCCTCGGAGGCGCGCACGCTGCCCCTCTACCCCCTCTACGAGCGGCAGGAGGACGGCACGCTGCGCACCATGGTCCACTACAAGGACTACGAGCCGACGTTCGCCCACTACGGCGTGCCGCCCTACATCGCCGGCTTCGACGTCTCGGCCATCGCCTACAAGACCGACCGCTGGAACATCTCGCGGCTCGACAACTCGTTCCAGCTCTCGGGCGTCATGATGCTCGACGGCGCGGTCGACAGCGAGGCCGAGGCTGAACGCATCGTGCGCACGGCCGAACGCAAGTTCGCCGGGCGGCCCGGGCAGGTGATGTTCGTCATCAAGGAGGGCGACGAGAAGGACCACTCGCAGTTCATCCCCATCGCCTCGCAGAACGAGGGCGACTGGAAGGCGCTCCACGAGCAGGCCGTCTCGGACATCGTCGTGGCCCACTCGTGGTTCCGGACGCTGAGCGGCCTGGACTACGCCGGGGGCTTCAACGCCGAGCGCATCCTCCACGAGTACGAGGTGGCGCTCAACACGGTCATCCTCGGCGAACAGGCCGAGCTGCTCGAACCCGTGCGCAAGCTCATCGGCGAGGTGCTGGGGCTCGACGCCTCGTCGGTCGAAATCGTCAACCGCCCGCCGACCCGCTCGAAACCCATCTACATGAAGGTGTGGGAGGCGCGCAAGGCCGACGGCCTGGAGTACGACCCCGGGGATGCGCGCCAGCAGCAGTTCCTCTCGGAAATCACCAAGTACAACATCCGGAGCATCGACTGATGCCCGGCTCCGTAAAACCCTCACACGACCATGAATACGCTCATTACCGCACGGCAGGTTGCGGAGCTCGCCTTCGATGCGGGCGAATTCCTGCCGCCCGGAGCCGTCACCGAGGCCGACATCGCGGCCGCCGAGGAGCGCTTCCTGCTCCCGGTGGTCGGACGCCCCCTCTGCGACCGGCTCCGCGAGGGGGGCTACCCCCAGCTGCTCGACGACTACGTCGCCCCGGCGCTGGCGGCCTGCGTCCGCCTCTCGGTGCAGCCGATGCTCGACATCCGCACGGGCCCCTACGGCTCGACGGCACCCCGCTCCGACTGCTTCGAACCGGCCGACGAGGAGCAGTGCACGGCCCGGCTCCGGGCGCTGCGCCGCCGCGCGCGGACGCTGCTGCACCGCATGTCGGAGTGGCTCGACGCCCACGCCGGCGAACACCCCGAATACCAACCCCGCGAAAACATCTTCAAACGCTGCACCATCGATGGAAACCTTGTTCAGATTCATTAGCGGCACGCTGACGGCCGTCGCCTCGCTCTTCGCCCCCGTCGGTCCGCTCGTGGCCTGCGTCACGCTCTTCATCGGGGTCGACTTCGTGACGGGCGTGGCGGCCGACCGCGCCGCCGCCCGGCGCGAGGGGCGCGTGTGGTACTTCGAGAGCTGCGAGGCGTGGCGCACCGTGCGCAAGCTCTCGCTGGTGGTGGTCTCGGTGGGCATGGCCTGGCTGCTGGACTGCTGCGTGCTGGACTTCCTGCATCTGCGTCTGGCCAACCTGCTGACGGGCTTCGTCTGCGGGGTGGAGATGTGGTCCTTTCTGGAGAATGCCGCCCAGTTGTCGGATGCGCCCCTTTTCCGGGCCATGCGCCGCGTGCTCCACCGTCGGCTGCACGAGGGCTCCCGCGGCGGGAAGGGAGGTGTGCGATGAGCCGCGGCATGAGCAACTGCAATCCGGGCAACATCCGCCGCTCGCGGACCCGCTACAAGGGGGAGGTGCGCCCCTCGCGCGACCCCGAATTCAAGCAGTTCGCATCGCTCGAGTGGGGCTACCGGGCCATCTTCGTGCTGCTGCACACCTACCGTGTGCGCTACGGGCTCGGAAGCCTCGACGGGATGATTGCCCGCTGGGCCCCGCCCTCGGAGAACCGCACCGACCTCTACCTCCGCTTCGTGGCCGAACGGACGGGGCTGAAGGCCGACGAGCCGCTCGATACCTCGTGCCGGGCGACGATGCTCCCCCTGGCGGCGGCCATCTCGCTCATGGAGAACGGGGTGGAGGCGCCGCGCGAGGCGCTCGAACGGGGCTGGGAGCTCTTCCGCGCCGATTTTCCCGCATAGACGGGGCTTCCGGCCGGGGGCGGCTTTCCCGCATAGGCGGGGCGGGGCTTTCGGCCGTGTTGCGCCTCGGCCGGGCTCCGGGGGTGCGGTTTTCCCGCGTAGGCGGGGCTTCCGATGGGGTCGGTTTCCCTGTGTTGGCGGGGCGGGGCTTCCGGCCGGGCCGACCTCCTCTGAACGAAGCCCGGGCCGCTCCCCGGAAGCCCCCGCTCCCGGAACTCCTTCCCGGAATTCACCTGTCTCCGGAGACCCTTGCCCCCCAAAAATCTCCCCACGCTCGAACCGTTTACCCGAAGATTCTGTCCGTCCGTGGACCGTCGGCGCCCTTTTGGAGGAGCCGGCGGAGGAAACGGCACTGAAAAGGGGTCGTGCAGAGCCATCCGCGCGCCCTTTTTTGGTATCTTTGTCCTCGTGAAACTGCGCTATCTTGGTGAACGGCTCGAGGGGCTCCCCATGCTGCGGGCGCTGCTGCCTGTGGTGGCGGGCATCCTCACGGCAATGCATTTCGCACTGCCGCTGTGGCTCCTCGTCGGGGGCTTCCTGCTTTGCGGCGCGGCGGCCCTGCTGCTGCGCTCGCCGCTCCATGCGGCGGCGATGCTCTTCCTCTTCGGTGCCGGGGCGGTCGAGGTGCACGGTCCCGTGCGGCAGCTGCCCGCGGGTCGGAGCCTGCTCTGCACGGTGAGCATCGGGGAGTTCCCCACGGTGCGGGGCCGCACCTGCTCGGCTGCGGCCCGGGTCCATGCGTGGCGCGACGAGGCGGGGCGATGGCACCCGGCCGATGCGCTGGTGATGCTGCGGGCCGACACGGCGCTGCACCTCGGCTCCGGGGAGCGGCTCCTCTGCCGCGGCGTGGTGCGCCCCTTCTCGGGCGGTGCGGCGAGCTACCGCCGTCTGATGGCCTGCCGCGGATATGCCGGCAGGATGTGGCTCCCGAAAGGGGGCGTCGTGGAGCGCTCCGCACCGGCCGGCTTCTCGCTCCACCGGGCCGCCGTCGGACGGCTCGCGGAGCTGGGCCTCGAAGGGGAGGCCGCAGCCCTGTGCCGGGCCATGGCCGTGGGCGAGCGGAGCGGCCTGACGCCCGGGCTGCGCGACCGCTACGCCCGCAGCGGCACGTCGCATCTGCTGGCCGTCTCGGGGCTCCACGTGGGGATTGTCTTCGCGGCGGTGAACCTGCTTCTGGGGTGGCTTCCGCTGCTGCGCCGCGGCCACCTGGTGCGCAGCCTGCTGGCGGTGGCCTGCATCTGGCTCTATGCCGCCGCGACGGGATTCGCTCCCAGCACCGTGCGGGCCGCCGTGATGTTCACGCTGCTGCAGGCCTCGCTGGTCTCGAGCTCGGACTACGCCTCGCTCAACGCCCTCTGTGCCTCGGCGCTGCTCATGCTCGCCTGGAACCCCGGATACCTCTTCGACATCAGCTTCCAGCTCTCGTACCTCGCCGTGGCGGCCATCATCCTCTGGGGCGTGCCCCTCTGTCGCCGGCTGCGAAGCCGATGGCGCGGCGTGAACCTGCTGGTCGACAGCGTGGTGGTGAGTCTGGTGGCGACGGTGGCCACGGCGCCGCTCGTCGCCCACACCTTCGGGCTGCTCTCGCTCTCGGGACTGGTGGTCAACCCCGTGGCCGTGCTGCTGGGCGGGGTGGTCGTCACGGGTTCGCTCCTCTGGCTGCTCTTCCCGTTCGGAGTGCTGCGCCCGCTCCTGTCGGCGCTGCTTACGGCCGCCGCCGAGGGGCTCGACGGGCTGGTGGCCGCAGCCGCCGCATGGCGCTGGGGCGCCGTCGAGGTGTCGCTTCCGGGCGGAGCCGCGGCTGCGCTCTATGCCCTGATGGCTGCGGCGACACTCTGGGACGCATGCAGGAAGCCGAAAAAAACGCTAACTTTGCCGCGATGATGACCCTCGAAGAATACCGTCTGCTCATGGAGCCCGACGTGCGGTGCGCCGTCGAGGCCAACCGCGTCCGCAACCCGCTGGAGGTGGCCCTCGACAAGCACCTGCCCCATGCGGCGCTCGTCGCCACGCAGGTCAAGTACCTCGCCCGCGCCGCCGCGAAGCTCCCCTCGTACGCCGCCGCGGGGTGCATCCTCCCGCCGCTGGCCTTCGAGCAGGCCTCGAGCGAGGCGTGCGCCGCCCACAAGCAAATCGGCGGCGGCCGGCTGCTGGAGCTCACCTGCGGGCTGGGCGTCGACACGCTCTACCTCTCGCGCCGCTTCGAGCGTGTGGTGACGCTCGAACGCTCGGAGGTGCTCGCCGCCGTGGCGCGCGAGAACTTCCGCCGGCTGGGGGTCGGGAACGTCGAGGTGGTGACCGCCTCGGCCGAGGAGTATCTGGCCCGCTGCACCGAACACTTCGACTGGCTCTACGCCGACCCCGACCGCCGGAGCGCCGACGGCCGCAAGCAGCTGCGCCTGGAGGCCTCGTCGCCCGACGTGCTGGCGCTGCTCCCGCGGCTCCGCGAGGTGGCCGACCGCCTCTGCTTCAAGCTCTCGCCGCTGTTCGACGTCGACGAGGCGCTGCGCCTCTTCACCCCCTGCAGCGTCGAGGCGGTCTCGCTGGGCGACGAGTGCAAGGAGCTGGTGGTCCGCATCGACGGCGCTCCGCCGCAGCTTGCGGCAACGGCGCTCGGGCGGGGCGCCTTCGCCCTGCCGGTCGGTGAGCGGGAGGAGCTTCCGCCGGCAGAACCCTTCGAGGCGGAGCGTTACCGCTGGCTGGTGCAGCCCGACGTGGCGCTGCAGAAGTGCCGCCTGGCCCGCCGGGCGCTGGCGGGGGTGGCCGACCTGTGGAGCGAGAACGGATACGGCTTTGCCGTGGAGGAGCCCCGCGGCGTCTTGGGCAGGGTCTTTGCCATCGAACGCATCGAGCCCTTCGACCCGCGCGGCCTGCGCCGCGAGCTGCGGGGCCGTGGCGCCGAGCTGCTCAAGCACGACTTCCCGCTCTCGGGCGAGGAGCTTGCCCGCCGGCTGGGGGTGCGCCGGGGCGGCGGACCGCGTCTGGCCTTCACGCGAATCGAGGGGCGTTTTTGGACAATACGTCTAAAATAGTTATCTTTACGGAGCCTCCGCCCGCCGGACCAGCATCGCGCTGAAAGCCGCGCCGAAACAGCGCCGGACCCGTGCCGAATGCTGCGTCCGCACCCGGATGCCGCGTCCGGACCCGGACCGAAAACTGCGCCGCACCGAATGCCGCGCCCGGGCCAAAGCCGAAACCGACCAAAACCGACCGAACCAGACCATGAAACTCAAGGAGCTGCCCACATACCTGACCGATACGCTCCTCTCGCGCGAGCCGGGCGAATTCCGCAACCCCGTCATGCGGTGGTTCGTGCGGCAGTACCGCCTGCTCTTCTATACGGCACGGGGGATGCGCGAGCACGACACCTTCGTGCGGAGCGCCGCGCTGACCTTCTACACGCTCATCTCGGTGGTCCCCATCGTGGCGGTCATCTTCGCCGTGGTCAAGGGCTTCGGGCTGGCCGAGGGGCTCGTGCAGGAGCTCTACGGCCTCTTCCCGCGCAACCCCGAGATTGTCGACTACCTGGTCTCGTTCGCCGACAATGCGCTGGCCCGTACGCGGGGCGGCGTGGTGGCCACCGTGGCGCTGGTCATGCTCTTCTGGTCGGTCATCCGCGTCTTCGGCTCCATCGAGAGCGCCTTCAACAACATCTGGGAGGTGAAGGTCACGCGCAGCGTGGCGCGCCAGTGGACCGACTACATCTCGGTGGTGCTCATCGGCCCGCTGCTGTGGATTGTCGCCAACGCGCTGGGCTCCTACGCCGAGGAGCTGCTCGGCTTCCGCGACTCGCTCCCCTACATCCTCCTCTCGAAGGCAGCCTCGGGCGTGCTCATCTGGCTGATGTTCACGCTTCTATACCTGATAATACCCAATACGCGCGTGCGCTTCACGAGCGCCCTGACGGCCGGACTGGTCGCCGGCACGCTCTTCATCCTCTTCCAGTGGGGCTACATCCACGTGCAGCGCTGGATGACCTCCTACAACGCCATCTACGGCAGCTTCGCGGCGCTGCCGCTCTTCCTGCTCTGGCTGCAGTTCTCGTGGGAAATTCTCCTCTTTGGCGGCGAGCTCTCGTTCGCCTACCAGAACATCGCCCGCTTCAGCGAGGAGCGCGAGTCGCTGCGCATCAGCTACGACCAGCGGCGCAAGGTGCTGCTGGCGGTCATGCTGGTGGTCGTGCGCCGCTTCCGCCGCGAGGGCGGGGCGATGGCTGTCGAGGAGATTCGCACGCGGATGAACCTCCCGACGCGCATCCTCAACGACGTGCTCTACCAGCTGGTGCAGGCCGGGCTTCTGGTGGCCGTGCGGCGGGGCGACGGCGAGCGCGACGAGGGCTTCGTCCCCGGGCGCGACATCAACTCGCTGACGCTCTACGGCGTGCTGGAGGCGGTCGAGGATGCCGGCCAGACCTCCTTCGCGCTCAACGAGAACCGCGAACTGGCGAGCGTCGACCGCGAACTGGAGCGGGTCAAGCAGGCGGCGCGCATGTCGGGCGACAACCTCCGCCTGGTGGATATCCCCGAATAGGGCGGCGGGTGTGCGTCCGGAACGAATCGAACAGAGATGGAACTGAAACGTGTAGTGATTGTCGGCAGCGGAAATGTTGCCGAAGCATTGGCGCGGGCCCTGCCCGCGAGCGGCGTGGAGCTCTGCCAGCTCTTCGCCCGCAATCCGGAGCGCGGCCCCCGTGTGGCGGCGCTCGGCGGTACGACCTGGACGGACGACCCCCGGAGTCTGGCCGCGGCGGACCTCTACCTGGTGGCGGTGAGCGACCGCGCCGTGGGCGAGGTTGCCGCCTCGCTGCCCGTTCCCGCCGGGGCGGTGGTGGCCCATACGGCGGGCAGCGTCCCCCTCGATGCGCTCGGAGGCTTCGCGCACCGGGCGGTCCTCTACCCGCTGCAGACCTTCACGGCGGGGCGCGCCGTCGACTTTGCGCAGGTGCCCCTCTTCATCGAGGCCTCCGACGAGGCCACGCGCGGGGCCGTGGAGCGCTTCGCACGGCGCCTCTCGACGCAGGTATACCCGGCCGACTCGCAGCGCCGCGGCGCCCTCCATCTGGCGGGCGTCCTCGCCTGCAACTTCGTCAACGCGCTCTACACCGCGGGCGAGCGGACCCTCGCCCGCGAGGGGCTCCCCTTCGAGGTGCTCAAGCCGCTGATTGCCGAGACGGCCGCCAAGGCCCTCGCCTCCCCGTCACCCGCCGCCGTGCAGACCGGACCCGCCGTGCGGGGCGACCTGCCGACGCTGGAGCGCCACCGCGCCCGTCTGGCGGGGGATGCGCTGCTGCTCGAAATATACAACTCAATGAGTCAATACATATGGGAAACTTCAAGGAAGATATAGCCCTCACCGAAGCCTTCGTCTTCGACGTCGACGGCGTGATGACCGACGGCTCGATTATGCCGCTGCCGGGCGGTGACTTTCTGCGCCGCTACAACGCCAAGGATGGCTACGCACTGGCCTACGCCGTGCGTCAGGGCTACCGGGTGTGCGTCATCACGGGAGGCCACGGGGCTACGCTCGAGCGGCGCCTTCAGATGCTGGGCGTCAAGGACTTTTATATGGACTGCATGGACAAGATTGCCGTCATGCGCTCCTACTTCGAACGCGAGGGGATAGACCCGGCCCACGTCATCTACATGGGCGACGACATCCCCGACCTGGAGTGCATGCGCATGGTGGGGATTCCGGTTTGCCCGGCCGATGCCGCCTCGGAGGTCATCGAGGCGGCGCGCTACGTCTCCGAATTCAACGGCGGACGGGGGGCCGTGCGCGACATCATCGAGCAGGTGCTCCGTGCGCGGGGCGACTGGGCCCGCTCCTCGATAGGGGTGACCCCCGCCTCGATGGACCCCCAGCGGTAGCGGGGGCGGCTGCGGCTGTTGGAGGAGGATTGTCGGCGGAGTTTGCCGCTGGACGGAGACGGCCGACAGACGGTGGAAAAGGACGCAAGGGCGGCGGAGTACTCTGTCGTCCGGAGGCGTATTGTCCCGGGAGTCGGAAAAGCAGCGGAGGCGAGTGAGCAGCGAAGGCGTGAATGCCGCGAACCAATGCGGAACTAAAAAGAGGGGAGGAAATTCTTGCAAATGGATTTCCTCCCTTCTTCTTTTTTTATGTGGTTGGGCCGCTGGCCGGCGGATTTCGGGGCAGCGGCTTATGTGCCTCAGACTGCGCCGCATTTCAGCCCGCGCGCGTCTTGGAATATGTCGCGCCTTAGTTCGCGTCGCACTTTGGAACTGTCGCACCTCAGCTTGCGCCGCATCTCAGCCTCTGCTGTGCCTCAGGGCCGCACCGTATCTCAGCCTGCACTGCGCCTCAGGGCCGTGCCGCGCCTCAGGCCATGCCGCGCAGATGCTTTTCCCAGGCCCAGGCCGAACGGAGCGTGTCGTCGAGCGAACGCTCGGCCTTCCACCCCAGCTCGGTGTTGGCATAGCTCGGGTCGGCCCAGATGGCCACGATGTCGCCCGCACGACGGCCGACAATCCGGTAGTTGAGCTTCACGCCGTTGGCCTGCTCGAAGCGGTGTACCAGCTCGAGCACCGAGACGCCGCGGCCGGTGCCGATGTTGAAGATTTCGTAGTCGGCCTTGCTGCGCCCCTCGACCATGCGCGCGATGGCCGTCACGTGGGCCCGCGCCAGGTCCACCACGTCGATGTAGTCGCGGATGCACGAACCGTCGGGCGTCGGGTAGTCGTCGCCGAAGACGCTCAGACACTCGCGCACGCCGGCGGCCGTCTGCGTGATGTAGGGGACGAGGTTCTGCGGCACGCCGCGCGGCAGCTCGCCGATGAGGGCCGAGGGGTGTGCCCCGATGGGGTTGAAGTAGCGCAGGGCGATGCCGCGCAGCCCGTCGTAGGCCGCCAGCGAATCGCGCAGGATGTCCTCGCACATCTGTTTGGTGTTGCCGTAGGGCGAGGTGGCCGGCTTGCGGGGCGTCTGCTCGGTGACGGGGAGCTTGTCGGCCTCGCCGTAGACGGTGCACGACGACGAGAAGACGATGTTGTGGCGTCCGAACTCGCGCATGAGCCGGATGACGTTCATGAACGAGGTGAGGTTGTTGCGGTAGTACTCCAGCGGCTTGTGGACCGATTCGCCCACCGCCTTCGAGGCGGCGAAGTGAATCACCGAGTCGAATTCATACTCTTCGAAGACCTTGCGGAAGGCCTCGTAGTCGCAGCAGTCGACCTGGACGAAGGGGACCTCGCGTCCGGTGATTTTGCGCACCCCCTCGACGGCGCCCATGTCCGAGTTGGAGAGGTTGTCGACGATGACCACGTCGTATCCCGCCTCGATGAGTTCGACCGAGGTGTGCGAGCCGATGTATCCGGCGCCGCCGCTGACCAGCACGCACTTGTTCTTGTTCTGCTCCATAACCGTATAGTTTGATTGATAGTCGCTTGTCTCTCTGTTACCGTCCTCGGCCGGGCCGGTGGGGCGGGAGGGCCGCCGGCGTCTCCGTCTCCGGCCTCTGCCGCCGGGCCCCGCCTCCCGGGCCTGTGGGGTGGTCGGGGCCGCCGGTGTCTCCGTCTCCGGTCTCTCTGCCGGTTCTTCCGGTTGCCTCCGCCGCCGGGTTTGCCGGGTTTGCCGGGTTTGCCGGTTGCCTCTGCCGCCGGGCCCCGCCGGTCCCGTCGTCGGGCCCCCGCGCGGCCGCCTCTTCCGCCCGCCTCCGGTGCCTCCGTCCCCGGTCGCTGAACCGGCCTCAGGCGCCTTCGGGCTGCTGCCGCAAAATTAACGCTTTTCCCCCTACGGCGGCGCGGTCGACGCCCGTTTTTTGAAGCCCGAACCTTCTGTTTTATCGAAAAACGATAAATAATTGTCGATATTTCGGAAATAATCCCTATATTTGCTCGTGATAAACCGTGACGGAACGTCACCCAAAACACTCTTTCCACCATGGACATTCTCAGCGTCGAGCACGTCTCGAAACGGTTTGCCGAACATACGGCTCTGGACGACGTCTCGCTCTCCATCCCCAAAGGTTCGGTCTACGGCCTGCTGGGCCCCAACGGCGCCGGCAAGACGACGCTCATCCGCATCATCAACCGCATCACGGCCCCCGACAGCGGCCGCGTCCTCTTCGACGGGCGCGACATCGCCCCCGAAGATGTCCGCCGCATCGGCTACCTGCCCGAGGAGCGCGGCCTCTACAAGAAGATGAAGGTGGGCGAGCAGGCCCTCTTCTTCGCCCGCCTCAAGGGGCTCTCGCGCCGCGAGGCGACCGCGCGGCTGAAGGAGTGGTTCGCCCGCTTCGGGATTGAGAACTGGTGGGACAAGCGCGTCGAGGAGCTCTCGAAGGGCATGGCCCAGAAGGTGCAGTTCATCGTCACGGTGCTGCACCGCCCCGAGCTGCTGATTTTCGACGAGCCCTTCTCGGGCTTCGACCCCATCAACGCCAACCTGCTCAAGGAGCAGATTATGGCGCTGCGCGACCAGGGGGCGACGGTCATCTTCTCGACCCACAACATGTCGTCGGTCGAGGAGGTGTGCGACCACATCACCCTCATCAACAAGTCGCACAACATCCTCTCGGGGCGCGTCGACGACATCCGCCGCCGCCACGGCAACAACATCTTCGAGCTCTACTACCGGGGCGACGAGGCGGCGCTGCGCGAGGCGCTCGCCCCGCTGTGCGAGGTGCTGGGCGCGGCCGACGAGCCGACGGCCGACTACTCCTCGCTCAAGCTCCACGTCGACGACGACGCCCGCGTGCGCGAGGTGATTCGCCGCGCCAACGAGGCGGTCGAGCTCCGCTCCTTCACCGAAATCATCCCCTCGATGAACGATATCTTCATCCGGGCGGTCAACGGCACGCTCTGAGCCGCCGCCCGAAAAACCCTCCGGCCATGAAAGCACGAATCCGAAACGCCCTCCGCCGCACGCTGCTTGCGGCTACCGTACTGCTTCTGCTGGGCTGCCTGCTCACGGGCGAGCGCCCCGACGTGAAGCTCTGGCTCGCCGTCGTCCTGCTGCTGGTGACCCACCTGCTCTCGCTCCGGGAGTCGCTGCGCGCCCCGCAGTCCGACGACGGGGCGGGACAATCCGCCGGCACCGCCGCCCGAACGGCCTCCGCCGGCAACCCCTCCGCCGGAACTCCGGCCGGCACCTCCGACGCCTCTGCTGCCGCTCCGGCCTCCGCGGGGGCCGCACGCCGCGACGAGTCGGCGCGTCCGGCCTGGCGCCGCAGCCTCACGGCGCCCCAGATTACGGGGCTGCTCCTCTTCGTCATCTCGGTCAACGAGGCACTGGCCTGCCTGCGCCTGATGGCCCGGGGCGGCGAGACGGCGCTGCCGCTGGCCCTTGCCGTGCTGCTCTCGGCGGGCGGCCTGTGGTATCTGGTGAGCCACGGAAAACAAGCATAGGAACACAAACCGCAACTGCGAACAAGAGAAACTGACCATGTCGAACATCTCCATCATCATCGGACGCGAGTTCAACGAGCGCGTCCGCAAGAAATCCTTCATCATCACCACGCTGCTCATGCCCGTGCTGGTGCTCGCCCTGATGGCGGCGCCGGCCCTCATCATGCGCTTCTCGACGGGGGAGCTCAAGCGCATCGCCGTCATCGACGAGAGCGGACGGGTGGCCCCCGCGCTCGAAAGCGACGAGGAGTTCCGCTTCGAACCCACTGAGCTGACCACCGACGAGGCGCGCCGCAGCCTTGAGGATGTCTACGGCATCCTCTACATCGGCCGCGACGTGATGACCAACCCCGACAACGTGCGCCTCTACCTCAACGGCTCCTCGTCGCTCTCGGTTGAGGAGAACATCACCGGCCAGATTGAGGACATCATCGAGACGGAGAAGCTCAAGGCCTACCACATCGAGAACCTGCCGCAGATTCTCGACGAGGTGAAGACCACGGTTCACATGCAGACCTTCCGCAACGACGAGTCGCAGGAGGAGGATTCGCAGGCCCGCTCGTCGGTCATCGCCTCGGCTTCGGGCTTCGTGCTGGGGATGGTGCTCTACATGTTCCTGCTCATCTACGGCGGCATGGTCATGCAGTCGGTCATCGAGGAGAAGAACAACCGCGTGCTGGAGGTTGTGGTCTCGTCGGTGCGCCCCTTCGAGCTGATGATGGGTAAAATCCTGGGCGTGGCCTCGGTGGCCGTGGTCCAGATTCTGATTTGGGGCGTGCTGATTTGCGGCGTCGGGGCGCTGCTCATCCCCCACCTGATGCCCGCCGAGGTGATGGCCGGGGCGCAGGCCATGCAGCAGGGCGTGCCCGAAGCGGCGGCCCTCTCGGGCGTCAGCCCCGAGATGATGCAGGCCGTGGCGACGATGACCGACTTCGGCTATCTGGTCCAGATATTCGTCTGCCTGCTGCTCTTTGTCGTGGGCGGCTATCTGCTCTACTCGGCGATGTTCGCCGCCGTGGGCTCGGCCGTCGACAGCGTGCAGGACGCCCAGCAGCTGCAGACCCCCATCACCATCCCCATCATCCTGGCCTTCCTGGTGATGGTCTCGGTGATGAAGGACCCCAACTCGCCGCTGGCCTTCTGGTTCTCGCTCATCCCCTTCACCTCGCCCGTGGTGATGATGGCGCGCATCCCCTACGGCATTCCCACGTGGGAGGTGGTCCTCTCGCTGGTGCTGCTCTACGCCTCGTTCGTGGCGATGGTCTGGCTGGCCGGCAAAATCTACCGCGTGGGCATCTTCATGTACGGCAAGAAGCCGACCTTCCGCGAACTGCTCAAGTGGATGAAATACAAGTACTGACCCCTCGGCCGGCAGGGTGCCGGCCCGGGTGCTGCAATCCGGCGGCGGAGCCCCTTGCGGGGAGCTCCGCCGCTTTTTTCGCACGCCGCGCGGTGCACCGTCCGGGACGACATTTGCGAACTCGCACTTTTTCATTATCTTTGCGATGGTATTGACAACCTCCCGCCATGAATATTTCGCAAGACCGGATTGATGCCCTGCGCGCCCTGCTCGTTCGGCCCAGCCAGCAAATCGTGATTCTCTCGCACACCAACCCCGACGGCGACGCCATCGGCTCGTCGCTGGCCTGGAGCGACGTGCTCACCTCGATGGGCCACCGCGTAACCTGCATCGTCCCCAACAAATACCCCTACTTCCTCGACTGGATGCCCGGCATCGCCGACGTGGTCATCCACCGCACCGACACCGAGGGGCGCGCCGCCCGCGCCATCGCCGGGGCCGACATCATCTTCTGCCTCGACTTCAACGCCATCTCGCGGCTCGAGAACCTGAGCCAGGAGCTCGCCTCGAACACCACGGCGCGCCGCGTGCTCATCGACCACCACCTCTCGCCCGTCGAGGAGTTCGACATCGCCTTCTCGCACCCCGAGTCGTCGAGCACCTGCTTCCTGGTCTATACGCTCATCGAGCGGATGTTCGGCACCGACGCCATCACGCTCAAGATGGCCGAGGAGCTCTACGTCGGGATGATGACCGACACGGGCAACTTCGCCTTCTCGTTCCTCACGCCCGAGCTGTTCCGCGCCGTGGCGGTGCTTGTCGAGAAGGGCATCCACATCCCGACGCTCCACAACAACGTCTACAACGCCTATACCGAGGGGCGCGCGCGGCTCTTCGGCTACGCCATCAACCGCAAGATGGAGCTCATCGAGGATGGTACGGTGGCCTACATGTCGCTCAAGGAGAACGAGATGCGCCGCTTCCAGTTCCAGCAGGGCGACAGCGAGGGCTTCGTCAACTACGCGCTCACCATCAAGAAGGTGAAGATGTCGGCCATGTTCCTGGCCCACCGCAAGTTCATCCGCATCTCGCTCCGCTCGCGCGGCGACGTGGATGTCAACCTCTTCGCCCGCAAGTACTTCGACGGCGGCGGCCACAAGAATGCCGCCGGCGGCAAATCCTTCCTTACGATGGAGGAGACCATCGCCCACTACATCCGCTCGGTGCGCGAATTCGCCGAGCAGGGCGGACTGGGTTAACGTTAACACCGCGCCCCGGGCATGGACGACTTCCGACTCCGCGTCTTTCTGGCGGCGGCCCGCACGCTGAGCTTCACCCGGGCCGCCGAGGAGCTCTTCATCTCGCAGCCGGCCGTGAGCAAGCATGTCAACGCGCTCGAAACGGCCTACGGCGTGACGCTCTTCAACCGGCGGGGCAGCCGCCTCTGTCTGACGGCCGCGGGCGAGGTGCTGCTGGGGTGCGCCGAGCGGCTCGAGGCCGAGTACCGTCACCTGCAGTACGCCATGAGCCGCTGCACCGAGCGCCTCGAGGGGGAGCTGCGCCTGGGGGCCAGCACGACCGTCGCCCAATACCTCCTGCCGCCGATTCTGGCCCGCTTCACTGCCCGCTATCCCCACCTTGACGTAACGCTTGCCTCGGGCAACAGCGACCAGATTGAGCAGGCGCTCGAACGGGGCACCGTCGATTTGGGCATCGTCGAGAGCTTCAGCCACCGCCACGGGCTCTTCTACGACCCCTTCACCGAGGACGAGCTGGTGCTGGTCGCCCGCCCCGACGGGGCCTACGGCCGGCTCGAGAGCGTCACCCCCGAGCAGCTCTGCACGCTGCCGCTGGTCATGCGCGAAGGGGGCTCCGGGACGCTCGAGGTGACGGCCGCGGCGCTGGCCCGCGCCGGCATCCGGCTGCGGATGCTCCGGATTGTGATGCGGCTGGGGAGCACCGAGGGCATCAAGGCCTTCGTGCGCAACAGCGACACGCTGGCCATCGTCTCGGTCATTGCGGTGGTCGACGAGCTGCGGCGCGGCGAGCTGCGGGTGATTGACCTCGAGGGGCTTTCGCTGCGGCGCAGCTTCTCGTTCGTCCACCCGGCGGCCGAGCTTCCCGAATCGGTCCGCCGCTTCACGGACTTCGCCCGCGCCTCGCTCTGAGGGTTTGCAGGAGACCCCCGCCGAGCGTTCTCACTTCAAATTGGGCAGCCGCTTTGTAGCCCTTGCCCGCGTCTCCAGCGCTTCATCCTCTCCGCCCTGTTGCCCTGCGCCTCGCTCTGCTCCGCATCCCCGCGCCCCACACTCCGCGCCCCACACTCCGCGCCCCACGCCTCCTCCTCTCGTCCCGTCCTGTCCCTGCCCGCAGCACCGCGCCCCGTACCTCCAGCGTCCGTGCCTCCTCCTTTCCGCCCCTTTTCACCCTTCATTATAACTTTTGGTTATCGCTTATAACCCTTTTTCGTTTTGACAACTCCGCGCCGTTTCGTACTTTTGCGGCGCAAAAGGGTCCGCCCGCCGCCCCGGCAGCCGCGCGCATCCCTCCCACCAAAAGAGAAAACACGAAAAAACCCGAAAAGTCATGATGGAAAAAGGTGCCCGAGCCAACACCCTCCACGGCATCCTGCTCATTGCGCTCTTCTCGTTCGCGGCATTCTACATCGCCGAGATTCCCTTCGTCCGCAGCCTCTCGTTCAGTCCGCTCATCGTCGGCATCATCCTCGGCATGCTCTACGCCAACAGCCTGCGCAACCGCCTGCCCGAGACGTGGGTCCCGGGCATCAAGTTCTGCACCAAGCAGCTGCTGCGCTGGGGCATCATCCTCTACGGCTTCCGTCTGACGCTGGCACAGGTGGCCGCCGTGGGCGTTCCGGCCGTGGTGGTCGACCTGGTGGTGGTGACGGTGACCATTCTGGGCGGCGTGGCCCTCGGACGCCTCATGCGCATCGACCGCGACACGGCGCTGATGACCTCGACGGGCAGCGCCATCTGCGGTGCGGCGGCCGTGCTGGGCGCCGAGCCGGTGGTCCGCTGCGAGGGCTACAAGACCGCCATCGCCGTCTCGACGGTGGTGATTTTCGGCACCCTTTCGATGTTCCTCTACCCGATTATGTACCGCACGGGGCTGCTCGAAGGACTCTCGGATACGGGCGTGGCCATCTATACGGGCAGCACGCTCCACGAGGTGGCCCACGTGGCCGGCGCCGGCAACGCCATGGACCCCACCGACTCGCTGGGCATCGCCGGTACGGCCACCATCACCAAGATGATTCGCGTCATGATGCTGGCCCCCGTGCTCGTCATCATGAGCTTCGCGCTCTCGCGCCGCCGCCGCGAAACCGCCGCCGCCGGCGCAGGAGCTTCGGCCGACGCCCCTGCGGGCAAGAGCCGCATCACGATTCCCTGGTTCGCCTTCGGATTCATCGGCGTCATCTGCCTCAATTCGCTGCTGCAGTACCTGCTGGGGGTCGACTCCGTGAAGGAGATTCCGCTCAACGGCGCCATCGAGTACATTGACACCTTCCTGCTGACGATGGCCATGACGGCGCTCGGCACCGAGACGAGCATCGACAAGTTCCGCCAGGCGGGCGCCAAGCCCTTCCTGCTGGCCGGAGCGCTCTACCTCTGGCTGGTCGTGGGCGGCTATCTGGTGACCAAATACGTGGTTGAATGGTTGTAGGAGCCTCCGTCCCGGACGGGGCGGACTCCGCATACGATATGAAGGAGATGGAACACAACGAAGCGTTTCTCCGCTTCCGGCTCGGAGCCGGGGCGGAGGGTGACGAGGCGGCCGAACTGCTGCTCTGGCCGGCCGCCCGTCCCAACGGCCAGGCGGTCGTCGCCTGCCCGGGAGGTGGATTCAACCAGGTGGCGCTCGAGCGCGAGGGGTATCCCTTCGCCCGCTGGTTCAACGAGCGGGGCGTGACCTATGCCGTGCTCTGCTACCGCATGCCGCACGGACGTGCCGGCCTTCCGGCCGAGGATATCCGCTGCGCGCTGGCATTCATGCGCGAACGGGCGGCCGAGTGGGGCATAACGCGCCTCGGCGTGATGGGTGCCTCCATCGGCGGCCACATCGCCGCAACGGCCGCCACGCTCTTCGAGGGGGAGGAGCGCCCGGCCTTCCAGATTCTGCTTTACCCCGTCATCACGATGCTCGACGCCTGGGCCCACCGCCCCTCGCGCGGCCGGCTGATGGGCGAGAACCCCTCGGCGGAGCTCTGCGAGCGTCTCTCGCTCGAGCTGCACGTCACGCCGCAGACCGCCCCCGCCTTCATCGTGCTGGCCGAGGACGACGCGGCCGTCTCGCCGATGCACTCGCTGCGCTACTACGAGGCGTTGAGCGCCCGGGGCGTTCCGGCGCAGCTGCACGTCTACCCGCGCGGCGGCCACAGCTTCGCCTTCGACGACGCATTTCCCTATAAGGCGCTCTGGCTCGCCGAGCTGGAACGCTTCCTCGGAGAGGTGTGACCCCGCCGGCTCCCGGCTCCGGTTGTCGGTGTGTTTCCGGTAAGTGGTTCTGGCGCGCTGCCGGTGCGTGGCCCCGGTGCGTGTTGCCGGCACCTCCCTTGTTCTCTTGACGCTTTTGGGCAGCCCCCTTGCCTCCCTTTGGCGTTGTGCAGGTACAACCTGCCGAACACCCCGCTCTTCCGTCTGGAGGAGCGGGGTGTTCCATAAGTGGCGGGGCGCTTCGGAATGGTTGGCGCCGGGCGGGGCCTCTCGGTGCGAAGGACCCCGGATGGAGAATGGTGCGGGGCCGGCTTCGGGGTGCCGTGGTGTGTCTGGCTCCGGTTCGGGGTCAGCCTCGGGAGCGGCTTCTGAGTGCGTAGGGCGGGACGGCTCGGCGTGTGTGAAAAAGGGGCCGGGCGCCTCCCTTTCAGAAACTTTCCGGTCCCTTGCGGTGCGGCGCCGGCGCGTGGGCCGGACGAGACTACCGCTCCGCCTCCTCGAGCCGGGGAAGGGTGGGGTGCTCGTGGCCCGAGTAGCGGAGCACCCGCTCGCGGACGAAGTCGACCGCGCGGCGGAGCTGCGCGGGGATGAGCGGCTCGGGGTAGCTCATCACCACCAGCGGATGGGGTGCGAAGGGCTCCTCGTAGGAGGGGTGGATGTAGTGACAGGGGTTCTCGACGAAGCCCAGCCGCCGGTAGAAGTGGAGGCGGCGCAGCGCCATCCCCTCGATGGGCGGCTCGATTTCGAGCACCACCGGCCCGTCGGAGCTCCGGCAGTAGGCCTCGAGCGCCCGGGAACCGATGTAGTGCCCCCGCAGGGCGGGCGCCACGGCCAGATGCTCGGCGTAGCGGAACCCCTCGCCCCGCCAGTGGAAGAGGAGTCCGGCCAGCCGGTCGCCCAGCCAGATGCCGTCGGCCGTGAAGGCCGGGTCGGCCAGGGCGCGGATGTGGTGCTCGGCCGAACGTCGTTCGCAGGGCGGAAAGGAGTCGCGGTAGAGGCTCCAGGCCTCGTCCCACCCCGCATCGGCCGGCGAGCGGAAGGGGATAAATCGAAGGTCGTGCTGCATGATGTGTGTCGTTTGGAAGTTTCAGGACGAAGATAGCGAAAATTCCCCGCTCCGCAAAACCGCCGCGCACCTCTCCGGAAGGGCCGCCCGCTTATCCGCATTGCCTGCTGCCCGCTCCTGCACCCCCCCCCTCGTACCCGCC